>MRWG01000956.1_pt1 | contig 22544 bp, 19 predicted proteins | sample 1013341 | NCBI WGS metagenome assembly MRWG01 (sample SAMN06117577, study PRJNA244670) | biofilm metagenome | biome: Water; feature: Cathode Biofilm; material: Biofilm; isolation source: microbial consortium enriched at the cathode of a solar microbial fuel cell | place: USA: District of Columbia ... | reverse complement strand
AGCCCACGCCGGACAGAACAGAAATCCAAGTGAGACAAGAAAAGACAAGAACGAAACTGCAGCAAAGATTCCAAACAAAATTTGGAAGAGGGTTCTAAAGCTTCCCCATCGCTTGTGTTCTGGCCGATCGCTGATCAGTTGAAGCTCTAGCAAATGCAGTGACGCATTTTTTGCCAAAGCGGCTTCAAGTTCAACCAGGGCCGCCTCAGCAACCTTAATCTGTTCCTGAGTCCTGAGATCCAATGCGAAAAAGATCCCCGTGATCGAGAAACTCAAGAAGGACCCGACAAGTGAAACCAGATAAAATGAACTGGCATATGCTGTGCCAATAGCCGCGAGGAAAGCGCTGTTGAGTGCCAGATAGAATCTGAGCGTAACGAGTCGCTGGTTCGCATGTAGAGAGAACCAATCCCAGACGTGTTTGAGAGCGGTGTTGGTAGCATCGCCCCCATCAGAATCGCTCATGACCTGCCCGCGCGGATCAGAAGGGCAGCGACATGCCCGGCGGCAGCTCGAGCCCGCCGGTCACCTGCTTCATCTCCTCGGCGACCTTGGCCTCCACCTTGGCCTTGGCGTCGTTGACGGCGGCGACGATCAGGTCTTCCAGGACTTCCACCTCGTTCGGGTCGACCAGCGAGGGATCGATCTTCAGCCCGCGCAGCTCCGACTTGCCGTTCAGGGTGGCCGTCACCATGCCGGCGCCGGACTGGCCGGAGACTTCCAGTTGGCCCAGCTTTTCCTGCATCTCGGCCATCTTGGCCTGCATCGCCTGCGCCTGCTTCATCATCTGGCCCAGGTTCTTCATCCCTCGTCCGCTCCTCTGTCTGAGTCTGTTCTGTCGTCCGCCGCCTCGGCCCGGTCCACCTCAACTCTGTCACGGCGGGCCACCAGCTTGGCGTCGGGAAAGGTTTCGACCAGCGCCTGCACCAGCGGGTGCTGCATCACCGCCGCGCGCCTCTCGGCCTCCGCGGCGTTCTGCTGCTCGCGCAGGCTGGCCTCGCCCGCCTCCTGGGAGATGGTGATGACCCAGCGGTTGCCGCAAGTCTTCTCCAGCACCGCGCCGAAGCGGGGCGCCAGGTTGGGCGGCGCCGCCTCGGTGACGCGCATCTCGATGCGCCCCGGCTCGAAGCGCACCAGGTGCACGTCGTTCATCAGGTGGTTGGCGAGGATGCTCTCGCCGCCGTCGCGCACCAGCGCCACCGCTTCGGCGAAGCTGCGCGGCAGCGGCGTTTGCGATGTCTGTGCCGCCGGCGCCGGCGGCTCCTCGGCGGGCTCGTAGCGCGGCACGACCAACTCATCGGGCAGTTCGTCGGGCAAGTCCTCGGGCAGCGCCCGCGCCAGGGAGGCCCGCGGCCCGCTGTCGGCGGGCGCAGGGCCGCCCCTCTCATAACTTCTGTCGGGGCTTCTGTCGGAACCGCCGCGCGCCTCGACCGGCGCGCCCCCATTGCCCGGGGCCGGCGCCGCGCTCTGCGACGGGGCGGCGGCCGGCGCCGATCCGGCGGCGCCGCTGAGGCGCTCCACCAGTTCGCCGGGCGTCGGCAGGTCGCTGACATAGGCCAGGCGGATCAGCGCCATCTCGGCGGCCTGCAGGGGCACCGGGGCGCTCTGCACCTCGCCCAGGCCCTTCAGCAGCATCTGCCAGAGCCGCGCCAGGGAGGCGAGGCTCAGCTTCTCCGACAGCTCGCGGCCGCGCAGGCGCTCGGTCTCCGGCTGGCCCGGCGCCTCCAGGGTCTGCGGCACCAGCTTGGCCCGCGTCAGGAAGTGCGCCAGCTCCAGGAGGTCCTGCATGACCACGGCGGGGTCGGCCCCGGCGGCGTAGAGGTCAGAGAGAATATCCAGGCTCTCCGGCACCTTGCCGGCGACCAGCGCGCCGAAGAGGTCGAAGATGCGCGCCCGGTCGGCGAGGCCCAGCATGCCCTGCACCTGCTCGGCCTCGACCGCGGTGCCGCCGCCCAGGGCGATGGCCTGGTCCAGCAGCGAGAGGCCGTCGCGCGCCGAGCCGTCGGCGGCCCGCGCGATCATCGCCAGGGCCTCCGGCCCCACCGTCACGCCTTCCTTCTCGACGATGCGCGAGAAGAGGCCCTGCAGGTCCTCCTGGGTCAGGCGGCGCAGGTCGAAGCGCTGACAGCGCGACAGCACCGTCACCGGCACCTTGCGGATCTCCGTGGTCGCGAAGATGAAGACCACGTGCTCCGGCGGCTCCTCCAGGGTCTTCAGCAGCGCGTTAAAGGCGCTGTTGGAGAGCATGTGCACTTCGTCGATGATGTAGATCTTGTAGCGCGCCTGCACCGGGCGGTAGCGCACGCCCTCGATCAGCTCGCGGATGTCGGCGACACCCGTACGGCTCGCCGCGTCCATCTCGATGACATCGACGTGGCGGTCCTGGGCGATGGCGGTGCACTGCGCGCAGACGCCGCAGGGCTCGGGCGTCGGCCCGCCCTGGCCGTCCGGCCCGACGCAGTTCAGCGCCCGCGCGATGATGCGCGCCGTGGTCGTCTTGCCGACGCCGCGCACGCCGGTGAGGATGAAGGCATGCGCCAGGCGGCCGGTATCGATGGCGTTGGTGAGGGTGCGGACCAGGGCTTCCTGGCCGACCAGATCGGCGAAGGTCGAGGGGCGGTACTTGCGCGCCAGCACCCGGTAGAGGCTCTCGTCCTTCTGACCTTCGGAGAGGCCGCTGGAGTCTCGGTCGCTGGGGGCGTCGCTCATGGGAAACAGTCTATCCGGCAAAGGCTGCCCGGCAAAGGCCAAGCGGCGATGGCTTTGGGGATAAGCCGCCGCGGGACCGGCGATCTTCCCGGCCCTCAGCGGGTCGGCGCGCGTGGAAGCTTTGGGTGGGAGATTGGAACAGCGACCCGGGCCGGAATCTCGTTACGGCTGCTTCCTTCCGGACCTGACCGGGTTGGCGAGTGGCCCGTCCGCCGCCAACCTCCCGTTCCCAATATCGGGTATCGGACCGGCTGACACAAGACCCCCAGGCGGATTCCCTGGAGAAAGATTTTTTGGCGGATTTTCGGGCTTTTCCGGCCCGTTTCGGGCGCCGGATACGCCCGCTCAATGGCGCTCCAGGGTGATGAGGGAGCCGTCGCGGGCCGGGAAAGTCACCCTGGCGATGCCACAGTCCGGGCCGTACCAGACGTCGCGCTCCAGCTGGCCGGTCAGGCGGTAGTGGCGGGCCTGGAGCTGCGCCCCGCCGGCGGTGACCGGCTCCTCGCCCAGGGCCTCGCTGTGCACCACCTTCACCCGCCCGTCGATGGTGCCGAACAGCGCCTGGGTCTTGGGCGTGTCGCGGTGCCAGAGGCTGGCCGGGATGACGAAGCCGGAGACGTCGAAGGCAACGTCGTTCACCTTGCCGCGCAGGGCGCCGTCGCGGCGCTCAGACTCCAGCCGCCAGAGGGTGCCGTCGTCGTCGGTGGCGGAGACCAGGGAATGCAGCCAGCCGTCGCGCCAGACCTCTTCGGCGCGGTGGGTGAAGCGGAACAGGGTGACGCCCAGCAGATCGACGGCGATGTCGATGGCGACCTCGACCACGAAGTCGCCGTTACGGCGCGAGAAGGTGAAGAGGTGCTCGCCGATCACGTTGCCGTGGCGCAGCACCAGGAAACGCCAGCCGTCCTGCTTGGGGAACAGCTCGCAGGCCCCTGCCGGGAACGCGCCGAACCCAAGAGCGGCGGCCCCGCCGCCCAGCAGCCTCAGGGACTGGCGTCTTTGCATGCGCTTTCCTTCCGCTTTCCAGAAGCCTGACCCATCGGGCCTTCGCAGACAACTACGCGGATCGGGGCCCAAGAGGATGCAACCCGGCCATGCGCGCGGCGGGCGGACATCGCGATTGCCGCCGCGCCGGGGCCATGCCACCTTGGCCGCCATGCCGAAGATAAACTTCTACGCTGGGGTGCCGCTGGACCGCGCCGACCATCTGCGCGGCGACGCCGAGCGCCTGGCTGAGCTGCTGAGCGACCCGCGCGCCCGGGTGGTGCCGGTCTGGCGCAGCCAGCATCTCGTCGCCGGCGATGCCGAGGCGGTGTGGCTGGAGCGCGCCGAGATCGAGGCCCTGGTGGAGAGCGCCGATACCACGGTGTTCCTGGGCCTGCGCGAGGAGACCGTCTACCTGGCCGTCGACCTGTCGCACCTGGAGGAACCCGAGGTCGAGCCGCTGGGCGGCGGCGCGGCGGCCTTCCGCGACCTGCGCCAGGTCGGCCCGATCATGGACCGCGAGGACAGCGCCATCCTGGCCTATGCCCGCGGCCTCGCCCACTGGCACGCGCGCCACCGCTTCTGCGGGGTCTGCGGCGCGCCGACGGTGAGCGAGAAGGCCGGCCACCAGCGCCGCTGCACCAACGCCGCGTGCAACGCGGTGCACTTTCCGCGCACCGACCCGGCGGTGATCATGCTGGTCCACGACGGCGCCGACCGCTGCCTGCTGGGCCGCCAGGCGGCCTGGCCGCCGGGCATGCACTCCACCCTGGCCGGCTTCGTCGAGCCCGGCGAGAGCCTGGAGGAGGCCGTCGCCCGCGAGATCTGGGAAGAGGTCGGCCTGAAAATCGCGGTGGCGGACATCACCTACCACTCCTCCCAGCCCTGGCCCTTCCCTTCGTCCATCATGCTGGGCTTCCGGGCGCGCGCCGAGGCCACGCCGCTCAACATCGCCGAGGACGAGATCGAAAGCGCCCGGTGGTACAGCCGCGAGGACCTGCTGAACTCGCCGGAGGACGAAACCTTCAAGCTGCCGCGGCGCGATTCCATCGCCCGCCGCCTGATCGAGGACTGGCTGGAAGAGGGGTAGGTGCGGCTTCGCATCCTTCGAGACGGCGCGGCCGCGCCGGCCTCAGTCGTCGCCGTTCGCCGTGCCGCGGAACTCGTTGGCCGGGTAGACGCCGAGGATCTTCACCTCGCGCGAGAAGAAGCTCAGCTCCTCCAGGGCCAGGCGCACCATGCGGTCTTCCGGGTGGCCCTCGATGTCCGCGTAGAACTGGGCCACGGTGAAGCTGCCGTCGATGATGTAGCTTTCCAGCTTGGTGATGTTGACGCCGTTGGTGGCGAAGCCCCCCAGCGCCTTGTAGAGCGCCGCCGGCACCGAGCGCACGCGGAACACGAAGGTGGTGATCACCGGCGTGCCGTCGTGCGGCGGGTCGATCGGCTCCTCCGCCATGATGATGAAGCGCGTGGTGTTGTGCGGGATGTCCTGGACGTTGGCGTCCAGCACCTGCAGGCCGTAGATCTCGCCCGCCAGGGCCGAGGCGATGGCGGCGCGGCTCGGGTCGCCCAGCTCGGCCACCTCCTTCGCCGCGCCGGCGGTGTCGGCGTGGGTCACCGGGGTCAGGCCCTCGCGCCGGGTGTACTCGCGGCACTGGGAAAGCGCCTGCACGTGGCTGTGCACCGTCTGCACGCTGTCGCGCGACGCCCCCTGGGGCGCCAGCAGCTGGTGCTCCACCCTCTGGAAATGCTCGCCGATGATGTGCAGGCCGGAGCCGGGCAGCAGGTGGTGGATGTCCGCCACGCGCCCGGCGCTGGAGTTCTCGATGGGGATCATGGCGTAGCGCGCACGCCCGGAGGTCACGGCCGCGAAGGTGTCCTCGAAGGAGGCGCAGGGCAGGGTGGTCATCTCCGGGTAGGCGGCCCGGCAGGCCATGTCGGAATAGGCGCCGGGGACGCCCTGAAAGGCAATGACGTTCTCTGACGCCGCCGTGCTGGTGGCCTCTGACATAGGGTGCGGCCTTCTCTGTCGCGGAACCCGCGGACGTCCCAAACGCCCGGGGATTCAAGGAAATCCAGGCCCTAAGCGGTCGCCAGCAGGGCCCGCGCCCGCTCCAGGTCGGCGGGAGTATCGACACCCAGGGGAAGGGTGTCAACGCGGGCCGCGTCGATGCGCATCCCCGCCTCCAGGGCGCGCAGCTGCTCCAGCTTCTCGCGCAACTCCAGCGGCGAGGGCGGCAGGGCGACGAAGCGCGCCAGCGCCGCGCGCCGGTAGGCGTAGATGCCGATGTGGTGGTAGAGCGGCTTTGCCGGATCACCGCCGTCCCAGGGCACCGGGCAGCGGCTGAAATAGAGCGCCCGGGCGCTGTCGCCCTTGCCTGTCACGGGGCCCGCCGGAAAGCTGACCGCCGCCTTCACCACGTTGGGGTTGCTGCGTTCCCCGGGCTCCGTGATCTCCACCACCAGGGTGGCGATGTCCGCCGGTCCCTCCGCCAGGGGCCGCAACACCGCTTGCACCAGCGCCGGGTCCAGGGTCGGCAGGTCGCCCTGCAGATTGACCACGGCGTCGTGGCGGCCCTCCGGGTCGACCTGCTGCAGGGCCTCGAAGATGCGGTCGGAGCCGCTGGCGTGCGCCGGGTCGGTCAGCACCGCCTGCCCGCCGGCCGCGGTCACCGCCTCGGCGATGGCCTCCTCGGCGCAGGCCACCACCACCGGACCCACCTCGGCCTCCATGGCCCGGCGCCAGACATGGACGATCATGGGCGCACCCTGGATGTCGGCCAGGGGCTTGTCGGGCAGCCGGGTCGAGGCCAGGCGGGCCGGGATCATGACGATCGGGTTCTTGGGAGGATTTTCGGGAGCTTGCGGAGAGGCGGTCATCGACAACTTCGGTAATAGGGAGGGAAAGGCCAAGTGGATCCCAAGTGGATCAGGGCCCGGACCACTGGCTGCGGCGATTCGCGCCCCAGGGGGCCGGCCGGCGCAGATTAGGGCCGGGAAGGCCGGAAAAGAAACCGCCTTTTCGCCCGGGAATGCAAGTAATCGCTGGATTTGCGGGCCGTCCCGGCGCGCTTTTGCCCCATCCAGGGCCTTGCAGGCGCCAGCCGTAGGGACTATTGAAAGCGCAGTCTCGCGCCGCTATTGTCCGGCGCAGTTCAGAAGGGATGCAAGGGCTTATCAATGGCTTCCTCGTTGGAATCGAATAAGATCGCTGCCGCCGTCCTCTCGGCCGGCGTTGTCGCCATGCTCTCCGGCTTCGTGGCCGAATTGCTCTACCACCCCCATGTGGAGCTGGAAGAGAATTCCTACGTGGTCGCCGCCAGCGAGGGCGGTACCGAAACGGCCATGGTGGCAGAGGAGCCAACGCTCGAGCCCATCGTCCCGCTGCTGGCCGCCGCCGATCCGGCCTCCGGCGAGAAGGTGGCCAAGAAGTGCGCCGCCTGCCACTCCTTCGACGAAGGCGGCCCCAACAAGGTGGGCCCGAACCTCTACGACCTGGTGAACCGGCCGATCGCCAGCCACGAGGGCTTCAGCTACTCCGACGTGCTGACCGGCATGTCGGGCGACACCTGGACCTACGAGAACCTGAACGCCTTCCTCGCCAAGCCGAAGGACTTCGCCCCGGGCACCAAGATGTCTTTCGCCGGCCTGAGCAAGGTGGGCGACCGGGCCGATCTCGTCGCCTGGCTGCGCACGCTGAGCGGCAGCCCGGCCGCGCTGCCCGAGTAAGGCGCGGACCGCGCTCCCGCGGTGAGCGCGCCGCACTGCCCCGAGGAATTCCTGGATCTCGCCGGCCGTCTGGCCGCGGCGGCACGCGCCGTGGCGCAGCGCCACTTCCGTGAAGACCTGCCGGTCGAGGACAAGGCCGACGAGAGCCCGGTGACCCGGGCCGACCGCGAGGCCGAGACGGCGATGCGCGAGCTCATCGCCGCCGCCTACCCGGACCACGGCATCCACGGCGAGGAGTTCGGCGTCGAGAACCCCGGGGCCGAGTTCGTCTGGGTGCTGGACCCCATCGACGGGACCAAGCGCTTCATCACCGGCAATCCCCTTTTCGGCTGCCTCGTCGCCCTGCTGCAGGGCGGCCGGCCGATCCTGGGCCTCATCGACATGCCGATCCTGGAGGAGCGCTGGCTCGGCGCCAGCGGCCAGGCCACCACCTTCACCGACCGCAAGGGTGCGCGCGAAGCCAGGGTACGCCCCTGCGCCGACCTCGCCGCCGCCACCGTGCTGGCCACCTCGCCCGAGATGTTCATGGGCGCCGACGCCCCGGCCTTCGAGCGCCTGCGCCGCGCCGCCAAGCTCACCCTCTACGGCGGCGACTGCTTCAACTACGGCCTCTTGACCAGCGGCTTCAGCGACATCGTCATCGAGGCCAACCTGGCGCCCTACGACCACCTGGCCCACGCGCCCATCATCGCCGGCGCCGGCGGGATCATGACCGACTGGCAGGGCCGCCCGACCAGCCTGGATACCGACGGACGGGTGCTCTGCGCCGGCGACCGGCGCTGTCACGATCTAGCGATTTCCTTGCTGCAAAGCGCCTGATTCGCCATAACTTCTCAGCGAGGAGGCTTGTTATCTGCGGATTCGCCCGCCAGTTCTGTCTAGAATTGGGGGCAGGAATCCCAAGAGTGACACCGGGCGGAACCCGGGGCCAAACCACGTCGGGGACGAACAGGGTCCAGCCTTTGCAAGTGAGACCGCCTTTGCGCCCAGCCCTTGCCAGCGTCGCCGCCGCGGTGCTCGGCCTGCTGCTGGCCGCGGCTCCGGCGGGCGCCCAGGGCCAGGAAAGCCAGGACCAGGAAAGCCAGGGCCAGAAGGTTCACCGCGCCCACGCCATCGCCATGCACGGCGAGCCGAAGTACCCGGCGGACTTCAAGCACTTCGACTACGTGAACCCGGACGCGCCCAAGGGCGGCACCATCCGCTTCGGCGTGGTCGGCACCTTCGATTCCTTCAATCCTTACATCATCAAGGGCAACTCGGCGGCCGGGCTCGGCTTCCTCTACGAGACGCTGCTGAGCTCCAGCGCCGACGAGGCCTTTTCCGAGTACGGCCTGCTGGCCGACAGCGTCGAGTGGCCGGAGGACCGCTCCTGGGTCACCTTTCATCTGCGCCCGGAAGCGCGCTGGCACGACGGCCAGCCGATCACCGCCGAAGACGTGATCTTCTCGCTGAACATCCTGCGCGAGAAGGGGCACCCCTTCTACCGCTTCTATTACCAGAACATCGAGAAGGCCACCCGGCTGGACGAACGCACCGTGCGCTTCGACTTCTCGGAAGGCGAGAACCGCGAGCTGCCGCTGATCGCCGGACAGATTCCGATCCTGCCCAAGCACTACTGGCAGGACCGGGAATTCGACAAGACGACCCTGGAGCCGCCACTGGGCAGCGGCCCTTACAAGATCGCCAAGTTCGAGCCGGGCCGCTACATCGACTGGGAACGCATCGACGACTACTGGGGCAAGGACCTGCCGGTCAACCGCGGCTTCTACAACCTCGACCGCCTGCACTACCAGTACTACCTGGACGATACGGTGATCCGCCAGGCCTTGAAGGCCGGCGACCTGGACTTCCGCGTCGAGAACCAGGCCAAGGCCTGGGCGGTGGACTACGACGTCCCGGCGGTCGAGCGCGGCCTGCTGATCAAGCGCGGCTTCGAGAACAACCGCACCTCCGGCATGCAGGCCTTCGCCATGAACACCCGGCGCGACCAGTTCAAGGACCCGCGCGTGCGCGAAGCCCTCAGCTATGCCTTCGACTTCGAGTGGACCAACAAGAACCTCTTCTTCGGCCAGTACACCCGCACGGAGAGCTACTTCGCCAACTCCGAGCTGGCGTCCAGCGGTCTGCCGGAGGGCGAGGAGTTGGAAATCCTGCAGGGTTTCCGCGGCCGCATTCCCGATGCGGTTTTCACCACGGAGTACCACGCGCCCAAGACCGACGGCAGCGGCTGGCCCCGTGACAACCTGGCCAAGGCCTTCGAGCTGCTGGCCGAGGCCGGCTGGGTGGTGCGCGACCTGAAGCTGGTAAATGCCAAGACCGGCAATCAGCTGCGCTTCGAGATCCTGATCGTCAGCCCGGCTTTCGAGCGCATCGTCCTGCCCTACACGCGCAACCTGGAGCGCCTCGGCATCGAGGCCAAGGTGCGCCTGGTCGACCAGTCGCAGTACATCAACCGGCTGCGCGAATTCGATTTCGACATGATCGTGGCCTCCTGGGGCCAGTCGGAATCGCCGGGCAACGAGCAGCGCGACTTCTGGGGCAGCGAGTCGGCGAACTCCCCCTCCGGGCGCAACTACATCGGCGTCGCCGATCCGGTCATCGACGAACTGATCGAGCTGCTGATCGCCGCGCCGAGCCGGGAGAGCCTGGTGGCCCGTACCCGCGCCCTCGACCGGGTGCTGCTGTCGCACCACTACGTGGTGCCCAACTGGCATTCCAGGGTCGACCGCATCCTCTACTGGGACAAGTTTTCGCAGCCCGAGATCACCCCCAAAAGCGGGACCTCCTGGACTTTCTGGTGGTGGGACGGGGAAAAGGCGAAGCTGCTGGAGCAACGCCGCGCCCAGAACCTGACCGCCGAGGAGCAGCCCGACAGCGGCGGCGGCCAGAACTGGTGGTGGCTGCTGGCCGGCGTCGCGGCCATCGTGCTCGCCGTCGTCTTGTTCAGACGCCTTTCCGGCAGCGCCGCAACCTGAGAGACCAGCGCCCATGCTCGCCTACCTCATCCGCCGCCTGCTGCTGATCATCCCGACCCTCTTCGGCATCATGGTGATCAACTTCTTCATCATCCAGGTCGCTCCCGGCGGCCCGGTGGAGCAGCTGATCGGCCAGATCACCGGCGAGGGCGCCGACATCTCCCAGCGCATCACCCGCAGCGGCGAAGGCGAAGTGTCGGCCAGCGGCCAGCAGGGCGGCGGTGGCGGCGGCGACCAGTCCGCGACCAGCAAGTACCGCGGCGCCCAGGGCCTCGACCCCGAATTCATCGCCGAAATCGAGCGGCTCTACGGTTTCGACAAGCCGATGTACGAGCGCTTCTTCATCATGATGCGCAACTACGTGGTCTTCGACTTCGGCGACAGTTTTTTCAGAGACGAAAGCGTCGTCGACCTGGTGATCAGCAAGATGCCGGTCTCCATCTCTCTGGGCATCTGGACTACGCTGCTGGTCTACCTGATATCCATCCCGCTGGGCGTGGCCAAGGCGGTGCGCGACGGCTCGCGCTTCGATATCTGGACCAGCGCCGTGGTCATCGTCGGCAACGCCATCCCCTCCTTCCTCTTCGCCGTCTTCCTGCTGGTGGTCTTCGCCGGCGGCCAGTACTTCAACTGGTTCCCGCTTGCCGGACTGGTTTCGGACGACTGGGAATCGCTCAGCTGGCCGGCGCTGATCGTCGACTACCTCTGGCACATGGTGCTGCCCATCACCGCCATGGTGATCGGCGGCTTCGCCGGGCTGACCATGCTGACCAAGAACTCCTTCCTGGACCAGATCAGCCACCAGTACGTGGTCACCGCGCGGGCCAAGGGCCTGACCGAGCAGCGCGTGCTCTACGGCCACGTCTTCCGCAACGCCATGCTGGTGGTCATCGCCGGCTTCCCGCAGTCCTTCATCGGCATCCTCTTCACCGGATCGGTGCTGATCGAGATCATCTTCTCGCTGGACGGCCTGGGGCGGCTCGGCTTCGAGGCGACCTTCGCGCGCGACTATCCCATCATGTTCGCGACGCTCTACTTCTTCTCACTGCTCGGCCTCATCATGAACATCATCGGTGACATGATGTACACCGTGGTCGACCCCCGCATCGACTTCGAGAGCCGGGAGGTCTGACCATGACGAGCCTGCCGCACCAGGACCGCTTCCTCGGCATGAAGATCACGCCGCTGACCCGGCGGCGGCTGCAGAACTTCGCCAAGAACCGGCGCGGCTTCTGGTCGCTGTGGATCTTCCTGGCGCTCTTTTTCTTCACCCTCTTCGCCGAGTTCGTCGCCAACGACCGGCCCTTCCTGGTCTACTTCGACGGCGACTTCTACACGCCGATCTTCCAGGCCTATCCGGAAACGCAGTTCGGCGGCACCTTCGAGACCGAGGCGGAGTACCGCGACCCCTTCGTCGCCGAGCTGATCAACGACAAGGGCTGGATGGTCTGGCCGCTGATCCGCTTCAACGAGAAGAGCGTTGCCGCCGACCTGGCCACGCCGCCGCCCAGCCCGCCGGACGCGACCCACTGGCTGGGCACCGACGACCAGGCCCGCGACGTGGTCGCCCGCGTGATCTACGGCTTCCGCATCTCCGTGCTCTTCGGCTTCGTGCTGACCATCATCTCGGCGGTGGTCGGCGTCAGCGCCGGCGCCGTGCAGGGCTACTTCGGCGGCTGGACGGACCTGCTGTTCCAGCGCTTCATCGAGATCTGGGCCTCCATGCCGACCCTCTTCCTGCTGATCATCCTGACCAGCATCATCGAGCCTAACTTCTGGTGGCTGCTGGCGCTGCTGCTGCTGTTCCAGTGGATGGCCTTCGTCTCCGGCGTCCGGGCCGAGTCCCTGCGCGCGCGCAACCTGGAATTCGTGCGCGCCGCCAAGGCGCTGGGCGCGCCCACGCCCGTCATCCTGTTCCGCCACGTGCTTCCCAACGCCATGGTCGTCACCATGACCATCATGCCCTTCGCCCTCGCCGGATCGGTCACCCTGCTGACCTCGCTGGACTTCCTCGGCATCGGCCTGCCGCCCGGCTCCGCCTCGCTGGGCGAGGTGCTGGCCCAGGGCAAGGCCAACCTGCAGGCGCCCTGGCTGGGCTTCACCGGCTTCTTCGTCATCGGCGGCACCCTGACGCTGCTGGTCTTCATCGGCGAGGGCGTGCGCGACGCCTTCGACCCGCGCAAGCTGTTCAGCGGCCCGGCCCCGGCAGAGACGGCGGCCGAAGAGGAAGCGGCCAAGCCGGCCCCCGCCGCGGGAGGAGACGACTGATGGAGCCGCTGCTGCAGATCCGCAATCTCTCGGTGCGCTTCCAGACGCCCGGCGGCGCCATCGACGCGGTGAAGAAGGTCAGCTTCGACATCGCCAAGGGCGAGACCGTGGCCCTGGTCGGCGAAAGCGGCTCCGGCAAGTCGGTGACCGCCCTGTCGATCCTGCAGCTGCTGCCCTATCCGCTGGCCCGCCACCCGGAAGGCAGCTCCATCAAGTTCAACGGTCAGGAGCTGGTCGGCGCCGAGGGCAAGCTGCTGCGCGAGGTGCGCGGCGACCAGATCTCGATGATCTTCCAGGAGCCCATGACCTCGCTCAATCCGCTGCACACGGTGGAAAAGCAGATCAACGAGACGCTGTTCCTGCACAAGGGCATGAACAAGGACCAGGCACGGGCGCGCACCCTGGAACTGCTGAAGCTGGTCGGCATTCCCGACGCGGTAAAGCGCCTCTCCGCCTACCCGCACGAGCTCTCCGGCGGGCAACGCCAGCGCGTGATGATCGCCATGGCGCTGGCCAACGAGCCCGACCTGCTGATCGCCGACGAGCCGACCACCGCCCTGGACGTCACCATCCAGGCGCAGATCCTGAAGCTGCTGAAGGAGCTGCAGCAGAAACTCGGGATGGCCCTGCTGCTGATCACCCACGACCTGAGCATCGTGCGCAAGATGGCCGACAAGGTCTGCGTCATGACCCAGGGCGAGATCGTCGAGCAGGGCGGCGAGGAAGACATCTTCGAGCACGCGCAGCATCCCTACACCCAGCGCCTGTTGGCCGCCGAGCCCAAGGGCCGCCCCCTCGCCGCCGCGCCCGATGCGCCGGTGGTGATGCAGGGCGAGGACCTGAAGGTCTACTTCCCCATCAAGAAGGGCATCTTGAAGCGCACCGTCGACTACGTGCGCGCCGTCGACGGCATCTCCGTCACCGTGCGCCGGGGCCACACCGTCGGCGTGGTGGGCGAAAGCGGCTCCGGCAAGACCACCCTGGGCCTGGCGCTGCTGCGTCTCTTGTCCTCCCAAGGTGCGATCCAGTTCGACGGCAAGACCATCCAGGGGCTCGGCAGCAGGGAGCTGCGCCCGCTGCGCCGCTCCATGCAGATCGTCTTCCAGGACCCCTTCGGCTCGCTGAGCCCGCGCCTCTCGGTCGGCCAGATCGTCGCCGAGGGCCTGAAGATCCACGGCCTGGGCGGCAGCGAGGAAGAACGCGAGGCGCTGATCATCGAGGCCCTGAACGAAGTGGGCCTGGATCCCGAAAGCCGCCACCGCTACCCCCACGAGTTCTCCGGCGGCCAGCGCCAGCGCATCGCCATTGCCCGCGCCATGGTGCTGAAGCCGCGCTTCGTGGTGCTGGACGAGCCGACTTCGGCCCTCGACATGTCGGTGCAGGCGCAGATCGTCGACCTGCTGCGCGAGCTGCAAGAGCGCCACAACCTGGCTTATATGTTCATCAGCCACGACCTGAAGGTCGTCCGCGCCCTGGCCGACGAGGTCATCGTCATGCGCGACGGCAAGGTGGTGGAACAGGGCAGCGCCGAGCAGATCTTCGACGCGCCCGCCGAAGCCTACACCCAGGCGCTGATGAAGGCGGCTTTCGAACTGGAAGCCGTCGAAGGCGTCGTCTCCACCTGATTTCTCCTATCCTTCAGCCGACAGGTTTACCTTGGCACTTCTCATCAAAACCGACATCGACCGCGGCGACGCCTGGGCGGAAGCCCTGGCCGCCAACTATCCCGAGCTGAAGGTCTACAGCTGGCCCTACGAGGGCGACCCCGCGGCGATCGACTACGCCCTGGTGTGGCAGCCGCCCGAGGGCGAGCTGAAACGCTACCCGAACCTCAAGGCCATCTTCTCCGTCGGCGCCGGCGTCGACCACCTGGCCAGCGACCCGGACCTGCCCGAGGGCGTGCCGGTGGTGCGCATGGTGGAGCCGGGGCTAACCGCCGGCATGTCGGAGTACGTCACCCTGGCGGTGCTGAACCACCACCGCTTCATGCTGGACTACGCCGCCCAGCGCCGCGAGAAGGTCTGGGAGGAGCTGCTGCAGCTGCCCGCCGAGGCGCGCCATGTGGGCATGCTAGGGCTCGGCGTGCTGGGCCGCGACGCGCTGGAAAAGCTGAAGCCCTTCGGCTTCCGCCTGGCCGGCTGGAGCCGCAGCCCCAAGTCCATCAGCGGCGTCACCTGCTTCCACGGCATCGGCGGTTTCGAGGAGTTCCTGGCCGGGACCGACATCCTGGTCTGCCTGCTGCCGCTGACGCCGGAGACCGAGGGCATCCTCAACGCCGAGACCTTCGCCAAGCTGCCGGCCGGCGCCGCGGTCATCAACGTCGGGCGCGGCGGCCACCTGGTGGAGGACGACCTGCTGGAGGCCCTGGAGAGTGGCCAGATCGGCGGCGCCACCCTGGACGTCTTCCGCGAGGAGCCCTTGCCGGAGGACCATCCCTTCTGGGAGCATCCCCGCGTCTTCATGACCCCGCACATCGCCAGCATGACGGTGCCGGAGAGCGCAGTGCGCGCTGTGGTCGCCAACATCCAGCGCCTGGAAGCCGGCGAGGCCGTGCAGCACGTGGTGGATATGGAACGGGGGTACTAGCCCTCTTCGCCTCGATCTTCAGGTCCACAGAATTGTCGGCCGTGCCCGTTGTTGCCGACCGTCGCAGCACCGATTCCACCGCCCCACTCGTCACCCTCGGACTTGTTCCGAGGGTCCATGGCGCTGCCTGGCGTCCTGCCTCTCAAATGGATCCTCGCAACAAGTGCGAGGATGACAGTTGAGTATTTGGCAGCCGACGTGCGTGCCCGACGATGGCAGATAAACGAAGAAGACCGCTCACGAGCCGCCCAGGCGGCGCGAGGCGTCGCTCGCCATGTCGGCGAATTCCCGCAGGAAGACCGAGCCTTTGACGCTGCGCTGCACGAGGACCGAGCGCTTGTCCTGCTCGTCGGTCTTGCGGCGCACGAACTCCAGCTTCTCCAGGCGGTCAACGGCGCGGGTCACCGCCGGCTTCGACATGTTGAGGGTCTTGGCCAGGCCGCGCACGGTGTGCGGCGGCGACGCCAGGTAGACTTCCAGGAACAGGGCGAACTGGCGCGTGGTGAGATCGGGCAGGGCGCGGTTCAGCCCCGACACCAGCACCTTGTGCCACAGCGTCAGCGCCTGGCTGGGCTGCAGCAGGGGCGCAGTTGGAAACCCGGCGGCGGGACGGCCGGGCGGCGGTGGCGGGGCGGCCATGACGGCGGCTCGCTGTCATTGCAGGAACGAAATGAATTCTGCCGAAGGCTCGGTGCCGGCGCAAGCCCGGCGCGGCGTCAGGGCTGTGACATTTGTGCCGTCTCAGCTCTTCCTGGCGGAGCTGCGCCGCGTCAGTTCGACGATGGCGGCATAGACCGCGCGCAGGCCCATGGCCTCGCCGCCTTCCGGACGTCCCGGGCGCGTGGCGACGTTCCAGGCCATGACGTCGAAGTGCGCCCAGCGGGTGCCGGAGCTAACGAAGTTCTCCAGGAACAAGGCCGCCGTGATGGCACCGCCGTAGGGGCTATTGGAGATGTTGTTCAGGTCGGCGACCTTGCTCTCCAGGCCCTGGCGGTAGCCCTTGAACAGCGGCAGGCGCCACACCGGGTCGCCCTCCGCAACGCCGTGGCGCAGGATCAGCCCGGCCAGCTTGTCGTCGTTGCAGAACATGGCCGGCAGGTCGGGGCCGAGGGCGACGCGGGCGGCCCCGGTCAGGGTCGCGAAGTCAATCAGCAGGTCGGGCTTCTCGCTGTCGGCCTCCGCCAGGGCATCGCAGAGCACCAGGCGCCCCTCCGCGTCGGTGTTGCCCACCTCCACCGTCAGGCCCTTGCGGGTCTGCAGCACGTCCAGCGGGCGGAAGGCATTGCCGGAGACCGCGTTCTCCACCGCCGGGACCAGCACCCGCAGCTGCAGGGGCAGCTTCTCGGCCATGATGAGCGCGGCCAGGCCCAGCACGTGGGCGGCGCCGCCCATATCCTTCTTCATCAGCTTCATGCCCGCGGCGGGCTTCAGGTCCAGGCCGCCGGAATCGAAGCAGACGCCCTTGCCGACCAGCGTCACCTTGGGCCCGCGCGTGCCCCAGCGCAGGTCGATGAGGCGCGGCTCCTCGGCGGCGGCCCGGCCGACGGCGTGAACCGCCGGGTAGTTGCGCTTCAAGAGGGTGTCGCCGACCAGCACCGTGCACTTGCCGCGGTGCTGCTTGGCCAGATTGCGCGCCGCCTCGGCGAGCTGCGCCGGGCCCATGTCGGCGGCCGGCGTATTGACGAGGTCGCGCACCAGGCCGATGGCCTCGGCGGTGTGACTCACCTGGTCCCGGTCGGCCGACTTCGGCCAGACCAGGCGGGGATATTCGCGGGGGTTTTCCTTGTAGCGGGTGAAGCTGTAGCTGCCCAGCGCCCAGCCCAGCGCCGCCCGCGAGGCCAGGCCGGGCCTGAGGCCCTGGTCCAGCCGGTAGAGGCCCGGCGGCAGGGCCGTCGGCAGGCCGGCGAAGGACCAGATCACCTCCTCCCCGTCGATCACCAGCAGCACCTGCGCCAGCTCGCCCTTGTCGCCCGGCAGCAGGCAGAAGGCGCCCGGCTGGGCGCGGAAGCCGCTCGCCGCGATCCAGCGGCGCTGCGGCGCCTCCTGGCCCTTCAGCCAGTCGTCATAGGCCTCCCGCGTGACGGCGGCGATCGGCGTGGCCTGCGCGGCGTTGGCTTCGTCATCGGCAACAAGATAGGCGGTACTGGCCAAGGGTCGGCTCCTGGAATGGGTTCGTTCATGGGATCAGGCGCCACGGCAGGCTTGCGCGGCGCGCGCATATTTGCGCTAAATCGCCGCCCTGTCGACCCGCAGGATGCGGGCGACAACGCCCGCAGACGAACGAAAGCACGGACGATGACCCGCTATAGCCTGATCCTGGGCAACAAGACCTATTCCTCCTGGTCGCTGCGCGGCTGGCTGCTGGCCCGCCAGGCGGGCCTCGACTTCGCCGAGGTGGTGATCCCGCTGCGCCGGCCCGAGACCCGCGCCGAGATCCTGAAGCACAACCCGGCCGGCAAGGTCCCGACCCTGGTGGAGGACGGTCAGCCGATCTGGGATTCCCTGGCCATCGCCGAGACCCTGGCCGAGCGCTTCCCGGAGAAGGGCCTCTGGCCCGCCGACGCCAGGGCGCGGCAGGTGGCGCGCAGCGTCACCGCGGAGATGCACTCGGGCTTTGCGGCCCTGCGCCAGGCCCTGTCCATGGACCTCAGCAAGCACGTCCCCGGCCACGCGATCGGCGCCGAGGTGCAGGCCGACATCGACCGGATCTGCGATATCTGGCGGGACTGCCGCGCAAGCTTCGGCGGCGGCGGTGACTTCCTGTTCGGGGATTTCGGCATCGCCGATGCCTTCTACGCACCGGTGGTGACGCGTTTTCGCACCTATGACGTGAAGCTGGACGACGTCTGCGAGGCCTACTGCACGGCGGTGACGGCGCACCCCTGGATGCAGGACTGGGCCGCCGCGGCGGCCGCGGAGCCCCGGGCCCCCGAGTTCGACTGAGGCCCGCGCCCGGACCCTGCACGCCTAAGGCAGCATGCCGACTTCGCGGTAGTACTGCGCGGCCCCGGGATGCAGCGGAATGCCGAGGCCGTCCAGGGCTTTTTCCAGCACGATCTGGCGCCCCTTGGGGTGGCCCTTGTCCAGCAGCTGGCGGGTGCTGGGGTGCCAGAGGGCGCGGGTGATCTCGTAGACTTCGTCCTCCGGCACCTGGTCGGAGACCACCCACTGGGCGCCGACTGAGAGGGTCTCGGTGGCCGGGATGCCGGGATAGATGCCCACCGGGACGGTCTGCCGGGCGAAGAAGGGCCGGTCGCCCAGCAGCGTGTCGGCCTCCGGCCCGGTCAGCGGCACCAGGTCGACCAACGCCTCCTCCGCCAGCTCCAGGACCGCCGCGGCCGGCGTGCCGGCGACGAAGAAGAAGCCGTCGATCTCGGCCTCGCGCAGGGCGTCGGCGGCGGCGCCGGAGGCCAGCGAGAAGATCTCCAGCTCCTTGGCCTCCAGGCCCCAGGCGCGCAGCACCAGCAGGGCGTCGACGCGGGTGCCGGAGCCCGGCCGGTCGAGGGAGATCTTCTTGCCCTTGAGGTCGGCCACACTCTTGATGCCGGAATCGCTGCGGACCACCAGGTGGATGGTCTCGGGATAGAGGTTGGCGATGGCGCGCAGCGAGGTCAGCGGCCCGCCGTCCAGGAACAGCTCCTCGCCGTAGTAGGCCCAGTAGGCCACGTCGGACTGGCTGAAGCCGGACTCGATGGCGCCCTCCTGGATCTGGCGCACGTTGTCGACGGAGCCGCGGGTCGACTGGGCCACGGCCACCAGGCCCGGCACCCCGCAGCTGCCGCCGCGCTCGCAGTCGCGGCTGCCCGGCGGGCTGGAGATGGCGCTGGCGATCAGCCCGCCGACCGGGAAGTAGGTGCCGGCGGTGGAGCCGGTGCCGATGCGGAAGAAGCGGATGTCCTGCGCGGCGACCTGGCCGACCGTCAGGGCGCCGGCCAGGGCCAACAGCGGCAGAAGCAGCAGTGCGGCCAGGGTGCCGCGCCGCTTCAGCGGAGCCTTGGCGGCCGGGTTCGGTGCTGAAGACATGGCGCTTCTCCCCTGATGTCTCACTGGGATTCTCCCTGGAACGGGGTCATCCCGCCATGAGGTCCGGGGCCGTCGGATAGGCGCAAGGCTCAAGATCTCTGAAGCGGGGACCCGCTCGATCTCTCAGATATATCAAGCCTGAACGCCGGATCAAAGGGGCGCGAAAGATCAGGCGGCCGAGCGGTGCGCCTTCAGGTGCTTGTAGACCACCGGCAGCAGGGAGAGCAGCGACAGCCCGACGAGGCCGGCGATGATCTCGGGCGTGAGGATGGTCTGCAGGGTCAAGGTTCCGCCCTGGTCGAAAACCGAGCCCAGCCCGGCGCCGGCCAGGATGAAGACCATGGTGCCGGGAATGATCCCGATGAAGGTGCCGACGACGTAGGTGCGCAGGGAAACGCCGAGGAAGGCCGGCACCACGTTCACGACGAAGAAGGGGAACAGCGGGATGAGACGCAGCACCAGCATGTAGCTGAAGGCGTTTTCGCGGAAGCCGGCTTCCATGCGCTGCATGAAGGGCCCGGCCTTGGCGCGGAAGTGGTCGCCGAGGGCCGTGCGCGCGACCAGGAAGATGCCGGCCGCCCCCAGGGTCGCCCCGACGACGACATAGAGCGTGCCCAAGGTGACGCCGAAAAGGAATCCGCCGGCAATGGTGAGCACGGCGCCGACCGGCAGGAACAGCAGGGTCGTCACGGCATAGAGGGCGACGAAGGCGAGCGCCGCCATGGCGCCCATCTCCGCGACGAAGCCGTTCAGATCGCTGCGGTGCTCGCGCAGGGCATCGATGCTGAACTGCTCGTGCAGGCCCAGTCGGAAGGCAAGGGCGATCACAGCCACCAGCACCAGAAGCGGCAGCATGCGCCGTGCCGTCGACTTGCCGCGGCCGCCGCCCGGAGCCTCCATGCTCTGATCCAGATCGCTCATGCCTTGCCTTTCATTGCCTTTCTCAACCGAACCGCAGCAGGAAGCGCACGATCTTCTTCGTGCGCTCGCCGAACAGGCTCGGGGTGTAGTAGCTGCCGGCCACGCGCTTGTTCACCTCTCCCAGAGTGGGATAGGGCGCGATCATGCTGGCCAGGGCGCCGATCTTCAGGCCCTTGTCGATGGCCAGCACCCAGGGCTGCAGCAGCTCGCCGGCATGCAGGCCGACGATGGAGGCGCCGAGGATGCGCCCGCGCGCGCCGACCACCACCTTCACCAGGCCCTCGGTGGCGCGCTCGGTGCGGGCGCGGTCGTTCTCGGCGAAGGGCGAGGTCAGCACCCGCACCTTGTCGCCGTGCTTCTCGCGCGCCTCGGCCTCGGTGAGGCCGACATGGGCGATTTCCGGGTCGGTGTAGGTGACCCAGGGCAGGGCCTTGTAGTCGACCTTGGCGGGCAGGCGGAACAGCGCGTTGCGGATGACGATGCCGGCGTGATAGCCGGCGACGTGGGTGAACTGATAGGCGCCAAGGCCGTCGACCAGGGCGACGTCGCCGAGCGCGAAGATGCGCTTGTTGCTGCTGCGCAGGCGCCGGTCCACCTCGATGCCCCGGGCCGTATAGGCGACGCCCGCCGCCTCCAGGCCCAGGCCGTCGACGTTGGCCTTGCGCCCGGCGGCGACCAGCAGGTGGGAGCCGGCAAGCCGGGTCTCCGCGCCGTCTTTTTCCAGAGTGACGGCGATGCCGTTGCCCTCCGGCGCCACCTCTTTCACGGCGACGCCCTCGTGGATCTCGACGCCGTCGGTCTCCAGGCGGCGGCGGGCGACGGCGGTCACCTCCGGATCGTCCTTGGCCAGCACCCGGTCCATCTCCAGCAGCGAGACGCGCGCGCCGAGGCGGCGCTGCGCCTGGGCCAGCTCGGCCCCGATCGGCCCGCCGCCGATGACGATGAGGTGTTCCGGCCGCTCGGCCAGTTCGAAGACGGTCTCGTTGGTCAGGTAGGCCACGCTCTCCAGGCCGGGGATCGGCGGCACCGCGGCAGTGGAGCCGGTGGCGACGACGAAGCGCTTGGCCTTCACCCGGGTCTCGCCCGCCTCCAGCTCGCGCGCGCCGGTAAAGCGCGCCGCCGCCTGAATGACGGTAACGCCCAGGCCCTCGAAACGTTCGACCGAATCATGCGGCGCGATGGCGGCGATGACGCTGCGCAGGTGGTCGCGCACCGCCGGGAAGTCCACGACCGGTTCGTGGCCGTTGACGCCGAAGCGGTCGGCGTGGCGCACCTTGTCGGCCGCCGCCGCCGCGGCGATCAGCGCCTTGGAGGGCACGCAGCCGTAGTTCAGGCAGTCGCCGCCCATCTTGCCCTTTTCGATCAGCACCACCCGCGCGCCCATCTGGGACGCGCCAGCGGCCACCGACAGTCCGCCGGAGCCGGCGCCGATGACACAGATATCGGCCTCGATGGTATTCGGCATTGCTTGCTTTCCTCTGCGCGGCGGCCGCGCCGGCGCCCGGCGCTGATGTCGCGTTCCAAGCACAGATAGGCATACTCGGGAGCGCGGCAAAAGGCCTCTCACAGCGTTGTGAGACAGCGTGAAAGACCGGCGTTAAGGTTGCGTTAAGGATAGCCCGGCGGCCGGCGGCGCGCGAGGCGCCGGCCGCGCGGCTAAGTGACTGAAAACAGTCCGCCGCTTATGGTTTTGCAGCCGCGCGGCGGCAATGACACAATCGGACTCCCGAATCCGCGCGACCAGGGAGCCGAAGCGCGCCGTGATCCCAGAGACCATGACCCCCGACGGCATGACGGGCGATCAGGCCATTCTCTTCGCGATTCTGCTGGCGCTCTTCGGCCTGCTGGTCTGGGGCCGCTGGCGCTACGACGTGGTCGCCTTCGCCAGCCTGATGGCCTGCGTGGCCCTGGGCCTGGTGCCGGCCGGAGAAGCCTTCGACGGCTTCGCGCACCCGGCCACCATCACCGTCGCCGCCGTCCTGGTGCTGAGCCGGGTGCTCTCGGGCACCGGCGCCATCGACCGCCTGACCCAGATCGTGCGCCCGGCCACGGACAACACCACGACCCACGTCGGCGCTCTCGCCGGGCTGGCGGCGGCCATGTCGGCGGTGATGAACAACGTCGGCGCGCTGGGCATCCTCATGCCCATGGCCATCGAGTCAGCGCGCAAGGCCGCGCGCTCGCCCAGCCTGGTGCTCATGCCGCTGTCCTTCGGCTCCATGCTGGGCGGCCTCATCACGCTGATCGGCACGCCGCCCAACATCATCGTCGCCAGCTACCGCGGCGAGCTGACCGGCACCCCCTTCCACATGTTCGACTACACCCCCGTCGGCTTGGCCATCGCCCTGG
>MRWG01000955.1_pt1 | contig 22551 bp, 25 predicted proteins | sample 1013341 | NCBI WGS metagenome assembly MRWG01 (sample SAMN06117577, study PRJNA244670) | biofilm metagenome | biome: Water; feature: Cathode Biofilm; material: Biofilm; isolation source: microbial consortium enriched at the cathode of a solar microbial fuel cell | place: USA: District of Columbia ... | reverse complement strand
CAAGGCCGCGGTGTGAGGCTCCGCGCTTGCCGGCCGGCGGCAGGCGAGAGCTTTTCCGCCGGCTTGCATTTCGATTTTCTGAGGGGGGGGGGTGTGGCGCGCCCGGGAAGATTCGAACTCCCAACCTCCTGATCCGTAGTCAGGTGCGGAGAGGGCTCAATGTCTCATTTTTCTGCGTTAATTCAATAGGTTACTGAAAAGTAGTTTCCACTTTTGCTCTCTCATTCTCTCTCAATCTTTCCAATGCCTTATCAGCCGGAGTGGAAACCAGTTTGGACGGCCAGACGGTGGTTCTCCCACCGATCGTCGCTTGCCCTCCTCGCCACCCGAACCGTCGTCTTAAGTCCCGAGAGCCAATAGACCGGCGCTCATCTCGAGAGTTGAATTGCCGCCGGGAGAGGCGGGGCTCTGCAGCGCCAAAGGGCCTTTTTAAGAACTGGCCAAGGACCGGAAAACCCCTGAGTTCGGCACCCTGAAATAGATGTGAACGCTGCCCTATGACACAAAGCTTAACAGAGATGGAGGCCACCAGGGGGCTCGGTTGACCGCTCGGCGGGCCGGTGCTACGCATTTCCGCCTCGGATGGCGGGCCGCGCAACAGCCAGCCGCTTCCTGTGTCACCGGCCCTGCACCGCCAGCCCCACCAGCAAAGGCAGCGATGAACAGCGATCATACCAGTGTGCGCGACGCCCTTCCTGCGGCAGGCGCCAGCCCCGCGGCGCAGAACGCAGACAGCGCCGCGCAGGCGGCTCTGCCGGACCTCGCGGTGACCGTCAAAGGCCTCACCAAGACCTACAGGGCCAGCAGCCCCAACAGCGACAGTGATGCAGCGGCCTGACGCGGTCGCTGCCGGCCGCCTTCGCATCGCAGGCAGGCTCGGCTTTCTGCTCCTACTCCTGGTCCCCCTGGCCGCCTGTGCGCCGGCGCTGGCGCCGCCCGGCCCCGGTCTCACCGCCGAAGGTTTCTCCGGCCCAGCGCTTACCGACGACAGTTTCACCACCTCCGACGGCAGCGAACTGCCGCTGCGCCATTGGAGCCCGCCGCAAGACCTGCCCGCGCATGGCGTGGTCCTGGCCCTGCACGGCTTCAACGACTACAGCAATGCCTTCGCCGAGTCCGGCCCCGCCCTAGCGGCGAGGGGGCTGCAGGTCTACGCCTACGATCAACGCGGCTTCGGTGAAGCGCCGCACCGCGGTCTCTGGGCCGGCAGCGATGTGCTGGCCGGCGACCTGGCCACCGCCGCTGCGCTGCTGCAGAAGCGTCACCCCGACCTGCCGCTTTACCTCTTAGGTGAATCCATGGGAGGCGCCGTGGTCCTCGCCGCCCTAGCGGGACCGCAGCCGCCGTCCGCCGACGGGATCATTCTGGTGGCGCCTGCGGTCTGGGCACGCTCGACCATGCCCTTCCACTTACGCGCCGGCCTCTGGCTCGGCGCGCGCCTGTTTCCCTGGGCGCGCTTCAGCGGCCAGGGCCTGGGCATCCAGGCCTCCGACAACATCGAGATGCTGCGCGCCCTGGGCCGCGATCCTCTGTTCATCAAGAAGACCAGGGTCGGCGCGATCTACGGGCTGGTCGACCTCATGGACGCCGCCCTGGCCGCGGCGCCACAAATCGAAGCCGAGACCCTGTTGCTCTACGGCGAAAAGGACCAGGTGGTGCCGATCGAGTCGACCATTATCTTCTGGCGCGACCTGCCGCCGGAGGCCGCGCACCACCAGCGCTTCGCCCTCTACGAGAACGGCTGGCACATGCTGCTGCGCGACCTGGAGGCAGAGGTGGTGATTGGCGACATCGCCGCCTGGACCCGCGATCCCGCCGCGGCCTTGCCCTCACGGGCCGATGCCCATGCCGCCGCCGTCCTGGGTCGGGAGGTGCAGGAAGACGGCGCCGAAGCCGCCGGCGCCGCGAACTAGGGCCGATCAAAGGCCCTTGTGCCCTCACAAGGGAGCCCAAATGCCGATTTGGCCCGAGAATCCCCCTGGAAAGTGCTTGTCTGTCAGGTTACCTCTTCTTCTCGTCGCAAAAGAACTTGGAGCAGAAAAGTCGTGGACTTCTCCTGTTTCTTAAGGCGCTTCTTTTCCTGCGCCACAGTTTTGGCCATGCTGGCTTTCCTGCCGCACGGCGCCGCGCTCGCCGAGGACCCCGCTGCACCGGCCAGCAGCGAGGATCCTAGCGTGGTCGACAACATCGAACGCGATGCCGAAGAAGTCGGCAACAAGGTCGGCGAGCTCGGCGACAGCGTCGGCAACACCGCTGGCGGCATCGCCGATAGCGTGGCCACGGAAGCCGAAAAAGCCTACGAATGGTCAAAACAGAAGGGTAGCGAAGCCTATGTCTGGTCCAAGAAGCAGATCCATGACCTCACCCAGTAGTATGGCATCGCGACGCGCGTTTTGTCTCGCGCTCTCAACGCTCACGCTCTTGATCCTGCTCTCAGCCTGCGCACGCACGCAACCGGTGCTCAACATCACTGACGAACCGGTGGTCACGCGCTCGGGCGAGACCCCGAGTCTCGCTGAGGTGCGCAGCGCCATTATCACTGCCTGCAACGACAAAGAGTGGCTCGTCGATTCCTCTGTTGAGGACAACGTCATTATCGCAACCGTCCACGTGCGCCAGCACACCGCCGTGGTCGACATCCGTTACTCGCCCGAAAGCTACTCCATCAGCTATCGCGACAGCGCGGTGCTGCTCTATGACGGCCAAGTGATCCACCGCAACTACAACAAGTGGGTGCAGCTTCTCTCCGAGCGCATTCAGTTGGAGCTCAACAAGGTCTGATTCTCGCCGGTTCGGGACCTTTCCAATGGGTTGGACAAGGTTGACGCAAAGAGCCAAGTCTGTGCTCAATGCGCCAACAAGGAGATTGAATTTCACACCATGCGTATCTGGCTTCTAGCAATCTTTTTGATGACCTTGCTCTCAGGCTGCGAGGTATTTATGCCTGTATTAGGCATGGGCAGCGCGCCTCATCCTCCTGAGGTCCAGGCCGTCCCCACGGCCTATCCTTAACCCAGGCCGCAAACCGGGCCACGGGCCGCCTCACTCGATCTCTTTTCTCCAGCCGCTGGCACTCGCCGTGATTTCGAAGGTTTCCGACGGCAGAGCCTCCTCACCCGCTACATGGCCCCGCAGGCGCCAGGAACCGGGCACCGCGCGCGGATCCCAAATTGCCGCGGCGAAACGGTGCCCCTGACGGAATCGGCCCGACACGAGCGTCCAGTCCTGTAGCTTGCCGCGTGGAGGCGCGGAAAGCCAGCCAAGCTCCATCGCCCCGACACTGAAAGCGGTTTGTCCCACGGCCTGCCAGATGGTTTCCCCGAGAGCCTTGGTGACCGCTTCTTTCAGGGTCCAGAGGCAAAGTGCCTGTGTCGCAGCCTGGGCACCGGCAAATTCAAGATGGCGACGCTCGTCCTGGGCAAAGAGACGCCTTGCAATTTTCAGGACCTGTGAGCTGCGGTTCTCAGCCTCGAGATCGATCCCCAGCCCGACGGCCCGGGCCACTGCGACGAGGGATTCGCCGCGCGCATGCGACAAAGAAAAATCGCAGCTGCACACCTCCGGGCCGACAAGATAGAGCTTTCCACCTTCCCTCTCGCCAAAGACCAGATCCTGCGGCGCGCAATCCAGATGGTGCGCCAGCGCCCTTCGCAGCAGTGTGCGGCCGAGGAGAAAGCTGCGGACCCGCGCGTTGCTGGACATTCCTGCCAGCGTCTGCCGCTCGCCCGGCGACAAGAGCAAAAGCCCTTCCTCAGTCAGTTGCTCGCGCGAGCGAGCGTCCTGCGGCAGACACCAAAGATGTAGTACGTCTTCGCCGAGTCCCGCCTCTTCGACTCCCTGCACGATCTCCAGATGCCCTCTACAGCCAGCGCCGGAAGATCAACGAGGTATTCACCCCACCAAAGGCGAAGTTGTTGGACATCACGTACTCCGCCTCGAGGCGCCGTTCATGACCCACAATATAATCGAGTTCAGCGCAGCGTCCGTCCACCTTCTCCAGGTTTATCGTTGGCGCAAACCAATTCCGATTCAGCATCTCAATGGTCATCCAGGCCTCCAGACTCCCGCAAGCGCCTAAAGTATGTCCCATGTAGCTTTTAAGAGAGCTGATCGGCACCGGCTTTCCCAGAGCGACCTCGGTTGCATGCGACTCGGCCACGTCACCTGCGTCAGTCGCTGTGCCGTGCGCACTCACATAGTCAATCCCCGTACCCGGAATGCCTGAGTCTTCAATCGCCAACCGGATGGCCGTTGTCATCGTATCCTTAGACGGTTGCGTGACATGTTGCCCATCGCTGTTCGTCGCAAAGCCGACCACTTCTGCATGGATGGTTGCACCGCGCGCTTTGGCATGCTCCAGCTCCTCGAGCACCATAGCTGCAGCGCCCTCACCCACCACCAGACCGTCCCGCTTTTCATCGAAGGGACGCGGTGTTGTGGTAGGCGCATCGTTGCGGGTGCTGGTGGCGAAGAGAGTGTCGAAGACCGTTGCCTGGGAGGGACAAAGCTCGTCGGCACCACCAGCCACCATTACGGTTTGTCGTCCATCACGGATAACTTCGTAGGCAGCGCCGATCGCCAAGCTGCCAGACGTGCAGGCAGTCGAGGTTGGAATCAAGCGCCCGCAGATACCGAAGAAGACCGAGACATTGACGGCGGTCATGTGGGGCATGATCTGTATGTAGGAATTGGCCTTCACCGAACTCGTGCTCTTGGTGATGAGGATCTTGGCGAGGTCGCTCAGCGCTGGTGGTGACCCCGAGGATGATCCGAATGCCACTCCTGTCCGACCACTGGTGAGGATCGGATCCCCCAGGAGGCCCGCATCCTCGAGCGCAAGCTCACTGGCCCGAGTGGCCAGCATGCCAACTCGGCCCATGCTACGCGTGCGTCTGCGATCATAGTGGGCGGGAAGATCGAACGCCGGCACAACAGCACCCAGTCTCGTGTTAAGTCCCTCGATGTCGTCCCATTCGGACATATAGCGCACGCCGCTCTGGCAACTCTTCAGGCTTCTCTCAACCTCCGCCCAGGTAACCCCAATCGGGCTCAATCCGGACATACCCGTGATGACTACTCGTTTCATCAGGCCATCCCGCCATTGACCGAGATAACCTGGCGGGTGATGTAGCCGGCTTCTTCCGAGAGCAGATAGGCGACCAACCCGGCCACCTCGTCGGGTCTGCCGAAGCGGCGAGCCGGAATCATCTTCATCACCTCTTCACGCGCAATGTGCTCGGTCATATCCGTTTCGATGACCCCCGGCGCCACGCAGTTGACCGTAATGCGCCGCTTTGCCAGTTCTACCGCCAAAGCCTTCGCCGCCGCGATCAGGCCGCCTTTGGCCGCACTGTAATTGACCTGACCACGATTCCCCATGATGCCAGATACCGATGACATGAGGACTATCCGCCCGCCTGCACGCGTCTGCACCATCGGCATCACGATAGGATGTACCACGTTGTAGAAGCCATCGAGATTGGTTCGGATAACGTCGTCCCAGTCCTTTCCAGGCATCGCGGGAAAGGCATTGTCGCGATGGATCCCTGCATTGCAGACCACCCCGTAGTAGGCCCCATGGTTCGCTATGTCCGCCTCAAGTGCTGCTGCCGTTGTCGCACGCTCGCCCACGTCGAACTGCAGAAGACGGCAACGCCCGCCATCTTTCTCGATGTGTGTTGCAAGCTCCTTTGCCGACGCAGCGTTGCGATTGTAGTGTAGGACCACCTCAAAGCCGTCGGCTGCCAAGCGTCGGCAGATGGCTCCACCAAGCCCACCGCTCGCGCCGGTTACCAGCACCGTTTTCGTCATGGCGCACCGCCCTCAAGGAATGTCTCCAGGTCGTCCGGCAGAAAGACGTTGATTCGTGCCGAGGCCAGCTGTTCCTTGCGGCTCACTGTGCAGCCAAAGACTGCCATCTGGCCGTCATCCCACTCGCGGTCAACGCGGACCGTCAGATAGCTCCCGAGCGCAAATACGTCGCAAAGAGCCTCATAGCGCCTGGTACCGAGCAGGAGACCCAGTTTAACCGGCCGGTTTGCCCGCCGGGCCTGAATGCCCGAAAAAAGCGCGACGGTCTGTGCCATGTACTCCAATCCGATCCAGGAGGGCACACCCTTCAGTTGCGGGTCGTAGAATACGCTGTCCTCGGCAATTCGCACGCCTGCGACCGCCCAGTCGTCACCCCCGTCGAGCGCCTCGTCGAGCAAAAGCATGGATCGACTGTGCGGTAGAAGCTGCTCGAGCGGCCAGGGGATCATTTTCATTGCGGCCTACCGATGACGAGAGAGACGTTGTTGCCACCAAAGGCAAGTGAGTTGCACAGGAACCGCCTCCTGGCGGTTGATGACAGCTGCGCGCCCCTGCGCACCAGACTTTCACTGAGAAGGCCTTCTTCCGTTTCGCCATCCCAAACATGGGGTGGAAGCCCAGCGTGCGTGTTCAAGCTGCTCGCGATGAGCCAGCAGTGCGCCGCACCCATGGCGCCGGCCGCCCCCAGTGTATGGCCAACCCGCCCTTTTGAGGAGCTGCAGGGTACAGAGTCGCCAAACACGGCGCGCACGGCATTACTCTCCATTGCGTCGTTCTGCTCGGTGCCGGTACCATGCAGCTCTATAAAATCGACATCCGTCGGCACAAGTTCGGCATCGGTCAGAGCCGCTCGCATCGCCATGATGACACCGCGCGCCGCCGGATCCGGTGCTGTCATGCTGTAGGCATCGCATGAGGCCCCCGTCCCCAGGAGGGCGACTTCGCTTTCCTCATGCGTCATGAGGAACACGGCCGCACCTTCGCCGATCATTGTACCGTCGCGATTGCGGCTGAAAGGATTACACAGGCCGCGGGATAGAGCAGAGAGCGCCCTGAAGCCATTGACGGTAAGCTTGCAGAGACTGTCAACGCCCCCGACAACCACGGCATCGACCACACCTGCCCGGATCAGCCTGCGGCCATCGGCCATCGCTTGTGCGCTCGAACTACAAGCCGTTGAGACCGTAAAGGCGGGCCCTTCCAGGCCAAGATAGCGCGCCGCGATTTCCGCAGGGCTACCCAGTTCCTGGCGTCGCATGTCGAATCCCTGTGGCAAACGCCCGGTATCGAACGCTTCAAAGAAGGCGCCCTCGCCCTCGGCGATGCCGGAGGTGCTGGTTCCAAGAACGACACCAATCCGTGTCGCGCTGTAGCGCGCCAATGCAGCGTTGATGCTCTCTCGAATCTCCTCAAGTGCCAGGAGCAGCAAGCCAGCATTGCGACTGTCGTATCCCGCAAGTTCACGAGGAAGCTTCGGCAGCTCGCCGGAGACTTCTCCCACATAGGCCGGGGTGCCATCGACCAGAAGGTCGCTCCGCTCGGCGAGCCCGGTTCGGGCATCGGTCAGAAGCGCCTCGAGCACGGCCCGCTTGCCCCTGCCCAGACTGCTGGCAATACCAAGATCGGTGAGGAAGATCGGCGTAGAAGTCATCAAGAACCTTCGGTACGGTCCAGGGTTTGGATGAGCAGCTGATAGGGCAGGTCATGGTGCTCGATCACCATGTAGCCCGCGCGTGATCCATCTGACAGTATCTCCACGCTGGCCAGAAGTTGCTGCTTCGAATCATAAATATACCTGCTCGTGGCTTTGAGGCCACGAACCAGAATGTATCCCTGCTGCGCGAGTTCCTGCTGCACGCGGTCAAACGGCCAATAGGCGAGTTGAAAGTCGGAGAGGATGTAGCTTGGCTCAAACGGTAGGGACTCCCCGCTGAGCGTCTTCGTACGCAGACCCAAATGATCCAACTCGAGCTGGAACAGCGGCACGCCGATGTGGGACACACCTACCATCACCAGACGGTCGGGAGAAACTTCCACTTCAACCCTGAGCGAGTGCGTTTCGCCCTTATACTTGCTCGCTACAACCTGGCTCATCGAAAGCCGATATCCGAGGCTTTCGGGCGGCAAAGGCGTGGCCAGAAGTGGTTGTACGGGCAGGTGCGGTTCGGTGCTGGCGCAGCTGCCGAGCATCAACACCAGGACCAGGGTCCAACAAGCCTTCATTTCTCAAGCCTGCACATTTCAGAGAGCGCGGTAAGGCGCCGGCGCGGGTGCACGACGTAGGGGTTCGAGGGATCCCAGGCATAGCCAGCGAGAATGGAGCAGATCATGCGCCTGATCCGCGGATTTGGGGTCTTGGCAAATATGATGTCCTGAAGGCTTGTGTCGTACCATGCCGCGACGAACTGCCGGAAGGTCTCGACACCAACATTGAGAGGTGCCGCAAAATCGCGCTCCCAGTCAACCGTCTCGCCCTTTAGTTCCCGCTCGGTGGCAGAAGCCGCGAGTGAAGCCGACTTCAGGGCAATCGTGACGCCCGACGAGAAAACCGGATCAATAAAGCCGCCGGCATTGCCCAGCAAGGCAAAGCGCCTTCCGTATAGTCTGGAGACGCGCGAAGCGTACCCGGCGGTTCGACGCACTGGAAAGTCGAAGGCCGCATGCTTCACGATATCGCCCAGCAGGCCGGTTTCCGAGACGATTTTCCTAAGATCGGCAAGTGGATCGCCCGAGTAGCCGGAAAAGTATGAACCGGGGCCGGCGACGCCCAGAGAAGAAGTACCGTCGGAAAACGGGATCAGCCAAAACCAGACACGATGATGCACCGGGTGGACGGTAATCAGGATCTTGTTCCGATCGATTGTGCACGCGCCAGCACCATCGCGGATATGGGTAAAAATCGACTCCCGGTCGCTGCCGTCACCGGGCTCATTCAGGCCCAGCAAGCTGGAGAGCGACTTTCCGAACCCGCTCGCATCCAAGCAGTATCGGCATTTGAGTGTCGCCCTCGTGCTTGCCTCATCAACATGAGTAAGATGGGCCGCCTGCTCATCGAAGCGCGCATCGACGATCTCATGACGGTAATGCACCGCTGCGCCCGCCTTCTCCGCCTCATCCGCGAGGAGCTTATCGAAATGGGCGCGCTTCACCTGGAAGGTCGTCGACCAGCCCTCGGCCGTCTTGTCCGAGAAATCGAACGACGAGCGCAGTCCGCCCCTGTCAAAGGCGGCACCATCCTTCAGCTGAAAGCCTGCGGCCTGGACCGGACCGGTCATGCCCGCCTCATCCAGAAAGACCATGCACTGCGGCAGGAGGCTTTCGCCAATGGAGAACCGCGGGAAAGACTGACGCTCGAGGACGACCACATCGTAACCCTTGCGCGCCAAAATGGCGGCGGCGACAGCGCCGGCAGGCCCGGCCCCCACCACTGCGATATCACAGGCCTCAGCTACGGTCATCAACCGCTCCTTTTTGCTTGAAGCCGTGAGTCTGGCGGAAACATCACCGCACTCAACGGAGAAATGAGAAACGCGACCGCAATGCCAATGAGAAGCGTCAGTCCGAAGGAATGGACTGCCATGGTAGAGGAAACGGCCAGCAGGCCGAAGGCCAGAACGGTTGTTGCCGCGGACATGGCGACCGCCAGGAGGGTCGGAGGGCTTACACCCCCCGCCTCTCTGAAGAAGATGCCATAGTCGACACCGATACCGAGGACAAGAAGCAGCGCCATTACATTGAAAAGGCTGATCGGCTCGCCTGCATATCCCAAGGCACCAAAAGCGACGACGCCCGCCGCCAAGGGCACCACGATCACGCTCACCCCGCCTTTCAGGCCGTAGCGGAAGACCAACAGGAGAGTCACCACAAGGTAGGATGCAGCCGTCAGCCAGAAGGTCTGGCTGCGATAGCTATTGAAGATTTCGGATAGGTCGCCAACACGGTTCACGAAGTGAACGCCGTCTTGCTCTTCCGCGATCTCTTCAAGAGTCCTTACATCTCCAACGCCTGAAAGAGTGACGGCGGAGATCGCGCGCGTGCCTTGACCCAGCCAGAGATGGCGAAAAGGTTCGGAGATGGGATTGGCCAGCCAGGCCTCAAGTCTCAAGGGAGGCTGCTTGGCGCTCGCCGCAAGAGCCTCGGCGAAGGAGGTGCGGGCGTGCTCGGGTAAACCGACGGTCTCCTCCAAGGTCTTAAAGACGGCGCTTTCCGGTGCCAGGAGCTGGCGGAGAAGGTCCCGGTTCACCGTTTGGCGACTTGGCGAGGGGACGTAACGGGAAAGTGCCGCATAGTCCGCCAACTTGTCTTCCCGAATGAGAGCCGCGAGGTTGTCGGTCAAGTTCTCCTCGCGCTCCAGCAGCAGCGCTTGGTTCTCAGCAAAGACAAGGAAGAACTGACTTGCATACTCCTGTCCCAGGCGGGCGCGCACCTGCTCTTCCTCGGCCGACACCACTGGATCGCGCGCCTGGAGAAGACGGAAATCGTCCAGTGGGACGAGCCTGAAGCATCCAACCAATGCCACAAGAAGGAGCAGCGTGATAGCAACCCAGATTCTTCGCCTGTCCCCTTGCTCCCAGTAGCGTCCGTATGCGCCGGCGAGCCTCAACCCGGCCCCACCTTGCCGGGGTGTTGCCTGAGGAATCACCGGATAGAGAAGCACGACACAGAGCCAGGCACTCAGCAAGCCGGCGCTGGAAAAGACCGCCATCTCTCTGAGACCTGGAAAGGGAGCCACCAGGATGCCCACAAAGCCGACAATGCTGGTCACCAAGCCTAGTGTAATGCCAGCGAAAACCCGCCGCACCACCATACCCGCAGAAGCAGCGTCGCCCTGCGCGAGATGTTCGCAGAAAAAGTGCAGCGCGTAGTCCACCGAGATTCCAACGAGACTGGCCCCAAAGACGAGAGTCAGGAGATGGACCTGTCCGAAGATCAGCAGGCAGGCGATAAAGCCCCCCATGCAGCCCACCGCGATCGTAAGGGTCGCGAGGAAGAATGGCCGAAGAGACCGGAAAACCAGGATGAACAGCAAGAACACCCCAAGAAGTGAGCCAAGCCCAACCGTAGAGACCTCTTGCCGCGCGGCTGCGGTCCCAGCCGCAGCATGGGGAAAGACGCCCGCCATCGCGAAGCTCGCTCCAGGGTACGAGTCGGCAAGCCGGATGCGCAGATCTGCAAGCTCGTCGGACAGGCGGTCCTGGAACGCCATGGAGAACGGAGTGGTAGCAAGATCACCTAGCACCAGGATGTGGGTGGAGCCTGGCTCCTGGATGGTAAGGTATCCATCATCGAGCCGAAGGTTGGCTGCGTTCCGTGGCGCAAAGGTGGCAAGAAAATCCGGCAGAAGCAGCAAGGGATCCGAGGCGATCAGGTCCGAGCTCAGCCCGCCAAGCGGATTGAGATAGCGTGACAAAAGGCGACGCTCGAATTCCTCCTGCCGGCCCATTGACAACTCGTTGCGCGCCTGTGGGCTCAGGAGTTGAAAGCGATAGGGAAAGTAAAAGCGCCCTAGGTCTGCCAGCAACGTCTGATCGCGCTTGAGATCGAGGCGGGCAAAGAGGTCGGTGTCGGAAAGCTGGCGGACCAGAAATGTAGCGGCATCGCGGGCCGCGGACTCCTCGCCCGCAGAGACCAAGAAGACGAGCTTGCGCTCGACCGCTGCATGCACACGATCAGCTGCTTGCTGCACGGTCGGTTCATGTCTTGCGCCTGGCAGCAACGTCAGGAGATCCGCGTTGACGACGGATCCGTCTGCAAGTCGGGCAGCTAACCAGAGGCAGGCAACGCCAATGGCCAAAGACCAGGCGAGTGCGGCACCGCTAGTGCGCGAAATAGGCTTTTTCGGTCGCATCCAGCTCGGCCGGCTCGGTCTTGAAGTTGCTGAAGTAGAATGTGACCGCGTCCCCCTTGACCTCCCGGAGATGAACTTCCTCGACGTAGCGGTCTCCAGCGACCTCGAGATCGGCGATCAGCCCCGCCAAGTCCTCGGACTTCGGACTGAGACGCAGGCGCCACCCCTGGTCGGCGGGCAGCGGTTCTGCCCGAAAGCCCTCTTGCAGAGCCGTCGGATCCCCAGCCAGGGCTGCCAGGAACATCTCCGTCATAAGACGAAAAGCGGGTACGGCAGCCATGGCCGTACGTTGCGGCCTATCGCCTGCTTCCCATTCCAGAATTTCTCCGGAGCGAATGAGATAAGTGATGGCATGCGGCTCCTCGACCCGCCAGAGGATACCGTCGCCCTCGCGCAGCACCATCCGCCCACTCGATTTCAGGGGACGCTGCAGGATCTGAAGATTGCGCTCCTGCCTGAAATCCGCTCTCAGCAACGGCTGGCGCTCAAGCTGCTCTCTCATGGCGCCAAAGGCTTCTTCTTGGCTCGTTTCGGCACCAGCTGAGGACGTGACAAGAAGGAGCAAGAAGGCGAATGAAAGAAGGAGATGGCGCCTCACGCGAGCACTCCCAACTTCTCCAGGAGTATCGGCGGCGAGGCAAGGAGGAGTTCCTGCCGCTTCATGTCCACAGCGACCTGCACGGTGTGTCCCTTGGTCAGTCTGGTTCCTTGTTCTGCATCGACGATGAGGTAGTCAATTTTCAGTCTCAACTCATACTCGGCGACTTTGGCCTTAACGAGGATGTCCTGCCCGAATCTTGCCGGTTTGATGAAACGGGTCTTCAGTTCGATAATGGGCCAAGCGTATCCGGAATCCTTCATCTCGACGTAGTTATAGGAGATGCTGTCAAGCAGGGCACAGCGCGCGATCTCGAAATATTTCGCATAGTGACCATGCCAGACAATCTCCATCATATCGACGTCGTGAAAGGGAACACTTAGCTGTACTTCTGCTTTGGGAAGATCCGGCACCGCCTTGGTCATGACGCAGGCATCCTCCGGTCGCCCATTGCAGCTTCCCGGCCCTGGCAGCAATACGCCAACCACGCAAGCGCTCCACCCGGTGCGCGCGCCTTCCAGGTTACGATTTCTCGCCCGTCCGGGCAGACTAGGTCTGCTGCTGTCATCGCCGGCCTTCGGGACTCCCATCTTCTTGCCGAAACTGGTCCTGGTGCCAGAAATCGAAGAAATTGAACCATTGATAGGGCTGCCTCAGGCAATAGTGCTCCAGTCTCTTGGCAAAAGCCGCCGCATGGCCCTCCAGAGCCGCCGCGCGCGCCTTACGCGGCAGTTTGATGCCCTGTGAGAAAGGCTCAAAGACAATTCGGAAGCGCCCTTCCTCCTTGAAGCAAAACAGGAGCTGGACAGGGCATTTCATGAGCGAGGCCAGGACATAGGGCCCCTGCGGGAAGGGGGCCTGCCGCCCCAGGAAGGACGCATAACTGTGGCGCCCGGAGAGGCTGACTGGGGTTCGATCTCCGACAATTACGATGAACTCGCCCATCTCGACGCGCTCGCGCAGCATGATCGCCGTCTCCGGCCCGACCTCAGTCGTTTCAATGAGGGAGACCGCCGACTGCCCGCTTTGTTCACGCATGAGCCGGTTGAAGTTGGTCGCATGCTTGGTGTGAACGAGAACGTTGATCTTCAGGTTGGCTTTTCGGGTTCCCAGCGCGCGACAGACCTCGGCATTGCCGAAATGTGAGGTGATCAGCACCCCGCCCTGGCCTGACTTTTGAAGTTCCTCGAAGATCTCGAGGTTCTCGAAGTCCACCGCATCGAGGCCGATCCGGCCGGTCCAGGCCAGGAGCTTGTCAAGAATGGCCTCCCCGAAGGCCATGAAGTGAGCAAAGGACTGGCGCCAGCCCGGCACCTCACCCAATTTTCGCTTTCCTTCCGGCTGAGCATAGACCGCCCGCAAGTAGTCCAAAGAGGCCCGCCGGGCATTGCCGCCTGCCAGGAAAAAATACGCCATGACGGGATAGAGCAGCAACGAAAAGCCAACTCGCCCGAGGATCTGATAGCAGAAGAGCATTGCGCGAAGCCCGAAGTAGACCCCTCGCTCCTCCAGCTGGGCCCAATGATGAGCACGACCCTCTGTTGGTTCCTTCGCCATCTACTTTCCGCTTTCGCCCTGGCAGGGCGAGCGGCCGATGGAGAGCTTGCGACCAAGCAGCATCGGTGCACGCCACAGCATCCCGAAGAAGAGCCGGGTGTGCATCAGGGTGATGAGGAGATTGTCTTCCACCATCCTGAAGTGTGATTTTCCTCCTTCCGGATAGATGACCCGTGTCGGCACAGAGATCACCTGTACTCCCTTCCAATGGAGCCGGACAAGAATCTCTGGGTCGAAGTCCATGCGCGCGCCAAGATGCGGGGTCTGCAAAAGTGGAATCACACTTTTCAGGGGGTAGATCCGGAACCCGCACATCGAGTCGCGGATAGCAAAGGAGAGCGTTTCGATCCAAACCCAGACATGGGTAAGATAGCGCGCAATCAGCCTGCCGCGTGGGATGGAATCGTCAAAAATCGGTTGTCCGACTATAACCGCCGAGCGGTGCTGCTGCGCGTGAGCGAGAAGCTTCGGAATATCTCCGGTGTCATGCTGGCCATCGGCATCGATCTGCAGGGCATGCGTGAAACCGCGCGCAAAGGCTTCCTTTAGGCCGGTCTTGACAGCGGCTCCCTTGCCGCCATTCTCCCGGTGCTCCACGAGGTGCACCCATTCACGATCGGCTGCCAGGCGCCGAAGTATTTCCGCTTGCGGCGCGCTGCTGGCGTCGTTGACCAGTATCACCTGGTGCCCGAAGGCCTCGAGGCGTTCAAGCAGCGCGGCGGCTTCCGTTGCGTGGTTGTAGACAGGGACGACGAAACAGAGATGCAAGGTCATGATCTCGCCTCGAACTTTATGCGACCGGAGGAATGCGTTACGCCGTCTCCTCGGTAGCAAAATGCCAGGCGCCCCTTCTCCGGATCGAATTCGAGTTCTATGCTGACGCGCGCGCCGACCTGTATCACCTGGAAGAACTTCAATGCTTCGATGCGTTGGAACCTCCCCTGGATCGGAAAATGCTTGCGGGCCTGCTCAATGGCCCAGTCGACCTGAACGACGCCGGGCAGTATAGCAGCTGCCTCAAAGTGGCCGTCGAAATAGACCAGTCCCGGCTCGAGCGTTATCTCGATCACGACCCGTTCCATGCCGACAACGCTGTCGGTCACATCGAGCTCGGTGCACCTCCCGCAAGTTGGCCGGAAAAGCGCTTCAAGGGACTCGACAGTGGTCTTGCCCTGCGCCGACTCCGGGAGATGGCGCACAAAGCGCCACCGCCGCGGCAGAGCCAGGGCCTCCATGTGAGGCTTCAAAGCCCGATGAAGTCGCTCGCGCAGGGCGCGCTTGCCCTCGGCCGCAAGGAGGCGCCAGCCTGTCTCGGAAGGCACCACAACGGCACCCAGGGTCACGCGGGCGCCGCCTGCTTCGAGAGGCAGGACCCGCACGTCCGCAATCTCTTCATGACTCCTAAGACGTTCTTCGATTTCCATCAGAGAGACGCGCCGCTCCTCCAGCTTGACAATCCTGTCCTTGCGCCCTTGCAGGATAAAACTTCCGTCTGCCTGAATTTCTCCGAGATCGCCCGTCGCGAAGGCGTCCGTGGTTGCCAGAAAAGGGGAGCGAACAGTGAGGGTGCCCCCGTCTTCGCCGAGCGCTACATCCACACCCGGCATCGGCCGCCAGGGTGGCGGGACCGTGGCATCTACAACGACGCGTCGCGCAATTCCGCCGGTCTCCGTGCTGCCGTAGACCTCGACAAGCTCGCAGTTGAGTTTGGCGTTGTAGGCCGCAGCGATTTCCGGCGGCAAAGGGCCGCCCGAAGAAAAGATCCCACGAAGATGCCGGCCGATATCCTCGAGATCGAGCATCGGCAGCGCGCGCTTCAGGAAGGCCGGACTGGAAACCAACAGAGGGGCCGGTCTTTGCGCCGCCAGCACGGTGAGCTCCTCAGGAAAGGCGAGCGCCTGGGCTTCCAGCGCGCGGCCGGCGGAGAGCGGCCATAGCACGCGAAACAGGAGGCCATAAATGTGATACGCCGGCACCGTCGCCAAAACACTCTGGGCGCCGAGCGAGTTGAAGGTGGACTCCAAGACCCCGACTTCGGCCTCCAGGCACCTCAGCGGCTTGCGGATCGCTTCCGGCTTTCCGGTGGAACCGGAAGTGTGGAGCTCGAGCTCGCAAAGCTCCACATCCAGGTCGTCGAACGACCAGCTTTTCTCATTGCCACCGGTTAGAAAAATCTCGAGAACCTTCCGCTCCGGAAGCCCCGCGCGCGACGTCGCAAGCACGTCGTCGACGGTTGCGGCCAGCGTGGCCAGATGCCCCTCCTGGAGCGTCGCCGGGAGCACGACGCGCCGTCCCGTGTGAAGAGCAGCCAATAGAGCCACAGAGAGGGTGTAGGCATCATCGCTCACGATGAGAGAGCTTTGCCCGCCGGTAACCTCAAGGCGCCGGGCAAGGCTGCCGACGGCAGCCCGGAAATCGCCCCAGGTCTCTTTTCCGCGCGCACTGTACGCGACAGGGTGATCGGCACGACGGCTGCCGCCAAGCAGCCTTGAGATCGGAAAGAAGCTGTCCATCAGCAGTTCAATACCGGCGATCCCGCCGCCTCCACCAGATGCGGAAAGCGTACTCTCCAGCGAACAGGCCGCCCATGAGAACATAGGCAATGGCACCGTTATAAAGTGTCCAGAATTCCATGCTGGCCGCCAGGCAGCTGTAAAGCGCCACGCCGCCGTTAAATACGAAAAAGGCACACCAGACCTTGGTGACTTGGCGCGTATAGCGCACCCCCGAAGGGGGCAGATCGGGTTCTGCAACTCGCGCAAAGCGCTCTATCATGGAGGGGGGCCGCAACAGGCTGACGAAGAAGAGCGTGAACATGAGAAGGTTCATGCAGACGGGATAGTAGCGCAGAAAGTCAGCCGAATTGCTGAGGATCGTCAGGAAGCCGATGAAGACGGCGGCAGCCAGCGCCAAGAGCAGGTGTGGCGCCAGGGTACCGCTGCGGCTGCCGGAAGCGAAGACAAAGCGGGCAATCGCCAAAAGCACAACCAGCAGCGCTATAATTCGTGGTTCAAAATAGCTGAGACCGAAATAAACAAGCACGGGGTATGCCAGGAGGACCGCCCCAAGGAGGATGCTCCAGCGCACCGCGGCACGTCCGCTACGTGCGCAGAAGATCGTAGAGGGCGTCGACCACGTCTCCTACGGTTCGCACTTGCTTGAAGGTTTCCGGATCCAACTTCCGGCCCGTCAGCTCCTTCAACTCCACCATGAGATCAACCGCGTCAATGCTGTCGATGTCGAGATCCTGATAAAGATGAGCTTCGGGCGTGATTGCCTGGCGGTCCAATTCGAACTGTTCGGTGAGGATGCGCTGCAACTCTGACAGGATCGACTCCCGCGACAAAGTGGTGGTGGTCATCATAGCTGCCGCCTCTCTTCAACGAACCCTGCCAGCGTGTCGACCGAGAAGAAATGCTTCCTCATGTCGTCATTCTCGATATCGATCTTCAGCTCGTAGCGCTTCTGTAACGCAATGCCGAGCTCAAGGGCATCGATCGAATCCAATCCGAGCCCCTCGCCGAAGAGTGCCTCGCCAGCGTCGATATCTTCCGGGGCAATATCCTCAAGGTCGAGAACGTCGATAATCAATGCTTTTATATCGTCAACCAGCATCAGCTACCTGCTTTTCTAAGCACTGGACAAAACCTCCTGTAGGAGCCGACTGACGCGCCGATTGGCCTTGCTGAGGCGCTCTCCGTCTATCAAATCGCCGCTGATATCTATGCCGTCGTCGATCTCAATTCGAAAATGCACCCGGGTTTCCGGAATCTGATACCACTTCTCGGCCTTCGTTAAGGTCGTCGGCTGGCAGCTGATCCTGATCGGCAGAAAGGGTTGCTTGCTGCACACGATGATCGATGCCGCACCGCGCTTCAGCTTCATCGGCAGCCCCGGCACCGTGCGTGTGCCCTCGGGAAATACGACAAGCCTTTTGCCCTCATCGAGACTGCGCACACAGTTCGCAATGAGAGTGTCCGGATCGTCGTTCGGAATATATCCCGTAGCCCACATGATCCCGGCCATAAAGGGGTTCGACCAGGCTGCCTTCTTTACCACGCAGAATGCCTGGGGCAGCAGACTGACAATAAAGACGACATCGATTAACGAAGGGTGATTGGCGACGATCAAGTTAACCCCCGGTCGGGCGAGCTTTTCCCGTCCGGTGATTTCATAGGACAGCACCCCCAAACTCTTCATTAGCCAAACGAAGGCGCGAAAGGAGAGGTGCACGCCGTATTGGCAGCGCAATTCTGCAACGCGGCGCCCGCGCGACACGAGATGGATCACCGGAAAGAGGGTCATCCCCAGCAGAAAGCCGCCGAGGCCGAAAGTTGCAAAGCTGAATCCCGTGCCGGCCAAGCGCCAATAGTAGTTAATCCCCCGCGACATGCCGGCTCCAGGTCCAGATAAGGCGGCCGTCTGAGAACTCGGATTGCGCCTCAGCCTCTGTCAGCAGCTTGGCCAGTCGCAGGGCGGGATTGACCGGTTTGGCGCCCCTGGCCTCGTTTTCGGGGCGCGCGCCCCAAGCCAGGCGCAGCATCGTCTCTCGAGATGACGAAGCCCGCGGCCGGCGGAGCAGCACCGCGAGCGCCGCGCTCACCTGTATGGCGTCTGCCGTGCCGACATAGAAGGATGGCAGCGGTTCGTCATAGTAGACGAGGAGTGCCGAGGCCTGCGGGGCTTCCGCCAGCAGGCCGCAGGCTTCCAGGAAGCCGGCCTCCAGGGTTGCCTCACCGGCCGCGAGGGCGGTGGAGTGGGTCCTGTCCTCCCGGCTGATCGAAAAGAGGCTGGAGACCGTATTGTGAACCGACAGACTGAAGGAGTTCGGCGACACCGGTTCGCCCTCAGCCATGCTGTTCAGGATCTCGAATGCCCGCGCGTACTCTCCGTATCTGGAACAGAAAATGCAGAATGGCGCCTCGCCTTCGGGCAGGCAGGCCGAAGCGACATGAAACGCCATCCGGTTGAGCGGACTCAAGCGCCGGCGCAGCAGCGGTTTGACGAAAGACACATCCGGATCGACGGGACCCGATATCTCGCGCTCGCCAGCCGCCCAAGCCTTCCAACCGGCTCTGTCGCGAAGACCCGGTGCCCAGGCCGCCCAGCAAGAAACCGCTAGCTCTGTGCTGTTCGTCGCCGTCATATCCCGAGAAAGTCCATCGCCGCCGCAGCGTCACCGCCACGCCAACAGTTGTCTTCAGGTGCTCGCCCGAGACAATGATGGACCCTGCCCGCCGACACTGATCAACCCCCGTTTATCAGCATTTTGTTCGCAATCTATAGCTGCTATGAGGGACCTTCGGAAGCCCGTTTTGCCGTTGACAACTCCCATCACAGCGCAATGCGGGGTCCAGGTCGAGCCGGCTTGCAGAGGACGCAGATTTTCTTGGCTTTTTTGCCCCCGACAGACCCTGCTCAGCGACCGAAGACGCGTGGCATGAGGGCGCCTTCGGGCTGCTCCGCGAGGGCGTCACGGAATGACGCGCGCAGCGATGCGATGATGCCCGGCGCCCTCCGTCCTACGCATCCCTTGACTACAATGGTATAGACAGATGCGCTTCCTGGTAACTGGCGGTTGCGGCTTTATCGGATCTCGACTGGCGCAGTGCCTGCTCGGCGACGGCCACGAGGTCGTAGTGCTCGACGACCTCTCCACGGGCACCCGCAGCGCGCTGCCGGAGGGAGCTGTGCTGGTCGAGGGGGATCTTGCGGCCGCCCCCGGTCTCGAGACTTTGAAGGCTCTGGATGGGATTTTTCCACCTGGCCGCCGTCTCCTCGGTCGAAGCCGCAGAAGCGGACCCCGCGAGGGCTCGGCGGGTCAATGTTGAGGGGACGGGGGCGATCTTCGAACTCGCCCGCGTGGCGCGGAGCCGGTGCGTTCCGCTGGTCTTTGCCTCATCGGCGGCCGTCTACGGCAAGCGACTGGCAAGCCCGGCGCACGAAGCCGAGGCACCTCAGCCCTTCGGCGTCTACGGCCACACGAAGCTGGGCGCAGAGGAGATCGCCGCAAGCGCTTTCACGTCCTATGCCAGTCCCTCAGTTGGCATTCGCCTTTTCAACGTCTATGGCCCCTGGGCCTGCCGTGCGACACCGCCTCCCGGCGTCATCGCGACATTCTCAATGCAGATGCTCGCAGGAGGTCACCTTACGATCCAGGGTGATGGCCGCCAGCAGCGCGACTTCATCCATATCGACGATGCCGTTTGCCTGCTGCGGGTCGCCATGTCGCACATCAGCCGCTCGCCCAAACAGCTGGTCGTGAATGGCTGCACCGGTATCGGAACCAGCATCATCGATCTCGCCGGGCACCTTTCGGCGCTGTCACCCCAGCCGCTCGCCTGGGTCCACGGGGCCGGGCGTCCTTGCGACATCCCTCTTTCGATCGGTAATCCGAAACGGGCGGGAGAGCTGCTGCGCTTCTACGCCAAAACCAAGCTCCAAGAAGGTCTCTCACAGCTGATCGGCGCCATGGCACCCGACCTCGCGCACTACGGATCCGAGCGATAGCTCGGTGGCGCAAGGCGGTCTCCTTACTCGAGGGACGCCTTGACGTCGGCTTCAGCAAAGAGAATTTCGAGCTTCTCCTTCACTGCCTTCTCGACATGCACGCGGGCATCGCCCGGGACACCGGAAGCACCCAGGTTGTCATGACCTTGCAACTCCTTGCTGGCCATCAACGTGCCGTCGCTGGAAAGAACATCGAGGGTCAGATCGTAGGTGAGACCCGTATTGAAGTAGGTGTCTGACTTCCACTCTCGAATCCGCAGGAGAGCGCAGCGGTCCGACCCGGATGCCAGGATCAGGGCACGTGCGTCCTCCGCCGTGGTCTTGGGCGCCACCGGCACGACCTGCGCATCCACGCCGCTGCGCTTGAGCGCCGCAACAATGGATTGGGCCAGGTCCTCCGCCAGAGGTCGCCCACTATCGGTGGTCACGTCGAAGGGGTTGCCGAAACCACCTCGAAACAGGCCCGAAAAGTTCGGAGCCTTTTCACCAGAGATCACGTAGGACCGGAGATCGACCACCCCAATCGCTATGGACTTCTCTGAATCGACATTCAGTTCTGCGTCACCCAGGTCGTAGCGATGGCTGTTTCCGACGGCACAGCCGCCAAGAAGCACGGCCGTACAGATCGCGAAAAGAAGTTTGCGCATGCTCCCGAACCCCCAAGTCCCACGTTGAATATGCGAGTATAGCGTGCAGAGAATGCACTGCAAAGATAAGCGCTCACTGGTTGTGTAGTGTGGCAACCTGACCGGCCGAACCCGTCCCGCCGTCTAGGTGCCCACGCGTGGGCTATGCGCCACGGCAGCCGCCCTGAATGCCGGCAGCTCTTAGGCTCCGGCTAACCGGTCATATCAAGAGATCTTGAGGGCGGTAATGCCGAACGCAGCGGCAAAGACGATGGCGAGACCGACCATCTTGGCGACAGAGTCCCCCACCCGACGACTCCCTGGCCCGCGCGGCCTTGGTCGTCCAGGAAACTCAATGACCGTTGGTCTGTGTCGCTCCATCCTTCCCTCACCGAGGGGCTCAAAGCCCCGGTGCCACCCTTATTCTACCACAAGCCGGCGCCAGACGGGGCGATGGCTGCCAAACTCCACATCAGCCCGAAGCGTCAAGGCAGGGGCCCCATACAACAGGACGGGAGTTCTGTGACGTCGGGTCAGCTTCAACAGTCTGCCGCCCTGCCGCTACCTGAGGGTCGCCCCAGATTTCGGGAGCGCCAGTCCATCGGCTCATCCCCAGAACAGCCTCACCGATCCCGCCGGCTGAGAGATCCCAGAGCCGGACCTCTGCCCCGGCCCGGAGGCCCGGGGAACGGCAGAGCAGTTTCGCTTGGGTGAGCAGACTCGCCGCCGGCCTTCTCTGGCAGTAATCGGGCGGGGCAGGAGCGGGGGAAGTCTGCTGTTCCTCAAGAGCGGAAACCGCTATGACCACAGCGTAGTTCCGCCTAGTGCCACAAACGGACCTCTGGCCTGAGGCAGCACGAAGAGGATCGCTTCAGCGAACTGTCCCTACACGGGCCGCGGCGCCCATAGAATGATGGACGCGCCAACGAGGCAAATGAGCGCGCCGACTAGGTCCCAGCGGTCGGGCCTGAAGCCTTCTGCGAGCCACAGCCAGGCAATACTGGCGACAATGTAGACGCCGCCGTAGGCCGCGTAGGCGCGGCCGGCGAAGGCAGCAGGACTGAGCGTCAGCAGCCAGGCGAAGGCCGCCAGCGAGATCATGCCGGGTATCAGCCAGAGCGGTGATTTCTCGAGTCGCAGCCAGGCCCAGAAGGAGAAGCAGCCGGCAATCTCCGCCACGGCGGCGGCCAGATAGACAGGGACTGTCAGCATGCCTCGTCTTCTCCTTCGCCGGGCGATAAGGCCTCGATGATGCGGCAGTCGGCGATAACGCGGACACCCTCGCAGCGGCTGATGATGTCGCGCAGGCGTGCCGCCAGCCGCGTCAGATCGGCAATCTTTTCCTCCGTCTCGGCCAGGTGGGCAGCGGCGATGCGGTCGACCTCCTCGCAGGACTTGCCCTCCTGCGAGGAGAGTCGCAGCAACTCGCGGATCTGGTCGAGCGTGAAGCCGAGATCGCGGCAGCGCCGGATGAAACGTAGTCGTTCCAGGTGCGCCGGCTCATAAGCGCGATAGTTGCCGGCCGTGCGCGCCGGCGGCGGCAGCAGGCCGATGCGCTCGTAGTAGCGCACCGTCACCACCTTGGTGCCGGTCGCCTTGGC
>MRWG01000954.1_pt1 | contig 22583 bp, 18 predicted proteins | sample 1013341 | NCBI WGS metagenome assembly MRWG01 (sample SAMN06117577, study PRJNA244670) | biofilm metagenome | biome: Water; feature: Cathode Biofilm; material: Biofilm; isolation source: microbial consortium enriched at the cathode of a solar microbial fuel cell | place: USA: District of Columbia ... | reverse complement strand
CCGCCTGCATTCCGCGATAGGCTACAGATCACCGGCCGACATGGAGCGCATGGCGGCCTGACCCCGTCCACTTTTTCAGGGCAGGATCAGTTCTCGTCATACGGGACAGGTCACTGACATGAATGGCTGTCGCGTGGCCCTTAGGTGTCTTGATGCGCCGTAAGGTTCCCATCACGAGCAAACTGTCTTTGCAAGGCCTTCCGAAGTCCCGATGTCGTCGCGTAGCCGCAGCGCAAGGCGATTTCCTGGCGGCTCAATTCGGTATGGGCGGCAAGGTCACGGGCACGTGTCAGCCGGAGCATGGTATAATACCGAGACGGCGGAACGCCGAGTTCTTCCATGAACAGCCGTGAAATTGTTCGCTCAGGGATATTGGTGCGCGACGCGAGTTCTTTCAGAGAAAGGGGAGCCTCGATCGTTTCGGTCATCAATCTCAGCACCTTGCCAAGCCGCACGGAGCCGCGGCCGCTCAAAGAGGGCAACGCGCTCTCGGTGTCCTTTCGCCGCGCTTGCTCATGCAGGAACATGGCCGACACATCGAACGCGATGGCAGGTCCGAAGCGGACATCAATGAAATGCAGGATCAGGTCTAGGGCGGTGGCCGCGCTTCCACAGGTCCAGTAGCGCCCGTCGCGGACGAAACGGTCACTCGAAACATTCACGTCGGGAAAGATTTCCCCGTACTCCTCGAGCAATTGCCAGTGTAGCGTGGCCGTGCGCCCATTGAGTAGGCCACAGCTTGCCATCAGCCATGCCCCCGTATCCGCCCCAATTATCACATCACAATCCCGCAATGTCCGAATGCCACGCCGGACCTTTTCGTTCCCGGCTTCCTCACGAAAGATGTCTCCGCCGACCACTAGCCCCAAGTCGCAACGCCCGCGCTCGGACAGACGCGTATCGGGCGCGATGCGCATCCCGCTTGAACTGGTGACCGGCTTATCGTCGTAGGTGAGAAACACCCATTTGATGTCGACCTGGTGGCTGTCGCGGGCGACCCGCAGAGGTTCAAGAAGGCAGGCCAGCACGATGTTCGAGAAGGTTTCGGAAAGAAACACCGCCACTTTGATCGGTTGATTTGGCAATTTCGGACCTCTTTTTGGCAATACTGGCTCGAATATCCGGACTCCGCAAGCGTAGCAATTGGGGTGTGAAAGCCACGGCGCGAGCCGGCAGAGTTTTCCGCGCCCTGCCAAATCCGCCACCCCGAGCGCAGTCCATTAGGAACACCAGATGAGTTCACGTCCCTTGGAAAATATTCGCGTTCTCGACTTCGGGCAGTTCATTGCCGGACCAATGGTCGGCATGATGCTCGCCGATTTGGGGGCAGAAGTGATCCGGATCGACCCGCCCGGCGGCCCGCGTTGGAAAGACCCCGCTGCGGACATGCTCTCGCGCGGGAAATCATCGCTGACCCTCGACCTCAAATCCGCGGTGGGCTTGCAAACCGCGGAGGAGCTGGTTGCCCGGTCAGACGTGGTGATCGAGAATTTCCGGCCCGGTGTCATGTCCCGGCTCGGGCTCGGGCCGGACCGGCTTCAGGAGATCAATCCCGGAATCATCTCGCTCTCGCTACCGGGCTTCGCATCGACCGACCCAGAGCTTGCCGGCGTCGCGGCCTGGGAAGCCATAATCGCCGCGCGCACCGGCCAGTTCACCGACATGGGCCTGAACCGGCGGCTGATGGGGGTCAACCCCTCATTCACGCCTCTGCCGCTTGCCTCAGCCTACGGCGCGGCGTTCGGGGCGCTTTCCGTCCTGTTCGCGCTCCGCGCCCGTGACCGGAACGGCGGCGAACATATCGAGGTTCCGCTGGCCTCGGCACTGTTCGAAGGTCTGGTCTACAACTGCGAGCAGATCGAGGACTACCCGAAACGCTACAAGTCCCCGCGGGAAGTGGAGCTGGACAGGCGCGCGGCCGAGGGCCTTCCGATGAACCTGAGTTACGAGGAACTCAACGATTTCCTCGATCCGTTCTACCGCACCTATCGCTGCGCTGACGGGCGAGGGTTCTATGTGGTGGCGGGTAGCATTGCATCGCACCCCCGCCGCGTTCTGGAGACGCTCGGATTGTCCGAACTGGCGGATGAGTTGCCGGATTTCGATGCCTATCTCGACAGCAGCGAGTGGCCGGACCAATGGAGCCTGAGGAACTACCCTGTCGGCGATCGTGATCGCAAGCGCCTCACGGAAGCCATGCAGGCCGCCTTCCTAACGAAGACAGCGGCGGAGTGGGAAGAGCTTTTCGGCCGGGCCAAGGCGCCCGCCACCGCGCAACGCAGCACGAAGGAATGGCTGGCAGCCCCGCACGCGCTGGCTTCTGGGACAGTTCTCGAAGTGGAGAACACACGGCACGGGACGATGCGCCAGATGGGCAATGTGGCGTGGGTGGCGGGTGATGACGAAGCGTTGAATAAACACCGGGAACCCTATGCGGACGACGCCAGAGCGCGGCTTCCGGACCTTTTGGCGGAAGCGCCGCGCGCGGTGCCGGATGACGCGCGCGATGGACCGTGGCTTGAAGGGCTGCGGGTGCTTGACCTCACCAACGTCATCGCGGGCCCAACGATCGGTTCGACGCTGGCGCGGTTCGGTGCCGAGGTAACGCTCGTTCAGCCGGTGACGCCAACGGTCGATCCTTGGAATGCCGTTGTCTTCGGTCTGCAGGCGCAGCGCGGCAAGCGCAGCGTGTTGCTCAACCTACGCTCCGAAGAGGGGCAAACCGCGCTCCAAGAGCTGCTTCGCGAGGCGGACGTGGTCACGATCAACGCAACGGACGCGCAGCGGGATGCGTTGGGCCTAGCGCCGAATCTGCTGGAGGCCATGAATCCGCGCCTGATCCTCGTGCAGCTTGATGCGTTCGGCGGGCCGCGCCGGGGACCGAAATCGGATCACCTGGGATATGACGACCTCGCGCAGGCCGCGACCGGCGTGATGACCCGTTTCGGCGGCGGGCCCGAGACGCCGGAGGAGCACGCCCATTTCGGCACCATCGACGCGCTCACGGGCTATTGCGCCTGCGCTGCTCTCGGCGCGGCCCTGCTGAGGCTCGAACGAACCGGCAAGGGCGGCATCGCGCGGGCGTCGCTGGCGGCGGCCGGCAACATGATCCAGACCCCCTTCATGTACGACTTTGAAGGCCGCGCACCGTTTGACGAGCCGGCGGGGCGCGAGGTGCGCGGCTGGGGGCCGTTCTACCACTGTTACGAGGCGCAAGACGGCTGGATGTTCTTTGCCGCGCCTGAGCACGGGCGGGACGTGCTGCGCAACCTTCCCGAGATGGCGGACCTTGCCGACCTTCCCGATGGCCAGCTAGCCGGCGCCCTGGCGCATCGCTTTCAGACCCGCCCTGCCGCGGAGTGGGCCGAGCTCTTTCTCGGCACGCCCGCCGCCGCGATCGCGCTCGGCTCGCTCCACAAGACCCGCGAGGATGCCCTGCAAATCGAAAGCCTCGGGCCGATCGACATCCGGCAGGCGACGTTCCGCGCCGTTCGGCATGACAGGCACCCGATGCAGCGCTGGGTCGATCTGGTGGCGCCCAATGCCGTTCGCCCCCGAAAGGCTCCGATCAGGGTACCCGGTCCGATGCCCAAATACGGCGCCGACACAAGGAACATCCTGCAACGGCTCGGCCTAGATGACGCGCGTATCAACCAGATGATCGCAAGCGGCGCCGCGGGCGAGAAATGGTCTGACAAGTACCTGCCGGAGTGACACGGCCAACATTCAGAAAGACAAATCTACAAGGGAGAAAACCATGAAGAAGCTGAACTTTCTCGCATCCCTCGCCGAGCGGGGCCAGGTGTCCCGCCGGGAATTCATCACACAGGCTTCAGCCTTGGGCGTGAGCGCGCTTGCCGCCAACGCGCTTTACAGCACCGCGGCGCGTGCCGCGACGCCCAACAAGGGAGGTCACTTCAAGATCGGCAGCGCGCAGGGCCAGAGCTCTGACTCGCTCGACCCGACGCTCTCGGCCAGCCTCGTGCCCTATCTCAACCTCAACACCTTCGGGGAGCGGCTGGTGAACGTCGATGAAAACGGCGAGATCGAGTATCGCCTCGCCGAAAGCGTGGAGTCCTCGGACGAGGGCAAGAAATGGCATTTCAGAATCCGCAAGGGCGTCGAGTTCCACAACGGCAAAAGCTTGACCCCGCAGGACGTTCTGCGCACCATGGAGCGCCATGCTGGGGAAGATTCGAAATCCGGCGCGCTCGGCGTTCTGCGAGACATCGACACGATGTCGGTGGACGGTGACACGTTCACCATCGAACTGAAAACGCCCAACGCCGACATGCCCTACCTGATGACCACCTACCACCTGGTCATCCAGCCCGACGGCGGCTTCGATGATCCAACCGCCGGCATCGGCACCAACGCCTACATGCTGGAGGTCAACGAGCCGGGCGTTCGGCACGTCTACACCAAGAACCCGAACTACTGGGACGACAGCCGCGGCCATTTCGACAGCGTGGAGATCCTGCCGATCAACGATGCGACCGCCCGAAACGCGGCGCTCCAGTCCGGCCAGGTGCATGCGATCAATCGCGTCGATCCCAAGGTGGCGGATCTGCTTGGGCGGACCAACACGATCGAGGTGAAATCCGTCGAAGGTCCCGGTCACTACGTGTTCGTCATGCATTGCGACACGCCACCATTCGACAATTACGACCTCCGGATGGCACTGAAGCTTGCCGTGAACCGGGAGGAAATGGTCGATAAGATCCTACGCGGCTACGGCAGCATCGGAAACGACATGCCGATCAACTCGTCCTACCCGCTCTACGACGACACGATCCCGCAGCGGCGGTTCGATCCCGAGAAGGCTGCCGAGCACTACAGGCAATCGGGCCATGACGGCACGCCCATCACGCTGCGGGTATCGGATGCCGCCTTCCCGGGCGCGATCGAGGCGGCCCAGCTCTTCCAGCAATCGGCGCAGCAGGCGGGCATACCCATCGAGATCAAGCGCGAACCGGCGGATGGCTACTGGTCCGACGTCTGGAATAAGCAACCCTTCAGCGCTTCCTACTGGACGGGCCGCCCGGTGCAGGATCAGATGTATTCCATTGCCTACCTGTCCACCGCCGACTGGAACGATACACGGTTTCACAACGAGGAGTTCGACCAACTTCTGCTCAAGGCGCGCGCCGAGCTGGACCCGGCGAAGCGCAAGGAGATCTATGGTCGAATGGCCCGGATCGTGCGCGACGAGGGTGGTCTCATCGCGCCCATGTTCAACAACTTCATCGAGGCGGTTTCGACCGAGATTGAAGGCTGGAAGGACGACCCCAACGGCACCATCATGGGCGGGCGCGGCATGCACATGATGTGGTTCGCGTAGGCCGCACATGCCGATCCTTCTGAAACTCTTGTCCCAGCGCATCGCGCTGGGGCTGCTCCTGCTCTTGGCGGCTTCCGTGCTGATCTTCGGCGGCACGCAGCTGCTGCCAGGAGACGTTGCCGAAACGATCCTCGGCCAATCGGCTACGCCCGAAGCTCTGGCGAACCTGCGCCGTGACCTCGGGCTCGAGGAACCGCTGGTGACACGCTATTTCGACTGGTTGTTCGGCGCGCTCCAGGGAGACCTCGGGACCGCCCTGACAAACGGAGAGGACATCGCCGCGGCCATGGGTCGCAGGCTTGGCAACACGCTCTTCCTGGCGTTCTGGGCCGCCGCAATTTCTGTTCCGCTGGCGATTTTTCTCGGCCTCGTCGCCGTGCGGTTTCAGGGGCGCTGGCCCGACAAGCTGATCTCTGGCGCGACATTGGCCTCGGTCTCGGTGCCGGAATTCCTCATCGGCTACATCCTCATGTATTTCATCGCAGTCAAAACCGGCTGGTTTCCCAGCGTCTCGATGATCAACGCCTCCATGCCGCTCTTGACCAAGCTCAACGCCATCGCACTTCCGGTGACCGCGCTTACGCTGGTCGTGCTCGCGCACATGATGCGAATGACGCGGGCCGCGATCCTCAACGTCATGCAATCGGCCTATATCGAGACGGCGGAACTGAAGGGGCTGGGAAGCTTCACGATCATTTGGCGCCACGCCTTTCCCAATGCCATTTCGCCCATCGTCAACGTGATCATGATCAATATGGCGTATCTGGTGGTCGGTGTCGTGGTGATAGAGGTGGTCTTCGTTTACCCGGGCATGGGGCAGTACCTTGTCGATCACGTCTCGAAACGTGATGTGCCGGTGGTGCAGGCCTGCGGGCTGGTATTCGCCGCCGTCTATATTGGTCTCAACATGATCGCCGACATCGTCTCGATCCTTTCCAACCCGCGCCTGAGGCACCCGAAATGAAGACAATGCCGCTTGCCGCTCTGATCGGGTTGGTTCTCACCTCCTTTTTCTTCGTATCGGCGATCATCGCTCCCCTGATCGCGCCCTATGGCATGGCCGAGATCGTCGGCGACGTGTGGGAGCCGGCCAGCAGCGAACACTGGCTGGGGACGGACAGCATCGGGCGCGACCTGCTCAGCCGGATGATCTACGGAGGCCGCACGACGATCTTCATTGCCACGGCCGCCACGATCCTGAGCTTCACGACCGGGTCGGTCCTCGGGTTCTTCGCCGCGGTGGTAGGAAGCTGGGTCGATCAGGTCCTGTCGCGCTTTGTCGATCTCCTGATGTCGATCCCGACGCTGATCTTTGCGCTGGTCGTTCTCTCCGTCATGCCGGTAACGATCCCAGTGCTGATTGCCGTGATGGGTCTGCTGGATTCCACCCGCGTCTACCGCCTTGCGCGGGCGGTCGCGGTCGACATCAACGTGATGGATTACGTCGAGGTCGCCAAGCTGCGCGGCGAGGGGCGCGGCTGGATCATCTTCCGCGAAATCCTGCCGAACGCACTCTCACCGCTCGTGGCCGAAATGGGGCTGCGTTTCATCTTCATGGTCCTCTTCGTTTCGACGCTCAGCTTTCTCGGACTCGGGGTCCAGCCGCCCAACGCCGATTGGGGCGGCATCGTCAAGGAAAACAAGGACGGCATCGTCTACGGCATTCCCGCGGCCCTAGTGCCGGCCGTGTCGATCGCCACGCTCGCGATCTCGGTCAACCTGGTGGCGGACTGGGTCCTCAGGAGAACAACATCGCTGAAAGGAGGGCGCGGATGAGCGAAGAGACGCTTCTCAAGGTGCGCGACCTCAGGATCGGGGCGACTGTCTATCCGCCCGGTGAACGACCGCGCGACGTGGAAATCGTGCATGGTGTGTCCTTCGACGTGGCAAAGGGAAAGGTGCTCGGCCTGATCGGGGAATCCGGCGCCGGAAAATCGACCATCGGGCTGGCGGCGATGGCCTACGGGCGCGGCGGCGTGCGGATCACGGGTGGCGAGATCTGCGTGAATGGCCGCGACATCCTGAAGACCGGCGCGGCAGACCTGCGCCATCTGCGCGGCCGCGAGGTCACTTATGTCTCGCAGTCGGCGGCGGCGTCCTTCAACCCGGCCAAGCCGATCATGCAGCAGGTCACCGAAGCGACGATACGGCACCGGCTCCTCTCCAGGCGGGACGCTCGTAAGCGTGCCGTAAGCCTTTTCCGCAAGCTGGGCCTGCCCGACCCGGAGCGCATTGGAGACCGCTACCCGCACCAGGTGTCGGGCGGGCAGCTTCAGCGCTGCATGACAGCGCTGGCCCTCTGCCCCGAGCCGGATCTCGTCGTATTCGATGAACCCACCACCGCGCTCGACGTGACGACACAGATCGATGTGCTCATGGCGATCAAGGAGGCGATCCGCGACACCGGCGTGGCCGCGCTTTACATCACCCATGACCTCGCGGTCGTTGCACAGGTGGCCGACGACATCATGGTGCTCAAGATGGGCGAGATGGTGGAACGTGGTAAAACGCAACAGACCATCAAATCCCCTGCGGAAGACTATACCAAGGCACTCGTTTCCGTGCGCAGTATTGTGCACGAAGAAAAGACACCCTCAGACAAGCCGCTCCTTAGAGCGGAGGGCATCACAGCGCGCTATAAGGGCGCCCCTTCGGACGTGCTCAGCGATGTCAGCGTAGAAGTGCATCCCGGGCAGACCCTTGCGGTCGTCGGCGAATCCGGGTCCGGCAAGTCGACCCTGGCGAGGGTCATCACCGGGCTGTTGCCACCCTCCGCCGGGCGGGTGGAATTCGACGGGCGCGGGTTGTCTCCCGACCAGAAGTCTCGCTCGCGAGACGACCTGCGCGAACTTCAGATGATTTATCAGATGGCGGACGTGGCGATGAACCCGCGCCAGACCGTGGGTTCAATCATCGGCCGCCCCCTGGAGTTCTACTTCGGCCAGAAGGGCGAGGAGAAATCGAGGCGAGTGGCCGAGTTGCTCGAAGAGATCGAGCTCAGCCCCGAGATGGCCGATCGCTACCCCGCCGAACTCTCCGGAGGGCAGAAGCAGCGTGTTTGCATCGCGCGGGCGCTTGCGGCGAAGCCGAAGCTCATCATATGCGACGAGGTGACCTCGGCGCTCGACCCGCTGGTGGCCGACGGCATCCTGAAGCTTCTCCTGAACTTGCAAGCGACCGAGGACGTGGCCTACCTTTTCATTACGCACGACCTCGCCACGGTCAGGGCGATCGCCGATTCCATCGCCGTGATGTACCAGGGCCGCGTCGTGCGCTACGGGCCGAAGAGCCAGGTGCTCAGCCCACCCTTCGATGATTACACCGATCTGCTGCTATCGTCGGTTCCAGAACTGGAAACCGGCTGGCTGGAGCAGGTGATTGAGAACCGCAGGATGGAAAGCGCAGGGCATTGAGGAGAAGCGGCATGATCGACCCGAAAGCAGAGGGCAAGGGCCCGGCAACGACACCCCGCACGCGGATGCGGGCGCGGCACATTCTGGACAACTACTATATCGGGCCGTCGCGCACTTCGGAGGTTCTCGAAATCTGGGCCTATACTGACAGGTTCACCTATTGCTCGGGCGAGACGGTCGGCCTGCGCGTCTCGACGACAGCTGAGCGTTGGGATTTCGAAATTGGGCGGGACGGCGCTGAGTACGAGGTCGTTCTTTCAGTTGCCGACCTGCCGGGCCTGCATCACGAAACGCCGCAGGACTGCTCGGTCGAAGGATGCGGGTGGCCAGTGGAGTACGAATTCACGATCCCCCCGGACTGGAAGCCCGGTGGCTACCTCATAACGTTGCGGGCGCGGCGGGGTGATGATGCCGTGGAAGAACATCACCTGATCCTTGTCCAACGGGGGGCGGATCAGCCTGCGGCACCTTATGTGCTCATCTGCGCCACAGGAACCTGGGTGGCCTACAACTGCTGGGGCGGGTCGAACGCCTACGAAGGCATCGTCGGGCCCGAGGGAAACGAGTTCTCACCGGTTCTGTCCACACAACGCCCATGGACGCGTGGCTTCTGCCGGCTTCCCCAAGGCGCACCGCGCGGAGTGCCGGAAACCCCGCAGGAGCCGGGCGACATGGTCCGGTACCCCTACATGGAATGGGCCTATTCCTATGGCTACTCCAAGAAATATGCCTCCGCCGGGTGGGCGAGCTACGAGCGCCACTTCGCCCGCTGGGCCGAGGCACAGGGGTTCGATTTCGATTTCGCCACGCAGCACGATCTGGAGCGCGACCGGGACCTGCTCAAGCGCCACGCTTGCGCCGTTTTTGTGGGGCACGACGAATACTGGAGCAGCCCAATGCGCGATGCGGTGGACAGCTTCCTCGAAGGCGGCGGCCGCGTTGCCCGCTTCGCCGGCAACTTCCTTTGGCAGATTCGGCTGGAAAATGAGGGACGCACGCAGGTTTGCTACAAGTACAATGCCAACGAGCGGGATCCGCTGTACGGCACGGATCGGGCGCATTTCGTTACAGGGCCGTGGGACGCGCCCCCCGTCAACAGGCCGGGCGCGTCCACCTTCGCGGTGAACGGCCTGAAAGGCGTCTATGCCGGGCTCGGGCGCTGCGCAGGACAGGGCAGCGGTGGCTTCACCATCTACCGCCCCCGGCACTGGGCCTTCGAGGGCGCCCATATTGGCTACGGGGATGTCCTCGGCAGCCGGTCCCGGATCCTTGGCTACGAGGTGGACGGCCTCGATCATGTCATCGAAGACGGTTTGCCGTTTCCAACGGGTTCCGATGGCGCGGACACCAGTATTGAGATCCTCGCCCTCAGCCCAGCCTCGAACACCGAACCCGATTTCGGCGTCTGGGGCGAGATTCGCTACATTGGTGGCGAGGATACCGGGTTCAAGGCCCAGTCGCTTTTCGGAGACACATCGCCTGAAAGCCTTGGGCGCGCGGAACGCGGTAATGGCGTTATTGCGTCTTGGAGCAGAGGTGCGGGAGAAGTCTTTACCGCCGGAACTTGCGAATGGGTCATGGGACTCTCCCGAAGGGACTGGCAGGTTGAGCAAGTCACTCGCACCGTTTTGAGAAAGTTTGGCAAGATCACCTGAGAGAGACGGTGCAGTCTTTGTACGTGTCTGACTTGGATATACTCGGACACAAGTGATGCACGCAACACCTCGTGGGTGTCCCCTGCTTTCAGGACCGTTCCTTTGGCCATTTACGGACAATGTGATTTTGCGAATTTCGATTTCTGTGCATCATGGACGTTCGAGCGAGATGTGGGGACGGGCAGTTCACGCCCATTCTGTCCGTGACCCGATGATTTCAACGCACCTTGTACGCTGAACTGCTCGTCGCTGCATCCGCGACGAGCTAACCCGCGACATGAATTTCAAATCAACCCCTCTGGACAATCGCACATGAGCGGCCTTTCCTGCCGAGCATGCGAAACGCACTCATGAGGGCTTTGGGATGAACCTTGCAGCACTGGCCGCCGCCGCCGAGCAGTCGAAACGGCCCGTCCGAGCCGGCCTGATCGGGGCTGGCAAGTTCGGCTCGATGTTTCTGAGCCAGGTGCCGACCATCGCCGGGCTAGAGGTCACAGCAATCGCCGATCTCAATCCCGACCAGGCGCAGGCCGCGTGCCGTCGCGTGGGCTGGGCGCCCGAGCGTATCGCCGCAACGACGTTTATCGATGACGGCGGTGCCTTGGCAGCACGGGACGATGTGGATGTGGTGATTGAGGCCACCGGCAACCCGCGGGTGGGCATTAGCCATGCCCGCGCCGCTATCTCGGCGGGCAAACATGTGGTCATGGTCAATGTCGAGGCCGATGTGCTCGCAGGCCCTACGCTTTCCGCCGAGGCCCGCGCGGCGGGCGTGGTCTATTCCATGGCTTATGGCGACCAACCGGCGCTTGTCTGCGAGATGGTGGATTGGGCCCGCGCCACGGGGTTTGTCGTGGCCGCAGCGGGCAAGGGCACCAAATACCTACCCGCCTATCATCAGGTTACCCCCGATGATGTCTGGTCGCATTACGGCCTGACCCCGGAAGAGGCCGCGGCAGCCGGCATGAACCCGCAGATGTTCAACTCCTTCCTCGACGGCACCAAAAGTGCGATCGAGATGGTGGCCATCGCCAATGCATGCGGGTTGAACGTTCCCGATAACGGGCTCGCATTTCCGCCTTGCGGGGTGGATGATCTCGCCCATGTGCTCCGCCCTCGCGCGGTGGGCGGGCAACTTGACGGCACGGGTATGGTCGAGACCGTCTCGTCGTTAGAGCGTGACGGACGGCCTGTCTTCCGCGATCTGCGCTGGGGGGTTTATGTGGTACTCGAGGCCCCAAACGACTATGCTGCGGCCTGTTTCAAGCAATACGGTCTGCCGACGGATTCAACCGGGCGCTATGCCTCCATGTACAAGCCCTTTCACCTGATAGGCTTGGAATTGTCCGTTTCGGTCCTGAGCGTTGCGCTCCGCCAAGAGCACACCGGCCAGGCACGGGCTATGCGCGGCACCGTGGCTTCGATTGCCAAGCGCGACTTGAAGGCAGGAGAGATGCTAGATGGCGAAGGCGGCTACACGGTCTACGGCAAGGCGTTGCCGGTGAGTTGTGCGCGTGATGCGCTGCCCATCGGGCTGGCGCATCATGTGCCCCTTGTACGCGACGTGGCCGCAGGCGCGGAGGTTCGGTTTTCGGACGTGGATTTGGGTGACGACCCGGTCGCCAAGCTGTACCGCACCACGCTCGAAGCCCCAACTCGCGGGGAATAAGCGCCGCCCCGAGTTGGTCTCGCGCCGATGCTCGCCTCGCGCGTCTTGCCGGCGCGCTTTACCTGCTTGTTCCATCCCGGCATTTGATTTTCGGCGACATGTCGGAGCAGTGTGCATCCCCCCAAGCTTACCCCTGGAGCGGGATTGGCCAAGCCTGTGGCACTGAGTGTCCTCATTTTTCCATACCCGAAGGACCTCGCCACCAAGTCTACTTGCCCCAGGCAGCGCCGCAAGGCATGCCCGCCCGCCTTCTATCATCGGGGCACACACACGCTGCATGTGCAGCCCGATCCAGAGGAGGCAACGATGCGCCCACATACCCACTCCCCCACCGCCCAGTATCTTCGCGACGCGATCGAGACCTGCGACAAGACCCAACGCGAGATCGCCCGCGACGCGGGCTTTCCCCATCCCAACATGCTGTCCATGATGAAGACGGGCGAGTCCAAGGTGCCGATCAGCCGTATCCCCGCGCTTGCCGCGGCCCTCGGCACGGATGTCCGCGCGTTCATCGAGATCGCCATGCACGAATACCACCCCGAGATATGGCACACGCTGCGGGAGCACTACACGCCGCTTCTGAGCGTGTCCGAGGAGAAACTGGTCGAGCTCTACCAGCTGGCCTCCCTCGGCACGGAAATCCCCTGGAGCGGCGAGCTGGAGGATGCGCTCCACGGTGTTTTCTCCCTCGCGGCGCAGGACCCCGAGCCGTGAGCGGGCTGCGCCGTGGCCCGGGTGTTTGCCCGGGGGCTAGGGGCGGGGAGCGTGCTTGGCCCCCCTTGCTTTCTCGCTCACCAGACCTGATTCAGGGAAGAGACGGCGTAAGTGTTGATCGTCTTACATAAGACATCACCCATAGAAGCAGGGTATCAGGCAAGAGTTGGACTTCGACTTCCCTGGGGCCGCCGTATTTCCGCCATCTTCTTGGCGCAATTTGGAATCGTGCCGTTTCTGCGCGGTGCGAAACCGCTGCCAAAAAATGCGGGTAAACAAAGTGGCGGCCATCGTGGCCGAAGACAGGCAAATGTCAACAATCACTGTGACGCTTCAGAACGTGAACGGCGATCCGTTCATGGACGGAGGCAACATCAACATAACCACCGGGACCACTGTCGGCGCGGTTTTCAACGAAACCTCCGGTTCGGTCTCCCTGAGTACCGTGTTGCAAAATGACTCGGTGACCATTGGCGGGTTTACCTATTCGTACGATTACCTGGGATCGGGTGATGTCCGGGGAGACCCGGACCAGCCAGCAGCCTTCATCCGTATCACGAGTTCGGAGGCGGGTGCGCCAATAGCAGAGGGCGATACCTTCGCCATCGACCTGACCGGCGAGCCGGGAGACGCCGACTATCCTAATCTGCAGAACGGCAATACCAAGCTGTCAGTGTCCGACCTCAAAACGGGTACCCCGACTCAATTCCCGGGCGTGCCTTGTTTCGTCGCGGGAACGCGCATCAGGATGCGGCATGGCACCAAGCTCATCGAAAACATAGAGGTCGGCGACGAAGTCTGGACGCTCGATCATGGTTCGCAGCCGGTTCGCTGGGTTGGTGGCGTGAAAGTGGATGCCTCTGACACACTCGCGCCGATCGAGTTCGCTCCCGGAAGCATTGGAAACTCGGAAAGGCTATGCGTTTCGCCGCAGCACCGTATCCTGGTGCAAGGATGGCGGGCAGAGCTGCTACTGGGGACCGATCAGGTCCTCGTGGCGGCTTGCCACCTCGCCGACGCCGGAATGGCCCGACGCGTCCAGGGCGGGAGTGTGCGCTATTTTCATCTCAGGTTTGACCGGCATGAAATTATCGATGGCAACGGTGTGCTGTCCGAAAGCCTCTATTTCGGGCGCCAAAGCCTCTGCACACTTCCACACGAGAGCATGGTGGAACTGTTGGAGCTGTTTCCGGAACTCGCCAAAGGGACCGATTCTGAGCTTGTCGCGCGAAGGGTCGCGCGAGGTTATGAGGTGTCGCTTCTCGCTGCATGAACGAGGGCATCCTGAACACATTCCCGGTTTCAGGATGTCTTAGGTTGGTGGGAGGTGGCCTTGGCAGGGTCTTCGGACATGCGGCGGGCGGTCTCGCGCATCCTTGGAGGGCCGGCATGTCGGGAATGGAAGGCGGACCTATTCTTCGATTCAGGTTGGCTCAGCAACCCGACCCTACCGAAAAACCCGATGGCCACCGACAGCTACACCACGTCTTGGAACGTCACCTGCGCCATTTCGCAACCGTCTTTGGGTTGATCCCGAAACCCCGGCTCAACTCCGAGAGCGAAGCCTGCGATCGCTGTATTGCAGCACTGACGGCGTGCGTGGTCGTGGCGCTGCCGTGACGAACTTGTCCCATAGTGCTTCCTTCCATTCCTGCGAAAGGATCACACCATCAAACCGTGGGATTGAACACCTACACTTTGCTACTCGACACTTCGACATACACAAGCTCAGCATAAAGAATATCAGGACAATACAGCGAGCGCTTTTTGATGCAGTGCGACGCTTGCTGCGGCGATGACACGACCATCGGAGGCCAGCCCGAGCGGCTTGCCATCCCAGTCAGTGATGACACCGCCAGCACCTTCGATCACGGGGATAAGCGCCATGTAGTCGTAGGGGTGCAGATTCATCTCGAGAACAAGATCGACATGGCCGGACGCCAGCAGCCCGTAGGCGTAGCAATCTCCCCCGAAGCGCCGCATTCCGACCTTTTGCGACAGCAGCTCGAACTTGGCGCGGCCCGCCTCATCGAACGTGTCAGGTGTCGTGGTGTAAAGCGTGGCATCGGCCAGGCGCGTCTGACCGCTCGTGCTGCAGGGTCTGCCGCCAAACATCGTCCGGAGGCCGCGTTGGCCCAGCCAGCGTTCCCCGGTCGCCGGTATGGAGATGACGCCGAGCTCCGGCCGGCTGGCAGAGAGGCAGGCGATCAGCGTCCCGAAGGTCGGCATGCCGGTGACGAAGCTCTTCGTCCCATCGATCGGGTCGAGAACCCATAGATGATCCGCGTCCAGACGCGCGTCCTCGTACTCTTCGCCGAGAATACCATGGCCCGGGAACCGGTCGGCGATTCGTTCGCGCATTGCGGCCTCGATCTCACGGTCGGCCCGGGTGACCGGCGAGAGATCGGCCTTGTGCTCCACGTCCAGCGGCTTGCGGAAATATTGCATCGCCATCGCGTCCGTCACGTCCGCGAGCGCGTCGGCGAAGTCAGTCAGGATGTCCGTCCCGCTCGAAGTCGTGGAGCCTTGCATGATTTTTCCTCATCCGTAGCAGCCCGCACGAAACGGCGCGCCATTGCCAAAATTTATCCTAGACAAATCGCACAAAAGTGCAAGACTACACAAATATCCTCACGCCCGCTTCGCTGGGCGGGGCAATCAGAACGGGTCTCGCAGAGGACCCGCGCCGATCCAGGCAGGCACTGGCTCGGGACCGCACAGACCAACAAGGAGAGATGACAATGATGACCTGGACAAAACCCACCTTCGCCTCGCTGGCAGCTATCGGCCTCGCGGCGTCAGCCGCGGCAGACGAGATCACGGTCTATACTGCGCTCGAAGAAGAAGAGATCGGGGCCTATCTCGAGGCCGCTCAGAAGGCGATGCCAGACACGGAGATCAACCTGCTGCGCCTGTCGACGGGCAAGCTGGGTGCGCGCCTGCTGGCCGAGGCGGGCAATCCGCAGGCTGACGTGATCTGGGGCTGGGCCGTCAGCGCGATGATGGACCCGCAGGTCCTCGAGATGCTGGAACCCTACGCGGCCGCGGGCGTGGACGTCCTGCCCGCCACCTTCCGTGGCGAAGACGGCAAGTGGTTCGCGCCAATAGGCTACATGGGCGCCTTCTGCGTCAACACCGCCCGGCTCGAGGACAAGGGCCTTCCGATGCCGTCCAGCTGGCAGGACCTCGAAGACCCCGCGTTCAAGGGCGAAGTCCTGATGCCCGACCCGAACTCATCCGGCACCGGCTACCTGCACGTGAACGCCGTGCTGCAAAGCATGGGCGAAGAGGCGGGCTGGGCGCAGCTCGAGGCCGTCGATCCGAACATGGCGCAGTATACCTCGTCGGGCTCCAAGCCCTGCAAGTCGGCGCGTGTCGGCGAATACACCGTCGGGATCTCGCTGGCGTTTACCGCGATGCAGTCGATCGAGGAGGGCTACCCGCTCGCCATGGTCTTCCCCGAGGGCGGTGTCGGCTATGAACTTGAAGCCTCCGGCCTGATGGCTAGTTCCGACAACAAGGACGCTGCCAAGGCCTTCCTGGACTGGACGATGTCGGAGGAAGCAATCGGCCTCTACCAGCAGTACAAGGCGCTGATCACCGTGCCGGGGGTCGATGCGTCCCAGGCGGCAAGGGATGCGGGCCTGCCGGCCGACATCTCGACGATTCTCGCGAAGATCGACTTCGTCGAAGCTGCCGAGAACCAGACTGCGGTCAAGCAGACCTGGAAGGAAAAGTTCGGCCGCTGACAATACCCTGGTCGGCAAACGTCGCCGGTCAACGCGCGGGTCTCGCCCGGGACCCGCGCCATTTGCGAAAAAGACAAGATCACCATGTATCTCACCGTCCGCGAAGCCACCAAAATCTACGGATCCTTCACGGCGCTCAACCGCGTCTCGATCGAGATTGACCAAGGAGAGTTTGTCTGCCTGCTGGGACCTTCGGGCTGCGGGAAAACCACGCTGTTGCGGTTGATCGCAGGGCTCTCCGATCTGGACGAAGGCGAGATCCTGCTGGAAGGCACGGCCTTGTCGGGCCTGCCCGCGCGCAAGCGGGGCTTCGGCATCGTTTTCCAGTCCTACTCGCTCTTTCCGAACATGACGGTGGCCGAGAACATCGGATACGGGCTCAAAATCCGCGGCACATCACGGCCTGAGATTTCTCGGCGAGTGACGGAGTTGCTCGAGTTGGTGAAGCTGCCGCAACTGGCCGACAGTTTCCCCGGCCAACTATCGGGCGGCCAACAGCAGCGGATCGCGCTCGCCCGCGCCATCGCCGTTGATCCCCGGGTTTTGCTTCTGGATGAGCCCCTCTCCGCTCTGGACGCCAAGGTCCGGGCCGAACTGCGCGGCGAAATCCGCCATGTCCAGCGCTCGCTCGGTATCCCCACCTTGATGGTGACCCATGATCAGGAAGAGGCGCTGGCACTGGCCGACAAGATCATCTGCATGAATCACGGCGTCGTGGTACAGGCCGGCACGCCGGAAGACCTCTACCACCGGCCCCGGACACGATTCGTCGCCGAGTTCATGGGTATCAGCAACCTTCTCCACGCCGACGCCGTGCGGCGGGTTTTTCCCAATCTCGCGGCGACACAGCCGGAGGGAACGGACGATGATCATGTCGCCTGTATCCGACCCGAGCAGATTGGCGTGACCCCTGCCCCGGAGGGAAGCGCTACCGTGCGCGGCATCAGTTTCCTCGGAAACCTGCGGCGGCTCGAGGTCGAAAGCCCCGCGGGTCCGCTGGTGGTCGAGACGCATGGCGCCAATCCCTGCCGTGAAGGCGACCGTGTGAAGCTCGACGTCGCGCAGGACGCCTGTACCTGGGTCGCCGACGACATCGCCCGCGCACCCGCCGAGGCCCGGGCATGAGCGTAGCGGAGACCGCGATGCCTCCCGCCCGCCGGCGTCTGGACGGCGACCGGCTCCTGACTTGGGTGTGCGTCGGCCTGCCCCTGCTCGGCCTCATCCTGTTCTTCCTCTACCCGATGGTCATTGTCTTCCTGCGCTCCCTCACGGTGGAGGACGGCTATGGCCTGGAAAACTACACACGGGTCCTGGGCTCCGCCGGATTCTGGCGCGCGACCTGGCATTCGCTGCTCATGGGCGGCACCACCACGGTGCTCAGCGTGTTTCTCGGCTTCATCATCGCGCACGGGCTCCATCGCTGCGCTTTCCCCGGCAAATGGCTGGTCCGCGGCGTGATCGTTCTGCCGCTGCTCGCGCCCTCCCTAGTGCAGGCACTCGGGTTGATTTTTCTGCTGGGGCGCAACGGGGTCGTGAGCCGCGCGCTCGGCATAGAGATCGAGATCTACGGCTTCTGGGGCCTGCTGATCGCGAACACGCTCTATGCCCTCCCGCAGGCGGTGATGATCATCGGAGCGGCGCTGGTTCTGCTAGATGCGCGAATCTATGAGGCAGCAAACGTCATGGGCGCCTCGCCCTCGCGCCAATTCCGCGACCTCACGCTGCCGGCCGCACGGTTTGGTATTCTGAATGCTGCTTTCGTGTGCTTCACCATCACGATCACCGACTTCGGCAATGCGGCCGTGATCGGCGGCGACTACTCGGTCTTGGCGACCGAGATCTATTCGCAGGTGGTCGGCCAGCGGAACTTCAACATGGGCGCGGTGGTGGGCATCATGCTCCTGCTGCCCACGGTGATCTCCTATGCGATTGAGCGGCAGGCGATGAAGCGGCAGCAGACCGGGCAGGCCACCGGCGAGGTCCGTTACCGTCCGAGCTTTGCACCGCTGCGCGACAGTGTCATGGCGGGGCTTTCGCTCCTTATCTGCTCGGGCATCGTCGCCGTTATCGGCATCGTCGTCTATGCGAGCTTCGTCACGTTGTGGCCCTACAACATGGCCCTGTCGCCCAAGCACTACGACATCACCCTCGCAGGGGGCTACTCGTCGCTCTGGATGACCATCGTGATCTCTGTGATGGCGGCGACGGGGGGGACGCTCGCCCTCTTCCTGCTCGGCCTGGGGCTGCGCCGCTTGCCCCGCGCCGTGGCCCAGCCGATCCAAGTTCTGGCCGCCATGCCTGCGGCAGTACCGGGGATGGTGCTTGGGCTCGCATATATCCTGACGTTTAATTCGACGGCGACACCGCTCTACCTGCTTTACGGCACGGCGGTGCTGATCGCGATCGTGAACTTCTACCACTATCACACGCAGGGCTTTCTGACCCTCATGACCGGCTTCCGCCAGCTCCCGCCAGCGCTCGAGGAAGCGGCGGGCAGCCTGGGCGCTGGACTGGGGCGGACAGCGGTCGACATCGTCGCGCCTTTCATCGCGCCGATGCTGGTGTCGGTGTTCTTTTTTCTCTTCATGCGCTCCATGGTTACCTTGTCCGCGGTGGTCTTCCTGACCACCCCGGACCTGAGCGTCGCCGCCGTCACCATCATGCGGCTGGATGATGCTGGCCTGACGTCGCAAGCGGCGGCCTTTTCCACTTGTGTCATGGCGGTTGTCTGCGTGGCGCTGCTGAGCATGAAGGCGACACTGAGGCTGATGGCACGGCGGCACCGGACAAAGGGAGACGCGTGAATGTGGGCGAAGGAACGCCACCAGCGGATCCTGTCCATGCTTGCTGCCAAACAGCAGGTGAGCGCCCATGACCTCGCTGAGATGCTCAAGGTTTCGCGCGAGACGGTGCGTCGCGATCTCGTTGATCTTGAAGAAACGGGTCAGGTCAACAGGGTCCACGGCGGCGCGGTCCTGCCGGAGCCGAGATCCGAGCAGCCGTTCAGGAAGCGCATGTCGGCCCAGTTGCGGGCGAAGTCGGAGATCGCACGGATGGCGGCCGGGCTGATCGAACCTGGACAGACGATCCTCGTTGATGCTGGCACTACGACGGCCATTTTCGCCCGGGAGCTTGCAAAGCTTTCCGGCGTATCGGTGATCACCAATTCCCTGGACGTGGCGACGACGCTTCAGGGGGCGGGGCGTGAGGTTTTGCTGCTCGGGGGGCGGATGTCTGCTGATGTTCCCGCCACCGTGGGCGAGCTAACCCTGTCCGAGGTCCGGCGTTTCAGCGTCGACATTTGCTTTTCGGCTCCGGTTGCAGCCCATCCCACCAAGGGTGCTTTCTTCTATGACCTGCAGGAAGCCGAGATCGCAATCGCAATGGCCGCACAGTCGCAAAGGTCCGTTCTTTTGGCTGACCACAGCAAGCTGGGCGAGACGAGCCGTGTCCGTTCATGGGAGCCGGGAGAGATCGATGTGCTGGTGACCAACCGAGCGGCGGTAGAAGAAGAGCTCGACGCGTTTCGCAAAGCGGGCGTCAGAGTCGCGGTCACGGACCAACCCAAGCGGTCTGCTTAGCTCTTCCCGAGATAAATCGTTTCAAGGCATGATGGGGGTTAGGCCTCATTACTGGCAAGCCGTTTTCGGTCTGATAAGTCGCTGTCGACCTTCTCGACGAGTGGGGCCACCGCGAGCTTGCTTGTGCGGTATTCGCGACGGAGAGATAGGGCTTAACCCACCATCAGGCGAAGGATGACGAAGAGTAGGCCTGAAATAGCTGCCGCGGCAGGCACCGTGATCACCCAGGCGGCAACGATTGTCATGAAATGGGAGCGGCGCACGAGTTTGCGACGACGGCGCTCTTCCGGCGCGATGCGTTGAATTTCGGGCAAGGTCTGCGAAATGGCCCGCATGCGGCGGACCGTGTCCCATTCGCGAAAGAACCCGACGCCAAACACAGCGCCAACTGCGATATGCGTCGAGGAGACAGGCAGACCGAGCCAGCTTGCCATGATAACAGTGATCGCCGCCGATAAAGAGACACAATAGGCGCGCATGGGATTGAGCTTCGTGATTTGACCGCCAACCATGCGGATGAGCTTCGGGCCGAAAAGAAATAGCCCGAAACTGATGCCGAACGCGCCTATGACCATGACCCACGTGGGGATGGCTACCTCGGCAGAGAAGCTGCCAAATTCTGCAGCGTGCACGATGGCCGCGAGCGGGCCAACGGCGTTGGCTACGTCATTCGCGCCGTGGGCGAAGCTGAGAAGAGCCGCTGACAGAACCAACGGGATACCGAATAGAACCTTGAGCGACTTGTTTCGGTTTTCCAGCCCAACCGCCTGTTTGCGTATCAGCGGGACTGTCGCCATCCATGCGGCAACGCCCAAGGCTGCGCCTATTGTCAGCGCGGTGGCCAGGTCGATCTTCATCACGCGCTTCAGGCCTTTGAGGGCTAGGTAGGCCGCGAAGGCTCCCGCCATGATCCCGACAAGTATGGGAACCCATTTCTTGGCCGCCTCGATCTTGTCGTCCTGGTAGATTACACGGGATTTGATCAATGCGAGGAATGCGGCGGCGATGATGCCGCCAAGCAAGGGAGAAATAACCCAGCTCGCAGCAATCGCTCCCATGGTCTGCCAGCTTACGGCGGAGAAGCCGGCCGCGGCAATGCCGGCCCCCATGACACCTCCCACGACCGAATGCGTCGTCGACACAGGTGCACTCACCCACGTGGCCAGATTCACCCACAACGCGGCGGAAATCAGTGCGGCCATCATTGCCCAGATAAAGACATCGGGTGAGGCCATGGCCGAGGGTGCGATGATCCCCTTGGAGATCGTCGATACCACATCCCCGCCCGCCAGAAGCGCACCGGCGCTTTCAAAAATCGCGGCGATCGCGATTGCACCGCCGAGCGTGAGAGCATTGGCTCCAACGGCAGGACCCATGTTGTTGGCCACATCGTTGGCACCTATGTTCAGCGCCATGTAGGCGCCGAAAACGGCAGCCAGAACGACGACATAGCTGGACGGCTCCTGACCGAAGAATATCGCAGCAGCGACGCCAGCGATGACCATAAAGGCCAGCGCGACGCCCGGGCCGACCATGGGCCGCGCGACGTATTGCGTCGCTCCTTCCAGATAGGAGAGACGATGCAGGTCACGGTCGAGCGTCTCCAGATGATCTGCGTCGTGCTGATTGCGATGGGACATGAGACTCACGGGCTGTTTACCCGTGCGCGATAGACAAACCAGCACAGCGGTGCAATCAGGTCGTTACAGAACTTTTACATTTCGCGCAGGAGTTTTTGCAGCTGCGGCTCACGAACCATGTTGGCTGCCTCCTCAGGGCTGACCCAACGCCGCTTGCGCTCACCTGCTTCGGGAAAATCATCACAGGTCTCGCTTACCGCGACTTTGAAGACAAGGGTTTCGACCGGCACGGGCAAGCCGGTCTTGAGCCTCTTTGCGTATCCATACCGTCCGATGGCATCGCCATCGATATGGCCTTTGCGCACACCGCCTTCCTCCCATGCCTCCCGCAAGGCAGCTTCCGAGGCGTCCTTGCCATTCATGGGCCAGCCCTTGGGAATGATCCAGCGGCCGGTACCGCGCGAGGTCACCAAAAGCACCTTCACGCCACTCTTCGAGGTACGATAGCAAAGGGCCGCCACCTGCAGGCGCCGCGGACGCTGGAGGAAAGGTCGGACATAGTCTTCCCAGACTTTTTGAAGCAGGTGCTGCATGATTTTTGGCCTGAAACTGCTGCCGCAATTTATTATTTGGCCCAAGCATAGGGGTTGAGGCTGCTGTTTGCAAAGCGCAAGCGCAAGCAACTCAATCCACTCCCTCCCGGAAATTCAACGCTTTCGTTCATTTTCTCCGTCCGCGGGGAGAGGAAAACGGAAAACTGCAGAGCTAAGTGGGCTGCGTTCCGGAAGTGCAAGCATCATCCATACGACTCCGGTCTCGAACGGATGAAAGGTCAGTGGCAGGTCATGGCACCTTGGCGTTCATACGAAGTGGTGACAGTG
>MRWG01000953.1_pt1 | contig 22622 bp, 15 predicted proteins | sample 1013341 | NCBI WGS metagenome assembly MRWG01 (sample SAMN06117577, study PRJNA244670) | biofilm metagenome | biome: Water; feature: Cathode Biofilm; material: Biofilm; isolation source: microbial consortium enriched at the cathode of a solar microbial fuel cell | place: USA: District of Columbia ... | reverse complement strand
ACTCCGGCGTTACTCATCGCTCATTTAGCCCGGCTAAACTACGCTCTTCGTGCCTTGGATTGCGCAAAAATGACTCCCGGCGAGACATCCTCTATTTTTGAGACCGCTTCTAAAGAATTCGCGCCGGCGGCCGTTTCCCGTGTGACAAGACCCGGTTGGAAAACAGTAGTGCGCCCACTTGAATCTTTTGCCCCGGCAGCGCTCGTTGCTGTCGCGGTTAGCAGTCTGCTTTTATTCACGACCCCGATCCTCGCGGCAACGGCGCCGGTCGACGTGCGCATACTCGTCGATGTATCGGGCAGCATGAAGGCGAACGACCCGAAAAATCTTCGCGTACCGGCGGTAAGGCTCGTCGCGGAACTGATGCCGCGTGACGCCGTCGCGGGAGTCTGGTTGTTCAGTGAAGACACGGAGACCCTGATCCCGGCCACGCGTGTCGATGGCGACTGGAAAAAGCGCGCGCTGAAAGCACTTGACCGGATCCATTCGCGCGGCCAGTTCACGAATATCGAGTCGGCCCTCGCGGCGGCCAGCGCGGACTGGCAGATCGCCCCGGTCGACGGCGGCGAACGGCATATCATTCTGCTGACCGATGGCATGGTCGACGTCGCGAAACAGGCTGAATTGAGCGCCGAATCGCGCGGCAGGATCCTGAATCAGCAGCTCGCGCGCATCAAGGCACTCGGCGCGCGCGTGCATACGATCGCGCTGTCGGAGAATTCCGATCGCGAACTGCTCACGACGCTCGCGGCAACAACCGAGGGTTGGGCCGAAGAAGTCGCCGATGCATCAAGCCTGCAGCGGGTTTTTCTGCATATGTTCGAGCAGGCGACGAAACCCGATTCCATTCCCCTGCTCGATAATCGATTCGACGTCGATGCGTCCGTGTCTGAAATGACCCTGCTCGTATTCCGCGCCGACCAGGAGCAGGCCTTGCGTCTCGTCAACCCGGCCGGCAAGAACCAGGACGCGACGACGCACGCGGAAAACGTGAGCTGGCGCAGCGAGAACGGGTACGACCTCGTTACGGTATCCGATCCGCTTACCGGCACGTGGCAAATCAACACGAAACCCGATCCCGACAACCGGGTCATGATCGTCACGGATCTGAAACTCGCGATCGAGGACGTTCCGGCCTACCTGATGACCGAGGAAGTCCTGCGCGTACAGGCCCGGATCATGGAACACGGGGCGCCGATCGATCGGCCCGACTTCCTGCAACTGCTCAGCGCACAGATGACGGTCGCGACGGTCGGATCGAGCGGTCTCGGTGGCGAACCGATGAGCCTGGACAGCCCCCGCGGGGCGTTCGTCGGCGAGCGCGTCGTGGACTGGCCGGCCGGGGATTATGAGCTGCTCGTGCGGGTCGACGGCGGTACTTTCAAACGGCAGCAACGGACGAAGATCCGCATCCATGGCGCACCGTTTGCGTTCGCCGGCAAACTCGGCGCGGACGGTCAGACTATCGATGTGGACGTTACCGCCGCGGCTGAACTCGTCGACCTCGCGAGCCTGAGCGGGATCGTCGTCGTCGCGCGCCCGGACGAGTCGAATGAAGTTTTCGATTTACCCGCGTTCGACGGCAGCCGCTCCCGGCTCACGGTGCCGGCGCCGCTCAACGGCCCGTATCAGCTCGTACCACGGGTGTTCGGGCAGACCCGCAGCGGCCGTTTCCTGAGCGTGCAGGCGAAGCCGCTCGCGGCGGAAGTTACGGCCGGTGCGGAGTTGCCGTCGGCGACCCCGGCGCCGATGCCGGAACCGGCACCGCCGCCGTCCATCGATTGGCTCATGAGTTCGGCGCTCGTGCTCGGCGGCAATGTGTTCGTCGGTCTGCTGTTCGCCGGGGTGTGGTTCGCGGTCGGACGACGCAGGACAGCGGCCGCGAGTGAGGTAGTGCTGCAATGATTACGACAACATTCGAAGCCGCGTTTGCAATTCTCGCCGTCGAGTTCGCGCTGCTCGCGCCGCTCGCCGTATTTTTCTCGCTGCGCGGCCAGCGCAATGTCGAGGCCGCAACGACGTCGGAGGCGACGGAACTCGTGACGAAAGTCGCCGACACGGAAGACGCGCGCCGCACCGCGCTGCAAACCGTGTTCCGTGAGAAATACCGCTACGAGGACAGCGAACTCGATCAGGCGGTCGAGGAATTCATGCAGCGTGAGAAAGCGTTCTACAACGCCGTGGTCGGTGCTGTTCTCGGCCGCGGCGACAGCAAGATTTCGGATATCAACGACGAATTGACGAAAGTCGTTGCGCCCTGGATCAGTCTCACACCAAAGAACATGGTGGACGCGGAATCGGCCGAAGCGGTCGCGACGGAGAAGGATCGGATCGAGATCGAGCTTGGAAACACGAAGGAAACGCTCGAAAAAATGATCGCGGAATACAATCGCGCGTTTCTGCGGGAATCCGGCAAGGACAAAGCCGAAGCCGAAGCGAATTTGCCCGTCGATGATGAGCCGGAGCCGGATGTCGCGGATGAACTCGAAGAACTCGATTACAAGACCGAGGAGCTGCACGATCTCGACGATGTGCTGGCGGCCATCGAGGCGAAAAAATCCGATCCCGGGACCGCTGCCCCCGATGCGGCTGCCGTGGCCGAACCGCCGAGCGGATCGATCGTCAACCTCGATGACGATGACGACGAAGCTGCGGACCCGGATGCGGAGTTCGCCGGTGAACTCGCCGCCGCGGTCGTCGAGGAAGCGGATGCGCCCGAGGAACTCGAGTCGCTCGAGGAACTCGACGATGACGTACTCGGTGATTTGCCGCTAAAGCGCGCGGACAAGCAGATGACCGCGAACGATCTCGATGAACTGATGGAGAGTCTCGACGCGGACGGAGCCGACGAGACGGAATCGGCCTGAGCGCGCGGCGACCCGGGCGGCCTGGAACCGCCCCGGCCGTCGTCACGCGATGCCTGCGCTCAGGCTGGCTTGTCGGCGAGCCGCACTTTCGATAAGCGCTCGCCACTGCTCGCATGCGGTGTGCGGGTTACGCTGTCGCCGGCCTTCTCGATTTCGCGTGCCTCGTCGGCGAGACGGGCTGCCGCGCGGATCATTTCGTGTCCGGCGGCAACGAGCGTGATGTATTGCGCGGGGTCCTGCTCGACGAAACACCCTTTTGATGTGGTGGCGGCAACGTTCTCGGCAATTTTCAGTGCCGCCAGCGCCTTCGCCGCCGCATATGGATTCGCGAACTCACCGGCCGCGACGGATTTCTCCGGCGTCGCGTTGATTTTCGGCAGGTCGGGGTTTGCGCCGGACTTCATCGCACCAATCACGGCATCGAGTTCATTCTGGATCAGCCGCAGCACGCCGGTGGTCGCGAGCACCTTGATCACATCGGCGTTGAACAGCGCCATTTCGCTCGGGTCGAGAAACTCGCGCCGCGCGCCGATCATCGGGTCGGTGGTGAGAACGAAGAAGCCCTGGTTTTCCGGCACATCGATGACTTGTTTGCCCTCGTCGTTCTTGCGGTAGAACGCTTTTTTCGACGGGCCATCAGAAATCGTGATGATCGGGATGCCGGCTTGCGCGACGGCGGCGCGGGATTGCTTCGGACCCGGCAATGCGGCATTCGGGGACACCATGACAACGAGGTCCGGTGCGGCGGCCACGAGCGTCGCCGTCGCGGTGGCACAGGCATCGGGATCGAGTTTTGCGCCGCTCGTCACCGCGGTCACCTGCAGGTCGTCGCGGTCGGCCCGTTCGTCGAGCAGCAAATCGAGCAGCGGTGCGGCACCGATACAACCGAGTTTCAATACGCCAAGTCTGAATTCTTTGTTCGCCATGGAGGATTCCCTCAAATCGTTTCGTCGTCGCGGCATCGCGCGAAGCAGTGACTGTGGAGTTGCGCTTTCGGGCGCATCAGGGCCGCGCAGTTATCGCAGTCGGAGGCGGGGGAGTCAAGCGCCGGACGGGTGCAATTGCCGGGGAGATTGACGCCGGCGCGTCGGTTCGGCGGTGCGCTAGACGACCGCGCAGCGTGCGTCCTTGCCAAGGCCGGCGCGCATCAGGCCTTCGCCGTAGTGCGCAAGATCCGCTTCGAGGCGGAACGGCATCCGGTCGATATGATCGCTCAGATCGAAATTCGGATAGGCGGCGAGATAACGCGCGGCCGCGGCATGTGCGCGGTCGTCGAGACCGGCATGCGCGAACGTCGCGGCGATCCAGCGGTAGAAATAAATCTGCGGTGCGTCGAGTTTGTCCCACACGGCGATCGCTTCATCGTAGCGCCGGGCGTTGAAATAGGCGACGACGTACGCCGAGCGTTGCCACTGCGCGAGATCCGGATTCAGGCCGAACGCCTGGTCGAGGCGCTGCAAGGCCTGGTCGGGCGCGCCGTTGTGGCTCAGCACGGTGGCGAGGAACACGAACCCGTCGGGGTCGTTCGGATTCAGCGCGATGCCTTTTTCGAGCGCCTCGAGCGCACGACCGAGTTCCTTGCGGTAGAAATAAACCTGGCCAAGCGCAAGCCGGTTCGAGTGCGATGACGGATTTACCTGCACGCCTTTCAGCGCGATTTCCAGCGCCTTGTCGAGCGTCGCCTGCGGATCGTCGGCCCAGTATTCGTTGTATGCGGTGAGGTAGCTCCACGCGAGGCTCGCGTACGCGCGCCCGTATTGCGGATCGAGCGCAATCGCCTGCTTGTACAGTCGCCGCGCCGTGCAGTTGTCTTCGTTAGTAAAGCGGAACCAGTGCTCGCGACCGCGCAGCACGAGTTCGTAGGCCTGCAGGTTCTCCGTGCGTTCGTCACCGAGCACGCGGCGTCGCTCGCTGTCCGCGAGGTGTCCGACGAGCGTGGCGACGATCTTTCCCGTGAGTTCGTCCTGCACCGCGAACACGTCTTCGATCTGGCGGTCGTAACGCTCCGCCCACAGGTGGTGGCCGGACGCGGCCTCGACGAGCTGGGCCGTGACCCGGACCCGGTTGCCGCCTTTGCGTACGCTGCCCTCGAGGATGTAGCGCACGTTGAGCGCCTCGCCCACGTCCGACACGTTCACGGCCTGGCCCTTGTAGGCGAACGTCGAGTTGCGCGCGACGACCATGATTTCGCGAAACCGCGACAATTCCGTGATGATGTCCTCGCTGATCCCGTCGGCGAAATACACCTCGTCCTCGTTGTCGCTCATGTTCGTAAACGGCAGTACGGCGATCGACGGTTTCGTCGGCAGGACCCGTGTGACGACTCCGGTCGAATCGTCACGCGCGGCACCGCCACGGCGAATACGGCCAATCTGGTAGACCCGGATCGGACGCACAATGTTCTTTACTTCGTGCTCACCGATGAACTCGATCGATTCTTCGACCTTGCCCTCGACGAAATCGAAGACCTGGCCCGACAGCGTGATGCCGCCGGCCGGTGCGAGACTTTCGAGACGCGCGGCGATATTCACGCCGTCGCCGTAGATCGTACCGTCGTCCTGCTCGATGACGTCGCCGAGATTCACCCCGATCCGGTATTGCATGCGGCGATCCGCCGGCATCTGATCGTTGCGCGCTTCGAGTTCGCGCTGCACCTCGATGGCGCTGTGGATCGCTTCGACGACACTGTCGAAGATGGCGAGGATGCTGTCGCCGGACGTGTCCACGACCCGACCGTCATGCGCAGCGATGAGCGTGCGAAAGACTTCGCGGGAATTGTTCAGTGTCTCGAGCGTGGCCCGTTCGTCGGCGCCCATGAGTCGAGAGTAACTGACGACATCGGCACTCATGATGGCTGCAAGTTTTCGCCGATTATCCGCCATCTTATTGATTATCCGTAATAAATTTACAGTTCACGACTCGGGGAGCGAGTCCGTTGCGGGATTTATGTCGCAGTGCACAATGCTACGCCTACCAGCCGGGCGGTTCAATTACCCCGGACGTACGCATATGGGGGCCGCCGATCCGGATTTCAAGCGGCACGCGCTGGCAGCCCTCGCGCGCTTCCGCTACTGTCGAACCGCGAACCACAACAGCCCGCGTACAAGGATAATAGACCATGAGCGACGCCGAAGTGTCCGGGGGGCGCGAAATCCCGCCGCCGTCCGTCGAAGAATTACGCAGCTCCGCCGCTGCCCTGCATTTCGAACTCAGTGACGCGGAACTCGAGGAGTTCGCGTTGTTTACCGCGCCGCTCGCCGGCGATTACGCGCTCGTCGAGTCGTTGCCGGATCCGCGACTGCCCGTGAAATACCCCCGCGAGCCCGGCCGGCGGCCGCCGGCCGGGGACAACCCGCTGAACGCGTGGTACTGGAAAAGCACGATCAGAGGCGCGCCGCGCGGCAAACTCGCGGGCAAGCGGATCGTCGTCAAGGACAACATCTGTGTCGCCGGTGTGCCGATGATGAACGGCTCCGCGGTATGGGAAGGTTTCGTACCGGAACAGGACGCCACGGTCGTTACCCGGGTTCTCGACGCGGGCGCGGAAATCCTCGGCAAGGCCGTGTGCGAGAACTTCTGTTTCTCCGGCGGCAGTCATACCTCGGCGACGGGGCCGGTACTGAACCCGCACAACCCGGCGCACATGTCCGGCGGGTCATCAAGCGGCTGCGCCGCGCTCATCGTCGCCGGCGAATGCGACATGGCCATCGGCGGCGATCAGGGCGGTTCGATCCGGATGCCGAGTTCGTTTTCGGGCTGCTACGGGATCAAGCCGACGTACGGGCTCGTGCCGTATACCGGTGCGTTCCCGATCGATCCGGGGGTCGACCATCTCGGTCCGATGGCCGCTTGCGTCGCTGACTGCGCGCTGTTGCTCGAAGTGCTCGCGGGCTTCGATGATGGCCGTGATCCGCGGCAGGACCCGCGCCTCGAAGTGAAAGCCTATACCCGAGCGCTGACGGGGGACGCGCAGGGCCTGCGCGTCGGACTCGTCACGCAGGGCTTCGGCACCGCGGTATCGGAGCCGGACGTCGACCGCATCGTCCGTGAGCAGGCGCTGCGTTTTGGCGACGCCGGCGCGAGCGTGATCGAATTGTCGATCCCGGAACACACGCAGGCGACGGGGATCATGCTCGCGAGCATGCTCGACGGCGCCCTGACCACGTTCACGGATTACAGTGGCGCGGGCGCGACCCCGAAGGGCTACGCGTTTACGGACGCCGTGCGCTTCTACAACGAAAAGCGCAGGACGCGGGCGATGTCGATGCCGGTGACGGTGAAGACGGTGTTGCTGTTCGCGCACGTGATGCGCGAACGCTACGGCGTGTATTACTCCGCGAAGGCGCAGAATCTCGTGCGCGCATTGCGCGCCGCCTACGACGCGGCGCTCGTCGAGGTCGACATTCTGCTCATGCCGACGACCCCGATGAAGGCGCTGAAAATACCCGCAGCCGACGCCGGTCAGGCGGAAATCATGGCGAACGCGCTGCCGATGATTGGCAATACCGCGCCGTTCGATGCCACCGGCCATCCGTCGATGAGCATCCCCGCCGGGATGTCGCAGGGTCTGCCGGTCGGCATGATGCTGACCGGACGGCTCGGTGAGGACGACGTCGTGTTACGCGCCGCCCATGCCTGGGAACAACTCGGGAACCGCTGAATGAGGCGGGCCCGGGGCGCCCGTGTCATGGCGCGTTCAGCGATCCCGGGTGCGCGCGGTGAGGAACTCGTCGAGCGCCGCATTGAATTCCGCCGGTCGCTCGATGTTCGAAACGTGCGCGGCATCGAGTTCCACATAGCGTGACCCGGCGACGCGTGCGTGCATCTCGCGCATCGCCGCCGCCGGCGCGCCGATGTCGTGGGTGCCGGCGATAAACAGGGTCGGCAGCGTAATCCCGGCCAGGCGATCCTGATACGCGAGGTGCTTAAGCGCGCCGCAGCAACCGAGGTAACCCTGTACCGGGGTTGCGGCGATCATCGCCCGCACGGCCGCCATGTCGTCGGGGCGCGCGGCCCGGGTCGGCGCCGTGAACCAGCGTTCCACGGTCGCCTCGATGATCGGCTCGAGCCCCGTTTCGCTGACCGCGGCGATGCGTTCGTCCCACACCTTCACCCCGTCCGGACCGTAGCCCGCGACGCAGTTGCACGCCGCAATACTCGCGATCCGATCGGCATGGTCGAGCGCGAGACCGAGCGCCGTCATGCCACCCATCGACAGCCCGACGAAGTGCGCGGTGGGTATGTCGAGCGCATCGAGCAGGGCGACGGCGTCATTCGCGAGTTGCTCGAACGTGTAGGGTCCGGCGGGAACGGCGGTGGTGCCGTGACCGCGCTGGTCGTAGCGGATCACGCGGAAACGATCGCTGAAATGTTGCGCCTGGACCTGCCACATCGACAGATTCGTGGCGAGTGAATTCGAGAACACCAGTGCCGGGGCGTCGGCCGGTCCGTCTTCGGCGTAATGGATATCGAGGGTCGCGGTTTTCACGATGGGCATGGTCGTCGGTTCCTCACACTTGGGTCACGGGTAACTGGCAGGACATGATTGTACGCAAATTATGCCGGCCGCAGCCGCGACCACGCGTGCACATTGATCATGCAGGCCGGCAACTAGGGGCCGGCACGCACGCCTCAACCCATGTGCAGTTTCACGACATCGGCGAGGCGCTCGTGGGATTCGACGAGCCGTTGTCCGAGAATATTGCTGATGTTCTGGTGCAGGCGGGCGGCGATACGCGGATAGAAGCGCAGTCCCTGGCGCGCGCCTGCCGCATCGAGGCGCACGACCGTCATCGGTTCCGCGGCGATGACGGTCGCGGTGCGCTCGACGTTCTCGCCGGAAAAACCAATCTCGCCGAACACGTCGCCGGGCTTCAGATTGTCCAGGTCGAGCTGCAGTTCGCCGCGCGTAAAATGCACCTGCGCCTCGCCTTTCAGCACGACATACATACCGCTCGATCGCGTGCCTTTTTCGATGATCACCTCGCCGGTATCGAAATCCTGCATCTGTGACAGCAGCACAACTTTCTTCGTCGCATACGGCGACATGCCCTGAAACAGCGGACAGCGTACGAGCACATCACGATCGAGTTGCAGGCCAACGATGTCCCACACGGTTGCAAGGCGCAGGTGCTGCAGCGCGATCGGCATGACGAGCAGATCCGAGACGAGTGCGTAGATCATCGTCGCCGCCGCGAGCAGGCCGAATTGCGCGACGATACTGAAGTTGGAAAACGCGAGTACGCTGAATCCGAGCGCGAGCGCGATTGACGTCGACACGATCGGCACGGCTTCGCCCCGTATCGTGGCGCGCACCGCGTCACGCTCGTGTACATGCTTGTGACTTTCCGCCCCGAACCGGGTCATCAGATGCACGGTGTCGTCCACCGCCACGCCGATCGCGATCGCCGCGACCATCGCCGTACCCGGGTTCAGCGGCACCCCGAGGAGGCCCATGAGGCCGAAGTTCAGGACCACCGGAATGATGTTCGGGACGAGCGACAGCAGACCCGCGATGAGCGACGTGTACAGAATACTGAACAACAGGAAAATAACCGCGAGGATCAGGAACAGCGAGGAAATCTGACCCGAGATCAGGGACTCCGCGGCCGCGTTCACCATGAGATTCTTGCCGGTCAGGGCGTAATCGACATCGGGTCCGAGTACGATGGGTACGACGTCGCGGAATTCGCGCAGCGTGCGGTTCAGCGCCACGGAGTCCGTCAGGTTGTGCCGCACCATGATGCGCGCGCGTGAATAATCCGCCGTGACGAACGCTTCGAGATCCGCACGGGTGACGCTGGACAGATACAGGTCGACGTCTTCCGCCGCAGACGGCACGCGATAATAGTGCTTGTCGCCCTGGTGATACTCCTGATGCATCAACGCGATGATGTCGGCGAGCGACTGGGTTTTGTCGAACAGGCCGATCTTGTCGAGCAGCGCCTGTACGGCGGCGATTTTCGCGATCCCGGCCGGTGTTTCGAACAGGCCTTCGACCTTGCTGTCGAGTGTGACGCTGAAAACCTTCAGCCCCGCCACGTCGTCGTGCAGGCGGTTCGCATCGACGACGAACGGATGGTCGGGCTGGAAATACGACAGCGGGTCGTTGTTGATCCGGATCTTGCCGATTTGCGCGCCGAACGCGAGCACGAGGGCGGCCGTGACGGCCACGATCACGACCGGGTAGCGCCCGCTGCAGAATTCGATCGCCCGAACGATCTGCCCGATGACGCCGCCCGGCCGCGCGTCGGCACCGGCGAGCGGGTTCGTCCGCGGGCCGAACGCATGCAGCAGCAGCGGCACCGCGAGCACCGTGACGACGAGATTCGCGAGCATCGCGAAGGCACTCACGATCGCGAATTCGCGGATCAGCGGGATCGGGGTCAGCGCATTCGCGGCGAACCCGAGCGCGGTCGTCAGCGCCGTGATCAGCACCGGCAGCCCCACCTTGTTGGCCATCACCCGGATCGCAATGCTGCGTCGCCCGGCCGGCGCGTCGGGCAAGCCGCTCATAAAGGCCGCGATCAGGTGGACGTCTTCGGTGGAACCGATCACCATGACGAGTGCCGGCACCATCGCCGTCAGCAGGGTCAGCGGAATGCCCGCGTACGCCATGAAGCCGAACGTCCACACGAGCGTGATCCCCGAGGTGATCAGCGGAATCGGCAGGGCCCGGACGGAACGCAGAAACACCGTGATCGTCAATAACAGGATCGCAACGGCACACGGGATCAATACCCGCAGATCCCGGAACAGCCCCTGGTCGATTTCATTGTTCAGGCGCGGGGTGCCCACCTGGAACACGCTTTCGAAGTCCGTGCGCAACGGTGCAATCCGCTGTTCGATCAGGTGGTACATTTTCAGCGGCAGCGCCGGGTCGTCGGGGTCGGCTTCGTAGCCGAGCGAAATGACCGTTGCAAGACCGTCAGCGGAGATCACGTTGCGCCGCATCAGCGGGCTGTAGAACGCGTCATCGCGCAGCGCGTCGATCTTCGCCGGATCACGCGGCACGAGGTCCATGAGCGGCCCGGCCGCGACGTAATCCCCCTTGTCGCGGATATTCGTCGCCGTGAACAAGCTGCTCACCTTCGCGATGCCGGGCGTGTCCTCGAGCGCGAACGTCACGTTCTGCAGCTTCAGTAATTGCTCGCGCGTCCACAGATCGGGTGCGCGGACGTAGATCAGCACCGTCTGCTCGCGGCCGAAATCGTCCTGCATGCGGAACAGATCGTCCCAGCCCGGATCGGATTTGCTGATCAGCTTTTCATCACTGCGATCAACGAACAGCTGCGGCAACTGCAGTGCCGCGACGGTACTGACGACGACGAGGAGTACGAACGCGATAACGCGGCCACGTGGCCCTGCGGAGAGTATTTTTTCGATCATCGCGATTCGAATGTCATCGGTGCCTGTCCTGGCAGTCTGCTAGTGTAGCGGCTTGTGATGCCGCGAACGCGCGTGCCAGGCGATGGCCCGCGCGCAAGTGTGGAAAGATCCACGCCGGCATTGAAAAAGCCGGCGACTTGCCGGCCGGCGCCGTCATCGCGGACCGGCGGTCGTCCGGCCGTGGCTTGCGCGGGACCACACGGCGTTTCACGCGCGTTGCGCCGTGGTCGTTCAGCCCTGTTTAACCGGCATCGACCACACGCCACGCATGACCATCGTATCCATGTAATCGTGCTGTGACTGCGCGAGGCGCAGGTCCGGCAATTCGCGTGCCACCGCGCCAACCGCGACATCACCTTCGAGCCGCGCGAGCGGCGCGCCGAGGCAAAAGTGGATGCCATAGTTGAACGTCAGGTGCGGGTTCGGGTTGCGGTCGATATCGAACGTGCCCGGTTCATCGAAACGGCTCGTGTCGTGGTTCGCGCCGTGGATCATGACAAACACCCGGTCGCCGGCGCGCAGTTGCCGGCCGTGACGCTCGTGGTCCGTCTTCACGAGACGCACGGAGGCGAGGGTCGGTCCGTCGTAGCGCAGGATCTCTTCGATCGCGGGTTTCACGAGCGACGCATCGTCGCGCACGCGCGCCGCGGCAGCGGGATGCTGCAGCAGCGTTCGCACCCCGTTGCCGATCAGGTTCGTCGTCGTCTCGTGGCCACCGAACAGGAACAGGATCGCGGTCCCGATCACTTCGTCCTCGGTCAGCGCGTCGTCGTTCTCCCGGCAGGCGACGAGTTTCGTCAGCATGTCGTCGCGCGGTCGCGACGTGCGCTCGCGGATCGCGGCGCGAAAATAATCCGCCATCGCCACGGCACCGGCCTCGGCGCGTGCGTACTTGTCTTTCGACGTCGTCGCGCCGCCGATGAACGGCTGCATTTCCGCCGACCACGTGTGCAACTGCTCCATGTCATCCGGCGGCAGACCGAGCATCATCAGGATCACGTTCGCCGGCAACGGGTAGGCGAACTCCGAGATGAAATCGAATTCCGGCTTGTCGCGCAGCGGTTCGAGCTGGTGCGCGACGGCCTGTTCGATCGCCGGACGCAGCTTGCGGATCGCGCCGGGGGTAAACACCTTGTTGATCAATTCGCGGATCCGCGTGTGCTCCGGCGGATCCTTGAACGCGACCCAGGTGTTCAGGTAGCGGATCACATCGGTGACGCTGCGGCGCTGTGCGTCCGGCAGGCTCGCGAAGTACGGGGTGAGACGGTCGGCGGATATCGCCTCGTCGCGCAGCACCTCGCGCACGTCGTCGTAGCGGGTAAACACCCAGCTCTTCAGTGGCGCGCACCAGTGGCAGGGGTCGTGTTCCTGCAGTTGGCGGAACACCGGCAGCGGGTCGTTGATGATTGCGCGATCGCGCGGATTGTAGAGATCAGGATCGACGGCCATCGGTTGCTCCGGAGGCTTGCCGGGCGGCGCGCGGAATACGTGGGCCCGGTGTTTTCTTGTTAAACTCTGCGCTCTGCGCGGCCGTTTGGCCAGGCGCGCCCCACATGGTACCCGACTATGAAAGACGTCTACATTATCGGCAGTTACAGCACGGCGTTCGGCCGCAGACCCGGGGATTCCGTCAAGGATCTCGCCCGTGAAGCTTACGAGGGCGTGCTCGCCGATGCCGGCCTCGACGACCCGGAGCGGATCGAGTCGAGCTGGTTCGGCAACTGCGGTATGTGGACCGATGACCAGGGCAGCATCCGCGGCCAGGTGTGCCTGACCCCGCTCGTACGCGAGGGTCGTTTCCCCGAGCGCATCCCGCTGACGAATGTCGAGGGGGGCTGCGCGACGGCGTCGCTGGCGCTGAACGGGGCGTGGAAGGACGTGTTGTCGGGGCAGGCCGGGATGAGTATTGCGTTCGGGCTGGAAAAAACGTTCTACCCGGAAACGCCGGAGAAAACCGCGAACATCTACTTCGGCGGGATCGACCAGTACAACCCCGAAGAGTGGGAAGAATACTACCGCGCGGCCGGCGAACTCGCGGGCAAGGCGTTCGAGCCGGGTCCGGATCGCACGATTTTCATGGATACCTACGCGATGCAGGCGTGCCATCACATGAAGCGCTATGGCACGACGCAGCGGCAGATCGCCGCCGGCGCGGCGAAAAACCACAATCACGGCGCGATGAACCCGAAGGCACAATACCGCTTCGAAACCACCGTCGACGAAGTCATGGCCGATCGCCCGGTCACGTTCCCGTTGACCCGCGCAATGTGCGCGCCGGTGGGCGACGGCGCCGCGGCGGCGATCGTGTGCTCCGCGGAAATTCTCCGGGAACTGCCGCCGGCGGTGCGCGAACGTGCCGTGCGCATCGCGGCCCAGGGTTTGAGCGGTGGTAAATACCGGTCGCTCGACGAGGACGGTCTCAGCCGCTTTGCGGCCGAGCGGGCCTACCGCATGGCGGGCCTGCAACCGTCCGATATCGATGTCGCGGAAGTCCACGATGCGACGTCGTTCTGCGAGATCTACCAGGTCGAAATGATGGGCTTTTGCGCCCGCGGCGAAGGCGGCGCGTTCGTGGAAAGCGGCGCGACGACGCTCGGCGGCCGGATCCCCGTGAACACGTCCGGCGGTCTCGTCTCCAAGGGCCATCCGGTAGGCGCAACCGGCTTGTCGATGACGAACGAACTCGTGCTGCAGTTGCGCGGCGAGGCGGGTGAGCGCCAGGTCGACGGCGCCCGCATCGCGCTGGCCGAAAACGGCGGTGGCGTGATCGGCTTCGATGAAGCCGCGTGTTCCGTGTTGATCCTCGAGCGCGGCGCGTGAGCACCACGCCGATATTGCAACGGTCGACGAACGCCCGGGCCGCAATCCGCCGCCACCCGCGTCGCACTGCGCGCACCGGCGCATTGCAGTGGTACGGCACGCTAGTGCTGCTGTGTCTCGCGGGGCCCGTGGCCGCGGACTTCAAATCGGCGAAAGCCGCCTACGATGCCGGCGATTACGTCACCGCGCACAAGGAGTTCCTGTTCCTCGCTGAAACCGGCGACCCGAGTGCACAGACGATACTCGGCGTCCTGTACGAGAACGGCGCCGGGGTCGAGCGCGATCCGGCCGAAGCCGCGAAGTGGTACCTCCGCGCCGCGGAGCAGGGCAACGTCGCCGCGCAAACGAATCTCGGGTTCCTGTACGACACCGGTACCGGGGTACCGGAGGACAACGCGAAAGCGGTGGAATGGTTTCGTGCCGCGGCCGAGCAGGGCAGTGATCTGGCCCAGTACAACCTCGGCAGCCTATACGCGAAAGGTGAAGGTGTCGCCGCGGACCCCGCCGAAGCCGTGCGCTGGTACACGCTCGCCGCGGATCAGGGACTCGTGCCGGCGCAGGTGAAACTCGCCACGATGTACGGTCAGGGGCAGGGCGTCGAGCAGGATAGCGTCAAGGCCGCGGCGCTGTTGAAGGCGGCGGCGGAAAAAGGCGATGCGAAAGCGCAATATCTGCTCGGCAATTTTTACGCCGAAGGCGAGGGCGTCGAAAAGGATCTGATCAAGGCGTACGCCTGGTGCGGCACCGCGGCCGCGAATGGTCTGACGGTGGCGGCGCAGTGCTTCGAGGAACTCGGCACGCGCATGGACGATGCCGGGCGTGATCGCGCGCGGCGTCTCGCCCGCGAGTACCGCGATCGCTACGCGAAGAAAACGGACGCGCCATAGCACCCGCTCGGGCGCAACGCCATGCAGTGCATTTCACCGCCGGGCCCGCGCATCGAAACGGATACCGCGGGCGCCCGCGCCACGGCGGGCAGCGTGGACGCGGACCGGGCCGTGCGCGACATTGTCGGCGGGAGCGCCTGATGCAGATCGAACTCGGCTTGCGCTGGCAAACGCGGGTGGACGGCTCCCGTGTCGAAATCGATGAATCCCTGTTCGCGCTGTTGCGCGCGATTGCCGCCGGCGGCAACCTGAATTTCGCCGCGAAAGAACTCGACGTGTCCTATCGTCACGCCTGGGGGCTCGTGCGGACCTGGGAAGAACGGCTCGGATCACCGCTGCTCGTCTCGCGCCAGGGACGCGGGACCCACCTGACCACGTTCGGCGCCGGCCTGCTCGCGGCCCGCGCACAGGCCGAACAGGCACTCGCGCAGCAGCTCGCGGCCACGGCCCTGCGCGCCGGTGCCAGCATGGAGGCCGCCATCGCGAGCGACTGCCGGCGCGTGCACATCGCGTCGAGTCATGACGATCGCGTGAGCGCCCTGCGTGAACATCTCGTCGCGGAGAACCGTGAAGTCACGCTCGAAATCGTCGGCAGCGAAGGCGCCCTGCGCCACTACCGGCGCGGCGACGCCGACATCGCCGGTTTCCACCTGCCGATGGGCGCTCTCGGCCGCTCCGTCGCGGCGAAGCTCATCGGCATGCTCGACGACCGGCATGACGCGGTGTATCTGCTCGACAAACGGGCGTTGGGTCTGATGTCGCGATCCGACGATGGCTACGATGAACTCGCCGACCTGACCGGCGGCGACGTGCGCTTCGTCAATCGCCAGCCGGGTTCGGCAACCCGGCTCACGTTCGATGGCCTGCTCGGCGAGCACGGCATCGCGCCGGGTGACATCCGCGGTTATCGCGACGAGGAATACACCCACACCGCGGTCGCCGCGCTCGTGGTCAGTCGCGATGTGGATGCTGCGTTCGGCGCCGAAGACGCCGCGCGCCATTTCGGCCTGTGTTTCGTTCCGATGGTGGAAGAACGTTTCTATATCGTCGTCAACCGCGCATGCGACAGCAGCGTGCGTCAGGCCGCGGCCGATTTCTGCGCGGCGCTCGAATTCGATGATGCAGCGAAAATGAAAGCCGATGAACGCACGCCGACCGTGGCCGTGCTCAAGCGCGTGCACCGGGCCGGTTTCTGGAAGTCTGCCTAGCGGGAGACGGCGCGGGCGCGCGGGTCGCTAGTGTGCAACGCCCGTTTCCGCGGTGTAACGCTCGACGAGGGCGAGTGCCTCGACGATGTCTTTTGAATCATCGCCCGGCGTGAACACGGCGAGGCATGCGCGCAGCTGTTCCAGCGCTGCCGGTTCTTCCGGGCAGTCGCTGCGCGAGCGCAAGGCACCATAAAGCGCCTGCGCTTCGAGCGCGCGTGATCCGTGGCTGCGCGCGACCTCGACCCCGCGGGTGAAAGCGATATACGCGGCGTCGCGGTCGTAGCCACCGTACGCTTCGTTCAGGCGCAGTTCCCCGTCCAGGCAATATACCGCCGGCAACGCGAAGTTCGTCCCGGACTCCGTGATCGAGGCCTGTGCGCGCGCGATCCATTCCGCGGCTTCGTCCAGTTCGCCAAAGCGCATCTTCGTATTCGCGAGCAGGCTGACAAACCACGGTTCCATCAGACGCGTACTCAGGCTTTCGGTGTATTCGAAGCCGTACTCCACTTCGCGCACGCCGTCTTCGCGGCGACCGAGGTCGAACATGGCCTGGCCGCGCAACATGCGGCTCCATGCGTAGGTGAAACGGAAGCCGTTCGCTTCGCTGAGTTTCAACGATCGATCCGCGTCGGCGTAGGCAAGCGCCGGTTCACAGCGCCAGATCCGCAGCAGCGCCGCAACATTGAGCGCCGAAGTCAGCGTGAACACATGGCCACTGTCTTCGGCGAGTTCGAGCATCGCCTCCAGCTCGTGGCGGCCACGGTCCGGCGCACCGCGTTGCCAGGACGCAATGGCGAGGCGCGACAGGCACAAAACACCGGGGTCGGAGCCGTAAATGTGCGCATGGTGACGAAAAAGCTTGCGGTCGTAGATCGCGAGCGCGGCGGTCGCGTGCTTTTCCACCTCGAGAAAATTACCCTGAAAGAAATACGTATTCGCAAGGCCCGTGTGCGCCTCGAGCTGTTGCCCGGGATCGTCGGACTCCTCGGCAAGTTGAAACAGTTCACGACTGAGATCATGGGCCATGGCGAGGCTGCCGACGGACAGGAAATACGAACGCAGCCCGACGAGGATCGGGAAGCGTTCGCGGGTTGCATTGAGCGCGTGGCTCAACTCGAGCGCGCGGGTGAAAGCGAGATGTACGGATTCGGATCCGTTACCCCTGATCGGCACGAGCAGCGGCCCGCGGGCCATCTGGATCTGCAGTTCGAGCGCGTCATGCGCGCGCCCCGCGGGAACGTGACTCAGCAGTTGCAAGCCGCGCTCGTAGTGCGCGAGCGCTTCGACGTGGGTTGCGCGCCGCGCTGCCGCTTCGCCGGCCAGGATCCAGTAGGCCACGGCTTCCTCGCAACGTTCGGCGCGGGTCAGGTGCCGCGCGACGAGTTCCGGTCGTTCTTCGACGCGTTGCGGGAATTCCTCGATCAGCACGCGCGCGACGCGGGCGTGGTATTCGCGTCGTTCCGCGCGCAGCAGCGAGGCATACGCGGCGTCCTGGATCAGTGCATGCTTGAAGATGAAAATCGTCTGCAGGGTGCGCTTGCGCTTGTAGATGATCCCGAGTTCCAGCAGTTCTTTCAGGCCGTTGTCGGCGATTTCGTCGGGTAACAGCGCCTTGATCAGCTCGTAGGAAAACTCGCGGCCTATCGTTGCCCCCCATTGCGCCACGACCTTCCCGTCGCGCAGGCGATCGAGCCTGGCGAGCAGCGAGTCCTGCAGCGAGGACGGTATCGCGAGATTCGTTACCGCGCGAACGAGCTCATAGTGGCCGTTCGACTTAACGAGCAGATCGGACTCGAGCACCATCTTCGTGAATTCTTCCGCGTACAGCGGGACGCCGTCGGATTTCTCCTCGATCCGCTCGATCAGTTCGAGCGGCAACGCGCAGCCGCCACAGACATCGCTGATGATCTTGCGGATCGCGGCGGAATCGAGGCGGCGCAACGGCATGTCGATGATATCGGCACGGCGACCCCACGGCGGCGAAAATTCGTCGCGTGCGACGAGCAGCATCAGGGTCGCGGTGTCTTCGAATCGACTGAGGCCCTGCTCGATCAAATCCAGGGTCGAACGATCGGCGGCCTGCAGATCTTCGAGCACGAGCAGCGCCGGGGCACGCGTGGCGACTTCGGCCATCCAGTCGAGGATCGTGTCGAACGTGCGTTGCATCCGCTGCACGGCGTTCAGTTGTTCGAACGCCGGGCCGAAATCTTTCTTCAGCGACAGCAGCGCCGCGAGGATGTCCTCCGTGTCCTCACCCGGGAAGCGCAGCCCGGTGAGCACTTCGCGCAGGCGTTCGAGCCGTACGGCCGGGGGGTCGTCCTGGCGCACGCGCAGCACGCGGTGGATCAGTTCGATAAACGGGTACAGGGCCGTGTCGGCGTGCAGCGGCGAACACACGACAGTCATTGGCGTACCGCCGTCGCCACGCACGCGTTCCCGGATCTCCTGGATCAGGCGCGACTTGCCGACCCCGGCCTCGGCGTGAATATAGTATTTCGCGTGGTTGCCCTGCTGCGTCGTTTCCCACGCATCAAACAGCTGGTTCAATTCACGCTCACGGCCGGCGATCGTGCCGGGGTTCGCTCGCCGCAACGCCTGATAACGGGTGCGAAAATCGCGCGCGCGCACCACCTGGTAGAGCGACACCGGGGCGGTAACGCCGCGCAGGTTTACCGAGCCGCGACTTTCCGTATCGAACATGCCCTGCAGCAGGCGCAGGCTCGCCTCGCTCACGATCAGCTCGTTCGCGCCCGCCTGCGCTTCGATTCGGGCGGCGATGTTCGGGGTGTCGCCGAGTGCGAGTTGTTCCCGGTTTGCGCCACCGCCGACGTCGCCGATGACAACGGTGCCGGTGTGGACCCCGATCCTGACTTTCAGCGGCTCGCCGTCATCCGTGCAGACGCTTGCCATCGAAGAGATGATTTCGAGGCCGCAGCTCACGGCGCGCACCGCCGCATCCTCGAAAGCGATCGGATAACCGAAATACACGAGCAGCCCGTCGCCGAGGTATTGCGCGATATGTCCGCCGGCGTCGTCGATGATGCCGCCGCAGGTTTGCTGGTAGCGCCGGATGAGTTCGCGCAGGTCTTCGGGATCGAGCTGCTCGGCGAGTTCCGTCGAACCGACGATATCGCAGAACATCACCGTGAGCTGGCGTCGTTCCGCGCGCTGTACCTGGAGATGGGTCTCGTCGAGCACGAGGACCCGGTTGTTCTCGTCGTAGGCGATCTGTTTCGCATCGATCAGATCCGCCTTGATGTCCTCGATGTCGTCGTCATCGAGGTGAAAGCGCCGCTTCAGGATCCGGTAGGCGACGCGGCGGTCGGCGCGCAACAGGGCCGCGACATCGCGCAAGGTTCGATCAAAATCGGCACTCTCGTCCATTCGTATCGGTCAGCAGCTTCCAGGGTTTGCGCAATCGCCGGGCCAGTATCGCCCGCGAGTATATCGTGATAAAGCGTGACGGCCGGGCCCGCGATCACAGATTCACGACCCGGTCTCGCCGCCGTGACCGGTCCGTGCGGCCGCAGACACCGGCGCCGCGACCGGTCGCGGTCATCGTAACCGGCTCACTTGAGCTTTCCGCCGCGCGGCAATACTGTAGGGCACCCGTACCGCCCGGCCTGCGCAGTCACCGCGGGTGCGGGTCGAACGAGGCGTCTACACCTGAGGAGTACACGACCATGCATCGGATTACCCCGCTTTTCGTGGCGTTGTGTTTTGGTTCCGCGCTGCTGCCCGCGGCGGCGCACGAGGCGCAGCTCGCGCCGTTGATGAACGTGCAGTTACCGGATCTGCCGGGACACCAGGTAACGATGTTGAAGGTGAGCTACCCGCCCGGCGGCTATTCGGGCCCGCATCACCACAAGGGCGCGCATACCTTCGTTTACGTGCTCTCCGGCGCGCTCGAAATGGGCGTTGCGGGCAAGGAGTCCGTGATCGTGAACCCGGGCGAGACGTTCTACGAGAATCCCGCGGATATACACAACGTATCGAGAAACGCGAGCGCGGATGAGACGGCGGAATTTCTCGTGTTCTTCCTGCATCCCGAGGGCATGACGCTCGTGACGCCCGTGGAAGCGACCCCCTGATTCATCACCGCCACGAAAACCAACCGGAGTAACACCATGTCAGACCTGAAGAGTGATTTGTTCAATCTCGCGATGTCCGCCGAAGCGCAACCGCTCATGGACGCGGTGAAACAGCACATCGCGCAGAACGTCGAACCGATCACCGAGGAATTTTTCGCGCTCGACCGTGAAAAAGACAACCGCTGGAGCTGGCACCCGCGGCAGCTCGAACTGCTCGACGGTGCGAAGGAAAAGGCGAAGGCTTCGGGACTGTGGAATTTCTTCCTGCCGGATTCGGAAATCGGCAATGGCCTGACGAATCTCGACTACGCGTACATTGCGGCCGAACTCGGCAAGTACGAACTCGCCTCGGAATCGCTGAACTGCAGCGCCCCCGATACGGGCAACATGGAAGTACTCGAGCGGGTCGGCACCCCGGCGCAGAAAGAACAGTGGTTGAAACCTCTGCTTGCCGGCGAGATCCGCTCGGCTTACGCCATGACGGAACCGGATCTGCCGTCGTCCGATGCGAAGAACATTTCCACGAGCGCGGTGCTCGACGGCGACGAATGGGTGATCAACGGCGAGAAATTCTATATTTCCGGCGCCGGCGACCCGCGCTGCAAGATCATGATCACGATGGTCAAAACGAGCCCGGATGCGCCGCCGAGCCGTCAGCAATCACAGATCCTCGTGCCGACGAATACGCCCGGGGTCGAAATTCTCGAAGCGATGGAAGTGTTCGGTCACGACCACGCACCGCGCGGCCATATGCACATCCGCTTCAACAACGTGCGCGTGCCGAAGGAGAACATCCTGCTCGCGGAAGGCGCCGGTTTCGAAATTTCACAGGTGCGCCTCGGCCCCGGCCGCATCCATCACTGCATGCGCTCGATCGGCAAGGCGGAGAAGGCGCTCGAACTCATGGTGAAACGCGCCGGCACGCGGGTCGCTTTCGGCAAACCGATCGCGAAGCTCGGCAAGAACGTCGAAGTGATTTCGCGCGCGCGCATCGAGATCAATGCGATGCGCCTGTCCGTGCTGCAGGCGGCGAAGGCGATGGACGTGCTCGGCAACAAGGAAGCGCGCGTTTACGTCAGCGCGGTCAAGGCAATGGTGCCGGAAAAAGTGTGTCTGATCATCGACCAGGCGATCCAGATGCACGGCGCCGCCGGTATTTCACAATGGACGCCGCTGGCGGAAATGTACTGTGACCTGCGTCATCTGCGTTTCGCCGACGGACCCGATGAAGTGCACCACATGGTCGTCGGGCGCGCGGAACTGCAGCGTCACGGTTTGTGGTAGGCGCTGCGCGCGAGCGATCAACAACGATGACATTCAGAATCACGGACGACGACATCGAGCGTTACGCCGCCGACGGGGCCATCGCACTGCGCGGCCTCGTCGAACCGGCGTGGCTGGACCGCCTCGTCGCGGCCATCGACGACGACATGCGCAATCCGGGGCCGTTCTTTCACGGCTACGAAGCGGACGGCGGACGCTTTCACGGCAACCTGCGGCTGTGGGAAACGCATCCGACGTTCCGCGAATTCTGCCTGCATTCGGGATTGCCCGCGGTGGCGCAGCGCTTTCTGCGCGCGGATAAAGTAAATCTTCTGTACGACCAGCTGTTCGTCAAGGAATCGAACATGGCGCAGCGTACGCGCTGGCACAACGATCAGCCGTACTGGCCGATCCGGGGTTCGCAGGTGCTTTCGATCTGGGTTGCGCTCGACCATACGAATGCCGCGAACGGGCGACTCGAATTCATCCGTGGTTCGCACCGCTGGGATCGCTGGTTTCAGCCGGAGGCATTCGGGAAGACATCGGATATCGCCTATGCACGCAATCCGGACTACGAGGACATCCCGGACATCGAAGCGGCGCGCGCGGATTACGACATCATTACGTTCGATCTCGTGCCCGGGGACGTCTACGTGTTTCACGCGATGACCGTGCACGGCGCCGGTGGCAACCGCTCGCGCGAGCGCGCGCGCCGCGGCTACACCGTGCGCTATATCGGCGACGATGTGACCTACGATCCGCGGGTCGGGGTCAGCCAGCCGTTGCTGTGCGACGCGCTGCGGCCGGGCGGGCCGATGGATTGCGCGCAATACCCCGTCGTCGTTCCGGCCGAGTCCTAGGGCCTGTTTATCTTTCATCGGCACCTCTGTTGCCCCTTAAAAATCGTCAATCAAGGCGCAACGAGCATGATTTGATCGTTCCAAATGAGCGAGTTGCAACGCCGAGTGACGGTTTTTCAGGGGCAACCCGAAGGGCTGAGACCCTGTTCGCGTCCGGCCACGTTATCGCTCGCTTATGTAGCTCGGCTACACCACGCTCGCTCTGCCTTGCCGGGCCACAAACAGGGACTCAGCAGTG
>MRWG01000952.1_pt1 | contig 22627 bp, 20 predicted proteins | sample 1013341 | NCBI WGS metagenome assembly MRWG01 (sample SAMN06117577, study PRJNA244670) | biofilm metagenome | biome: Water; feature: Cathode Biofilm; material: Biofilm; isolation source: microbial consortium enriched at the cathode of a solar microbial fuel cell | place: USA: District of Columbia ... | reverse complement strand
CGGGCCGGCCCGGGCGTCGGATTCGGGCGTGCGGGGGGCGGGGTGTGTCTGGGGATTTTGGGAATAGTGGTGAGAGATCCGCCAACGGACCGCAGATACGGGAGGAGGGGATCTCCGGGCGACGTGCCCGAGGCCCTTCAGAAGGCACATCTGATGTGCGTCTGACATGGAGAAGAACCAAATGACACACCTGATGATGAAGACCAGCGGAGCGATGGCGATCGCGCTGGCTGCGGGGGCGGCGGCCGCTGGGCCGGTTCAGAACGAGCGGGCGCTGCTCCCGGCGGCGCAGCCCGTGTCGGTGGACGCGGTGGAGACCGCGGACACGACGCCCCTGCCCCGGATCGGCCAGGAGCAGGTCCGCGTGCGGCGTTCGCACCCCCCGATCGACCAGATCCCGCCGATGCCCCTGTCGCACGTGCTGGACATGCCGCCGATGAACGCGGACGTGGGCGAGGGGCAGCCGGTTTTCTTTGATATCGAGACCCGGGAGGAGCGGGTGGTCGATCTGCCTCGCTCCAACTCGCGGGCGACGAGCGGTGGGGGCGCCGGGTTCAACGGCGCGGACCTGGCCGAGTCGAACGAGGACGGTCTGGCTCGCAGCTTCGGCACGATGACCGAGGTGAGCCCGAGCGGGTTCCCCTGGCGGATGAACGTGAAGCTCGTGATGCGGTTCGTGGACGAGGGCGGGACGGACCGGTACTTCGTCGCCTCGGGCACGATGGCCGACGCGGAGACGGTGCTGACCGCCGGTCACTGCGTCTACGCCCATTCGCCCAACGGCATCGCCATCAATGACTGGGCGGCGGACATCTGGGTCTACCCGGGCTGGGACGGCGTCGGCGCCGCGGACGAGTTCTCCGGGAACTTTGGCGAGGCCCACAGCACCGGGCTTGGCTCCTGGACCGGCTGGACAGTCAACGGGTCATTCGAGAACGACCTCGGGTTCATTCGCGTGAACCGGGCGGTGGGCATGCTGACCGGGTGGTACGGCTGGTGGTGGGGGGGCGACTGCGCCTCGGTCCAGGCCCGCACGTACAACGTGGGGTCATACCCCGCCGAAGGGTGCGGCATCACGGGTCTGCACAACGGGCGCGACCAGTACTACTGGTGGGGCACCTATGACAGCTGCCCCGGGCAGCAGCTCGAGACGACCACCACGCCGGGGTGCTTCACCGCCCAGTGGGGCGGGATGAGCGGCGGCGGTTCGTACTTCATCGACGGCGATTCGCGATACGTTCACGCCGTCATCTCCAACTCCAACAACGCGACCTTCGCCCGCCACGTCAAGCAGTGGGAGGGGTGGTCGGACTACCGCGTGGACTTCGTGAACGGGAGCCGCGGGGACACCTTCGATCTTCAGGCCCTGCAGGCGCGGTACTCGGACAGCACCCCGACCGCGGGCCAGACCATCATGGGTGAGTTCGACGCGCCCAACCCGACGAACGCCAACCCGGGCTCGGCGACCTACTACTTCCGCCACTACCTCTCGACCAACGACCTGATCTCCGAGTTCGACACCCAGCTCGGCGGGACGTACTCGTACATCTACAACTACGCGCCGATGCAGAACGTCCACATCAACCCGCACAGCGTCACGATCCCGATCGGCACGCCCTCGGGCAACTACTACCTGGGTGTCGAGCTGGATCCGGCCACCGACGGCGTGGACAGCAACGACAACACCAGCGGCTGGGACTCCTTCCCCGTCTACGTGAACGGGGTGGCGGACCTGGTGGCGAACTCCCTGTCCGCTCCCAGCGGGACGTTCAACCCCGGCGAGACCTTCGTCATCAACTTCAACGTGCAGAACCAGGGCGGCGATCCGTCCAACACGGTGAGCGTGGACGTTCGGGCCTCCCTGAACACGATCATCTCGACCGGTGACGTCGACCTGGGGACGTTCAACTACTCCGGCCTCTCGGGCAACTCGACCCTCTCCCGCAGCGTCGTGGTGCAGCTGCCCCCGACCATGGCCCCGGGCACCTACTACATCGGCCTCATCTCGAGCGCCAGCGATGACGTGAACGCCTCGAACAACAGCACCTACGACGTCGTTCCGATCACCGTCGCCGAGTGCGTGGCGGACTTCGCCCCGGCGTACGGCGTGCTGGACTTCGACGATATCCTCCGCTTCCTGAACCTGTTCGGGACCGGATCCTCCGGGGCGGACCTGGCGCCTCCCTTCGGGCTGCTCAACTTCGATGATATCATCGCCTTCCTGAACGCTTACGGGGCCGGCTGCCCGTAAACGCCTCAGCCAGCAGGCTTCTCCAAAGCAGGCGGCCTCCCCTCGTGGGAGGTCGCCTCTTTTTTGCCTTGATTGAGGACGGGGGCGCCGGTGTCCCGGCGCGCCCGTTCAGCCCTTGGGGGCGGGCGTGGTGCGCAGGTAGGGCTTGACCTCGGTGTACCCCGGGAAGCTCTGCTTCGCTTCATCGTCGCTCACCGCGGGCACGATGATGCAGTCCTGGCCGGCCTGCCAGTCGGCGGGAGTGGCGAGCTTGTGCTTCGAAGTGAGCTGCAACGAGTCGATCACGCGGAGGATCTCGTCGAAGTTCCGCCCCGTGCTCGCCGGGTAGGTCAGCATGAGCTTGATCTTCTTGTCCGGGCCGATGATGAACACGCTGCGGACGGTCAGCGTGTCGGGCGCCTCGGGGGGGATCATGTCGTAGAGCGTGGCGACCTTGCGATCCGCGTCGGCGAGCATCGGGAAGTTGGGCGCAGTCCCCTGGGTTTCCTCGATGTCCTTCGACCACGCGTGGTGGTCCTCGACGCTGTCGCAGCTCAGGCCGATGACCTTGCAGCCCCGCTTGTCGAACTCGCTCTTGAGCTGGGCGACCCGCCCGAGTTCGGTGGTGCAGACCGGGGTGAAATCCTTGGGATGGCTGAAGAGCACGCCCCAGGAATCACCGAGCCAGTCGTGAAACCGAATCTCCCCTTCGGTCGAGGCCTGCGTGAAATCGGGCGCGATGGATCCGATGTGGACGCTCATGGTGGTGTTCCCCTTTTGTTGCGTGGCCCCCGTGCCGGGGGGCGGTCGAGTGACATTATGCGAGGCGCCGCTCGATGGCTTCTCGCAGGATCAGCGCGTGATTGCAGACGGGGTTCTTTGCCGCGTACAGCAGCGTCATCGCGTTCCGGCGGCTCTCCCGGTGGGCCGCGAGCAGGTCGTCGATCTCCCCGGCGTTGGCCTCGAGTTCCGCGAGATAGCGTTGGCGGAACTCCGCCAATCGATCCGGGCGGTGGTTGAACCACTTGCGAAGCTCCGTGCTCGGAGCAACGCTCTTCGCCCAGCGGTCCAGCGCGGCCCGCTCCTTGCTCATCGCCCGGGGCCAGAGCCGATCGACAAGCACCCGGAAGCCGTCCCCTTCGGCGGGCTCCTCGTAGATTCGCTTGATCTGGATGGTCACGATGTCTCTCCCGCCTCGGGCCGGGGGGCAACTCCCCCGGCCTCTCCAGTATTGCATTCGGACCGCGCCAACCGCGGGAGAATCGTCCCGCGGCGCTATGATCCGGCGTGAGAAGAGCAGCCATCATCACCGCGTTGCGGACGCCGTTCGGAAGACACGCCGGGGCCCTGGCGAGCGTCCGCCCGGACGACCTTGCCGCCCATGTCATCCGCGCCGTCGTGGACCGCTCGGGCATCGACCCGGCCCTGATCGACGACGTCTACCTGGGCGCCACCAATCAGGCCGGGGAGGACAACCGGAACGTCGCCCGAATGGCGGCCCTGCTCGCGGGTCTGCCGGACACGGTCCCCGGCGCCACGGTCAACCGGCTGTGCGCCTCGGGGCTCGAGGCGGTCAACCTCGCCGCACGACTGATCGAGGCGAACCACGGGGACGTGTTCATCGCCGGCGGCGTGGAGTCCATGAGCCGGGCGCCGTACGTGCTGAGCAAGTCCGAGTCCGCCTACGGGCGAGCCCAGACCTTGCAGGACACGTCCATCGGGTGGCGGTTCATCAATCCGAAGCTCGCGGAGCTGTACCACCCCTACTCGATGGGTGAGACGGCCGAGAACGTCGCACGCCAGCACCGGATCAGCCGGGAGAATCAGGACGCCTTCGCGCTGCGCAGCCAGCAGCGGTGGGCCGCGGCGCACGAGGCCGGACGGTTTGACGCCGAGCTGGTCCCCGTGGAGATCCCGCAGCGCCGGGGGGAGCCGATCGTCGTGCAAACCGACGAGCACCCGCGCCCGGACACCACGCTGGAGAAGCTGGCGAAGCTGCGTCCCGTGTTCGCAAAGGACGATCAGGGGACGGTCACCGCGGGGAACGCATCGGGGATCAACGACGGCGCCGCGGCCCTGCTCGTGGTCGAGGAGTCGCGGGCCAGAGCGCTCGGGCTGGAACCGATCGCGTTCGTGGGCGCCAGCGCCTCGGCGGGCGTGGACCCGGCGTACATGGGCCTGGGCCCCGTGCCCGCGATCCGCAAGGCGCTGGACCGCGCCGGGCGATCGCTCTCCGACATCGGGCTGGTGGAACTGAACGAGGCGTTCGCGGCCCAGTCGCTCGCCTGCGCCCGGGAACTCGGGCTCGATCAGGAAACTCTCAACGTGAACGGGGGCGCGATCGCGATCGGGCACCCGCTCGGGGCGAGCGGGGCGCGCCTCGCCGCGACGCTGGTCCACGAGATGAACCGGCGTGGCGTCGAGCGCGGCGTCGCCTCGCTCTGTGTCGGCGTGGGCCAGGGGTTGGCGACGATCTTTGAGCGGGCGTAAACGTCGCGGGTCAGGGCATTGAGGCGATTCTCTCGAACCCGGACCGCATCGAGGCGACCAGGGCGTCGATCTCGGCCTCGGTCATCGGGGTGGAGAGTGTGGCCGCGCACGTGTTGATCATCACGTGCCCCTCTTCAAAGAGGTGATTGAGCAGGACCTGCAGGCGGGCGTTCTCCTCGGGGGTGGCGTACGCCTCACGGAAGTTGACCGGTGGACGGGGCTTCATGTGAACTCGGAACATCGATCCGGCCCCGGTCACACAGGCGCGGGCGCCGGTCTCGCTCGCGGCCTGCGCAATGCCGCGCATCGCCCGCTCGGCCAACGCGTTGAGGCGAGCCACGGCGGGGGAATCGAACTTCTTCATCGCGGCGAGCCCCGCGCTCATCGTGATCGGGTTGGCCGAGAAGGTGCCCGAGTGGGGGAAGAGGTACTTGCCGCCGCTCGGATTCATGACCTCCAGCACGTCGGCCCGCCCGGCGACGGCGCCGACGGGGAACCCGCCGCCGATGAGCTTGCCCATCGCCGTCAGGTCCGCGCGGATGTCATAGCGAGACTGCAGCCCGGCGTACTCGGAGCGGAAGGTGATGACCTCGTCGAGCACCAGCAGCGAGCCGTTGCGCTCGGTCCACTCGCGGATGGCGCGCACGAACTCGGGCTCGGCGGGGTTGAGCCCGACGCGGTGGGGCATCAGGTCGAGCAGGACACAGGCCAGATCCTTGGCGTGATGATCGAGGATCCGCAGCGCCCGCTCGGTGTCGTTGAAGGGGATGACGACCACATCGCTCAGGGCGGAGGGGGGGGTGCCGTGCGCGAGGGGGACGCTGTTGGGTTGATCGGGGCTGCCCCAGGTCTGCGGGGTGGGGGCCTGGCTGACCTCGGCGTAGTCATATCCGCCGTGGTAGGCGCCCTCGACCTTGGCGATCTTGGCCCGCCCGGTGAACGCGCGGGAGGCCTTGAGCATCACGAGAATGGCCTCGGTCCCGGAGTTGACGAACCGGATCTTCTCGAAGGCGTCGCTGCGGGAGCACAGGTGCTCGGCGTACTCCACCTCAACCTCGGTGGCCATCATGAACGCCGAGCCGCGTTCGAGCTGCCGGCTCACCGCGCCGACGATCTCCGGGCAGGCGTGCCCGTGGATGAGCGAGGCCATGTTGTTGGAGAAGTCGATCCGCGACACGCCCTCGATGTCGGTGATGCGACAGCCCCGCCCGAAGTCCGCGTAGGCCGGGTGCGGCGAGCGGAGGACGGTGTTGCGGCTCACGCCGCCCGGCAGCACCCGCTTGGCCCGTTCGAAAAGCTCGGCGCTGCGGGAGGTATGCGTTTGGCTGGTCATGTCATTCCGCTTGTGCTGGGTCGCTCGCGGGCAGCAGCGGGGCGCCCGTGCGGTTCTGGACGGTCTCAAAGTCCACGCCCGGGCTCAGCTCGACAAGGCGAAAGCCCTCGGGGGTGATGTCGATGACGGCAAGGTCCGTGTACACCCGGTTCACGACCCCCAGCCCGGTGAGCGGGTAGGTGCACGACTCGACGAGCTTGGGTTCGCCCGTCTTGGTGGTGTGCTGCGTGATGACGTACACCTGCTTGACCCCGGCGACCAGGTCCATCGCGCCGCCCACGGCGGGGATGGCGCCCGGCTCGCCCGTGGACCAGTTCGCCAGATCACCGTTCTGCGCAACCTGCAACGCACCCAGGACGGAGAGGTCCAGGTGCCCGCCGCGGATCATCGCGAAGCTGTCGGCGTGGTGGAAGTAGGCCGCCCCGGGGTTGGCGGTCACCTGGCGCTTGCCCGCGTTGATCAGCTCCGGGTCGCCCTGTCCCTCTTCAGGGGAAGGGCCCATGCCCAGCAGCCCGTTCTCGGTGTGGTAGATCAGCGTCCGCCCCTCCGGGACGAACCGGGCGACGAGTTCGGGGATGCCGATCCCCAGGTTCACGTACGACCCGTTGGGGATGTCCAGCGCGAGACGCTGGGCCATCTGCTCGCGCGTCCGGCCCGCGATCGACGTCTGCTCGCTCATGGGTAGGTCACTCCGGCGGCGACCAGCTCCGACTCGTGCGCCGGCTGGGCGACCTCAACCACGCGCTCCACGAAGATCCCGGGCGTCACCACCGCCTCGGGGTCCAGCTCGCCGGCGGGCACGACCCGCTCGGCCTGCACGATCGCGACCTTCGCCGCCATCGCCATGGGGGGGCCGAAGTTGCGCGCGGTCTTGTTGTAGATCACGTTCCCGTGCGTGTCGGCCGCACGCCCCTTGATGAGCGCGAAGTCCGCCCGGAGGCCGCGCTCAAGCAGGTACTCACGCCCGTCGAAGGTCCGCGACTCCTTGCCCTCCGCCAGGGGGGTGCCGACCGCGGTGGGGGTGTAGAACGCGGGAACGCCCGCCCCGCCCGCACGGATTCGCTCGGCGAGGGTGCCCTGGGGAACCAGCTCGAGCTGGGTGAAGCCCTCCCGGTACAGCTCGGGGAAGACGGTCGAGTTGGCCGTGCGCGGGAAGGAACAGATGACCTTGGTCACGCGCCGGGCCTTGAGGAGGGCGGCGAGCCCGACCTCCCCGCTGCCGCAGTTGTTGCTGACCACGGTCAGGTCCTTGGCGCCCTGGTCGATGAGCGCATGGATGAGTTCGATCGGGCTGCCCGCCTCCCCGAACCCTCCGACCATGATCGTCGCGCCGTCGAAGACGTCCGCGACCGCCTCTGCGACGCTGGACACCCGCTTGTCGATCATCCCCCGCACCCACCGGTCATCGGCATCGAGTTGGCCATGCGCGTCGGCGCCTCACCGGGCTTGGAGACGCGCGTGTAATCGAACAGCCCGGCTTCGTCAAAGAGCACGCGGTCCTCGTAGTCGTCGAACCAGAGCGCATCGGGGTTGCGACCGACGATGCAGACCTTGCCCGCGTCGGGGGCGCGCCCCGCGTTGCGCAGGATCTTGAAGATCACCACGCCGTTCTCGCTGCCCTTCAGGCCGGGGATCGGCTCGTTGGTGACGGCGGCGACCTCGGTCTTGCCCTTGTAGTGGGTGATGGACAGGCGGGCGTGCTTCTCGATGCCCGACAGGCCCTTCTGCGACTCGTTGAGAATCTGCCAGGCCTTCTCGATCGGGATGTTGAACGCCTTGTAGGCGACGATGTCCCGCCCGCAGAAGAAGTAGTGGTTCTCGCCACCGGCGCGCTTGAACTCACGCTGCAGGATGCGGAGGGCGTCCGGGTCGTCGTTGATGCCGCGGATGATCGGCGCCTGGTTCTCGACGGTGATCCAGCCGCGCTTGGCGAACCCGCGCATCGCCTCGCCGGTGGCGGGGATCCACTGCAGGAAGCCCTGCTCGTCGCGGATGTACTCCCCGTCGGGCCCCTTGGCGAGGATCTCGTCGGGGTGCTCGAAGTGGAGCATCATGTGCAGGCCGACCTGGGGGTAAGTCTCGTGGAAACGGTCGAGCATGTCGAAGAATGTCCGGTCGAACCGCTGGGGGTAGAAGGCCATCTCCTTCGTGCCGATGCGGATCGACTCGATGCCGGCCTCGGCCAGAGCGCCCAGCCAAGCGGCGATCTTCCCGTTGTTGAGCACCATCGGGTCGCCACCCGAGAGGAGGATCTCGCGCAGCTTCTCACGCCCCGACTCGGGGTGACGCCCACCGTTCTTGGCCACGATCTCGTTGTGCTCGCGGATGTACGCGGTGATCTCGGGAATCTTCGCCAGGCCCTTCTTCTTCACCGTGCCGTCGGCGCGCTCGATCTCCTTGCGCGCGATGAGTTCCTCGCGGTAGCAGAAGCGGCAGTGGGCCGAGCACGTCGAGACGACGTACATCAGGCCCATCTCGTACTTGTGCAGGAGGCCCTCGACCGGGCTGTAGTCCATCTGGTTGCCCGGATCCTCGGAGCCGGCCAGGTCGTTGGTCTCGTCGGGGCTCGCCTTGACGAGCCGCTGGATCGAGGGGCTCGTCCGCGCCAGCTCGTAGTAGTGGCGGGTGATCTTCACCGGCATGCGCGTCTCGACATCGCGCTCGGTGCCCTTGAGCACCTTGAGACGGACCACCTCGTCCTTCGTGTAGAAGCTGAGCATGTCCTCGGGCGCCTTCTCGTTGAAGAAGGGCGCCAGACCATTGATGATCTCACGCTCGTACCGGGACTCCTCGACGCGGTCGAGAAAGGACTGCTCACGGTCGGAGGGAACGTACTTCTGTGCCTGGATCATGGGCCGGGCTCCGGGAAGGTGCGGAACGGGGTGGCGGATTCTGTAACTAACTGTACACTCTCGCTGGATTATTGCAACAATGTGACCACGGGGAGGCGACCAGTGTCAATCCAGGACCTGATCGCGAACGCGGGGGGCAAGCTGACCCCGACCGAGCGCCGAATCGCGGAGGTGGTCCTCGAGGACCCCACCCTCCTCGCCTTCGGCACGGTATCGGACCTGGCCAACCGGGTGGAGACGAGCCGCCCCTCGATCGTCCGGTTCGCCACCAAGCTCGGCTTTGAGGGGTACGCCGACCTGCAGGGATGGGTGCGGGACGGGGTGGCTCGGCAGCTGACGACCCCGAGCGACCGGATCCGCCAGCGCCGGGACGGGCCGGAGCGGCTGCACCTGGACATGGAGCGGGCGGTCCACGACACGTTGCGACAGCTCGATCCGGAGCGCGTGCGGAAGCTCGCCGAGCCCATTTTCCAGGCGCCCCGAGTCTGGATCCTTTCAGGGGAAACCTCCCGGTCCGGGGCCCATGTGCTCCACAGCGGGCTGGCGATGGTGCGTGGGGGGGTCCAGCTCGTGGATGAGCACGACCTCGGGCGGGATCTGCACACCGCCGGACCGGGTGACGCCGCGGTGGTCTTCGACTTTGCCCGGTACCGGCGGCGGTGCGTGCTCGCGGCCCGGTCGCTCGTGGAGCACGGCGTCTCGCTCGTGGCGATCACCGATGGGCCGCTCTCTCCGCTCGCGGGGTTGACGGAGACCTGGTGCGCCCTGCGGGTGCCGGCCGTCGGGCCCTTCGACAGCTCGGTGCCGGCGGTGATGGCGGCGGAACTGCTGGTGCTGGAGGTCGTGGACCGACTCGGGCCGGAGGCCAGGCGCCGGATCGACCGGCTCGAGGAACTCTGGCTCTCCACCGAGACCTTCCACCCGGGCACGCGGCCGGAGCGGGAGCCGGGAGGGCGCGTCGAGGCCCGCGAATGACCCCCTCGGCTCAGGAATCGGGCTTTCATGGGGCGTCTGAACGCGGATTCGGGGTCAATCCCCACCGCATATCGCCCGGGCCTCCTACGGTCTCAAGGCCCGCTGCGGCGTCGTCGAAGCGGTGGGTCTTCCTGCTTTGCCACTGGCGACTCGAAAGCGACCTCTTTGAGTATCGATGAACGCGTCGTCCAGAAGACCCTGGAGCTGATCCGGGAGCACGCCCGCCTCGACGAGGAGTCGCCGGTCCGACCGTACAAGAGTCCGGACACACTCCGTGCGGACCTCGACCTGGCGCTCGACGGCCGCGCCCACCCGATGCCGGAAATCACCGAGGCGCTCGCGGCGCTGCTCTCGACCACGCCCTCGACCACCAGCCGTCGGTTCTTCAACCAGCTCTTCGCGGGCCGGGACACCGTCGCCACGATGGCGGACGTGCTCGTCTCGATCACCAACACGCCGATGTACACGTTCAAGGCGGGCGGGCCGCAGGTCCTGCTCGAGCGGGCGTGCATCACGCGCATGGCGAGCAAGGCGGGGTACACGGAGGGGGACGGGATCTTCACGCCCGGCGGGAGCCTGTCGAACATGGCCGCGATGATCATCGCGCGCAACGAGACCTTCAAGGACGCGCGTGACCGAGGCCTGCCCGGTGAGCGCGGCACGCTCTACACCTCCGAGGAGTGCCACTACTCGATCCGCAAGGGCGCGGGCATGGTGGGGATCGGGCGGGACAACGTGCGGTTTGTGCCCACCGACGCCGAGGCGCGGATGGACCCGGGCGCCCTGCGCGAGATGATCGCCCAGGACATGCGTGACGGCGCCACGCCGGTCATGATCAACGCCACGTCAGGCACCACGGTCCAGGGCGCGTTCGATCCGATCCCAGAGATCGCGGACGTGGCCAAGGAGTTCGGGATCTGGCTCCACGTGGACGCGGCCTGGGGCGGGGCGGTGCTCCTGAGCGAGACCCGCCGTCACCTGATGTCGGGCGCCGAGCAGGCCGACTCGATCACCTGGGACGCGCACAAGCTGATGGGCGCGCCGCTGACCAGTTCGGTCCTCCTCACGCGGGAGGTCGGGGTCTGCAAGAAGCACTTCGACGAGGCCGCCAGCTACCTCTACCAGGAGGACGACGACGACCTCAACCCGGGACGGAGCAGCCTGCAGTGCGGGCGACGCAACGACGCCCTGAAGATCTGGGCCGCGTGGAAGAAGCACGGGGACGAGGGGTACACCCGGATCGTGGAGAAGTGTTTCGCCCTCGCGAGCCACACCGCCGCCCGCGTGCAGAGCGACCCGGACCTGGTCCTCTCCCACGACCCGCAGTACGTTAACGTCTGCTTCGAGGTGGTGGGGAAGTCGAGCGAGCAGATCTGCATGGAGCTTGGGCGCCGCCAGATCGCGAAGGTCGGCTGGGGTCTGGTCCGCGGGCGCAAGACCATCCGCATGGTTTACGCCAACCCCGACGTCAGCACCGGGGAGATCGACCTGCTGCTCGACGAGATCAAGAACGTGGCGGCGGAGCTTCCCGACGCGGACAACGAGTTGGAAATGAGCGCCCAGCCCGCCCGGGTCTAAACGGCGCGATCACGCACGCGGACGAACGACCGGGCAACCGCCCGCGGGCTCTATCGCTCCTGATAAACCCCGACGCACTGGCCCCCGGTGTCATCCCCCTCGTCGTACACCTTCATGTTCAGCGGGGGAGAGTAGATGTGGAGCGTGACCAGGTCGTCGGACTCGGCCATGTTGCACACCTCGTGGATCGCGTCGTCCTCGGCGGCGCAGATCGAGCCCGGGCGGAGCGTGGACACCTCGACCTGACGCACCGTCCCGTCCTCGTTCTTCTCGAACCGGCGTTCGGTCACCGTGCCCTCGATCACGCGGAACGCGCAGCTCGAAGAGGCGTGGTCGTGGATCTGGGACTTCTGACCGGCGCGCCAGCAGAGGGCGACCAGCTCGTACCACTCGGACCGCTTGATGCGGTTGCGCTGGTAGCACTCCCGCTTGAACTTGCAGACCGGCTTGAGGTCGCTGCGTGTGACCTGCGTCTCTCGGAGGAGACGCTCGAGCACCGAGAGATCCGCCCGCCCGGTCAGCGAGTCGAGATACGCCACGAGGGGCTCAAGCTTCGAGGTGCACAACTGCGACATCCTGCCTCCGCGTGAGGGTCTGCGCCTTCAATATACCGCGCCCGACCCGTGTCCTCGACCGAAACCGGGGTCAGATGGCCTCCAGGGCCCGCTCCACGTCGTCGATCTGGTCCTGCGAGTCCTCGATACCGACCGAGAACCGCACGAGCCCGTCCGTGATCCCGATCTTCGCCCGTTCCTCGGGCGGGACGGTCGCGTGGGTCATGATCGCGGGGTGCTCGATGAGCGACTCGACCCCGCCGAGCGACTCGGCGAGTGAGAAGAGGCTGACCCTCTCGAGGAACGTGCGGGCCTCCTTGACGCCACCCTTGAGGTAGGCGGTGATCATCCCGCCGCCGCGCTTCATCTGACGCTTGGCGACCTCGTGCTGCGGGTGCGACGGGCTGCCGGGGTAGACGACGCGCTCGATCTTGGGGTGCTGCTCCAGGAAGGCGGCCATCTTCTCGGCGTTGTCGCAGTGCCGGTCCACCCGCACATGCATCGTCTTGGTCGAACGCAGGAGGAGGAAGCAGTCCCAGGGGCCCGGGACGGCGCCCACGGCGTTCTGGACGTACTTGAGCCGGTTGTGCAGCTCCTCATCGTTCGTGATCAGTGCGCCGCCGACCACGTCCGCGTGCCCCCCGATGTACTTCGTCGAGGAGTGGCTGACGATATCGGCGCCCAACGCCAGCGGGTTCTGCAGGGCGGGCGTGGCGAAGGTGTTGTCCACGGCGACCAGCGCGCCCCGGGCGTGCGCGATCTCCGCCATCCTGGCGATATCGATGATCTTCAGGGTGGGGTTGGTGGGCGTCTCGAGCCAGACAAGGCGTGTCTTGTCCGTGAACGCGCTCTCGACCGCCCCCGGGTCGGTCATGTCCACTCGCGTTGCGCTGATTCCCAACTGCTCGAAGACCATCTTGAAGACGCGGTAGGTTCCCCCGTACACGTCGTCGCAGAGGATGACATGGTCGCCGGTCCGGAGCAGGTGAAGGGTGGCGGCCAGTGAGGCCACGCCCGAGCCGAAGGCCAGGCCGTGGTTTCCCCCCTCGAGCGAGGCGAGGTTCGCTTCGAGAGCGGTCCGCGTCGGGTTCGCCGAGCGGGAGTAGTCGTACTCCCCCTTGAACTTGCCCGGGCTCTCCTGGACGTAGGTGGAGGTCTGGTAGACGGGCGTGCAGATGGCGCCCGTGGTCGGGTCGGGGCTCTGGCCCGCGTGGATGCAGCGGGTCGCGAAACGCATCGAATCGTGCATGGGAGGACTCCGGAATCGGAGGGTCAGTTTCGTTTGGTGGCCAGGTACTCGACGAGGTCGATCTTCGAGATCACGCCCACGATCTTCGAGGCGTCCACCACGATCGCCGTGTGGTCCGACTCGAGGATGTGGAACAGCTCCGCGATCCTCGCCTTCGGGAAGACGAGGCCCGCGATCGGGGAGGCGACGCGGCTGACCGGCGAGTCGGAGGTGACCTCGCCCCCGTGCAGCCCGCGCAGCAGGTCCAGCTCGTGCACGATCAGCTTCGCCGCGCCCGAGGCGTCCACCAGCGGGATCTGGCTGACCCCGTGCTCGCGCATGAGCCCGACCGCCTCGCCGATCGTGGCGTCGGTGCTCGCCGTGATGATCTCCGCCCGCTCGCCCGAGAGCAGATCCTCGACCAGGCCCAGATCCTGCCTCGGATCGAGCATGCCGTGGTCCCGCATCCACTCGTCGGAGAGGTACTTGGAGATGTACCGGCCGGCGTTGTCGGGCAGGACGCAGACGATGGTCTTGCCCGGCCCGAGTTCCTTCGCCTTCTTCACCGCGGCGTGGACGATCGAGCCGGACGATCCGCCGCAGAACAGCCCCTCCTCGCGGACGAGCCGGCGGGCCATGGTGAACGAGTCGAAGTCGTCGACCTGGACCATGTCATCGACATGGTCGAACTGCATGGCGCCGCACTTGATGTCCTCGCCGATGCCCTCGACCTTGTAGACGTAGGGCGTGGGCATGGTGCCGGTGTGGAAGAGGTGGTAATGCACGGAGCCGAGGATGTCCACGCCGATGGTGGTCTTGGACTTGTCCTGCTCCTTGATGTACTTGGCCGCGCCCGAGAGCGTCCCCCCGGTGCCCGTCGCCGCCATGAAGACGTCGAAGTTCCCGTCGGTCTGCTCCCAGACCTCACGTCCCGTGGAGTGGTAGTGCGCGTCCACGTTGAGCTGCGTGTGGTACTGGTTCAGGTAGAACGAGCCGGGGGTCTCCTCGGCGATCCGCTTGGCGACGTTGACGTAGTGGTCGGGGGAGTCACCCGGCACGTCGGTGGGGGTGATGATCACCTCGGCGCCGAACGCCTTCATGGAGTTGATCTTCTCCTGGCTCATCTTGTCGGGCATGGTGAAGACGCACCGGTATCCCATCACCGCCGCCGTCATCGCCACGCCCATCCCGGTGTTCCCCGAGGTGTTCTCGATGATCGTCCCGCCGGGCTTGAGCAGCCCCTGCTTCTCGGCCTGCTCGATGATGTACGCCGCCATGCGGTCCTTGATCGAACCCGCCGGGTTCATGAACTCGCACTTGGCCATGACCGTCGCCGACCCCGGCTCGACGACCCGGTTCAGCTTGACCAGCGGCGTGCCACCGATCGCCTGCAGGATGTTGTCGTAAACTCGCTCGCCCATGCTCGCTCCCATCGCCGGGCGACGCGATGGCCCGGGTCCGGAGCATACGCGCCCCGCCCGCCTCTCACGCCCCCCGCCCCGACCCGCTACCGTTCTCCCATGGAACTCTCTCTCAACGGCAAGAACGCCCTCGTCTGCGGCGCCACGCAGGGCATCGGGCGGGCCGCCGCCGTCGAACTCGCCCTGCTCGGCGCCCGGGTCACCCTCTTCGCCCGCTCCGAGGACCGCCTCCGGGAGGCGATCGGGAGTATTCCCCCGGTTGAGGCGGGCGCCCACGACTGGATCGCCGCCGACTTCGCCGACCCCGATTCCGTGCGCGATGAGGTGACCGCCAAGCTCTCCGACGGCACGGCCTACCACATCCTCGTCAACAACACCGGCGGGCCCCCGGGCGGCCCGATCGCCGAGGCGACGCCCGAGGCCTTCCTCGCCGCCTTCAACCAGCACCTCATCAACAACCAGCTTCTGGTTCAGGCCCTGCTCCCGGGCTTCCGCGCCGAGGGGTACGGGCGTGTCATCAACATCATCTCCACCAGCGTGAAGGCCCCCATCCCCGGGCTGGGGGTTTCCAACACGATCCGCGCCGCGGTGGCCAACTGGGCCAAAACGCTCGCCGGCGAGCTGGCCAAGGACAACATCACCGTCAACAACGTCCTCCCCGGCTTCACCGACACCGCCCGCCTCGAGCAACTCTTCCGCGCCAAGGCGGAGAAGACCGGCCAGTCGTACGAGCAGGTCCGCGACGCCGCGGTCGCGGGCATCCCCGCCGGACGCCTGGGCCTCCCCGAGGAGATCGCGGCGGCGGTGGCCTTCCTCGCCACGCCCGCCGCGGCGTACATCAACGGCATCAACGTCCCCGTGGATGGCGGGCGTACGCAGTCCCTCTAGACCATGCCCGAAACACTCACCAACCTGATCAACAATGAGCAGGTCCCCGCGGCCTCGGGCGCCCTGATCGACGTGGTGGAGCCCGCCACCGGCGCGGTCCACGCACGCATCCCCGACTCAGACGCCAGCGACATCGACGCCGCCGTCGCCGCCGCCAAGAGCGCCTTCCCCGCCTGGGCCCAGACGCCTCCGGCCGAGCGTTCGCGGCTGCTCCTCCGCCTGGCGGACCTGATCGAGCGCGATCTGGAGCGCCTCGCCCGCGCCGAATCAATCGACTCGGGCAAGCCGATCGCGCTGGCCCGGAGCGTGGACATCCCCCGCGCCGCGGCCAACTTCCGCTTCTTCGCGACCGCCATCCTCCACACCGAGTCCGCCGCCCATCAGTCCAACCTGCCCGGCCCCGGCGGCGCCGTCCAGGCCCTCAACTTCACGCTCCGCAAGCCCCGCGGCGTCGCGGGCCTCATCTCCCCCTGGAACCTTCCGCTCTACCTGCTGACCTGGAAGATCGCCCCGGCCATCGCCACGGGCAACACCGCCGTCGCCAAGCCCAGCGAGGTCACACCGCTGACCGCGTTCATGCTGGGCGAACTGGCTCTCGAGGCCGGTTTCCCCCCCGGGGTGCTGAACATCGTCCACGGTCGCGGCGCCACCGCCGGCGCCCCCCTCGTCTCGCACCCGGACGTCCCGACCGTCTCCTTCACCGGGGGCACCGAGACCGGGCGCGCCATCGCCCACGCGGGCGCCGACACGTTCAAACGCATCAGCCTCGAACTCGGGGGCAAGAACCCGAACCTCGTCTTTGCCGACGCGGACATGGACGAGGCCGTCGCGACCAGCGTCCGCGCCGCCTTCACCAACCAGGGCCAGATCTGCCTCTGCGGCTCGCGCCTCCTCGTCGAGCGTTCGATCCATGACGAGTTCGTGGACCGCCTCGTCGCTGACGCCAAGGCCCGGCGCCTGGGCGATCCGCTCGACGAGTCCACCGAACACGGCGCCCTCGTCTCCGAGGACCACCTCGCCAAGGTGGATTCCTACGTCCAACTCGCCCGCGAACTCGGGGGGGAGATCCGGTGCGGGGGCGCCCGAGCCGAGGCGCCGAACGACCGGTGTGCCAACGGCGCCTTCTACAAACCCACCGTCATCACCGGCCTCGACCCCGCCTGCCGACCGCAGCAGGAAGAGATCTTCGGCCCGGTCGTCACCGTCACCCCCTTCGATTCCGACGACGACGCCATCGCCATCGCCAACTCCACCCCCTACGGGCTGGCCTCGATGGTCTGGACGAGCGACCTGAGCCGCGCCCACCGCGTCGCCGACCGGATCGACAGCGCCATCGTCTGGGTCAACTGCTGGATGCTCCGCGACCTGCGCACGCCGTTCGGGGGCATGAAGCACTCGGGACTCGGGCGCGAGGGCGGCAAGGACGCGCTCAACTTCTTCACCGAGCCCAAGAACGTCTGCATCAAGCTCTGAGGTCTCCATGTCCGACCGCATCGACAGCCAGAACGCCCCCGAGCCCGTCGGCGCCTACCCGCACGCCCGGCGCGTCGGGAACCTCCTCTTCCTCTCCGGCGTCGGCCCGCGCCAGCGCGGCTCCAAGGCCGTCCCCGGGGTCACGCTCGACGCGCAGGGGAAGATGATCGACTACGACGTCGAAGCGCAGTGCCGGAGCTGCTTCGACAACGTGCGCCACGTCCTCGAGGACGCCGGGTCGAGCTTCGACAAGATCGTGGACGTGCTCGCCTTCCTCACGGACATGCCGCGGGACTTCGAGACGTACAACCGCGTCTACGCCGAGTACTTCGCGGGCGAGGGCAAGCCCAACCCGACGCGCACGACCATCGAGATCTCCCGGTTGCCCCAGGGCGCCAGCGCCCCGATCGCGGTCGAGGTCAAGGTCATCGCCACCATCGACTGACTCAGGACCGCCGGCGCCGGGTGGTCTTCTTCCTGGACCGCGCCGCCGGTTTCTTCGCCACCGCGCGGGTTCGCTTCCCGGTCGCCTTCTTGGCCGCCTTCCTGGTCGCCGATCCGGCGGAGCGCTTCGCGGTCTTCTTGGCCGCCTTCTTGGTTGCCTTCTTCGCAGTCTTCTTGGCGGTCTTCTTGGTGAGGGCCTTGCGGGTCGCCGACTTCTTCGCCTTCTTCCGCGCGGGCTTGGCCTCCGCCACGCCGGCCTTCCTGGCCGGCGCCTTCACGCTCGCCAGCGGTCGCAGCACCGCCCGCACCGGGCTCCCCTCAAACCCCACCAGCTTCAGCGGCAGCGCGATCAGCTCGTACCGCCCCGGCGGGACGCGGCTCAGGTCCAGCCCCTCAATGATCGAGACGTCCCGTTCAAGGCACGCCTGATGGGACTCGAGCCCCTTCGATGTCGGCGGGTCCACGCTGGGCACGTCCACGCCGAGCAAACGCACGCCCTCGTCCGCGAGGCGCTGCACCAGCTCGGGTGAGACGGCGGCGTAATCCTCGTTGAAGACCGTGTGCACGGGCCAGCTATTGGTCTTGAGCAGCACACGCGACTCCGTGATCTCCCCGATCACGTCGCTCGCGCTCAGCCGCTGCCCCGGCCACCAACGCGTCTCAAGCACCTGACACGGGCCGAGGTAGAGCCCGAGATCCTGCTGCTCCATCGTGCGCGCGCCCGCCCCGTAGTGGCTCGGGGCGTCCGCGTGAGCGCCCGCGTGAACGGTCGTCTGCAGCGTGGAGAGCGTCAGGTGCGCCCCGTCGTTCATGTCGAGCAGACGGTGACGGCGCAGCGGGCTGTCGCCGGGAAAGACCGCCACGTCGGGCGTGAGCGCCGGCGAGATGTCGTACAGGGTTCCGTTGGCCTCACTCATCCCGGCAGTTCTCCATCGATCATCGTGCGTACCCGCTCGGTGAGTTGCTCGTCGTTGAGCTGATCCCCGCCGTCGAGGCGCAGCTCGCGGGTGAACCGTTCCGCCATCGCGACGACCTCGCCACCCACGCGACGGGCCTCAGCGTAGGGCATGTTCGAGAAGCTGACGAGGTTGTACAGGGGGGGAAACCGCGCCGGGTCCACGCGGTCCATCGCCTGCTCGACCCGCTTGCGGAACAGGAAGCCCGGGTCCGCGACCCGGTCACGCATCGTGACGAAGTTATCGATCGCCATGTCCGCGATCGCGTCCGCGTGCGGCTTGCGCTCGCGGGCGAACCGCTCCAGCACGCCCTCGATCTCCCCGCCTTCCCGGAGCATCTCCCGCAACACGCGGCAGTCCTCGAACGCCGCGTTCATCCCCTGCCCGTAGAAGGGCACCACCGCGTGGGCCGCGTCGCCGAGCACGCAGACCCGCCCCCGGTTCCAGGGCGAGCACCGGATCGTCGCCAGCGGGCTCGTGGGGTTGGTCCTGAAATCCCGAAGCAGTCCGGGCATCAGCGGGACGCTGTCGGGGTACACCCGCTGGAAGTGCTCGAGCACCCGGTCGTCCGTGTCCAACGCCGCGAAGTCCTCGTGCGGCCAGAAAAGCGTGCAGGTGAAGCTCTTGTCCGCGTTGGGCAGGGCGATCATCATCGATCCCCCGCGCGGCCAGATGTGCAGGGCGTTGGGCTCGATCGCGAACCCGTCGTGCAGGGTCGGGTCCACGCCGCAGTCCCTCGCCGGGGGGATCTCCAACTCCTTGTAGGAGTGCTCCAGGAAGTCCTGCGAGTAGTTGAACCGCTCGGTGACCCGCATCGCGTCGCGCACGGCGGACCAGGCCCCGTCGGCGCCGATGAGCATGTCCGCCTCGACGGACTCGGTCGTTCCCGATCCCTCATCCGTGAACGTCGCCTGCGCGTGCTCCAGATCCACACGCTCGCACCGATGCGAGAAGTGAAGCGTGACCGCCTCGTGAACGTCCGCGGCTTCGAGGAGCGTCAGGTTCAGCCCGCCGCGCGAGACCGAGTTGATCGCGTCCTCGGGGCGGGCGCTGTAGGGCTGGAACGTCAGTTCCCCCTCGACCGAGTGCATCATCCGCCCGGGCATGCGGACGGCGTCGGCGAGCACCGGCTCAGCCAGCCCGACCTGCTCGAGCGCCGTGATCCCCCGCACGGACAGGGCGAGGTTGATCGAGCGTCCCCCGATGAACCCCTTGGCCCGTGGGTCCGCTCGGCGTTCGTACAGGTCCACCCTCCACCCGTCGTCCCCGAGCATGCAGGCGAGCAGGCTCCCCGCCAACCCGGCCCCGACGATCACCGCGTGACGCTGCTCGCTCACGACGCCCCCAGTCTGGCCCGGAGGCGTTCACACAGCGTCCACACGTCGTGGAAGGTGTTGTACAGCGCCGTCGGCGCCACGCGCACCACGTCCGGCTCGCGGAAGTCGCTGACCACCCCGTCCTCGTGCAGGGCCCGCTGCAACTCGCGGCTTGCGCCCCGCACCGAGAGCGAGAGCTGGGCGCCGCGCTGCTCCGGGTCGCTGGGCGTCCAGATGTCGATCTTGTCCCCGAGGCGTTCACGCAGGAGGAACTCAAGGTACCCCGTCAGAGCGAGCGACTTGGCTCGGATCGCCTCCATCCCCACCTCGTCGAAGATCTCCAGGCTGGTCCGCACGGGCGCCATCGCCATGATCGGGGGGTTGGAGAGCTGCCACGCGTCGGCGCTCGCGGGTGGGTCGAAGGTCTTGCTCATCCGGAACCGGGTCCTCGCGTCGGTTCCCCACCAGCCCTCGAAGCGGGGGAGGTCCGCCCCGGCGTGTCGCTCGTGGACGAAGGCCCCGGCGACCGCGCCCGGGCCGGAGTTGAGGTACTTGTACGTGCACCACGCCGCGAAGTCCGGCCCCCAGTCGTGCAGCTTCAGCGGCACGTTCCCGGCGGCGTGGGCCAGGTCCCAACCGACCAGACAGCCGTGTCTGCGCGCGCAAACCGTGATCTGTTCCATGTGGAACAGTTGCCCCACGAGGTAGTTCACCCCCCCCAGCATCACCAGGGCGATCGACTCGCCCTCACGCTCGATCAGCTCCAGCAGGTCCTCGGTCCGGATCGCCCGCTCGCCGGCGCGCGGCTTGACGCGGATCAGCGAGGCCTCCGGGTCGAACCCGTGGAACCGGGCCTGGCTCGCGACGGCGTAGCTGTCGGAGGGGAAGGCGTCGTCCTCGATCAGGATCTTGTGGCGGGTGGGCGTGGGGCGGTAGAAGCTGACCATCAGCAGGTGCAGGTTCACCGTCAGCGAGTTCATCATCACGACTTCGTGGGGCAGGGCCCCGACGAGACGGGCGGCGGGCTCGCGGAGCTGCTCGTGGTAGGGCAGCCAGGGGTGGGCGCCCTCGAGGTGGGCGTCCACGCCCAGGTCGCGCCAGTCGGCCAGTTCCTGCTCGAGCGCGGCGCGGGTCGCCCTGGGCTGGAGCCCGAGCGAGTTGCCGCACATGTACACGCTGTCGCGACCGTTGATCTTGGGGATGTGGAAGCGGTCGCGGTGCTCGGCGAGGGGGTCGCGCTCGTCGGCGTCACGGGCCCAGGACTCGGTGGTGTCGTAGCTGGCGGCGGGGGCGTCGGGCATCGCTCACAGGGTAGGGGAGCAGGGCGAAGCGAGACGGGGAACGCCGGTCTGGTCAGTGGTCGGAGGGGGCGGCCTGGGGCTCGTGGTTCTCGCGGGTGTAGGGGGACTGGTCGATGTCCTCCATGCCCAGCTCCGCGGGATTCAGGGCGAGGAACTCGATGGCGCTGCCCGCGAGCAAGCGTTGCTTGGCGCGGTAGGTCAGGTCGTACATCGAGTCGATCATGGCGCCCGGGCGGGCCTCGCCCAGGGGGAAGGGGTAGTCCGAGCCCAGGCAGATGCGCCGATCGTCCATCATCGAGATGAGGTAGCGCAGCGCGTTGCGCGAGTGGGTGAGCGAGTCCACGAAGAACCGCGCCGGGCGGTCGTGGTCGGCCAGGTAGGACCAGGGATTGCTCTCGCAGTCGGTGGCGACGAGGTCCGGGCGGCAGTTGTACCCGTGCTCGATGCGTCCGATGGTGTAGGGGAACGAGCCCCCGCCGTGGGCGAAGCAGACGCGGAGCTTGGGCAGCTTGTCGAAGACGCCGCCGAAGATCATCGAGCAGATGGCGCGGGCGGTCTCGGCGGGCATGCCCACGAGCCAGGGGAGCCAGTACTTGCCCATGTGCTGCTCGCCCATCATGTCCCAGGGGTGAACGAAGACGGCGGCGCCGAGGCGTTCGCAGGCTTGGAAGACGGGCATGAGGGCGGGCTCGGAGAGGTTCCAGTCGGTGCCGCGGGGCTGCTCGATGTGGGAGCCGATCTCGATGCCCTTGAGGCCCAGGTCGTTGATGCAGCGTTCGAGTTCGCGGATGGCCAGGTCCGGGTCCTGCATGGGAAGGGTGCCGAGCCCGACGAAGCGCTTGGGATGGGCGTGACAGACGGAGGCGATGTGGTCGTTGAGGAAGCGGCAGATCTCGGCGGTGTGCTCGGGCTTGGCCCAGTAGCTGAACATGACGGGCACGGTCGAGAGGACCTGGACATCGACGCCCGTCTCGTCCATGTCCACGATGCGGTGGGCGTGGTCGAAGCAGTTCTGCTTGATGGTGCGGAAGTTCTTGCCCGAGATGAGCATGTTGGCGCCGCAGGTGCAGCCGGTCTTGTCCACGATGGGATCGAAGTCCACGAATCGTCCGTACCCGTACTTGGCGTTCAGATCGGGCCAGCCGGGGGGGAGGATGTGGGTGTGGAGGTCGATCTTGTACATGCGGTTCACCCCGGGGTCGAGAGCGGCTTTCCTCCCCGGATGGTAAGCGATCCCGGGCGGTCGATCAGCAGGGCGCCTGCGGATGTCGACTTCCGTCCAAAGCGGCGCTCACCGTGGGGCTTACGCCCTCACGCCTCGATGTGTTCGGGGAAGGTGAACTCGGGGGCGCGGGTGATGACGTACCCGCAGTTCTTGCAGGTTCGCCCGGCCTCGGGGCCGTTCCAGAAGTTGTCCATGACCTCGTGGAGGTCCTTGTCGATGTGCTTGAGGCGGAAGCTGGCCTCGTGGACGAGGGTGTCGCACTCGGGGCAGTACCAGCGCAGGCCGTCGTCGAGGACCTTCTCGGAGTTGTGGGTGCGGGGGAACTCGACGATGAGGCCGATGGTGTCGTCGGGGCGTTGGGGG
>MRWG01000951.1_pt1 | contig 22640 bp, 25 predicted proteins | sample 1013341 | NCBI WGS metagenome assembly MRWG01 (sample SAMN06117577, study PRJNA244670) | biofilm metagenome | biome: Water; feature: Cathode Biofilm; material: Biofilm; isolation source: microbial consortium enriched at the cathode of a solar microbial fuel cell | place: USA: District of Columbia ... | reverse complement strand
TTCCGCGAAGCCAAGGACTTCGAGCAGTTTCTGGGCGGCATGGATGATTCAGAGCGCGAATGAGGCGAACGCCATGACGGCGGAAAATGGAACTGGCACAGCAAACAAGCGTGAATCCGCACCTTCGCGGTCGGCGGCGCGGCTTGCCGCCGTGCAGGCGCTCTATCAGATGGAAACCGCCGGCCAGGGCGTCGAAGCGACCATCCGCGAGTTCAGGGAACACCGGCTGGGCGGCGAGATAGAGGGCGAGCGCGTTCATCCCGCCGACGCTGCATTCTTCGCCGATATTCTGCGCGGCGCCGTAGAGACACAGCAACGGCTCGATCCGTATCTGCAAAGGCAACTTGCAGAGGGTTGGCGGCTGTCGCGGCTCGACGCGACGGTACGGGCGATTTTGCGTTCGGGACTTTACGAAATGATCCGGCGCGCTGACGTTCCATATAAAGTCGTCATCAACGAATATGTAGACATCGCCAATGCGTTTTTCGAAGGCGATGAGCCCGGCTTCATCAATGCCGTCCTCGATGCGGCGGCGAAAGAAGCGCGCCATGACGAAATCAAGGTTTAGAACGCAAGCCGATTAATGGGTGAATTCGATATCATTCGGGAAGTCTTTGCGCCGCTGACGGCGGGCGCGCCCGGCGCGTTCAATCTGATCGATGACGTTGCGCTGCTCGAACAGCAAAATCTTGTCGTGACAAAAGACCTGATGGTCGCGGGCGTGCATTTTCTTCCCAAGGATCCGCTCGATCTGGTGGCCCGCAAACTCATTCGCGCAAACCTGTCCGATCTTGCCGCAAAAGGCGCGAAGCCACTGGGATATTTTCTTGGCTGCGTCTGGCCGGCAAATGTCAAGCGTGAAGCCATCGAACTCTTTGCTCAAGGGTTGCGCGAGGATCAGGAAACTTATCGCATTTCGCTTTTTGGGGGCGATACGACGGCGCATGCGACAAAGACCGGACCGCTAACATTGTCGGCGACGTTTTTCGGCACGCCGCCGAAACAGGGGCTGACGCCGCGCGGCGGCGCCAATCTTGGCGACGATCTTTATGTCTCGGGAACCATCGGCGATGCAGGTTTGGGCCTGGCTGCGCTGAAAAAGGAATTCAAATTCACGACCGTCGACAAGGCCTCGCTCGCTACGCGCTATCACTTGCCTGAGCCGAGATTGAGCCTGGGTGCGGCGTTGGCCGGTCTGGCGACTGCCGCGATTGATGTTTCCGATGGTCTGATCGCAGACGCCGGTCATATTGCGAATGCTTCCGGTCTGCGCGCCGCGATCGATGCAGTGGCAATTCCACGTTCGCCTGCTGCGGGGACATGGATTGCAGCGCAGGATAACCGCTGGCGCGCGCTGGCCGCGCTTTCGGGATTTGGCGATGATTATGAAATTCTGTTCGCCGCGCCGCCAAGCATGCGAAGATCCGTAACTGTTGCCGCAAAGGCTTCGCGAACGGAAGTTACCCGTATCGGATCATTGACGCGCGGCGCTGGCGTCGGCCTGCTTGATGAAAGGGGCGCAGAGATCAAGACGTCGTCAACCGGCTTTGACCATTTCAAGCGGTAAACGAGCTTATTGCTGAGAATGCTACTGCCCGGGAACCGGGCCTTCTTCGCCAATGCCTGCTGGCAGAGCGCCGACATTGCCAAGAAGCTGTTCCCAGAAGTTTAGCGTTTTGCCGCGGGTTGGCGTTTCGCGTGAAACAAGCCGTATGTCTTCACCGTCTGCAAGCGAATAATTATCAATGCTGGAAACAGTGCTCTCTTCGTCGAACTTAATTGCGACCACGAGGCGTGTCGTTGTTTCCGGCTTGAAGAAAGCACGGGTCTGGTCCGAGGAGTAAAGGTAATACCAGGCATTCCGGTCAAAGACGCCGACCATCGAAGGCTCCCCAAACTTTGCGAGTATGGAATCCTTGGTGTCGAACCCCGGTTGCGCCGACAGGTTTTGCTGGTCTCTTTCCAGAATATAGCCATGGCTGGAGCGTGTCGAGACGCATGCCTGAAGGCTCAAGACAGCAAGGGCAAGAAGTAAGATCCTGATCATTACGCGGGTCTCTGTACTCGGGGTTAGCGTGCAACGGACTGCCAACAGCGCCGGTAAGGGTTGATCCTCCGGCTTTTGAGGCATAATTGCCATCTCGATACCAGCGATTGCAAATTGTCGCAAATTTTTTGAATCCCACTAATTTCGCCGTTTTTTGACGGCCATTGGCAGGAAACGCCCCGATGTTCAAAGCGCTATTCAAAAAGAACCCGGCGCTTGAGGCCGGAAGGGCGCTCTATGCGGCGGCGGTGGAGCAAGCCCGCGCGGAACGCCTCTATACGGACGCCGGGGTTCCGGACACGGTCGAGGGGCGTTTCGAAATGGTTGCGCTGCACGTCTATCTCCTGATGCGCCGCCTTAAGGCCGATGACGCCAAGGAGGCTGCGGTCTCAAAGGACGTCAGTCAGTCCCTGTTAGACGCCATGTTCCAGAACATGGACGACTCTTTACGTGAACTGGGCGTCGGCGATCTGGTCGTCGGCAAGAAAATCAGGAAACTCGCGGAAAGTTTTTACGGACGTATCGGGGCCTATGAAACGGCGTTCGGCGGCGACAAGCCAGGTGTTGCGCTGGCTGCAGCCATGGCGCGCAATATTTTTGAAAGCGGCGACAGCGAAGTTGCGCAAAAGCTGGCCATATATGTACGGAACGCCGACAACGTGCTGCAGTCTCAATCACCGCAGCGCATCGCCGGCGGCATTGTCAGTTTCCCTGCGCCGGAATTTCATGAGGCGGCTAGTGAATGAGTGAACCCGCGGACACGGAACCTGAATTCTCGTTTGAGACTGATCTCAAATCGATTCCGCGCGGGGGCCGGTCTTTCAGCTTGTCTGCGGGCGACGAGGCGCTCACGAAAGTGGCGAAGCGCCTCGGCGTCATCGCCGTTGACCGGCTCGAGGGTGACGTCTTGATGACCGCATCACGTTCTGAGATCAGGTTGTCCGGCGTCCTTCGCGGGGGCCTGACGCGCGAATGCGTGGCGAGCCTCGAGCCCATGGCTGAGATGATCGAAGAAGAATTCGACATTACTTTCCTGCGTCAGCCGGAAGAGCAAGTTCCGGGCAATCTCGCAGAAGTTCAAAGCGTGGACAGCGAAGAGGAAGGGCCGGAAATCCACACGGGCGATCATTTCGATCTCGGCGAGTTTCTGGTTCAGCAGCTGTCGCTTGCCATGGATCCATTTCCGCGCAAGCCGGGAGCAGAAAGCCTTGTGGAAACTTACGGGCGTGGCGCCGATATTTCGCCATTTGCTGCGTTACGTGAAAAAATTGAAAAAAGTGATGAAAATCAATAGTTTTACAAGCGTCCTGCATAGTCTATAAGGCGCTTCGCCGCGCGTTGCATGGCGCGCCGGGCGCTCATATTCTGCGCCGCGATCTTCCGGCAAGCGGCATGCGTCAGGAGTGAACAGGGTGAACCATCGAGCGATGAACGGCTCGGCATCAAGCAGCGACGAGCTTGTGCTTGCGATCGACGCTATGGGCGGCGATGCGGGACCAAAAGCTGTTGTCGACGGCGTCGCCTATGCAGTGCGCAAGGGATTGAAGGCGCGGTTCATCTTTTTCGGCGATCAGGCTCAACTCGAACCACTCGTTGCAGGAGCACGCGAAATCAGCTCCGCGGAAATCCGTCATGCGGACAATGTGGTCGCCATGACTGACAAGCCCATGCATGTGCTGCGGCGCGGACGGGACACGTCCATGTGGTCGGCGCTCACCGCCGTCGCGGCGGGCGAGGCGAAGGCGGTTGTTTCGGGCGGCAATACGGGCGCGCTGATGGCGGTGGCGCGGAAGCAGTTCGGCATGATCGAGGGCATCGACCGCCCGGCGATTACGGCGCTCTGGCCGACCATGCGCGGCCGTACGGTGGTGCTGGATGTCGGCGCCAATGTTGAGGCGGATGAAAACCAGCTCGTACAGTTCGCCATCATGGGAGAGGCGTTCTTCCGGGCGCTGATGAAAGTTGAAAAACCGAGTGTTGGACTGCTCAATGTCGGCGCGGAAGATCTCAAGGGTCACGAACTGATACGCACAGCCGCGCGCGTCCTGCGAGAGGCCGATCCAGACATGGACTTCAAGGGCTTCGTTGAGGGCAACGACATCTCCAAAGGCACGGTGGATGTTGTCGTCACGGACGGGTTCACCGGCAATGTGGCGCTGAAGTCGGCGGAAGGCGCGGCGCGTCTCCTCGGTCAGTGGATGAAGGAAACCCTGACCGGCACCATCAACGCCAAGCTTGGCGCGCTGATGATGGCGCCGGGCCTCAGGAAGTTGAAAGACCGGATTGATCCTTCGTCGAACAATGGCGGGGTTTTTCTGGGCGTGAACGGAATCGTGGTCAAAAGCCATGGCGGCTCGGATGCGCGCGGCGTTGCGAGCGCCGTCAATGTCGCAGCAAGCCTTGCGAAACGCCCGTTTCAGAATGAGGTCGCCTCGACGGTGAAAACGGTGATGGACCGGCGCGAGCGGCTCGGCGGCGGCGTAACGGAAGACAAAGAAATAAAAGCGGCGGTGGTATGAGTTTGAAAGCGGTTCTGCAAGGATGCGGCGCTTTTCTTCCTGATAAAGTTCTGACTAACGATGATCTTTCAAAGCGCGTGGATACGAGCGATGAATGGATTCGCGAACGTACCGGGATTCGTGAACGTCACATCGCGTCCGATGGCGAGCTGACGTCCGACCTTGGCGTGAATGCGGCGCGCACGGCGTTGAAAGATGCGGGGCTGACGCCCGCCGACATCGACCTTATCATCGTGGCGACGACGACCCCGGATCTCACATTCCCGTCGACGGCGGCGATTGTGCAGGCAAAGCTCGGCGTTCCCGCCTGTACCGCGTTCGACATTCAGGCGGTGTGCACCGGCTTTGTCTATGCGCTTTCAACGGCCGAGAAATTTCTCATTAGCGGCCAGCACAAGCGGGCGCTCGTGATCGGCGCTGAAACCTTCTCCCGCATTCTCGACTGGGAGGATCGCGCCACCTGTGTACTATTTGGCGACGGCGCCGGCGCGTTCGTTCTGGAGGCGCAGGATATTGCGGAAGCGGGCGACCGCGGCATGAAGTCGAGTTTTTTGCGCTGCGACGGAAACCTTGTCGATCTTCTTTATGTGGATGGCGGCGTTTCCTCGAGCCAGACCACCGGTCATGTGCGCATGCAGGGCAACAAGGTTTTCCGCGAAGCCGTCACGCGTATCTCACAGGCTATGGTGAGCGTTTGCGAAGAGGCGAATGTGCCAGTCACTGAGATAGACTGGTTCGTGCCGCATCAGGCGAATGAACGGATCATTCAAGGCGTCGTGAAAAAACTCAATCTACGTCCAAATCAGGTGATTTCCACTATTGCCGGACAGGGGAATACCTCAGCGGCGTCGATCCCGCTTGCGTACTGTGCGGGCGTCGCAGACGGGCGAATCAAGCGTGGCGATCTTGTTCTTTTCGAAGCCATGGGCGGCGGCCTCACCTGGGGCGCCGCGCTGATGCGGATTTAATAACAGGCAATATATTTCAATGAGTTATTGACCACACCGCCGGTCAGCCATTAACCTTGCGTTCCGTTGGGGGAGACGGGCCCGAGCGTGAGCGTCAGGCCGATTGCCACAGAAGGGCGAATGGGAAGGGCGAATATGACGGGAAAAACAATCACGCGGGCTGATCTCACCGATTCAGTCTATCGATCGCTGGGCATTTCAAGAAACGAATCAGCAGCGTTCGTCGAACGCATTCTTGATGAAGTGGCCGGCACGCTCGAAAAGGGTGAGACGGTGAAGATTTCCTCTTTCGGAACGTTTTCCGTTCGGGACAAAAAGCTCCGTATGGGTCGTAATCCGAAAACCGGCGAAGAAGTGCCGATTGCGCCGCGCCGCGTGATTACGTTCCGCGCATCGCATGTGTTAAAAGACCAGATCAACAACAGCCACCGACAGGCTGACGCGGCCGAATAGAGTTAACGCCGCCCCAAACATGAGCTGACAATGCCCGTGGCGAAATCCGCCGACGCCTTTCGAACCATTTCCGAAGCAGCCAAGGAGCTGGATGTGCCGCAGCATGTCCTGCGTCACTGGGAGGAAGTGTTCGGGCAGGTTCGGCCCATGCGGCGCGCCGGCGGCCGGCGCTATTACCGCCCGCTCGATCTCGACTTGCTGCGCGGCATTCGCGTTCTCCTTTACGAACAGCGCTACACCACCAAGGGCGTCCAGAAGATTTTCAAGGACGAGGGCGTCAAATATATTTCCGAGCTGGGCCGGCGCGCGGCGGCGGGCGAGTCGATCGAGGTCCGTCCGATCATCGAAGAAGATGACGGCGCGAAGGCGAGCCCCGACGTTCTCGAACTCGGCGCGGCCGATGCGCTGAAGTCGCCTTCATTGACGCCGGAACTGCGCCGGACCCTGAAAGCGCTGCTCTCTCGCCTTGAAACCGTTCAGGACGCCCTCGATGAGGCGACCCTGGCGCTCGAAGCCATCGAGGCCGAAGACGAGCGCCCCGCCCCGCGCGTGCAAACGCGCGCAGGATAATGATAGGCCGCTTTGCGGCCGGGGCGCGGCGCCGCGGCGGAGTAGGGCGCGGGCGCCCTTAAATTCTTCAAAATTCGGGTTTTGTTTTCCGCGCGGATGACTATAGTCCGGCGCTCTCGCGAGGGGCGGCAAGCCTCATCGCGCGTGAGGTCGGAGCGTGGCGCAGTCTGGTAGCGCACTTGACTGGGGGTCAAGGGGTCGCTGGTTCGAGTCCAGTCGCTCCGACCATTTTTTCTCAAAATTCAAACCTCAACCCGTGTCCGTCTATACCGGTTGGCGCTGGCTGAACCGGTAAGTCTTCGGTCGAGGCGGTAAAGGCTGGCGACGTCGCATTGCGGGCGCGCCTTTTCTACGAATTGCGCGGCGTCTTGATCGCTGCGGCCGGGGAAGCGATGGGTGTAGCCGCCGGCGAAACCTTTCGCGATTCCGGCCGCATCCATTGTCGCCTGATCGGTTCCGTCGCTGCAGTGCGCGTACATGACTTCATATTTCTGCGCCATGCCGACCATGCCCTGAAGCTCAAGCACAGGATCACGGCGCAGTTCTTCCGGCTTCATGAGGAACGCCGCGCCGGCAATCGCGAGGATTGCCGGAATCGCCGCATAACTCGGCAGCTCTATTTGATGACCCATGGGCCGCGCCCCCGTCTGTTGCTGGCCGTTCGCGAAGCCGAAACTAGTGAGGCGGCATTAGGGCAGGCTTAAGGGATTGGTTCGGATTGAAATCACCGGCGCGGGCAAAAAATCCGTACACGTCAAAGGCGAGCGGCAGCCTCAAAAATACCTCAAATTTGATGAAAATCGGCAGGAAACCCAGTGTTGGTGCGTAGTTATCCACGGGGTTTCGGGAGGCTTTATGATGCCTTCCATGTTGTTGTTGAATCTAGAGCGAGCTGCAAGCGCATGATTTACATTAGCCTTCATCCTGAGGAGCAAAAATCCCTTCGCCCTTCGAGACGCAGGCTTGCGCCTGCCCTCAGGATGACGGGATTTTTTGCGTCACGAAGGACGAAGGCGATGCAAGGATCGCCTGGTCAAGCCCAGCATGACAACCATATGTACGTTATGAAAAAGTTGCACAAACATTGTGGCGGAGTTGCACAACTTTCGCCGGAACGCCTTGCAGGACGGGAATCACGCAAAACGCGCGACCCCGTGTTGCACAACTTTTCAGGCAGCGGGCATGGCGCGTTCGACAATCGCCTGTGCATCGACCTTGGCGGTCAACGCGCCGAAGGCGAGGGACTTGTTCGCCGCATCGAGCCGCGCATTGCAGAACCCGTCGAAGATAAAATCCGGCGCGGTTTTGAGGAGCGCGGCGGCTTGAAGCGCGAGCGCCATATGCTCGGCGAACGCCCGCGCCGTTCCTTCGTTGAGCGCGCCGGGTTTGAACCAGTCTTCGAGCGCCGCCATATGCGCATCGAGATGGGTGTTGGCGCCGCGGGCGCCCAAGATTTCCGCGCGGACAGCCACAAGGCTCGCCGGTTCGCGGGCCAAGGCGCGCAATATGTCAAGGGCGATGACGTTGCCCGAGCCTTCCCAGATGGCGTTAAGCGGCGAGCCGCGGAACATTTTCGGCATCGGGCCTTCCTCGACGAAGCCGGCGCCGCCGTGACATTCCAGCGCCTCATAGGTAACGCCCGGCTGGCGCTTGCAGATCCAGTATTTGGCGATGGGCGTCGCAAGCCGCATGAACGCCGCTTCGGATTCGTCATCGCCGGCTGCATCAAACGAATGCGCGATGCGGAAAGCGAGAGCGGTCGCCGCTTCGGATTCAAGCGCAAGATCGGCAAGCACATTCGCCATGGCCGGCTGGTCGATGAGTTTTTTCTGGAACGCCGTGCGGTGCGCCGCATGCCACGTGGCCTCGCGCACGGCGCCGCGCATGCCGCCCGCCGAACCGACAATGCAGTCAAGGCGCGTATGCTGCACCATGTCGATGATGGTCCTGACGCCGCGGCCTTCTTCGCCGATGCGGCGCGCGTAAGCGCCGTGGTACTCGATTTCCGACGACGCGTTGGAGCGATCGCCGAGCTTGTCTTTCAAACGCATGATGTGAAACGCATTGCGCGCGCCGTCCGGGCGCCAGCGCGGCACGAGGAAACACGTCACGCCCGCTTCCGTCTGCGCCAGCGTCAGGAACGCGTCGCACATGGGCGCGGAACAGAACCATTTGTGTCCGGTCAGCTCATATTCATCGTCAACGATATGCGCGGCGACAGTCGTATTGGCGCGAATGTCGGACCCGCCCTGTTTTTCCGTCATGGCCATGCCCATGGTGGCGGCCTTTTTGTCCGCAGCCGGAATAAACCGCTGATCATAGGCGTGTGCGGTGACGCGCGGCCCCCATTCCATCGCCACGTCAGGCGCATGGCGCAGGGCCGGCACGACGGCGTAGGTCATGGACATGGGGCAGCAGACGCCGCCGTCTGCCTGGCCCATCAGATAGAGCAGCGCCGAATGCAGCACATGGCCCGCTTCCTTCGCAGTCCAGGCCGCGCCGGAAACGCCGGCGGAAAGGCCGAGATCCATCAGCTGATGATAGGCCGGGTGAAACTCCACCTCGTCGAGGCGATGGCCGTAGCGGTCGAAGCTTCTGAGCTGCGGCGGGTTTTTGTTCGCCTGACGCGCCCATTCGAAGACTTCCGCCGAACCGCAGCGCGCGCCGAAAGCGGAAAGATGGTCGCCATGCGCCGCGCCGCCGTTTTTTTCGACGGCGTTTTTGAGCGCCTTGTCGGTTTCGAAAAGGTTGATGTCCTCGCATGGCGGCGGCTGGTTCGCCACGTCATGGGTTTCAAGATCGGCGCGGGGGCGGAAATGGGTCATGACGCTGAGTTTATATGATGCCGCCCGCCTGGAAAATGGAGAAGCGCAGACGAAAGGCCGTGTTAATGCGTAGACGAGGAAAACTCAGCGAGGTGGCGCAGCTTTTCCGGATTGCGCAAAACATAGACGCCGACGACCTTTCCGTCGCGGATTTCGAGCGCTGTTGTCATCAAAACGCCGTCGGGCGCGCGCATGATTTCGCCGGGCAGACCGTTAATGACGGCGCGGCGCGACCAGACGGCAAGATCAGGTTTCATGCTGGCGGCTTTCCTGATGACGCCCTCATAAAACCGTGCAATGGCGTCGCCGCCGTAAATGGGATTAAGCGAGGCGATAACGCGCCCGCCGCCATCAGCGTAGAGTGTAGCATCCTTCGCCAGAAGATCGCGCAACGCGCTCGCATCGCCGCTCTTTGCGGCGGTGAAAAACGCTTCGGTGATCTCGGCGGACTTGTCCGGCGCCATGTCAAAACGCGGCCTTTCCTTCCGGACATGTGCACGCGCGCGCGACGCAAGCTGGCGGCAGGCGGCTTCATTGCGCTCAAGCACGACGGCAATTTCTGCAAACTCCATGTCGAAAACGTCGTGCAGTAAAAACGCCGCCCGCTCGAGGGGCGACAGGCGCTCCAGCGCCAGCATAAGGGCGAAGGAAATATCCTCCGCAACGTTTTCCGGCGGCGAAACCGACAGCGCGGGATCGTTAATGACCGGTTCGGGAAGCCACGGTCCGACATAAATCTCGCGCCGCCGCCGCGCTTCCTTCAGTTTGTCGAGACAGAGCCGCGAGACGGTTTTGGAAAGGAAGGCACGCGGATGTTCCACCGCTTCCGGCGCCACGCGCCGCCAGCGCAGAAAGGCGTCCTGCATGACATCTTCGGCATCAGCGACCGATCCGAGCATGCGATAGGCAATCGCGGAAAGATATGCGCGATGTTCTTCGAAAATATCTGTATCGCGGGTGCTCATGCGGGTCCGATAAAACTTCAGGATGCCTTTGCCTGTATTACCGGCGGTTCAACCTGAAAGCCAACATTGATGCGGTTCCAGACATTGATGACGCCAATTGCAAGGGCGAGTTTCACGGTTTCGTCTTCGGTAAAGAGGGAACGCACATCATCGAACGCCTCGGAGAGCGCGTCATGATCGTCAAGCGTCGTCATCGCATCGGTCCAGGCGAGTGCGGCGCGTTCGCGCGGGGTGTAAAGCTTCGACTCGCGCCACGCAGAAAGAAGGTACAGCCGTTCCTCGCGTTCTCCGGCAGCCCTTGCATCACGAGTGTGCATGTCGATGCAGAAGGCGCAGCCATTAATCTGCGACGCGCGGGTTTTAACCAGCTCCATCAGGCTGTGCTCAAGCCCGCAGCCGTCAACATACTGGCTAATCGCCAACATGGCCTGAAATGCCTCCGGCGCGGCGGTCGTGTAATTAATTCTCGGGCTCATGGCCTCACTCCTTTTTCCTGCTTTCGGAATAGAGACGAGGCGGCGGGCCCTCGTGTGACACGAGGCTCAGGAGAATTTCAGAATTTTATTGAGTTCTTCAATCGCCGGGCCGACATCGCCGAACGGAACTTTGATGGTGGTCATGCCCATGGCCTTGGCGGGTTTGAGGTTAACGCCAAGATCGTCGAGAAAGACGCACGACGCCGGCGCAACGCCCAGCGCTTCGCACATCATTTTATAAATGCGCGGTTCGGGCTTTCTGACGCCGGCCTTCGACGATTCGATGATGTGATCGAAATTTGCGTGGACGCGCTCGATGATTTCTTTCTTCTCGTCCGGCGCCAGCATGCCCTTCGAGTCGATTTTCGGCAGGTTGTTGGTGATGCAGCCGGTTTTGTATCCTGCCTGTTTCACGCGCTCCAACGCTTCAATCATGTTGTGGTTGAACGTCAGCGACAGCAGCGACACGAGGGTTGCCCCGCGAATTTCAAAACCGGCGGCTTTGGTTTCCTCTGCGAATGCGCCGTCAAATGTCTCGATATCGATTTCCGCCCGTTCGAACCTCGCCCAGGCGTTGTCGTTGATATTGGTCTTGATGACTTCGCCGATAAACCGTTCGGGCAAATTGTGTTCGCGCTCAAACGCCGCGAAATTCTGAACTGGAGAGGTCGTAAAGACGCCGCCGAAATCGAAGATGACAGCTTCAAAATTCATTCGAGTTTACGCTTTCGCCGGGCGTTCATACGCAAACGCCAACGCCTCGTCCGTGAAAACTTCGCCAGTGGGCGCGTAGTTTTCCGGGCTGTCAAATGCGCCGATCAGAATATGCGTTTCGCCCGCCCAGTTTTCACCGGCATAGGTGAGCGGCGCGCCGCACTCGGCGCAAAAGCCACGGCTCACGCCCGGCGAACTCGCATAATAGGCAGGAGCGCCGGCGACCCACGTCACCTGCGGCGCGTTAAAACCAACAAAGGTCGCGTAGGCCGAGCCGGTCGCTTTCCGGCAGGATGCGCAATGACAGTTGCCGACGAATTTCGGCGCGCCGGATGCTTCGAAACGCACCTTGCCGCAGCGGCATCCGCCTTTGTGAACCGCGTCAGACATTATTCGAGACCGAGTTCTTTCATAAATGTGGCGTTCTTTTCCATTGCGCGCTTGAACGCAGGGCGGGCGGTGAGGCGGCCGGCATATGACGCAAACGGTTCGGTTTTTTCAATGGCGCCGAACATCATGGCGAAGTTCAATGTCGAGCCGAACACCACATCTGCGGCGGTGAACTTTTCGCCCAGCAGGTACGGGCCGTCGCCAATGGCGGTTTTGATGGCGTTCAAAACGTCGGCCTCGGATCCGTATCCGACAGAGGCGGTGTTCTCCCGTTTTACCTGTGCGAATTTGTCCAGCATCATCGGCTCGATGCAGCTCGGCGCGAAAAACATCCAGCGGAAATACGCGCCGCGTTTCGGATCGTTCGCCGCGGGCGCAAGGCCGGCTTGCGGAAAGACATCCGCCAGATATGCGCAAATGGCGGCGGCCTCGGTCACGGCGACGCCGTCATGCACCAGCGCCGGAATCTTGCCCATGGGATTGATCTTCAGAAACTCAGGCGATTTCTGTTCACTTGCTTTCATATTGATCAGCTTGACGTCGCAGACATCGTCCAGCTCCTCGTTCATCCACATGGTCGTGCCGCCGCGGGTCTGGGGCATATGATAGAGAACTGGTTTCGCCATGATCGGCTCCTCTTGGCTGTTGTGCTCAGCCTAACGCGCGCGCGCGGCTTCGTACAAAGAAATTGCAGCCGCATTGGATACGTTGAGGCTTTCAACGCCCGGCGCGATGGGAATGCGGTAAAGGCCGTCGCAGGTTTCGCCGACAAGCTGGCGCAGTCCTGCGCCTTCGGCGCCCATGACAAGCGCGAGCGGCGATGCGGGCAGGGCAGCGATGTCGTTTTCTGCTTCGCCGGCGAGCCCTGCGCAGAAATACCCGAGCCCCTGAAGCCCTTCGATGGCGCGGGCGATGTTCACCACCGGCACGCAGGGAATCATTTCAATGGCGCCGGCGGCGGCCTTGGCGAGGGCGCCCGACAGCGGCGGCGTGCGGCGTTCCTGTACGATCACCGCGCGCGCGTTAAACGCAGCCGCCGAACGAAACAGCGCGCCGATATTTTGCGGATCGGTGATCTGGTCGAGGACGAGAACCGGCCGGCCGAGCTCTGCGGGCGAGCAGGCGTCTTTGAGGCGCGTGCGGGGGAGGTCGTCAGCTTGCGCCGCCAATCCCTGATGAACCGCGCCAGCGTGAAGAAGCCGGTCGATGGCCTCGGGCCGGGCGTCTTCGAGTTTGGCGATAATGGCGGGGTCGGCGCCGTTTTTCTCCAGCCAGTCGCGGGCGTTTTTCGTGGCCGCCACGCGGCGGATCTTGCGCGCCGGATTGGCGAGCGCCGCCGCAACGGCATGACGCCCGTATATCCAAACAGGCTGATGCGGCGGTTTTTTCGGTTTTTCTCGTCGGGATATGGCCATTGGCTTGGCCTAGCCGGTTCTTTTCGTTCAGGAAACAACAAATCCACCCATGCACCCCGGCGACCGGTTGCGAAGGCCGTCCGGCGCGGTTATAGACGCCGTTCTCCCGGCGGCGGGGCAGGTGATATCGGCCTGTTTGCGCCGCTTTTTTCCGCCGCCTGGGCTGTCCGCCCTTATCTGGCGGAACCTCGTGGAGGGGTGGGAGAGTGGTTAAATCCAGCAGACTGTAAATCTGCCCGCGTATGCGTACGGTGGTTCGAATCCACCCCCCTCCACCATCCATTCCTGCAGTTATCAAGGTCCAATGAACTACCGCCCTGAACCCCGCAGTTGCGGGCGATTTCGCGCGCGGCGGAGACATCTTTGCGTCTCCGTTGCGCTCAATTTTTCGATTTTGCCGGGTTGTCTCCAAACGCCAAATTCAGGGTCCAACGAACTCGCGGCGTGATGGTTGGAGGTGGTCAATAAGATTGACGGATGGCTTATTTATTGACGTGTCTGCGGCGACGCAACGCCAAAGAGACGACGCTGTTCGGTCCAACTGGCCGGCAGATCGTGCAGTCGGCGAAGCTGTTTTGCAGTCATGGAGATGTCGCCATTTAAAATTGCAGTGACTACGTCTGGTGCGAGGAAGGCGAGACGCAATTCACGGCTGATCTCAGTCGTGCTCGTGTTTGCATCGTTGACGATTTCAGCGAGGGTTTTCTGCGGTTCTGCAAACCATTGCTCACGCCAGCCATGGGCGCGAGCAAGTAGGTTGTGTATGCGTTCGCTTGGCGTTCGTTGTTGTTTTACTTTGCCGTATACGAGACGCAGCCCTTGCCCACGGGGTCCAATGCCAATCTTTGAGCGGATCGTGACGGACTCTTTGAGGTTAAGCTCTTCCGCATCATCAAACAGTTGATCTGGAGCGAGCTCGATCGAGGCGCCGGTTTCGTCGAGGTCAATGCGCAGGATGCGCCGCGACCAGGCAAACACCCGTTCGCGCGGCGTGAGATGAGACTCAGACTCAATCAGCCGATCCAAATGCTGACGAAGTCTATCATGCTCTTGTGCCGCAGCACCATCGTTGAGGAGTTCCCGCGACGACCCTGGCGATTGCAGCCAGTTTTCGAGGGCCTGAATGATTGCGGTTTCGAGGGCGTCGGCGGGGACCCGCCACCGTGATTTTTTGACTGCGTCGCCAGCCTCCGTATGCTTCGTGATGTAATAGCGATAACGCCTTCCGTCTTTCTTTGAGTGTGTCGGCGTCAGGCGCTCGCCGTCGGCGAAGAGTTTGCCGGTGAGGGGATGGCGTTTTGATGTTGTTGCGCCGTTCCGCTGGGCCGCCGCTTTTAGCTGCGCCTGAACGGCATCCCAGGTTCTCTTGTCTATGATCGCTTCATGGACGCCGTCATGGAATTCCTTCCCGTATCGAACAAATCCGGCATAGATCGGATTGGTGAGGATGCAGTATAGCGGCCCACGCGTGAGCGGATTGCCGCCGCTGCCGTTGGACCGCTTTTTTGTAGTCAGGCTTTCGGCTTGTGCGATCTCGATTACCCTCCTGACACATCCATGTTCAAGATAGGCGTCAAATAGCCTTCTGACAGTTGTTGCTTCCCGCTCATTGACCACCAACTGCTTGTCCACATTGTCATACCCGAGCGGCGGATTGCCGCCCATCCACATGCCCTTGCGTTTCGATGAGGCGATCTTGTCCCTGATCCGTTCGGCGGTTACTTCGCGCTCGAACTGGGCGAAGGACAGAAGAACATTGAGCGTCAGGCGCCCCATGGAACTCGATGTATTGAATTGCTGCGTCACCGAGACAAAAGAGACGTCTTTTGCATCAAAACGATCGACCAGCTTTGCAAAGTCCGCAAGAGACCGCGTCAGGCGATCCACCTTATAGACGACAATCACATCAACGCGGCCCGCATCGATCTCGGCAAGCAAGGCCTGCAGGGCGGGGCGGTCCATATTGCCGCCTGATAGACCGCCATCGTCGAACCTTGTTTTTACGAGCCGCCATCCTTCATGGCGTTGCGAAGCGATATAAGCTTCACAGGCCTCTCGCTGGGCGTCGAGGGAGTTGAAGGCCTGATCGAGGCCTTCCTCTGTCGATTTGCGGGTATAAATCGCACAGCGCTTTGCACCGGTCATGATTGCACCCGCGATGAACGCAATCCGAAGAAGGCCGGACCATTGCGTTTGACGCCAGTGATGGCGAAGGCAATGGCGGATAGGGAGGAGTAGCGTTTACCCTCAAGGTAGCATCCATCATCCGCCACATAGACCTCATAGGTCTTGTCGCGCCATTCGCGCACAAGACGTCCGCCGGACTCAAGCGTTTTGCGCGGCATTGAATCACATGAACTCCTCCGGGAGTGATCAGGCCGTCCTAAGCGAGCGTGCAATGCATCTATCCGGTCGCGCCGAAGCCCATACGCCTTGCGCTGGATCTCGAAAGCGACCGCAAGAATAAGAAGCTTTCGTCCGATGCGCTTTGGCGCTGGTGTTTTGTACAGCTGTTGGTAGTGCTGTTGCAGCGCACGATGACTAAGATCGGTCAGTGCAGCAATCTCCGCCTCCAGCGCCGCTTCGTCGGTGCGCCGGGCCATCATGCGTCCTTCAAATAATAGCGCAGTGTACCGTCAGATTGTTTTTCCGAGATGAGATCAAGTCCCAGTTTCTTCTTGATCGTACCCGAAAGAAAGCCGCGCACAGAATGGGCCTGCCAGCCCGTGGCGTCTACCAGATCGTTGATGCTGGCGCCGTTCTTACGGCGAAGCCGAGCGATGATGAGATCGCTTTTGGTCTTTGACTTTTTGCCGGTATTCGCGCTCGCTCTTTTTTTGGATGCTTTTCGAGTTTTGTTTGATGAATTCGCCGCCATCTAGGACTCCTTGCCTGTTGCACTGCGACAAGCCCGGCGTTTTCAACGGTCGGGCGGGCAGGGCGGCGAGAAGAGGCCTCACGGCAAGGAACAGTGACGGTCTTTGTGGGGAGGAAGTCCAGCGAATTCTGTAAGTCAGTGGATAAAGGCCTCAGGCTCGGTAGTGATCGAGACGTCAGCTCCAGGCGCAAAACCAGACATAAAAAACATCACGAACAGATTTACAATTTCGTGTGATATTCGAAACCTATCGGCCCGCTCATTCGCGCCGAAATGTGCTCTAGTTTAATGGCCCTTGTTGGCGTTAAGATTTTGAAAATACAAACTCATTTGCAGAAAATATTGTAATCGTTCCTGTCAACGTGTGAATTTCATGTTCTGCATCGATTGCTTTGAAGCCCGCGTCGGCTAGCAACGATTCCAATACACCATCGGCGTTTGGCTGAGTGTTAACGACGCCGTCCAGTGCTTGAACGGTCGCACGGAATAGCATTTTTTGAACTCCCTGCTGATATCCATAATCGGCGATCAACAGCGAACCGCCGGGCGCCAGCGACTTTTTTGCATCAGTTATGATGCGTCGCTTTTCCAAAAGCGAAACCTGATGCAAGACGAGGCTGCTCACAATGATGGTTGGCGGGGCGGGAAAATAATCCTCCTCGGCTGAAAAATACCCACAGCGAAACTGGATATCTCCGTTCAACTTAGCGGTCTTATTGATAGCGCGTTTAACGGCGTCTTGGTCCGGATCGATTCCGACATAACGAGCCCCCGGACATGCTTGATGAATTGCGAGCGCAAGACTGCCGGTGCCTGAACCGATATCGAGAATGCGGTCGTTCGTCTGCGGTGATATGGCTGCAACGAGCGCTTTTCTCCATGTTTTCTCCCGGGTTAAAGATGCAATGGCATAATCGTAAAGCGGGGTTAGAGCACGATGGCCCAGCGGCGGCGTATGGTGGGCGCTGTCGCCGCCGGGTGTTGCGATACCGTTCACAGTTTTGCGCCACGAAGCCGGAGCGCGTTGCCGATGACGGATACAGACGAAAAGCTCATCGCCGCCGCCGCAATCATCGGACTCAGGAGCAATCCGAAAACCGGGTAAAGAACGCCGGCAGCCACTGGCACGCCGAGGGCGTTGTAGATGAAGGCGAAAAAGAGATTCTGCCGAATGTTGCGCATAGTCGTTTGGCTGAGGCGACGCGCGCGGGCAACGCCGCGCAGATCGCCTTTAACGAGCGTAACGCCGGCGCTTTCCATGGCGACGTCCGTGCCTGTACCCATTGCAATGCCAACATCGGCCTGGGCGAGCGCGGGGGCGTCGTTGATGCCGTCGCCTGCCATGGCGACTTTTGCGCCGGTTTCCTGCAATTCGCGCACGATTCGGTTTTTGTCTTCCGGCGAAACGTCGGCGTGAATCTCATCGATACCGATTTTGGCGCCGACAGCTTCCGCAGTCGCGCGGCTGTCGCCGGTGAGCATCACGACTTTGACGCCGGCGTCATGCAGCGCCTTGATGGCGTCCGGCGTTGTCTCCTTAATCGGATCGGCAACGCCGATGAGGCCGGCCGGTTTTCCATCGACCGCCACGAACATGACAGTTTGGCCCTCGCGGCGGTGCTCTTCGGCAGAGGCGGAAATTGCTTCGTCATAGGCGCCGATGCGTTTCATCATCTTGGCGTTGCCGAGCGCCACCTTGCAGTCGCCGACCATCGCCTCAACGCCTTCTCCGGTGACCGAGGAGAATTCCGACGCCGAACTGATTTTGGCGCCGCGTTCTTCAGCGCCTTCCACGATGGCAGCCGCGAGTGGGTGTTCGCTGCCTTTTTCCACCGAAGCCGCCAGGGACAAGAGTTCGTCTTTTGTGAATGGAGATTGCGGTTCGACGAGAACAAGTTTCGGGCGGCCTTCTGTCAGGGTGCCAGTCTTGTCGACGACAATCGTATCGACCTTTTCCAGAGTTTCGAGAGCTTCGGCGTTCTTGATGAGAATGCCGTTCTGCGCGCCCTTGCCGGTTCCGACCATGATGGACATCGGGGTCGCCAGACCGAGTGCGCAAGGGCAGGCGATGATCAGCACTGCGACGGCATTGACGGTTGCAAACGCCATGGCCGGCTCTGGACCATATATGCTCCAAACAACGAAGGTGATGATGGCGATCACGACGACCGCAGGAACGAACCAGCCCGAAACCGTATCCGCAAGTCGCTGAATGGGCGCGCGGCTGCGTTGCGCTTCCGAGACCATTTTTACGATCTGCGACAGCATTGTGTCGTCGCCGACGTGGGTCGCCTTCATGATAAAGCCGCCGGTTCCGTTGACCGTGCCGCCCGTGACCTTGTCGCCGGCATTCTTTTCGACCGGAATCGGTTCGCCGGTAACCATGGATTCATCGACCGAACTTTTGCCCTCTATGATTTTTCCATCGACCGGAACCTTCTCACCCGGCCGAACGCGTAGACGATCTCCTTCGCGCAAATGGTCGATCGAAACTTCTTCTTCGGAGCCGTCGTCGTTGATGCGAAGCGCCGTAGGCGGCGCGAGTTCCAGCAGCGCGCGAATGGCGCCGGACGTCTGGCTACGCGCGCGCAATTCGAGCACCTGGCCGAGCAACACGAGCGTTGTGATGACGGCGGCCGCCTCATAGTAGACGGCGACATTGCCATGCATGTCACGGAAGGCATCCGGAAAAATACCCGGCGCCGCTGTCGCGACGACACTGAAAACATAAGCAACGCCAACGCCAAGGGCGATCAGCGTAAACATATTCAGATTCATGGTGCGAACCGACTGAACGCCGCGCACGAAGAATGGCCAGCCGCCCCATAAGACAACAGGCGTCGCCATGGCGAATTGAACCCATTGCGCCCAGGCGCCAGGCAGCAAGCCCTCGAACGGCTTGCCCGGAATCATTTCGCCCATGGCGTAAATGAAAAGCGGGAAACTCAGGCCCGCGCCGACCCAGAAGCGCCGTGTCATCGAATCAAGTTCAGCGGTGTCTTCCTCCGCTGTTACTGTTTCCGGTTCCAGCGCCATGCCGCAGATTGGACAACCGGTGTTGCTGGTCTCACGCACTTCGGGGTGCATCGGGCAGGTCCAGACCGTTCCGGTGTAACCGGCAGGGACATTGTTATATTTTCCGGGCGCGGCGTCCGCGGCGCCCGGAGTGGCGTGACAGTGAACATGCGTATCCATAATTATTCAGCGGCTCCGCGCTTGTTGAACAAATTATACAGGGGAACGAATACGATCGCCGTGTACCAGCCATAGACGTAGGCCCAGATGAGCCCGATCAGAAAAGCTGGAAATGAAAGCCAGTGAAAGCCCGGCATCATCATTTCCCACGCTTCATGCATATGCATGGCTGGGGGCGTCAGTAGACCCCAGCCGATGCAAATGGCGAATGTGATTACAAAGAAGATGGACAGAGCATGTCCGACAGGAGCGATACGCATAATTTGCCTCCGCTTGTTGGCAGGCAGCGTCAGTACCGAGTTGGCGCTGTCGAATTCCAGCCGGTCGCACAAAGCGTCCCGGCTGCTGATGCGCTTATACATAATACCCCTATAGGGTATAGTCAAGCGTCGTGTTGATGATGCGACGCCCTGACGCCGTCTTCGCCCCTCAGACCACGAAGGTAGAAGAGCTCAAAAGCGAAAATGAACGCGATGGCAGCAATTCCGATTATGACGATCGGTAGATCGGCGGCCGATTTGATCGCCAGGAACGCCCCCAGCGCGACCGCATCCAGCGCAATCGCCGATAGAAGAATCCACCCTTTTGCATCGACGTCATGTCGAAGATGTCGGTAGACGCCCCAGTGAATAGCGATGTCCATGACAAGATAAAATATCGCGCCGAGCGAGGCGATCCTGCTCAGATCAAAAAACACAGCAAGAAAGGCCGCGAGCACGACGGTGTAGACCAGCGTGTGTTTCTGAATGCGACCCGGCATGCCGAAATGGCTGTGGGGAATGAGATTCATTTCCGTCAGCATGGCGAGCATGCGCGACACGGCGAACACGCTGGCTAGCAACCCGGACGCTGTTGCAATGATCGCAATCGCCACTGTAAACGCGACGCCAAATTGCCCGAGCGCCGGGCGCGCTGCTTCGGCGAGAGAATAGTCTTTTGCGGCGACCAGTTCATCAATTGTCAACGACGACCCAACGGCGAACGCAACCGCCATGTAAACAGCGAGACAAGTTCCCAGCGAGATCATGATTGCGCGCCCGACATTGCGGTTCGGGTTTTTTACCTCATCGCCGCTGTTTGTTATCGTCGTGAAGCCCTTGTAAGCGAGGATCGCCAACGCTACGCCGGCCAGAAACCCGGTGAAAGAAGAGTCAGAATTCTGGGAAGCGCTCGCCGCCTCGAACGAAAATCCCGACGCCCAAAGCCCGGTGCCGGCGAAGGCCAAAATGCCGCCGACCTTGAGAACGGCCGTGATTTTCGAAACCGCTCCAATGTATTTATTGCCGGCCAGATTGATCAGAAATGCAAAGACAATGAGCCCGACAGCGAGGACCGGAACCAGCGTTGTGCTATTTTCAACGTCGAAAAGCTGCAGCGTGTAGGTTCCGAACGTGCGGGCAACCAGGCTTTCGTTGATAACCATTGAAAACGCCATCAACAGGGCGCACGCCCCGGTAACAGCCGACTGCCCATAGGCCTTGTGCAAAATCATCGCGATGCCGCCGGCCGACGGATATTTGTTCGACATCTTGATGTAAGTGTAGGCGCTAAAGGCGCTGATGATGGCGGCGAGCAGGAACGCCGCCGGGAACCAAGGACCGGCATACTCCGCCACCTGACCGGTCAGGGCGAATATGCCGGCGCCGATCATGACGCCGGTTCCCATGGCGACCGTGCCAAAAAGCGTCAGGCTGCCTTTCTTGTAATCGCTTTTACGGTGCTCATCGGACATCAGTGTTCATGTTCACCCGTGATCGGCGCTGACGACCAGTGGATGTGAACAATGCGCCAGCGGTCGTCGTCACGGCGTAAGACCATCGTTTCCATCATTCTCGAATGCACGTTCTCGCCCTTGTATGTTCCATGAACCTGCGACTCGGAAATGACCGTTGCGAGATCGGCGTTTTCGATCACGTCACGCTTCTTCAGTGAAAACTCGACCGCCGCGGTAAACGCCATGTCGGCGGGCATGTGATGGCCGGCATATTCCTCTACGGAGCGTTCCGCGCCGCCGCCCTCGGCGATGATGACATCAGGCGCCAATAGCGCGTGCAGAGTGGCTTCATCTTTGGCTCTTAACGCGGCGCCATAGGCGTTGACGACACCTTCCGGAGAGCCAGCCTCGACGGCGCGCGCAGGCGTGGACATTCCGGCATCGTCGTCATGATGACCATCGCTATTGTCGTGCTCCGCATTTTCGGCGCCGTCTTCTGTGTCACTGTCATGATGGCCGTCGCTATTGTCGTGATCGTCAGACTCAGAAGCTTTTGTCGTGTCGCCATGTTCCTGGCCCGGCGCATGTTCGTGGTCATGGCCTTCGCCGGTGACGGTGGGCATGCTTTTCACGCCGAGACCGTAGCCATAGACGATCTTTCCACCCCACCATGCCGTGACCGACAAGGAGAGAGCCGCGGCGGCGAGGAGCGTAATGAATATCGGTGAAGTCGCCTTCGTGCGCGCCCGCCAGCGCCAGAGCGCCAATAACAAGATCGCGGCGCCCGAAGGGACTGCCCAATTGCGATGAACTGTCATTGCCGCATGCGATGGTCCGTCGTGTGCAACCGAGTAGTAAGCCTGAAATCCCGCCGCAATCGTCGCGACGATTGCAAGGGCGCCGAATGCGAGCATCCAGTCCGCGGCTGGACGGAGCGTTTCACCCCATTTCCCCGACGGCGCCAATGACGCCAGCGTGTACGAGACAAAAGCCGTTATCGACAGCGCATAAGCAAAGTGAACAAGGATTGGATGAATGTTCGGTTCAATCATATTTTCCACTGGTGTTCCTCCCTAGAACCAAAGCCGCAATCCGGCGACGAATGAAACGCCGCCGGGGTCGTCGCCGTCTGCGCGTGCAAGGTCCGCTGTTTCCCCGATCGATCGCGACCACGAGACGCCCACATAAGGCGCAAACTGCCGCTTGATTTCGTAGCGGAGACGCGCCCCGACTTCGGCGGTGGACAAGCCGCTGCCAACGCCGACCTCCTCAATCGACTGAACCGCGAAATTCAGTTCCGTGCGCGGCTGCAGGATCAGCCGCTGGGTGAGCATGAGTTCATATTCAGCCTCGATGCGCGCCGAGACGTCGCCTTCGCCGCTGACGAATAGGGCGGCGTCAATCTCGAACCAGTATGGCGCGAGGCCCTGCACGCCGAGAACGCCGAAGGTTCGATCGGCGCCGGCTGTAAAGTCATGGCGCACGCCTGCCTGTACATCGAAGTAGCGGGC
>MRWG01000950.1_pt1 | contig 22645 bp, 18 predicted proteins | sample 1013341 | NCBI WGS metagenome assembly MRWG01 (sample SAMN06117577, study PRJNA244670) | biofilm metagenome | biome: Water; feature: Cathode Biofilm; material: Biofilm; isolation source: microbial consortium enriched at the cathode of a solar microbial fuel cell | place: USA: District of Columbia ... | reverse complement strand
GCGTCGTACTCGCCGGCTCGGTACGAGTCATTGACCCAGTTCAGCGTCACCGTGACATCGCCCGAGAGTTCGCCTGCGTTGAGGTACGAGGCGTTCCATTCCGTGTCGGAAGCGGCGATGTACATGTAGTCGAGGAACTGGTCATTGACCGTGACGCCGACCTTGAACTGCGAATAGTTGGAGGGCAACACGAGCGACGTCTGGTTCTTGCCCGTGACGCCGATGGTGTATTCCGCAGCGTTGTCGCCGAGATTGAACTGGAAGTCGATCGGTTTGTTCGACCAGTTGGTGTGCTGGGCCGTCTCGTTGGAGGTGAACCAGCGTGACTGATCGCGACCGACGCCATCGATGCCGTAGAGCACAGCAGCCTCGGAGTATCCGGCGAGCGGCGCCGGCACGATGACAGTGGCGCTCGCGGTCGATGCGCCAATGACAGCGGCGCCGACACTCATGATTGCGATTCCGAACCGATCCATGCTCCACCTCCGCGTTTGGGAATACACGCCGGCGCACATGCCGGAAATGTTCCAATCCAAACCTACGATCGGGGACGCAGAATCGAACCTCCGGCGCGGGGATCGACGATTCGTGGTTCAGGTTGTGCGGCTTGGTGGAATCGTCCGGCGAGCGAATCGCCTGTTAAGACGTTTTCGGACGGACGCCCTCACGGGCCGAATGAGCGGCCGGACTCCGGGTCCATCATCCGCCAGTTCTTTTCCCGGCACAGTCGCGCAAGGACAGGCCAGGCGTTGTCCTCTTCGGTGATCGTGACCAGCGCCTGGGAGACGGGGTTCTTGTCGCCGATCATGGGCAGCTCGACGCGAAGGCCGGGGCCGTAGGCAATCCCGATCGAATCCGCGGCGCCGTCAGGTGCAATGTTGTAGAGCGCGAGCTCATCCAGAAATTGCGATTTCGATCCGAGCGAAGCGGCGTCGCCGCTCTCGGGTGGGATCAACACGATTTGCCGATTCGACGCCAACGGGATTCGATGCTCCGTGTCAGAGGGATCGGGCAAGGTACCTGCCGGGGCGGGGTTCGCCAAACGAGCCGATGATGGGTCAGATCGCCGCGACCGGGGTCTTCGAAGCAGGCGCCGAGGCGCCCGATGACTCCTGAATGCGAGACATCTGCGATTCGTCCATCCAGGGCAGCGACTCGAGTTTGCGCACGAGGGACGACGGCATCGGCTTGCCGTTGCGTTCGAATCGAGGGCGGCTGCGCCATGCTTTCTGCATCCAGAGATATTGCTCCGGCGCCGCGCGGATCATGGCTTCCATGGCGCGGCGATACCGAGCGGTGATGTAAAAGAGCGGATCAGGCTGATCCGCCCAGTCATCGGGTGTGATGATGTCGTACACATCGATGTGGTACCGGAGCCCTTCGATGTTCAGCTCATCAGCGTGACGTGTGGTGCGCAGCGCGGCGCCGCAAATAATCGGCGCTTCGTGACGCATCGCCAGCAGGCCAATGGATTTGTACGTCGAGGCCAGGCGATCAAAGAACGGAACGAAGAGGCCGCGGTCGCCGGCGTTCTGATCGGCGATAAAGGCAACGGGCTCATTTTCTTCGAGCACCTGCGGAATGATGTCGGAGGCGCCGAATTTGTCAACGAGGTCGATGCCGAGGCGAGCTCGTGTGCGCCGCACCCAGCCGTCAATCGCCAGATTGTCAAAGGGGCGGTACACGGCGTGCATGGGGAGCCCGAGTCCACCAAGCCAGGCGCCGAGCAATTCCCAGTTTCCGCAATGGCCCGTGATCAAGATCGCAGGACCGGAGAGCATCAGCGACACGGCCCGCCCGAGGTCGCCGAAGGTGATCCAATCCGGCCATTGATCAAACGCATAATGGCGCGGGCTCATGGATGTTTCGGCGCCGAGCATGAACAGGTGTCGGTACGACGCATGCGCAATGGTGCGCGCTTTCGCGTCGCCACATTCTGGGAAGCACCATTGGATATTCCGGACGGAGCGATCGATGCGAGCGCGATTGAACGGCGCGCGACCAAAGAGTTCGCCGAATTCCCCCAGCGCCCTGCCGCTGATGCGCGGGCCGAGCGATCGCAGCGTTGCGCTTCCGGCGACAACGCCCGCGTAGACGAAGGGATCCTGCCAACGCTTTCGTTGATCTGGTCGAATGGCGGGCACAGGCACATCATTCCCGGAATTGGGAATCCTCGCCAGCGTCGGTTGCTGTCACGGTCATCAGCGCGTGACGTCGATGCCGGTCAGCGTGTAGAGCCGGTTCTGATTCAGAATCGGGATGCTCGCCTTGACGGCAGCGTCGAAGAGGCGGTCGTACTCATCCGCGATGCGGCTCTGATTGATGAACTGCTGGATGATCGCCGGCGGCGCATCAATCGGCGGCTGCGGCGGCAGGATCGGCCGCTCGCCGAGCACGACGAAGTCCGTTCGGCCGGTGAGATCATCGTCGATGATGCCGCCCCATTGGCTGATGATGCCCTTGATCGCGTTCTGCTCCTCAGGGCGGGCCACGCGGTCGCCGTCCGTGTCGAAATTGCCGAACACGACAAAGTGATACACCTTCGAGGGGTCGTACACCGCGTTGGCGATCACATCGCCATCGACAATCGGGTTGCCGCGAGACTCACGAACGATTCGCGCGACGGACGAACCCTCATTCACGCGGATGACTTCGACCGTCGCCTTGCCGGGCGGGTAGTTGCCGTCCTGATCGGGCCGAATGGACGCCGCGGTGCTGTACACCTCGAAGCTCATGCCGAGGACGACACGATCCATCTGGCCAAGATCGATGAAGACCGCGTTTTGCGCGGGGTCCGCGCCGATGACTCGGCCATCGACCAACGCGTATTCGTTCGTCGGCAGGAGCGTGGCGTCAACCTGGCTCTCGCGGAGCGCGGTCAGTTGGCCTTGCAGGCGAAGCGATTCTTCTTCCAATTGACCAACGCGCGCCTGAAGTGAGGCTTCGCGGTCAGCCGCGTCGCGTCTGATGGTCGCAACACGCTCATTATTCTCGTCAATCGTGCCGTCAACGAGTGTGCGGAATCGGTCAAGCTCGTCTTTGTAGTTTCCGATTTCGCTCGTCAACGTGCTCACGGTCGCGGCGTGGTCGGTTTGAAGTTGGGCCACGCGCTCGACCTCAGCCTGGAGATCAGCCGCGGCTGCGCTTGCGGCTGCGTTCGCATCAGTGACCTGTTGCTGCAGGCTTTGGATGCGTGCGTTCTTCTGATTGATGACTTGCGTCAGTGCGGCGGTGTCGGCGCCATCAACACTGCTGACGGTCGCGTCGAACTGGTCCGGCATGGTCTGGGCGTCGCCGACGGTGCGGCGCATGGCGTTTTCCCATGACGAGTTCATGAACGCGATTACCGGTTCGCGTGCGCTTTGGGCCGCCTGTTGCCAGCGGGTCGCCCACGGCAGGTCCGTTTGACCTCCGAGGAAATCGCGCGACGCCTGTTGCGCGACTTCGAGGTCTTTCTGGGCCTTGCTGGCCTGACCGTAGAAGATCACGGTCGTGACGAAGAATCCAAGGGCCAGCACCGCCACGATGACGAGGGTGATGAGCAGGCCCGAGCCGGAACTTCCGCGTGACGCCATGAGGCGAACTCCAAGTGTCGAAGGTCAGTCAAATGAATGCGAGGGGGCGCGAACGCCGCTGCGCATAGATAGCAGGGAGGCACGCCGGCCCCGCGCACAGGGCATACGGCTCTGGCGCCGGACCGGTTCCGACGAGTTTCGCCCTCAAGTCGCGAACCGTCAAACGGGCGTCAATCATCCCTGAATCAGCCATCCCTGAAGAAGCGAGGCAAGGCCGAGAAACGCCGCGAAAGCGATCATGTCAGTGAACATCAACAGGAAGATGGTGGATGACGCCGCTGGGTCGAACTTCAGCTTCTGCATGAGGATCGGGATCGCGGCGCCCATGAAGCATCCAGCCGCGAGTGCGCCTGCCATCGAGACGCCGGCGACAATACTGATACGGACGTTGACGTCACTCAAACCAAGTGAGACGACCACAACGGTCATCAGCGCGAGCAAGACGCCAGTGATGACGCCGGTGACCAATCCAAACAGGGCCTCTCGCCCCAGCAGCGACCAGATCTGGTCCGGCCGAACCTGTCCGAGGACGAGGCCTCGCAGCGTCACGGCCAGGCTCTGATTGCCGGCATTGCCCGCCTGATTGGCGATGACAGGCATCAGCACCGCCAGAAACTCGATCTGCTCGACGAGATCGCTGAAGAACAGCACCACCGCAGCCGCGATCGAGGCCGTGCCGAGGTTGATCACCAGCCACGGGAGGCGGCCTCTGATCTTGTCGCGAAGCGTCGTGTAGACGCGCTCTTCGGGAGCGGCGCCGACCTGCTTCAGCGCGTCTTCCGTGTTCTCCGCGCGGATGATGTCGATGACGTCGTCGATTGTGACAACGCCGAGGACTCGGTTCTCTTCGTCAATGACCGGGAGGACGAAGTAGTCGTACCGATCGAATGCGAGCGCGACGTCTTCTCGATCGAGATTCGGCTTCAGGACCTCAACATCGCGATCCATGATGTCGGCAATCGGGCGCTCGGGTTTGGAGACGAGCAGTCTCCGGAGGTCGAGGACGCCTTCAAGCCGCCCGCCGTCATCAATGCAATAGATGCTGTAGATGTCGCTGTCGTCGAAAAAGTCTTTCCGTTTCCGAAGGTATTCAAGCGCATCGCCCGCGGTGCTTGATGACCGGAGTTTGAGGAAATCCGTCGTCATCAACCCGCCGGCCGTTTCCGGGTCGTAGAGGACGAGCTTGCCGAGCACCGCCGCCCGTTTGCGCGGCATGTGCGTCAGAATCGGGTTCACGAGTTCGCGGGGGAGCGTCTGGAGGAGATCCGCCGCGTCATCCGGATCCATGTGGTCAAGCAGTCGGGCCGCTTCATCCGGTTTGAGGTCCGGGAGGACCGTCGCCGCCAAAGGAAGCTCCATGTGGGCGAGCGCGTCGGCGGCGGCTTCATCGGACATCTCCTGGATGACCGAGAGCGACGACGAGGGCTCCATGGACTCGAGCGTGTCGGCCGCGTCCGCCGGGTCCGATGTCTCAAGAGCGCGGGCGAGCTCCTCCGGCGGCGCAGAGGCGTCGAGCAGCTCAGCAATTCGCTGGTCTGATCCCTCGACCGGGAGATCGGCCTGATGAAACACCGTTTCGCCGGAAGTCGGCGATTCGTCGCGCATGGTTTCGTCAGTGGGAGTGTCCGGCGCCATTGGCTCCGATGCTACCGACCCGGCGCCGGAATTGTGGGTGGCTGAGCGCTGAGTGTGTTCGAGCGGTGTGAACGATCAGGCCGTTCGGACGCGGCGCATGACTCCGCCGATCACCGTTGGATCGCGCCGGCCGTGGTTTGAATGAGTTCCCAGGCGCTGCGGATGTGTCGTTCTTCAGTCTTGATCGCCCCAATGGCGGCTCGGATGACGAATTGGCTCTCACTGGGGTTCATGGGATGAGGCAGTCGCGTGTGAGTAAAAAATGCGCGGCCTGATGCATTGATCTTCGCAAGCAATTCCTCATTGGCGCTGTCGTCGCCTCGCAATCGGAAGCACACCAGGCCGAGTGACCTCGCCGCGGCCAGTTCGAAGCGATCGTCATCACGCACCAGTGATTCGAAGAGTTGTGCGAGTTCAACGCCGCGACGGATGTGCGCTCGGATGCCTTCGACGCCGTAGTGCCTGATGACGAACCACAATTTTAATGCTCGAAAACGTCGGCCGAGGGGGATCTGCCAGTCTCGATAGTCAATGACGGCGCCCGTTTCGCTGGCCTGATTCCGGAGGTATTCAGGCATGATCGAAAGCGCATCAAGCAATGGCTTCCGATTCCGGACCCACAGGGCCGAGCAATCAAATGTCGTCAGCATCCACTTGTGCGGGTTGAAGTTGAATGAGTCCGCCGCCTCAACGCCGTTGAGCAGATCCCGATGCTCAGGGCACACGCACGCCGAACCGGCCCATGCAGCGTCCACGTGGAGCCAGCAATTGTGCTGTTGCGATACCGCCGCGATCTGCTCCACGGGGTCGATGGCGCCGGAGGAGGTGGTCCCAACGGTGGCGCACACGAAGAGCGGCGAGTGACCGGATTCAACATCACTTCGGAGTTGACGATCCAGCGACGGAACATCCATGCGAAGCGATTCGTCAACGTCGATGAGTCGCACGGCGTCTTTGCCGAGCCCTGAAATCATCGCGGCTTTCATGATGGACGAATGCGCCTGCGATGAGCAGTACACCGTTGGTTGGTCGGGATGATCTCGTTGTGCGCGCGCTGCCAAGAGGGAGACAAGCGCGGCTTCGCTCGCAGTCCCTTGGAGAACGCCGCCGCCGGCGCCGTGCGACATCATCGACTCCGGCAGACCGATCATGCGGGCCAGCCAGTCCAGCATGGTCGTTTCAATTTCCGTGCATGCGGGACTGGTGGACCACAACATGCCTTGAACGCCGAGGCCGCTCGAGACGAGATCGCCGAGGATGGCGGGGCCGGACGAATTCGCCGGGAAATACCCGAAGAACGATGGCGACTGCCAGTGTGTCAGACCCGGTTGAACAATGGTGTCCAGGTCGCCCAGGATCCGATCCCACGGTTCGCTGTGTTCCGGCGGCTGCGCAGGGAGCATCGCGCTGATGTCGCCCGGCTTCACCTGCGACAGGACGGGCCGGTCCTCAACTGTGCGCATGTAGTCGGCGATCCAATCGATGACTTCGTGCGCGCGTGCGCGAAATTCGTCGGGCGTCATAGTGGCACGAGGATACGGCGAACCGGACTAATCAGTCTTGGCGCTGAATGAATACACGCGCTCCACGCGGCAAATTCGTGTAGTGAAGGCGTCATACAGATCCCCACGACCGCGACGCTGGGCGTCGAGATGCTCGACGTTGCGCTTCCAATTCGCGATGGCGTCGAGCGAATCCCAATAGGAGACGGTGATGCCGAGGCCGTCCTCGCCCCGGGCGCTTTCCACACCCAGAAAGCCTGGTTGCGATCGGGCGAGCTCGTCCATCCGGGCGGCAAGCTGCGCGTACGCATCCGCGTCCGAACCGCTGCGCTTGGAGGTGAAGATCACCGCGTACGCGCCGGGAGGCGTTGCGTCCGCATCGCATTGAAGTGGGGGCGAGGTCACAGGGGCAGCGCCTTCAATTCATCGCGCACGGCGCCCATCAGCCGCCGAATCGTCGCCGGGCCAAAGTCGAAGGTGAGGCCCGCGGCTTCGAACAGCGCTGGGAGCGGTTTCGCGCCGCCGAGCGCAAGCGCCGTGCGGTACGCCTCGATCGCGCGTTCAAGTCCTTGCTCTCGCGCGATCAACCACAACTGGAGCGCGCCGAGCTGCGCGATGCCGTACTCGATGTAATAGAACGGCACACCGAAGAGGTGGCCTTGTCGCTGCCACATGGACTCGCGTGTTGGCTCAAGACCTTGCCAATTCACATCGTGTCCGAAGTCGCCCGAGATTCGAAGCCACGCCTGGGTTCGATCGGATTGGGTGTGGTCGGGATTGAGATAGATCCAGTGCTGGAACGCATCAATCGTCGCGACCCACGGCAGGATGGTCACGATGCCTTCGAACTGCTCGCGTTTGGCGCGGCGGAGGTCATCCTCATTCGAATAGAACTCATCCCAATAATCCATGGTGAGCAATTCCATGGACATGGATGCGACTTCAGCGAATTCGATGGGGGAGTGCCGGTAATGCACTAGCGGCTCATCCACACACAGCATGGAGTGGAAGGCGTGGCCGGCTTCGTGAATCAGGGTGCGCACGTCGCCATGCAGTCCCGCTGCATTCATGAAAATGAACGGCTTGCGCGACAGGTCGCGCATGTACTGATAGCCGCCCGGCGCCTTGCCTTTGCGGCTTTCCAGATCGAGCGCATCGCCGGTCTTCAATGAAGCAAACATCTCGCCAAGCCCATTCCCCATGCGCACAAAGATGCGCTCCGTTTTCGATACGAGGTCGGCGGCGTTCTCGAACGGTTTGAGTGGCGCCCGTCCCTTGACATCGACGGCGAGATCCCAGGGGCAAAGGGGCGACACACCGATTTCCCCGGCGCGATCGTCGTCCAGCGAGCGAAGCAGCGGGACGACTTCCTCCCGACACGCGTTGTGGTAGGCCTCGCAATCAGCGGGGGAATAGTCAAACCGACGGCGACGACGGAACATGTAGTCGCGGAAGTTGGCGAACCCGGCGTTTGTGGCGACCGAGGATCGCAGTTGAATCATCTCATCAAAGATGGAATTGATCGCGTCTCTGTCCTTAAGGCGGCGATCCGCGGTGGCTTTCCAGGCGCGCTCGCGAAGCTCGCGATCCGGCCGCTCAAGATACGTCGCCATTTCCGGGATCGTGCGCTCTTCCCCGTCGAACTCGACGGTCATGGCGCCCATGATGGCTTCGTACCGCTGGTCGAGCTTGCCCAACTCCGTTTCCAGCGGGACGTTTTCTTCTTTGAACAACTCGACATCGACCGCGGTGTCGCGGTTCAGCACGCCGTACCGGTCAGAGTCGAGTGGAAATGATTTGGCGAGCGCGTGTTGGCGCTGGTCAAGCTCAAACGAGGCGCGCTGCAAGTTGGGCTGCACGTCTTCGAGATACCGCGTCCATGCGGAAGCCGCCGACGCGTCATCCGTATGCCGAGTCATCTCGATGTAGAGCGTGGCCCGACCTTCGGCGCACGCGGCGTCAAACTCGGATCGGTCGAGCAGCCAGGTCTTTAAGGCGTCGGCATCATCGATCTCTCGTTGCGCGAGTTCATCAGCCAACGCACTGATTGCGGGCCATTGGTCAGCCGCAAGGGCGCGGGCGCGATCCACGAACGATGCCTCAGTCATGCTTTGATTCATGACGCCAACGTATCAGGTTGTGGGAACGAGGGTCCGGTCAGCGCCGACGCGATGTTTGCTTCTTCACGAGCTCGTCAATCTGCTCTTCGACCTGTCGGAAGAATTCAGGCGTCAGTGGCGGCAGGCCTCCGGCCCCATACGTCTCGAGCGACGGGGCGCGTCGAACCCACCCACGGAGTTGGCCAAGGAACGATCGGGCGCGGCCGACGTTGCCGGCTTCGAGCGCGATGTTCATCTTCTGCCACAATTCGACGGCGCGAACCTGAGCCGTTTGCACATTCTCGCGGAATTGCTGCTGGTATTCGTCCGCGTCCAGCCCGACTTCGATCCACTCGGTGCAGCCGAGCGCGGTGGCGAGCTCGTTCTTCGAATCAGCAATTGCGCGAGCCAGCCCGTAGCGAACAGAATCGATGGAGTTCAGCGTCAGAATCTGTTGATCGGTGGACACGATGTACTGTCCATCGAGGTCGTTTCTCCAGGTGACCTTGCCATTTGCATCGATGTCGCATGACAGATCGGTGGGCACCTGCATGGCGCGCATGACGAGCGGTTCGTGCTTGCCGCGGCGCGTGATTTTCTCTTGCTCTTTCAACAGGTAGGCGAGCTGCTCGCCCTTCATTGCGCGGGCCGTCCCGCCCTGTTGTGAGAATGCCGTCGCGGCTCCGATGTTGCCTTCCTTCATCATGTAAATCTCTTCACATGTGAACGCGGTCATCGCAGCGGCGGAAATGGCTGATTCAATCCAGGCCACGACGCGATACTTGGGCTTGATGTCGTATTGAATCGCATCGGACAGCTTCTGCACTTCGATGAGCGCCCCGCCGCCCGAATTGATTTGGATCACCACGATGTCTGGCTCGTCATCGGCGAGCATCTCGACTGACTTCTTGAGCGCTTCGGCATTCATGAAGGGGCCGACCATTTCCTCCAGCGTGATGAACGCGATTTTGCGCGTGCCAGGCGGGAGATTGTCCAGGGACCGAGGCTTGGTCTGCTGCGGCGAGGACTTTGGCGCTGGTGATGTGTCCTTCGAATCAGCCGGTGTCGCGGGCGCCGGCGCGTCAGCCGCATCGTCGTCGCGCTCGATTCGTTCAATGTTGACGCGGAGGACAAACTCGGTGCGCTCCAGGTCGCCAATTTTGTAGGTGATGTACAGGAAGTCATCGCCTTCGCGGGAGATCTCCCCGTCAAGGACGCGTCCATCCTTGAGGTGCACCTTGTCGCCCCACGCAACCAGCGGCAGCGCAAGCGTGGCGAGGAGGGCGATGAGTAAGGGCGCGAATGACTTCATTGCTTGTTTTCCTGCGTCAAAGTTCATGAGATTGGACTTGAAGCGTGAATGAACGGTTTACCTGCCGCGCTGATTGGCGCGACGAATCTGCTGCCGGAGCTGTTCGATCTGGATGTCGATTGAGGCGCGCTGGGCGCCATCTGGATCGAACACTTCCTCGTATGCCGTGAAGACGCCGCGCATTTGCTTCAGAAGATTGATCTGACGACCGGGGGTCATTCTGTTGCGGCCGCCTCCGCCATCAGACAAGTCGCGCTGCAATCGCTGGAGCTGGTCTTCAGCGCGATCAATGCGGTCACGCCAGTCGCTCAGAATCTGATCGGCGCGCCCCTTGATGACGGTGTAGTCACGGCCAATGTTGAGTTCGAAAATCAGGTCATCGAGAAGATCGACGACCGCGTCCGCAACGCCAAGGCGCAACGCCCAGTCGGCGTCAAGCGTCAGGACATCGTTGCCTTCGAATGAGAATTCGTCCTTGTTTTCACCTTCGCCGTCATCGGTCAGGACGATCCAGCCTTCGCCATCCTCTGGCCGGGGCTCCCACGTGATGTACTCCGGCGCGCCGCGCGACAGATTGACGGCAAGCCATTCTTCTTCCAGCGCCATGGCCCTGATCAGGCGCGGGTCATACCCGCCCGTGATTGCAAAGCCTTCGGCGTGGCCGATGCGGAGCGAGATCTGCTTGAGATTTACGACCTCATCGCCAATGTTGAAATCCGAGAGGTCGCCGACGCCGCCCAGCAACCCTTCCGTCATAAAAAAGATGTCGGGGCTGACAAGGGGGAGGAATGCGGCGCCGGATTCAGCGCGCTTGATCCAGAAGATCACGCGATGGCCGTCGTCGATGACGTCTTCGACGATGGGGCCGAGCGCTTCAGCCGTCCAGAGGCCATCGAAGCCGCGCTGCGCGCTTCCCGCATCCATCTTCACGATGATGGCGTCCGGGTTATGGCTGACTGCATCATCGAAAGCTTTGGCGAGGGGAGTCTTTGTGATCTCGCGGCCCAGATTGCCTTCGAGATTGACGACATACACGCGCGCGCCGCCGGCGGAGTCCGTCGGACGCGTACGCGATGATGGCTGGTCAGGAGTCCGGGGCTTTGTCCGATCCGGCGTCGCGACGCCCGATTCGGTTTCCGCCTGAATATCGCGCTCGATGGAAAGGATTTCACTTCGCAGATACGTGGTCGGCGCCGAAATGCCGCCAACAATCACCAGCATCTCGATCTGGGCGTCGGATTCCGAAAGGATCCTGCCCTCAACGACCCGGCCGTTGCGCAGGACGAGTCGATCAGTGGCCTCGTTGTCCTCTTGAGAGGTCCAGGCGGCCCGAGCAGGCTGCGTCACGGGCGCCATCGACGCCAGGGCCGCCGCCGTCATTCCGAGGGCCAAGGCGATTCGAACTCTGCGTCCAAACAATGTCATGAAGCGTCCTCTCCGGTCAGTTGACATTTGTGCGCCGCGTTTGCCCCAGGTCAAAGGGGCCAGGAGAGCGGTTTATCCGCACTCAGGAGAGTATACGGGTCACAGTTCGCCCAGTTCTACCGAATACGAGAGGTTCAAGAGGCGTCTGGATTGGCGCCCATGGCCTGAAATGCGACGATCGCGCCATCCCGGGTCCGAATACGTCCCTCAAGTTGCTGGTCGTACAACGCACGCAAAGCGCGCCCCAGCGCCGGACCGGGTTCTGCGCCGGCCGCGATCAGGTCCTCACCGGTGACCAGAGGCTCTGGCGAAAGTCCGATGCCGTCCGACGCAAGCGTGTTTCGGTCATCTACGGCCATCTCGGCGGCGTCTGCATCAATGGCTCGCAGAATCTGAATCGCGCGATCGAATGACGGAAGACTCGCCGCGCGTTTGCGTTCGGCAACGGGGAGCCCGCTCCAGCGGAACTGGATCAGAGCGAGCAATTCAAGGACCTGCTTCACGACATCACGTTCGCCATTGCTGAGGCACAACGCCTTTCGGAGTCGGGGGACCGCGGCGCTGTGCTCCATCACCGCGCAGGATCCGTCGGTGACACCGCTGCGCCGGAGTTCGCGATCGACGGCCCACGCTGTGAGCGAGGTTTCAAAATCAGCGTTCGAGACGAGTTGACCAACGATGTCGTTGGAATGTGAGCTGTGGCCGCCAAGCGGGGGCTCATTGAGCACCGGTCCATCCAGCCCCAGCGACTCCATCAACCGGACCGCTCGATGCCGGGTCGGATCGCAAAGCATCCGCCGAACCTCATCGCCGATTCGTTCGCGGCTCACGCCCTCAAGACGTTGCGCGAATCGGCGAATCGCTTCCTGCGTGTTGTGCTCGATTTCGAAGCCAAGACGGGCAGCGAAACGCACCGCGCGTAAGGCGCGGAGGTGATCTTCATCCAGCCGATGCTCGGGGTCGCCCACCGCTCGAACGACATGGCGGCGAAGGTCCTCGAGGCCCTGAACGAAATCAATGATCTTTCCATGGACGCCGAATTCTTTCTCAACGGAGCCGGGCGCCGCGAGCGGATCGAGGTAGAGGGCGTTGATGGTGAAGTCGCGCCGCCGCGCGTCACTCGGCGCATCGGCGTACGTCACATCATCAGGACGGCGACGATCGGAGTACGCGCCTTCCTTGCGGAACGTTGTGACTTCAATCGTGCACATGGACTCGCGCACCAGCATGACGCCGAAGCTGACACCGACTTCGTTGGTTCGTTTGAACAGGCGGCGCACATCGTCCGGCGTGGCGTCCGTGGCGACGTCGTAGTCCTTGGGGTGCAGTCCGAGCAGTTCATCGCGAACACAGCCGCCGGCGAAGTACGCTTCAAAGCCGGCGGTGCGAAGCGACTGAAGCACCTTGACAGCGGTGGCGCGAGCGGAGGGCATGCTCGCCCAGTTTACGAGACTGCATCGGGAAGGTCGTGCATGCGATTCTCAGTCGCATAAGTCGGCGCCGGATCCTCGATGCTATTCGTCTGGCCTTGCAGCTTCGATCCCTGGTTGTAGAGGATGTGGAAGAACAGATTGCACACGAGGACGCCCCCAAAAGCTGCGATGAGCGCCGTGCCGGTGATCCCCTCACGCAACATGGTCCACACGAACTGGCCAACGCAGAGCGACGCGACGATGAGCAGCGTTGGCGCTCGCGGAATGTATTGAACGACGATGGCGCCGAATGGCGCCCCGATCGCCACGATGGGCGCCGCGGCGAGCCAGTGACCGAACACCGCAGGGTCCATACGGCCCATCATCCATTGCGAGGTCACGCCGACGACCGATGTAAAGGCCATCGCGGCGACCGAAGTCGGTACGGAGATCTTGAGATCTGCGCGATACAGCAGCGCGAGCACCGCGTACAGCACCATGTCAATGCCGACACCCGTCATGGATGCAGCGACGCCGCCAATCACGCCGATCGCAAGCCCCATATCGCGGTCGAAACGACCTGATGTTGGCGTAATGCCGGTCATCGCGATCATTTCGCGAATCTTGTAGATGGTCAGAATGCCGAAACTGCACCAGGTGACGGCGAAGATCAGTTTCGTGGTGAGGTCGCCAATCAGCGGCGCGATAAACGCCAGACTGAGTGGCGTAACGATGAGCGACGCAAGCATGGCCCAGCCGAGCACGCGAAGCTGAATCGGCCGGCGCGCCGCAAAAATAAAGATCGCGGCCGACACCATGCCAATCGATTGGACGGCGAGGCTGAAGTCGCGGCCCATCCGCGCCGGCTCATCAAGCAGCAACACCAAGATCGGAAACCCAACGGTTCCGCCGCCCATGGGCGTTGAGCCGGCAAAGTATGAACCCGCCGCCATGGCCACAGCGATCTGCCAATGGTGGGCCAGGGTCGTCCAATGATCGCCAATGACAACGATGGCCAACCACACCGCGTAAAACGCGGCAAGCCAGACGAAAAAAGGGCGTAGCAACCGCCAGATCGAGATGTTGGTGTCCTGGCCGGCGCCTCGGGGCGTCATGAGTCCTCTCTCTCTTACTCAACGAATTAGTGTTGCTGACCTCGCCGCAAAAAGCGAGAGGAAATCGGCTCGTCGTGCGTCAATTTGGGCAAGGTTGAAGGGTCATCGCGGTCGGGGACTTTGCCGGGGGTCGCGCAATCGGGGATCATCCGAAACATGGCGTTCATCAAGACCATTTCGGAAGCAGACGCGACGGGGACGTTGACGGACCTCTACACAAAGGTCGGTAACGGCGACGGAACCGTTGACAATGTGATGAAGATCCATTCGCTGAATGAAGCGGCGCTGGCCGGACACTTTGAGGTCTACGTCGCCGCGATGCACCGCCCGTCCCCGCTGTCGAGGATCATGCGAGAGATCGTCGGCGTCATCGTGAGCCGATTGAATGGATGCGACTATTGCCAGCGGCATCACGCGGCGGGGCTCGACCGGCTGGCGCGTCACGATCGAGCGGGTCTTGGAGACGCGCTGCTTGCCGGCGAGTATTCAGGCCTCAGCCAGAAAGAACGGGCCATGGCGGCTTACGCCACGACGTTGACGCAGTCGCCCGAGGCCATAAACGCGGCTGATATTCAGGCCCTGAGAGATGCCGGTCTTGACGATCGAGAGATTCACGACCTGGCGCACGTCGTGGCCTATTTCTGCTACGCCAATCGGATCGTGACCGGGTTGGGAGTCGCGCTCGAAGGGGGCGGGATAGGGCAGCATTCGTCGGTTTCCTGAATTCCGTCTTCATGGTTGAATGATCAATCAACTAGCGGTATCGTACAGCGAGTTGGCCGGGAAAGGCCGCTGGAGGTGCACCGTGTGGCGATTGATACTTGCCTTGATTGTCCTTGCCTCAGTTCTCTCACTCAGCGCTGGAGCGAAGGGCGACGCGGCATCATTCCCGCTGGATCCGGTGGAGCTCCTTGTTGAAAGCCGCGAGGTCGAGGGACAGCCGGACGTTGTCGTCGTCCATGAAGGTTGGACATACCACTTCACGTCCGAAGAAAACCGGGACGCATTCCTCAACGCGCCTGAACGATTCGAAATTCAATTCGGCGGGGCGTGCGCGCGAATGGGACCGTTGTCCGGCCGGGGTCGCGCTGATCTCTTTGTCGTTCACGACGAGAAGATCTTCCTCTTTGCGTCGCCATCGTGCCGCGAGACGTTTCTCCGAAACCCGAATGCGCTTCTGGAACAGGCAGACGCATCCGTGCAAGCGGGTGAGGCGAAAACGCAGGCTCGCGCTCAAGCCGCGCTCGACCGGATGGCGGCAGCCTTTGGCGGTTGGGAGCGCATTTCGACATTGCAGACCTACAGCGAGGTCTTCGCGGAGACTCGCGACAGTCCTGACGGGCCGGTCCTTCGAACCGAGCAAATGCATGTGTCATTTCCAATGTCGTTCCGCGCCGTCCAGACATGGAATGAATTGCTCTGGGCCAATGTGGCAACGACAAACGATGCGTTCCGTCAGGACTCCAGTGGGTACGCACCGCTCCAATGGCAGCAGAAAGAAGCGCTCATCAGATCGTTTGCGAGGCACCCCGTCGTGCTGTTGCATGCCGCTCAGGATGGAGAAGCCGCCATCGCCTGGGTGGACGTCGATTCTGTGGATGGCCGCGCTGCGGACGTCATTCGCGTCTCGCTGTGGGGCGCCACGACGACGCTGTGCATTGACAGCGTGACGGGCGATCTACTGAAGACGTCGCATACCGGACGAGGGCCCGGCGCGGACATGGGCGAAGTCGATACGTATTTCGCTGATTACAAGCGTGTTGACGGACTCCGAATTCCGACCGCTCGACGCCGGTACATCAATGGATCGCCATGGGACGGCGCGACTCGTTCGCTCGATGATGTCGCCGTCGATCTTGAAATGGACAAAGCGCAGTTCACTCGTTCGTCGTAGCGACGCCGCGCGAATAGAGATGCACCGCCATCGTGCCGTACACGTGCGTCTCAGGCCCTGCCGCGCCCGCGATGTGCAGATCAGCATCCGGGCTTGACGGATCAGTCGCCGTCTCACGCAGCGGCCACGGTGTGCGAAGCATGGCGAAGCCGGTCTCATCCAATCGCGCGATAAGGCGGCCGAACTGTTCGAGGCATCGGGCCCGCGATTGTTCCTGGGTCACCATGGCGTAGGGGGGATCGAAGAAGATGAGATGAACCGGCGACGGCCCGGCGCTCAATGGGCTGTTGCCCAAGGCGTCGCTCGCGACGACTTCCGCGCGATCGCCAACGCCAAGCATGTCGATATTGGCGCGAAGAAGCTGACTGATGGGTTTGGACTGTTCAACAAAGACGCATGAGGCGGCGCCGCGTGAGAGCGCCTCGAGTCCCATGGTGCCGATGCCGGCGAAGACATCCATGACATTCTCGCCTTCGACGTGGCCTCGAAGGAGATTGAAGATGGATTCGCGAACGCGGTCGGGCATCGGCCGGGTGACGCGCGCATCGGGAGGCGTCTGCAGCGATCGTGACCGAAATTCACCAGAAATGATGCGCACGGCGCAATAGGAACGAGGAAACGCCCCTCCGTCAAGGCGTTGGGCGGTCCGTTGAAGAGTCGGCGCGGAGCCTCTACATTGGCTCCTTCCCGGTTTTCGTCGCACGTTGTGAGCGAATCCTTCGCCATTATCACTGAAATCAGACGGTTCAACAGGCTGTCGCCCCAGTCAGGAGTCTTGTATGCCCTCGCATCTGTTCACGTCCGAGTCCGTGTCGGTTGGCCATCCAGATAAAGTCGCCGATCAGATTTCGGACGCCGTGCTTGATGCAATGCTGGAGCAGGACCCGACCGCGCGTGTCGCCTGCGAAACAATGGTCTCCACCGGCATGGCAATCGTCGCCGGTGAAGTGACCACCAGCGCATACATCGAAGTTCCCGACATTGTTCGCGACACCGTGAAGCGAATCGGCTACACGGAGCCGGCGCTCGCGTTCGATCATGAAACGTGCGCCGTGCTCACCAGCATCAAGCAGCAGTCGCCTGATATCGCTCAAGGCGTGAACACCGGCGGCGCCGGCGACCAGGGCATGATGTTCGGATACGCCTGCCGCGAGACGGACGCGCTTGACCCGAACGCGTACATGCCGCTGCCGATCTTCCTGGCCCATCGACTTGTTGAGCAACACAAAGATGCGCGCGAAGCGAAGACCATGTCCGGCCTGCGTCCGGACGCCAAGAGCCAGGTCACGCTCGAATACGAGAACGGTCAGCCGAAGCGCGTGGACACGGTCGTGCTCTCCACGCAGCACGCGCCGGAATGGAATGACAACCAGGCCGGGCTGCGCGACGCAGTGCTTGAGCATGTCATCAAGCCCGTTCTTGGCGATCTGTGGAATGATGACATCACCATCCACGTCAACCCGACGGGCCGATTCGAGATCGGCGGGCCGCACGGCGACGTCGGATTGACCGGCCGCAAGATCATCGTGGACACCTATGGCGGCAAGGGTCGTCACGGCGGCGGCGCCTTCAGCGGCAAGGATCCCACCAAGGTTGATCGTTCGGCCGCGTACATGGCGCGATACGTCGCGAAGAACATTGTCGCGGCTGGCCTGGCGGATGTGTGCGAAGTGCAACTCTCGTACGCCATCGGCGTCTCGGAGCCGACCAGCGTGCTGGTGGATTGCCAGGGCACCGCGCAGGCCGACGAAGTGAAACTCGCCAAGGCTGTTCGAGAGGTCTTTACGCTCACGCCGGCGGGCATCATCGAGACGCTGAACCTGCGCAAGCCGATTTACACGCCGACCGCAGCGCACGGCCACTTTGGCCGCACGCCTGAGGGTGAACTGTTCAGTTGGGAGAAGACTGACAAGGCGGATGCGCTGAAGAGCGCTGTCTGATCGGCCTATCCAATTCGTCGCTTACGGCTGCGGCGCGCGATAGATCGGCTCATTGGTCAGCACCGCTTCCACGCCCATGCCGGGCAGGGGGAAGTGCTCATTGAGCGCCTTGGCCAGCTGGTCAGGCTTTGACAGCACGAAATAGCACGCCTGGCCAAAGTGGCGGAGCGCAAATCGCATCGCGCGCAGGAGGTGATCCGGCGTGGTCGCGATGCGAATCTCGCCGCCGTCCTGACGCATGGGCAGCATGCGGAATTGCCACGCCTGCCGTCGATCGATCAGATCGAGAACCGAGCGCTCCAGCTTTTCGGTCGCAGGATCAACATGCTCGGCGATTTCGGCGTACTGGCTCGCCCAGGCCTGCTCCACAGCTTCCGGCGCCACATCAAACATCTCTTCGGCGAGAGCGCCGAAGGGACGTCGCGTTTGCTTTTGCGTCTGGAGGATTTCGCTGACCTGTTCCTGCGTCAGCAAACCCTTCTCAACAAGCACCTGTCCAAGCTGTACGGCCATGGTGTCACTTCCTCTCCACGAATGACGCGGCATGCGTCCACCGAGTGCATCGGTCAAGCTGCGTCCACGAGGAAGGCGTCGCACAGAAACCAAGGTCCAGGGCGACACGGTGCGCCGTTGGCGCGAGACTCGCGGATGACGCCGCTGGCGCAGCGTCAACTGGAGGGGATGCCTTTGAATCATCGGCCCGCAGCTTGCCTGTCATGCAACACCATGTGAGCCACCGGAAAAGCTCGCTTTTCCGGACGCGATACATCCTTTCGGACCTTGGCCGGTAGCATGAGGCGACAATGAAGTTGGGCGCTGCGCGGCGCGAAGCTATAGGACGTTGAATGGCGGAAAACGCATCAGTTGAACTTCAGGAGCTCGACACGCTGCCGCAACGGTTTCAGGCGATCAAGGCTCGCCTTGGAGAGGTGATCGTCGGGCAGGAATCGGTGATTGAGCACCTCCTGATCGCCACGCTCTGCCATGGTCATGTGCTCCTGATCGGTGTGCCGGGACTTGCCAAGACACTGTTGGTGCGCACCCTGGCCGATGCTCTTGATTTGTCGTTTTCGCGCATCCAGTTCACGCCGGACCTGATGCCGGCGGACATCCTCGGATCTGAGATTCTTCAGACTGATCAGGCGACTGGCCGGCGCGAGCTGCGATTCACGCCAGGGCCCATTTTCTCCAACATCGTGCTTGCCGATGAATTGAATCGCACGCCCCCGAAAACACAGGCCGCGCTGCTCGAAGCGATGGAAGAGCGGCAGGTCACGGTCGGCGGCGAGTCTCGACCGCTTGAATCGCCATTCCTCGTGATGGCGACGCAGAACCCGATTGAGCAGGAAGGCGCCTACCCGCTACCCGAAGCCCAGTTGGATCGGTTTCTGTTCACCCTGAACGTGGACTATCCGTCCCTGCAGGAGGAGCGAACGATTGCCGTGCGCGGCGACGCGTTGCGCAAGGCGTCAACGGCGCCGCCGCTGTTTCGCGCCAATGAGTTGGTGCGAATTCGAGCCCTGATCGGTCAGACGCCGGTCAGCGACCATGTCGCCGATTATGCGGTGCGGCTGGTCCGGGCGACGCGGCCTGATGATCCATCATGCCCGGAGGATGTGCGGACATTCCTTTCCTGGGGCGCCGGTCCTCGGGCTGGCCAGGCCTTGCTGCTGGCGGCCCGGTGCATGGCGCTCCTGACCGGCGACAGCACGCCCACGATGCGACACGTCGAGCGATTAACGCCGGCTGTCCTGCGGGGACGGGTGGTCTTGAGCCATCTTGCTGTTGCAAAGGGACTTACGGCGGATTTGGTGCTCCAGCCGGTGCTTCGATCTGTCCGGCCGAGTTCGTAAAGAACGGCCTGAATTCCACATTTATGGGTCGCTCCGGTAGAACTGGTGCGGGGAAGATGCGTATCAATAGGTGACGCAGGACTTGGGTTGTTCGGCTTGCCCGGGCAGACTGAGTGTCGGCATGTGTTCATGACCCTGTCGCAGGCGATGCGCGATGGGTGTTCCGGGCGCGGCTCACGTGCCCGACATAGGTCTCTCTCTTCTCCTCCAACGACCCGTGGCTGTTCCCGGCTGCGGGTCGATTTCCTTTTGCTCAGCATCGCGGCAGGCGACGAGGTGTCGTGGCGACGACTGGAACTCTGCGCGCGAGCTTGGCACACTACCCCGCTTGGCGCGTTGAAGCGTCTGCCGCTGTAGCTCAATTGGTAGAGCGCGTGATTTGTAATCTCGAGGTTGTGGGTTCAAGTCCCACCAGCGGCTTTGGCATTTTTCGCTTCGCGTTTGCGCGCGTTCCATCACCACCAAATCTTGTGAATTGTTTTTACGTATGGCCGCCGCGGATCGATGCGGGTTCATGTAATGCCGCGTGCGCCTAAGAGATGCGCGAGCTGTCCGGCGCGCATCGGTGGAGACATGCCAGCGCGCTCACGCATCGCACACAACATCCGAATCATTGAATAGCACAGAGCCAACGCTGGCTTGACACAACGCGCGCAACTTCGCGGCACAGTGTGCTCGTCATCAAGGTCCTTCGCCACTCACTCTCTTCCGGACCATTGTTGAACGAGGAGCTCCGAACCATGCCAAGTACTCGCATGCAGCGCGCGTTTACGCTCGTTGAATTGCTTGTGGTCATTTCCATCATCGCACTCTTGCTCGGATTGTTGTTGCCTGCGCTCGGATCAGCGAAACGATCCGCGTGGCAGGTCACTGCCGCGAGCAATCTGCGCAACGTGGCGCAAGCCGTCTCAATCTATCAGAATGAGCGGCGACACTTCCCGGTGTCCTACGCCTACGCCGTTGATCAGAACGTCCCTGACTGGACTGAATCCGCGCAAATCGACACCAACGTCGGAACGAATAAACCGTACGTGCATTGGTCGTGGTTTCTGTTCGACGATGGCGAAGTGCCGGGTGATGCGTTCGAGAATCCTGCGGTGCCCAATGGCGGAGCGCCGCGGACTAATCCAGGTGGCGATATTCGCGACTGGGAGCTCGGGCAGATCAACAACCTCGGCCAGACGGCGCCTGCGGAATATCCACGCGACTTCCAGGTGCCACGAATCGGATTCACCGGGAATGCAGCCATTTTTCCGCGAAACAAGTTCATGGTGGCGACGCCCCGACGGAATCAGCTCGTCAATCTGGGCGACATTCCCGATGGCGATAAGACCATTCTCGCAACGGAGTTCCACTACTCCAACAACTGGACGTCGCTGTCAGATCCGCAAGAAGGAATCATCAAGAGTCACCGGCCGGTGACGCCGTTTGTCGGTGGAGCGACCGGCACAGACGTCTACAACGAGCCGACGGCGGGAACCATTGCGCGATTCGCCTATCCGCCTGAATCCGCATTTCTGACGAACCAGCAGCAAGAGAATGCGGCCAACCTGATTGAAGACGGCAACACGGAACTCAACGCCGTTGGCCGTCATCACCCGGGGAAGAAGGCGAACTTCGTCTACACCGACAATCACGTTGAGACCAAGACGGTGCAGGAAACCGTCAAGAATCGTGAATGGGGCCATCGTTTCTACAGCATCTCGGGCGACAACCGCGTGAATCTCGACGCTTTTCCGTGGCCGTGATCGTGTCGTCCTGAGTCGACATTTCCGCAGGGTTTGACGGGTGGGCCTGATGTGAATGGCCAAACCGCAGCGCGATCGCTGCGCGCCCGAATTCGGTTGTTCGGAGCCATTTCGGGCGACACCGTCGCGTCGGCGGGCCGAGCCGGACTGGCGTCAGAGAAGGAGAGACCTGTCCGATGAAACTCACACGAGCTCACATTTTGTTGGCCGCGGCGGGATGCGCTGTCTCCGCGACGGGCGCGGCGGCGCAGCCGTTCCTGATCAATGGCAGTGGCGCGACGCTGCAGGAAAACTTCTTCCTTGCACCGGCGTCGACGAATGACTTCATCGATGTCAACGGCGACATGGTGGTCGTGCCGAACTTTGGCGCCCAGTTGGCGCCAGTTGACACCAGCCCGCCTTTCATGGCCAGTCAGCACTGGCAGATGACGTATCGAGTCGTTGGCTCCGGCAACGGCTTCAATGAACTGGTCTCCTGGGGCGCGACGTTCGCGACGGCGCCCGACGGCGACCTCTCCAACCTCACGTTGCAGACGAGCTTCTCAGATCGTTCGATCTTGAATCGCTCCAGCTTCGTCGTCGCGGGTGTGGCCCAGCCGCTGGCCAATCTCGGCAATCCGGGCGGCACGCCGTTTCGTTCGCTGATGGACGGCTCCTACATGGTGACCACCGATCCGATGATGGGCGGCGTCCAGATCGACTTCGCGGCCATTGATGTTCCGGTGCGATGGACTGTTCGCCAGGGGTCGAGCGCCGAAGGCATGAGCATGGACGAAACAGCGGCTGAGCTTGAGTCCGCCTTCGACAAGCTTCCGGGCGAGCCGGGGTACGGTCAGAACCCGCGCGTGTCGCTGAATCCGGATGGCTCCGTCGCGATGACGGGTCTCGGTGAGGCCCAGAGCAACAAGCTCTCGAGCCTTCGCTCGGGTCCGTTGAGCGATTTGGCCGGCACGGATGTATTTCTCAACACAAACACCGAGAGCCCCGACAGCCTGACGGTGTTCGATACGCCGATCTCGCTGACGCCCGTCGCGGCCATGGTGAACTTTGGCGTGGGCATGGAAGAGATCCTGATGTCGGATCTTCGTCACCTGTCGGCGACAGGTCGCCGCATCAACGGTGAGAACCTCATGAA
>MRWG01000949.1_pt1 | contig 22652 bp, 14 predicted proteins | sample 1013341 | NCBI WGS metagenome assembly MRWG01 (sample SAMN06117577, study PRJNA244670) | biofilm metagenome | biome: Water; feature: Cathode Biofilm; material: Biofilm; isolation source: microbial consortium enriched at the cathode of a solar microbial fuel cell | place: USA: District of Columbia ... | reverse complement strand
AATCTCGTCAAGCATGGCGAGGGCTTCGTCGGCAGCGGCCCGAGCCGCGGCCCGCGCTTCTTGCGCCTGTTGGCGAGCGTCCTGAACACGAAGATCCACGCGTCGGAGCGCTTCGGTGAGTTGAGTGCGCTCTTCATTCAGACGAGCGACGAGTCGATCCTGCTCCGTGAGCCGGGGCTCGATTTTCTCAACTTCGGCGCCTTGTCGAGAGGATTCCGTTTCGAGCGCGGCCGCTTCGCGCTCAACCTCGTATGCGTCAGCGGCTAGCTCGGCCGCCTCGGTCGCTGGCGCATCGAGCGCCCTGGCGCGAAGCTCGCCGGCCATGGCCCGCAGTTTTCTGGCCTCGGTTGCGTTGGCGTCCACCGCTTCCTGGTGCCACCCGGATTCTTCTTGCAGTGCACGCCGCGCCTGTTGGGCATCACTCAGGCGAACGTCAACCTGCGACACGGCCTGTTCAAGCGCGGCTCGCTCCTCGGCGGGGTCGATTGACGCGAGCGCCGAAGCCAGCGCCGACTGGGACGAATACAAGTCGAGCTGTGCGCGAAGCCGCGTCGCACGTTCCAGAAGTCGGTTCTCGAGTTCAGTCGCTTCGGATGACTCGATTTGAGCCATGCCGGAGTGCGCCTGGGCGAGCAGGAGGCTCGCGGCGTCTTTCTGCGCCTGTGAACCCTCTCGCGAGGCCTGCTGCAAGCTGTTGACTGCGTTGTTGTAGATGTCCTGCCGCATCGCCGGAGGCGCCGCAGCCGCCCCGCCGGCATGGGCGGAAGCCAGTTCGCGCTCGACCGACGCAAGCGTGACGGCCACAGAATCTTCCTTGTCGCATCCTGCGACCGTGACCACCGCAAGAGCGGCAGCCGGGAGCAGCATGCGGGACAGCATTGTCGATCTCTTCGTCATGGCTCTCATCAATCTGAGGGGCGTCGGAGGCGCCGTTCGGCCACGCACAACATCGTGAGCGACGGCGCCCCTCCCGGCGACGTGCCCCGCGCCGGACCGGCAAGTCTAGCAGCCCCGGCGGAACCGCTCGAACCCAATCCGCCCCTAGCGAGGCTGCGGTTCCTTCGGTGTTTCAGATTTCCGATCTTCAGGGGGGGTCGGAGGCTCGTACTCGATCGGCATGTCGATCCGGGGCTGACGCATGGACTTGATCCAATCGATGGCCTGCCGGAACCGCCGGTCATCCGTCGCCCGGAAGGTTGGTTTCCAGCCGTACGCATCGGGATGCGGAAAGGCGGAGTCCTGTCGGGGCAGCCCGATCTGAAGCAGCGGCGAACGCTCCGGGTGCTCGTAATCAATTAGCGCCCGCCCATCTGACATGGTTGACCGCTCGAGGATCAGGAAATTCGTAAAGGCGGCCCGCTCGGCGCGGGTGTCGCGGTTGTAGAGCATGAGCGACCCCGCATCGAGCCCACCATGGCACCGTGTGGTGGAACATGAATTCACAAGCCAGGTGCTGTTCACATGATGGCGAAACCGGTCGAGCGATGACGGCACGCTCAACACGCGAACCTTTTCGTACATCTCGCGCGCCCGGAGTCGAAAGAATTCGCTCAGGATCTCAACTTCGTCCTGCGCCAGAAATGCTTCCCGGCCGTCTCGCGAGGTTGGGATGGATGGGTCATCGCCGTAAGCATCCAGAAATGATTCAATAACATCGCGCGGGATCAACAACCGTGGCGGGTCGGTCAAATCCAATTCCCACACCTTGAGCAGGTTGACCTGCTCTTCGCTCAGGAGTGGAAATTCACCCGGCGTCAGTCGCTGTGGGCGTTCCGCTTCAGTCGCGGGGCGCGGTGTGCCTGACTGGCCGGTCGCATTTGATCGCTCCACCAGGCGTTTTTCCTGTTTGATCACGCGCTCCAGCGCGATCGCTTCAGGATTATTCGGTTCAAGCGCGAGCACGTGTTTCAGGTCAACCAACGCCAAATCAAACAGCCGGTTGGCGCGCGACCATTCGATCAACGCCAGGAGCCGCTCGATGTCGGAGTCTTCGATGACCGTGCGCATTTCGCGGTAGCGCTCAATCGCCGGCCGCTGCACTGCGACTCGATCCACTTCATGCCGCGGGATGCGCGTTTCAACAGCGCCGATGCGAACGGTCAGCACATCATCATTCTGACTGACGAATGTGGCGCGCAGCCGCTGCCCCGAATTCAGCACAATGATCATGTCGGCGCCGGCGGGGATATCGTCGTCGCCGACTTCAGATTCCGGCAGCGGCGGCCCTTCCTGCGCGACGGCCGGGCGCATCAGGAGGGGCGCCGTCAGGCAGCAACCCAACAGGAAGAGCGTCGCCAATCTGAGGGGGAAATATCGCATGCGGCTGTGAATTCTCGACTCTGGGGCGAATCTGTCCAGTGCATGCATGATTCGCATGAGCCGGCGGTGCGGTTCAGCACGGATTCGCCAGACCGAGGACTCTAGGCCGCTTTCGACTTCTTCATCGCCTCCCGCACCCGATGGGCGAGCAAAGCGGGCGTAAATGGCTTGACGATGTAGTCGTCCACACCCGCCTTGATGGCCTCGACCACCTGGGCCTGGCCGCTGTCGGTCGTCACCATGATCATGGGCGTCGTCAGGCTGATCTGGCGATACGCCTTGACAAACTCCAGCCCGTCCATGTTGGGCATGTTGAGATCGACCAACACGAGCTCGGGCGCAAAATCAGCGAGCGTGCGCAGCGCGTCCTTGCCATCGCTGGCTTCTTCAACGCGTTCACAGCCGATCTGGGTCAGCACGGACTTGATGATGTCTCGCATCGTCTTGGAATCGTCAATCACGAGCACATTCATGCCGCCACCTCCCCATGGGGTCGTCTGTCGCCGCAATCAGGGCGCATCCGATCTCGATCGACTCGACGCCTCATGGCATTGCCTCTTTCAATTCATCGGCTGGTTTGGCCGGACGCCTCAAAGCGTCAAGGCGATAGAGCCGCCCTACATCAATAATCAGAATGACCTGACCTGCCGGGCCGATCGCGGCGGCGCTGAACGGCGCCTCCCCGGCCCACGCGCGGTGTAGGGGCCGCGCAACGAACTCATCCCGCTCCAGCACTTCACTCACGACGAGCGTCGCTCGCTCGCCGTCTTTCTCGACATCGATTTCAAACGCGTCTGTCGCGCCGGACGATGGGGCATCGAGAATCTCCCGCAGGACAATCGTGCGGGATGTCGTCGGCTTCGACGCATCACTGAGGCGCCGAGCCGCGACGACGCGGGACACGGGGATCGCCAAGACGTCTTCACCGACACGAATCAGCAGCGCGCGCGTCAACGCAATGGACAATGGCGCCTTGATCGTGACGGTGACGCCATGGCCTTCGCGCGATTCAACGGACACTGATCCGCCCAGACGTTGGATGCGCTCTTTGACCGCGTCCATGCCCACCCCGCGGCCCGACAACATGGAAGCCGAAGTGGAAGTGGACACACCCGGCCGGAAGATCAATTGATCCAGATCAGCTTCCGACCAGGAATGCGCCTCTGCAGGCGCCGCGATTCCTTGCTCCGCGGCGACTTCACGCAATCGGTGGTGATTGAGTCCGCGACCGTCGTCTATCACGCGAACGACCGCTTCGTCGCCATCCTGCGTTGCGCAGACGGTGATTCGACCGATGCCCGGTTTTCCGGCAGCCACGCGCTCTTCCGTCGTTTCGATCCCATGGTCCACGCTGTTGCGCAGCAAGTGCGTGAGCGCTTCACCCAGTGCTTCCAAGACAGACCGATCCATCTCCAGATCGCCGCCCTCCAGCGTCAGCTCAACGCGTTTGCCGGCCGATCGGGCCGTGTCCTGAATGAATTTCGGATAGCGATTGAACAGCGTGCGCATGGATTGCATCCGCACGTGGAGTGTGGCGTGCTGCAAATCCGAGGTCAGCCGATCGAGATCTTCCGCAAGCCGCCGCACCTGCTCCTGCACATCTCGCGCGGAGGCATTCGATTGGCCATTGGATTGACTGTGGGATTCTTGCAAAGCCGCGAACTGGTTCTTGCGAAGGGACAGCTCGCTGACCAGATCAAGGACGGCTTCAAGCCGACCAGCGTCCACACGAACAAAAGGAGTTGTCAGTGGCGCACGTTCAACGTCGTTTTGACTCGTCGCCTGGGGCCTCGCAGACATTGAAACATCGCTGGCCACTTCAGACTCAGCGCCCGATGTGCGAAAGGCGCCTTCAGCAGCGTCGATCAATTCGAACAGTCGCTCGTGGATCGTTGATTCTTCGTCAGTACCGACGTCTGCATCTGTCACCAGCGTACGAATGGCTTGAAGCGCTTCAGCGAGTGTGGGGCGTTGAAAATACGCCGCAGCTCGGATCAAACCATCGCACTGCGCCTGAATGTGCGTCAGTGGCTCTCCGCCGGCGCGCTCCGCGCAGGCATTCCGCATCGCGTCGAGCCCTTGCTTCAGATCATGTTCGAACGCGTTCAGGAGCGCGTGTCGATGTTCCGGGAGTTCGGTTCCTCCATCATGATTCGTCTCTTCATCCAGCGCCATGGTCGTGAGGGGTGAGGTTCGCGGCCGATGCGCATCTCCACGCTCAAGACCTGATACAAGCTGGCGGATCTCGCTTGTCGAAGCCAGCAAGGACTCAACCAATGACCGATCGATGCTTGCGGCGTCGTCGCGATACGGACTAAGCCGCGATTCAGATTGGTGCGCCAATTCAACAATGGCGTCCTGGGAAAGGAAACCGGCATTGCCTTTGATGGTGTGCAGCGCCCGAAAAGCGGCGTCCACTCGATCGTTGGTCGGATCCCCATCGCCGATGGCGATGAGCTCGGCGTCAGCGGCGTCGAGCAGCTCGTGCGCTTCCGCGACAAACTCCTTCACGATGGCGTCATCAAAATCACTCATGCGACTCAATCCGTGCGGCGGATTCCGCAAGAAAGAGCGCGGTGTCGAGAACCGGAAACTCGGTGTCATCCTCGGTGTGCCCAGTCGCACGTGAGAAGGACGACAGGACGCCATGTTGAGGCTGCGAATTCGATTGAATCGTGCAAACGACGGTTTCCCGAACGTCATCCACGACCATTCCGAATTCAAGACCTCGATCGCGCAACACGACGAGCAGATCGCTTGCGTTGTTGTCCGCGCCGTTCGGTGTGATCGTCACCACGGGGACCACGCGGCTGCGCACATTCACCACGCCGTGAATCATCGGTCTTGCGTGCGGCGTGCGCGTCACATGGCCAAGACGGGTGACCTCGACCACATCATCGATTCGAAAAGCGCATGAGACACCGTCGATCACGCAGATCATGACGGGCGCAACAACGCCGGCCCGTTCAGGCGCCGCAGTGTGCAATGGTGTGGTCACGCGAAGCTCGATGCAGACGTCCGAAAACTGAATCGACGATTCCTGTCATCAATTGATCGACGTGATCGTGCGCGGACCTAAGCATCGCGGCGCCCGGCCGGCCCGACTCAGGCGGAACGACGCGCCGTTTCCGGTTCAGGCTGGCGAATGGAGCCGATCGCGGCGCAGATCTCGCGAGGTGTCAGCCGCGCCGTGGAGAGATTCTCGTCATCAACCGCCTTCGGCATCCCATAAATCACGCACGTGCTGGCTTCCTGGGTCAGCACGGCGCCGCCAGCCTCGACGATCGCCCTGGCGCCTTCCACACCGTCTTCGCCCATGCCGGTCAAGACGATGCCGAGCGCGCGCTCGGCGCAAGCGTCGGCGGCGGACGCAAACAGCTCATCCACGCTGGGTTTAAAGAGCGTCTCCACCGGCTCATCGACGACGCGAAGAAACGGACGCTGCCCCGGAATTCGTCGCACCACGGTGTGGCGACCGCCGGGCGCGATGTACACCGCGCCTGGATAGAGCGGCATGCCGTTCTCCGCTTCCAGCACATTGACAATGCATCGCCCATTCAAACGATCTGCCAGACTGCGCGTGAAAATCGCGGGCATGTGTTGTGCAACGACGATCGGCGCGACGATTTGCGGCGACAGCGATGAAATAATGGTTTCAAGCACAGGCGGCCCGCCTGTGGATGATCCAACCACCACAAGTTCGAACGCATCGCGTTGCAGTGCGCTATGAGCATCGCCTTCGATATTCGAAGTTGGCCGCTCACCGGTCTTGGCGGCGCCGAGCGCTTTGATCTTCGCAACGAGTTCATTGCGAATGGCGTGAATATCCAGACTGACATGCCGCGCGTCTTTGGCGACGAAGTCGAGCGCGCCAAGGCGGAGCGCATCGAGTGTGTCCTGACTGCCGCGCGTCGTCAGGCTTGAGACCATCAGCACGGCGGTCGGGCTTTCGGCCATGATGCGCTCGAGGGCGCCGAGGCCGTCCAGACGGGGCATGTGGATGTCGAGCGTGATGAGGTCCGGCCGAAGGAGCCGCGCCTTTTCGACCGCTTCGAGACCGTCGCGGGCGGTGTCGATGACGCTCAACCCCGGTTCGCTCTCAATCAATCGCGTGAGCGAACGCCGCATGAATGCGGAATCGTCAACGACAAGCACTCGCATGGATCAAAGCCCCGATTTCAGTCACGAACGCCAAGGCGGCGCGTCGCCGGCGGCGACGTCGTGCCGGAAAGATCGGTCATTTCGGACCCGGCGTTGACAGGCCTCAAAGCGGCGCCGACTCGAGGCCTGGGCTGCCGAAGCCCGGCGCCCCCAAGAACGGTGTTCCGATAACAATCGTTGAAATCGAGGGTTGCGCAACGATCGACGTGTCCCGTCGTGCTGAATCGGGCCCGAAATCGCCTGAAATTGAGTTTGCTTCGACTTGTGGGGATAGGTAAACTCGTGGTGACGTGTTTCTTCCCTCCTGCCCACCATACTTCCCCCGGTATGGTGGGTCTTTTTGTTTTTGAACCGCCCTGAGCGCCGTCAATGTGCGCCTGGCGTTAATTCCGAACCACAACAAGACCTGTCAATCCCGCATTTGTCTGTAGCTCTGCGAGGTAGATTTCCTCGGGCGCTTCAGTGGCGAAGAACCCCTCGCCGCGCATGGTTTCCCCGTGTTCGTCATGCAGCGCTGAAATGGGAACACGAAACGTCTCGCCCACTTCGACACGCTCGGTCGGCGCGCTGAACCACGCATTCACCCACAGCCGACCAGCAGGCAGAGGCTCCGCCGTCGTATTTGTGAACTCGAGCACACCGCGGCGAGTCACCACCTGCACATCGACAGCGCCCAGACGCTCAATCGTCGAGGGGTAGCTGGGACCGGGCCGCAGCGTCTTCTGACATCCCGCCAATGCGAAGATCACCAAACCACATGCGATGATTCTGAGGTTCATGCGCATATACTCGCGCCGATGGGCTGTACGAGCAACAACGCGACCGAACCTTCGCCTGGCGTCGCCCCAGGCGCGGCTGAAATCGACACGCACGCTGTCGCTCGCGCCCACCAGATGGATCCGCGGGTCCTCGAACAGGTTCCCGGCTTTGACGCCCCCTTCTTTCAGGCAGGCCTTGCGGGCTACTCGGACGCCGCGATGCGGATTATCGCGCGTCGATTCGGATGCCCGTTCTGCGTCACCGAAGCGCTGCTGGACCGCACCCTCCTCGCCGGCGGCAAGGGCTTTGCCAAGGCCGACCTCGGCGAATTGCACGACAACGTCCCCGGCGGCGAAGAGGATCATCCGCTCGCCGGCCAGATCATGGGCTCTGACCCTGACGAAATGGCTCGCGCCGCCGACAAGATGGTGCAATGGAACGCCGAGCACGCGCCGAATGGCGCCGCGTTCCAGGCCATCGACGTCAACCTCGCGTGCCCCGTCAAGAAGATTCGCAGCAAGGCCCGAGGCGGTCACTGGCTGCGCGACCCCGAAGGCGCTATCGAAATCCTGCAAGCGGTGCGCGACGCCGTGCCAGAGACCGTTCCGGTCACACTAAAGATTCGGCGCGGCAGCGATGACAGCGCCGAAGCCGAGCGCAACTTCTATGTGATCTTCGACGCCGCGTACGAGTTGGGATGCGCATGGGCGACCGTGCACGGGCGAACGGTCGAGCAGAAGTATGTCGGCCCGAGCCGGTGGACGTTTCTGCGCGACCTCGTGAATGCGCGTCCGGACCGAATCATCTTCGGCTCAGGCGACATCTGGAATGTGCACGAGATCTTTCGGATGATCGAATACACGGGTGTTCATGCGGTGTCCGTCGCGCGCGGCTGCATCGGCAACCCGTGGATCTTCCGCCAAGCCCGGCAAATGCTCGCAGGCGACGCCCCGACCGAACCAACGCTCGCCGAGCAGCGCGATGCCCTCGAGCAGCATTTCATGCTGTCCGTTGCGGTCAATGGCGAATACAAGGCGAGCTACGTCATGCGAAAATTCGGCGTGCGGTTTGCCCAGCACCATCCGGATTTTGAATCGGTGCGCAAGGAATTCATCGCCGTGAACAGCATCGCCGATTGGCAGGCTGTGCTCGATGCGCACTACGGCGCGCCGAGCGACGATGCGAATGCATGCGCACACGAGCGCGAAGTTGCGCCCGCCTGAGTTTCGCCGGAAACAAAGTGGAGTTCGATTCGATGCGCGCACGGCGCTTTGAGCAATCGCCTGATTTCACTTGAATCATTGACATTTTCGTATCGCGTTCATTGAGCGGTAGATTTCGTGTGCGATGCTCACGTCATGAGCACACATGAAACACATTGGCGAAGGCGCATCGCTGCGGCGGGAATCACGATCGGGACACTGGGAATACTCGCGGGCTGTGTCGACTCAAGCCTCAAGCCACCAGTCGCGCTGCATCAGCGCGACGCCACACTGCGGCTGGTCGATTCGTACGATCGCGACCTTCAGACACTGCAAAGCGCGTTGGATGCGTTGCTGCAAATCCGTATGGAAACGCAGCGAGCAGCCATCGAAGCCTCATTGCTGAATGCGTATGTGACGGCGTCCGGCGATGCTGATTCCGACGCGCTCGTCGCCGCCATTCAGAATGAAGTTGGGGCGCTACCGGATGCGCTCGTCATGGCGGTTCGCTCTGGGCGCCTGACGCTCGACGGGGCGAAGTCGTGGCTGACCGACTACGCCCTCGCATGGCGCATGCATCAAGGCGTCCACGTGCGAGCATCGCTGATCGCGCAACTCGGGGCCCTTCAGCCATTCAAGAGCGCCCGCGACGCAATCGAAGCCGCCATGGCCGAGCATCGCACGCACATCCAACGCCTTGCGCACGAAGCGACGGCCTCCGCCGATGCGCTCCTCGGCGTCTACGCCCTCGAACACGAAGTCGAATCGCCAACGCGCGGCGTTCTGGCCCGATTCTTCCACGATGTCGTGTTGGACGATGTACGCGACCCCGATGCGCGGCGTGAACTGCTCGCCGCATTCACGAACTTGATCGATTCTGAGTTTCTCCCAACTGAACGAACGGAGGCGCCCGAATGAGCGATCACCCGAACATGGCCGACATCGGATCGCTCGCCGCGTCTCTCGCCACAACTGATCAACCAACCATCACGCTTTCGAGCGACGAGGGGCGTTTGGTGTCCGCCGCGCTGCTGGAGTTGATCGCGAGTCAGACCGTCATTGCGAAGCAAACGCGATTGCTTCAACTGCACGGCGAACTGCGATCGCGGATCGACACCATCGCCAAGGACGCGATTGAGCACGTCACGAATCGGCTGGACACGCCCAACCCTGTACAGGCGTATGACTTCGAGAGCGCTGAAGCTGCGCGTCGCGAGTTGCTGGCGTCAACAGAATCCGCGAACACAACCCGAGCAACACTCGCCGCGGCGTTGCGATTCGTGAAAGTACTTATTGCCGGCTGACGCCTCGATTTTCTCTTCAACAAAATCTTTGTCGCCTGAAACCCAGAAAGGTCATTGACGGTTTACGACGAGTGTAGTAGGGTGGCCCTCCGACACGCGTAGTAGACCGCCGAGGCCCGATGCATGACGCGACGAACACCTGAACTAGGCGATGCGGAACTGGAAGTCCTCAAGGCCCTGTGGGACCACGAGCCGGCCACCGTCCGCGAGATCCGCGACATCCTTCAGCGTCGCGGCAAGAAGGTCGCCTATACGACTGTCCTGACCTTCCTCACCCGCCTGGAGCAAAAAGGCTGCGTCCGGAGCGACAAATCCGGGCATGCCTACGTCTACCGGGCCAAGGTCACGCGCGACCGCATCATCGGCAGCCGCATCAAGGACACCATGAAGCAGCTGTTCGACGGCGCCGCGGCGCCAATGGTGCTGCACCTCATCGAAAACGAGAAGTTCTCGCCGACGGAGCTGGCGGAGCTGCAGAAGCTCATCGAAGACCTCGCGCATGATCGGGAGGGGCCGGCGCCAAAGCGCCGCTGAACTGCCATGGATGGAGCCCTGCTGTATGAAGGTCTGTGGCGGAACGCCCTTGGCGTGATCCCCCTCGTCGTCGCGATTGCGCTGCTGTGCCGCTTTATGCCGATGCGCGCTTCCACGCGGCACACGTTGTGGACGGTCGCGCTGCTTTCGCTCTTCATCCCCCCCATCATGCCGCGCATTGATGTTGCAGGATGGTTTGCTGCGTCTCCCGAAACCACCGAGATTGCGGATGATGCAGCGCTCACGCCGGCATTGACGGATACGCCAAAGACCGCGCAACGAATCACGCCGGACCCGCTGCAATACGCGACGCCGCGAAAGACTTTGGAAACGCCCTTGTCGGCGCCTGTGCGATCCGAATCGCCGCGATATCGCGAGATGCGCCCCACACGTGAAGCGAAGGCAATCGATCAGCCCTACGCGCCGTTTGGAGAGCAGCTTCGCAGCGAGCGATCCTGGAATGACGTCACGCTGACGAAGGATTCGCCTGTTCGCTTCGCGCATCGACCTTCAGAGCCGTTCAATTCCCGACAGACTCTTGCCCGGAACGAACTGGCCGAAACCAAACCGCCGGCCACATTTACGCGGGGCGAGACGCTCCAGCCCGTGATCCTCGACGAGCCGATTGTGCTCGCTGAACCTGCGGCGACCGACGCCAGCCCGTTCACCGTGGTCACCACGCCGCTAACGACGTACGCACGCTCAATCTTCCAGCCATTCTTCGAGCGTGAGACGTACGCGCCCTGGATTCTCGAAGCGCGAGCGGTGCGCGACGCCTTCATTGCGTTGCCGCCGTTCCCCGCGCCGCTCTGGCTCGCAGGCGCCGGGCTCATCGCGATGATCGCCGGCATTCGCATTGCGATGCATCGACGATTCATCGCTCGGGCGCTGCCCGCATCCGTTCGCGTGCAGATGATGGTTGAAGAGTGCGCGGATTCATTCGGTCTGCGCCGCTCCCCCACGACGTACATGGTGCTTGATCGCGTTTCACCGATGATCTGGTGCGGCGCCTCCCCCAAGCTCATTCTTCCCCTGGAGCTCTGGCGAGAGCTCGACGACGCCGGCCGACGCGCCGTCGTCCATCATGAACTTGCCCACCTCAAACGCCGCGACCACTGGCTCCGCTGGGCGGAACTGGCGGTCGGCTGCGTCTATTGGTGGCACCCGATGGTGTGGTGGGTTCGCAAGAAGCTTCGTGAAGAAGCGGACAACTGTTGCGACGCCTGGGTCACCGCGCTCCTGCCGACCGAGCGCCGTGCGTATGCGACAGCCCTCCTGCGAACCAAGGCGTACCTCAACGACACAACAACGACTCCGGGACCGGTCGGCCTCGGTGTCACGACCGCGACAGCCAAGCGCTTCGCGAGGAGATTGACCATGGTGATGACGCATCGAAACAAGCCACACCTCTCCGTCACTGGATTGCTGCTTGCGGCCGTTCTCGGCGTGACCGCGATGATCGCGACGCCCATCTGGGCCTGCCCGCCGGACCACCATGACAAGAGCCCGGAGGAGCACGCGAAGCTTCACGGCAAGGCGCCGAAAGCGCCAAAGGCTGAAAAAGCTCCAAAGGCCGACAAAGCGCCGAAGGCCCCCAAAGCTCCGAAGGCTGCAAAGCAGAAGCAGTCCACGGAGTCAGGAAGCACCTTTGAGCAGTTCCTCGAAGAGCGCGGCGGCGATGAGAACCTTGACGCTCGCCTGCGCGAACTCGAGCAACGACTGAATCACGCCATGCGGAATGTTGAGGGTCTGCTCACCGCGCCTGAAGCGCCGGAGCCGCCGTCGCCGTCAGCCGCGCCCTCGGCTTCCACGCTCCGCGCTCTTGGGTATGGCCAGGACGCCGGCGCCACGTTTGACCGTGATTACAAGCTCTCCAAGGACAAACTCGCCAAGCTGACCAAGCTGATGTCCCGCGAAGATGTGCCCGTGCTGATCATCCCCGGTGACGACAAAATCACCGTCCGCGGCACCGCTCGTGAGCACATGATCTTTGGCGCGTTCGTCTCCATCATCAATCCGGTCAAGGGCTCTTCCGTCGTTTCACTTTCTGACGGCAAACTCGATGATCTCTCCGACCTGATGATTTTAAGCAGCGTTCCTATTCGTGTGCGTCCTGCGGATGAACACCTCACGGTGTATGGAACTGACCTCGAGTTGCGCGTGTTCAATGAATTCGCCAAGCTGATCGATCCGGAAGGATTCAAGTCGAAGTCACCGAAGTCGGGCGACGCCTCTGGAGCAAACGCTCAGGCGCAACGCGTCAATCCCGCGCCGGAGCCCAAGGTTCGCCAGCAGATTGAAGCTCGCGCCCACGCCGCGATGAGCAAGGCCCGCGCCCTGCATGTCGAAGCGGATCGTCTCGAAGCCCTTCGCGCAGAGATCGAAGAGAAAGTCGCCGCGATCGAAGCGGAAGCGGAAGAGATTGAAGAGAAGGCGGACGCCGTCGCTGATGAAGCGGATGAGATGGTCGATCGCGCCGAAGACCTCGCTGCCGAAGCGGAAGAAACCGAAGCCAATGACGCCCGCTATCGAATGGTCGCCGAAGCCGGCGCCCTTCGCGCCGAGGCCGATGCTCGCCGCGTCTCCGCGCACGCGTTGCTCGCCCAGGCCGAAGCCGTCATGCGACAGGCTGAAGTGCTTGAAGCGCAGGCCGAAGCGATGGAAGACCGCGCCGATGCGCTTCGCGACCAGGCGGATGAAATCGAAGACACGCTGACTGACCATCTGGATTCGCTCGAAGCGTCGCTGAACGACCGCTACGAGAAGCTGAATCACATGATCCAGCAACAGGCGGCTCAAATCGAGCAGATCATCGAGTCCTATGACAAGCGACTTGGCCAGGAAGTGGATGGGCGACTCGCCCAGCAGCTTCGCCAGCAACTGAGCGTGATCGACCGGGCCGCCGAGCAGCGCGTGGTCGTTCGAAACGCGTCGAATCACTGATCTTCGTCAGGAAATGGCGCCGGGCGACCGCTCGCCGGGCGTCCTTGTTCAGGAGTGCGCTCGCGCGGCGGCCATGTGGGTTTCGCCACCCGCCCACTGGCCGTCGCGCAGCAGCGCCATCGTTGCGCGTTCGCTGGAGCCCTGAGAGCGACCAAACGGAGTTGGGACCATGCGTTTCCGTTGGATGACCTATGCCGCTGCTGCACTCGTCGCACTCGCGATGACGCCCGCGCTCGCCTGGAGCGCCGAGCCTGATCCGGCCCTTCGCGCGTACCACGCCGGCAATGGCTTTCTCAATCGCGGCCTCAATGAGTTGGCCATCAAGGAATATGAAGCGTTCCTCGAACAGCGACCAGATCACGACAACGCATCCACCGCGCGGTACGGCCTTGGTGTCGCGCTCTTTCGATTGAGTCGATACGAAGATTGTGTTGATGCATTAACGCCGGTGCTTCAGGAGCGCGAGTTTGAGTTTGCGTCGGAGGCCGACCTCCTCCTCGGCCAGTCGCATCTCATGCTGGGCGAGTTTTCCGAGGCCGCGGAGCGATTCCAGTCGCTGGTCGATCGCGATGCGTCACATGCGTCCGCGTCCGCCGCGGCGGCGCTGCTGGTTGAATCACGCTACCGCGCCGGCGACACCGAACGCGCCGAGCGCGCCGCTGACGCATTCACCCGACGATGGCCCAACGATGCGCAGCGCGATCGCGTGATGTTCTTCGGCGCGATGGCCGCTATGGCAGATGAGCGATTCGCGGATGCGGCCGCGCGATTCAGCACGGTCGTGGAATCCGCGCCGGAAAGCCCGCTCGCAGGGCAGGCAACGCTGCTCGCCGCGCAATGCCACCAGCGCGCCGGAGCTCTGAATGAAGCGGCTCGGTGGTATCGCCAGATCATTGATGAAGCGCAGGACGCGCTCCTGCCGGATGCGCTCTACGGCCTTGGCGCGATCCTCCATGCTGAAGGCCAGGATGACGCCGCAGCGGAACTGCTTGACGCGTTCATTCGATCCAATTCGGATGATCCACGCGTGGCCGACGCCGCCTTGCGCCGCGCACAAATCTGGTTCCGCCAAGGGCGCTACGACCGAGCGTCAACATTGCTTGATCGCGCCGCAGACGCCGAGAATGCGGATGAAGGCGCCATCGCGTACTGGCAGGCCAAGATCGCGCTTCGCACGGGTGACGCGGGCCAGGCGGCGACCATCCTTGCAAACGCCATCGATGCCGAACCGAATCACGCCCTCGCGCCCGAAATGCAATACGACCTGAGTGTCGCGCTGCAGCGCGCCGGCGCACATGAGCAGGCGCTCGAATCGCTGACTGCATTCCAGCAACGGTTCAACGAACACGAGCTTCAGAGCGGATCTCTGGCGCTGCAGGCTTCGCTGGCGCATGAGCTTGAAGATTTCGACACCTGCATCGCGGCGTGTGAAGCGTTTCTTGAATCGAACAGCCAAAGCGCACAGGCGCCGGCGATACGGTTCCTGCTCGCCGAAACGCTTTTTCTGAGTGATGACTTTGAAGCGTCAGAAGCCGCGTTTGAAGACTATCTCGATGATCACGCGGATCTGCCGGACGCCACTCGCGCCAGGTTCCGCCTCGGTGTCATCGCCTACCAGGCTGGCGATTTCGATCGCGCGGCGCCCCACCTCGAGCGCGTGCTCGAAGAGTCGGACAACAACTCTGCTTTCCCGAGCGTCACGCTCATGCTCGGCGAGATCGCGTTTGCCGACCGCAACTGGTCATTGGCGGAGCAGCGCTTCGAGCAGTACGTCCGCACTGATGAAGGCCGCGATGCGCCTTCGGCATCACTCAAAATGGGCATCGCGCGGCAACGCCAGAGCGACTTTGCCGATGCGCTCCGCGCGTTTGACGTCGCCATCAATTCGCTGAACGCCAGTGACGAAACCATCGCGCACGCCCATTTCGAACAAGGCCAGTGCCTGCTCGCCATGGAGCGCATTGATGAAGCTGAGCAAGCGTTCCTCGTCGTCATCGAATCTGATGACGCCACGCAGTTTCGCGGCGCAGCGCTGAACCATCTCGGCGCGCTGGCCGCGCGCCGCGGCGATCACGAACTCGCCATCGACCGACTCGAAGCCGCGCTCCGTGAGATTGAAGATGAGTCTCTTCGCGCCGACGCCCTGCACCGACTCGGTCGCTCCTACGCATCCGCCGGTCGGGCCGCTGACGCCGCCGAGGCGTTCGAAACGCTGAACAACGACCATCCTGACAACCGTTTCGCATTGGAAGCGCAGGCCCGTCAGGCGCTGGCCATGGCCAAGTCCGGCGACGATGACGACGCCATCCGAATGATTGAGCGCCTCGAGTCAAATGGCCTTGATCAACTCGACCCCGCGCTCGCTGGCGCCGTTCGATACGAGAAAGCCTGGCGTCTCCGCGAACAGGGCGATGTTCAAGGCGCGGCCGACGCGTATCAAGCCCTGTTGACCGGCGACATTAGTGACGACTTGCGGGCGCACGCGCTCGTTGAGCTTGCTGATCTTGAGCTTGCTGAAGGACAGTTCGACGATGCCATCGGCCGCCTGCGCGAAGCCATGGAACTTGCCGGTCCTGGTGGCAGCGATGATGAGACGCTCCGCGCCGGCGCGACGTACCGTCTGGGCCTGGCGCTGCATCGCACCAATGCGCATGCGGAAGCCGCGGAATGGCTCGACCAGTACTTGCGGTCAGGTCATGTCGATGATGCGCTTGTCGCCCCATCACACCTGATGGCCGGCGAGTCGCTGTACCAGGTTGGCCGCCATCGACAGGCAACGCCGCACTTTGAGCAAGTCGTCGAGATCAGCGATGACGACGATCACATCGCCACCAGCCTGCTTCGACTGGGTGAATGCCAGGCGGCAGGACAAAAATGGGCGGCGAGCGAACGCGCGTTCTCCGACTATCTCTCTCGTTTCCACGATGGAGAGCTCTGGTTCCAGGCGCGATTTGGTCAGGGGTGGGCGCGGGAGAATCTCGGGCGGCACGATGACGCCATCAGCGCGTATCAGGAAGTCGTGGACCGACACGATGGCAAGACCGCCGCGCGAGCGCAGTTCCAGATTGGCGAATGCCTCTTTGCGCAACGCAAGCTGCAGGACGCCGTCGCCGCATTTATGAAGGTTGATGTGCTGTACGCCTATCCGGAATGGTCCGCGGCAGCGCTCTATGAAGCTGGCCGGTGCTTTGAAGCGCTCGGCCAACCGGCGGAAGCGCGCACCCAGTTCCAGCGCATTCAGAATGAATACGCCGACACGAAATGGGCGCCGATGGCGGCGTCACGACTCGCGGCGGTCCCCGCCAACACGCTCCCCGGCCGATGACGCACACGCGCCACGGCGCGCAGGAGGTCCGCACCCATGCTGACGATGTTCACTCCAGTTCTCACGCTCGCCGCGACCAACGCCGGCGCGCCAAGCCCAGCCCAGGTGACGTCCGTCTGGGACTTCGTCCTCAAGGGCGGGTTCATGATGATTCCGATCGGGATCTGCTCCCTGGTCATGCTGGCCATCGCGGCGGAGCGCTCGCTCTCCATCAGGAAGCGATCCGTCATTCCACCATCTTTCCTGCCGGGGCTGAAGAAGAAGATGGATGACGCCAACGGTGATCCATCCGCTGCCATTTCGTATTGCAAGAAGCACCCGAGCCCGATCGCGCGCGTCTTCGCCGCCGGACTCAAACGAATGCACCTGCCGCTGGAAACGCTCGAGCGTCACATCGCTGAAGCGGGCGAGCGTGAAGTCATCAAGCTTCGCAAGAACATGCGCGCGTTGTCGATCATCGCGGCCATCACGCCGCTGCTCGGTTTGCTGGGCACGATCTTCGGCATGATCGCGGCGTTTCAGACCGTCGCCGTCACAGGCGATGCGCTGGGGCGCACCGAACTTCTGGCGAGCGGCATTTACGAAGCGCTGATCACGACCGCCGCCGGCCTCATCGTCGCCATCCCGTCATTGATCTTCTATCACTGGCTGAGCGCGAAGATCGATCGAATCGTCCACGAGATGGACCTCATGACACTGGAGTTTGTGGAGTCCTACGCGCTCCCAAGCGCCGCCGCCCCGCGCGTCCGCAACCGAATTGAAGAGTCGGACAACGGCGCTGCTACGGAACCCGCGGTGGCCGCGGCTCATGAGTGAATCCACGTTGCTGCGGAGACCTTCGTCATGATTCGCTCGACAGCGCCAAGCAATGAGATCGCCATTGAGATCACACCCATGATCGACATGGTGTTTCTGCTGCTCATCTTTTTCCTGGTCGCGACGACGTTTCACCAGACGGAGCGCGAGCTGCAGATCGCGCTCCCCCACGCCGCCAGCGCCGCTCCAATTAGCGTGGCGCTCCGCGAAATCGTCGTCAACGTCGGTCCCGATGGCGAAATCATCGTCGCCGGTGAAGCCATGGAGGCCGAAAGCCTTCGTTCACTCATCGAAGACGCCGTCAGCGCTAATCCGGAACAGAAAGTTTCGGTTCGCGGTGATCGCACAACGCCCTATGCCAACGTTGTTCGTGTGCTGGATATCTGCAAGAACGCCGGCGTGCAGGAGCCGTACCTCGACACCGTGCCGACCCCGTAAACGAAACGCCGCACTATGAAGTTCCTGCGCACCACATTGCCATTCATCATCGCCGCGGCGCTTGTCGTGACGATTGGCGTGATCCTGTGGCTGACGATGGATGCGCGCGTGCCGGTCTATACAGACGCGGATCTCATTCGCGACCCGGTTCGCTCGGCGCCGGTGCGCGACATTCTCTGGCAGCCCTCGCGGCGGCTGTCGTCGCCTCTGAACAGTGAAACAGACGACTACGAGCCGCGCATGAGCGCGGATGGGCTGACCATCTACTTCGTTCGCGGCAAGCCCGGCGACAACGCGGACATCTACACCGCGATGCGCACGCCGGATGGCTGGACGACGCCTGAACCGTTCGACATCGTCAATTCGAATGCGGACGACCTGGGCCCCGAACCATCGCCCGATGGCGAGTCGCTGTTCTTCTATTCGAATCGCGCCGGTGGCCTAGGCGGGTACGACCTGTGGGTCGCCAGCAAATCAACCAATGGCGAGTGGCTCCCGCCGGTCAACCTCGGCCCGGCCGTGAACTCGGAATTCAACGAATACGGCGTTGCCTACGCCGCGACGTCCAGTGAATTGTACTTCGCGTCCAATCGACCGCGTGATGACGAGGCCGAAACGCGGGATCCCGATGCATGGCCCGCGACCATTCGCGAAGACCTTCATCATCGCGACTACGACCTGTTCGTCGCGCCATGGACGGACGCCGGCGCCGGTGCGCCAACGGCGCTCGACCACATCAATTCGCCGTACAACGATGGCTCCCCCGCCATTTCGCCATTCAATGATTTCCTGTACTTCGCATCGGATCGTCCCGGCGGTGAAGGCGGATTTGATCTCTATCGCACGCGCCGCCTGCGCGGCGACCATGACACCGTGGCCAACCTCGGCCCGGCGGTAAACACATCTGCAAACGAGCTTGATCCCGCCCTGTCCATGGGCGGTTATGAGTTGCACTTCTCGTCCGACCGAGCTGTGACCCGTGCGCCGCTCGCGCCTGACGTCTCAACGGACGCCCCGATCGATTCAAATGAACCTGCTGAGACTGATGATGCCATCGACGAAGCGCTGAGCGGACTGACGACCGACAGTGTCGATGAAGAGGACGACTACGACCTCTTCCGTACGACATCGCGTGAAGTCTTCATCGAAACGGACATCACGGAAGCGTCGATCAACTGGGGCGCGGTGATTCCATGGTTGCTCCTTCTCCTCCTGCTACTCCTTCTGCTCTTGCTGTTATGGCTGTTGCGACGGGTCGTCTCAGACGACCGACTCCGCAAGCTCAGCCTGCTGGCCAAGTGCATCCTTGCGTCGCTGCTCATTCACCTGTTGCTGCTGCTCGCGTTCACAGTGTGGCAGGTGACAACCAGCATCGGCGAATTGCTGGAGCGATCCGGCGGCACGCGCGTCACACTCGCCAGCGTCGGCGCCGGCGACAGTCTCGCCTCGCAGGTGCGCGGCAGCGTGACGGATGTGTCCTTCGACATGGCCGAACTCCCGACCGTCGAAACAACACCGACAACGGTCTCAATCGACACACCCAGCCCGATGGAGCGGTTTGAGACCTCAACACCGTCGCTGTCGGATGTGGACGCGAGCGAATCCATCGCGCGGGCCGAATCGCAGGATGCGCCAGTCCCCAATGCGGCGATGGCGCAGTCGGAGCCGGCGCCGATCGACCCCGGCGCAGCCCAACCATCGGCCGCGGCGGCGCCACCAAGCGCGTATGTCGCCGAAGCCGCTGAAGAAGCCGAGGTGCGCCCGCCGCAGGTGGTGGAGGTCCAGCCAAGCTCGCAGGCCCAGGTGCAGGACGCATCGAATGAGCCAACGAGTTCAATGGCTGACTTCGCCAACGCCGCGGCGCCCGACACGTCAGTGCTCGAGGCGCGCACATCGCTCGCGGCGACTGAATCACAAGATGCGCCCACGCTCGATGCGAGCGCGCCCGCCAATCCACGACTTGAGAGTGCCTCCATCGAATTGAGCGCTCCCGTCGCGAATGTCGATGCCCCGCAGGAATCGGCGCCGCGAGCTAACGATGAGCGCCAATTGACTGTTGAAGCGCCCGATGCACGGGCCTCCCTCGCACAGGCTGATGTCGCTGAAACGACTGACGCTCAGGGAAGTTCGACCGCGCAGCCCGTTGCGATCAACCCCGCTGCAATCGATGTCGAAGTGTCATCACTCCCCGCCGCTCAGGCTATGGCGATCGACGATTCACCAATGACGGCAGCGCCGGCGACCACCGACGCCCTCGCCCAACTTGATGCCAGCAGCATCAATGTTCCGAATGCAACGCTCACGGACGCAGCGGCGCCTGCGAATGCGACACAATCGACGAATCAAGAAGCTGAGCTCGTCCCGGCCACCACCGCGGCGCAACAACCATCGTTGCGACACGCGCAGCTTGAGGCGTCTGACTCAACACAATCCGAAGCGCAGCAGGTGCAGCTCGATGCGCCGTCCGAGACGGCAAACGTCATTCAATCCATCGACATTCCTACAGTCGAATCGAATGATGCGCCGATGGCGGCGCCAAACGCCTCAGTGAATATGGCGCCGTCCCAGTCCACCATGGCTGTTCCACTGCCGGAACTGCAAGTTGTCGATGCCGTTCCGGGGGCAACGATGGCGGGGGCCGAGTCAACAGTGGAGCCAACTGCGCGCGTGGATGCGGCCGCGCACGCCCCGGCGCAGGAGCAATTCTCGCCGACGGAACATGCGCAGGCTTCGATCACATCGCCTGTGGACATCGCAGCGGCGCCGTCCACCTTCGATGCGCCATCCCAACGATTTGAGGCGCCTGACATCGAAATCGCTGACGCGAACGTTAATACGCCCTCCCCATCCGCGCCGACCGCACAGCCACTGGCTGATCTCAGTGCGCTGCCGCTCCTGGCGACGCCTGATGTGCGCCTGCCGATGGACATCCAGCCTGCTGAAGACATCTACCCGCAACGCAATCCGGCGCAGCGCCAGGAACTCGTTGAAGAGCACGGCGGAAGCCGCGAAACAGAGCGAGCGGTGGCCATCGCGCTGGATTGGCTTGCGCGTCATCAAAGCGAAGACGGGCGCTGGAGCAGCGAAGACTACGACGATGGCTGTGGTCAATGCCGAGGCGCGGCTCGCGCCAACGTTGACGTCGCGCTCACAGGTCTAGCCACGTTGTGCTTTCTCGGCGCTGACTACACACACATGCAAGCATCTGAACATCAGATGGTCGTTCGCAGCGCGATTGACTTCCTGCTGACCAAAGTCGCCGATAGCGGCGATCTTCGGGACGGCGAAACGATGTACAGCCACGGCATTGCCACCATCGCGTTGTGCGAGGCATACGGCATGACGGGCGACCCGCTGCTTCGTGATCCGGCCCAGCGCGCCGTGGACTTCATCGCATCGGCCCGCAACACGACCGATGGCGGCTGGCGATATGAGCCGGGCATGTCAGGCGACACGTCGGTTCTGGGTTGGCAGGTGATGGCGCTGGCCAGCGCTCGACGTGTCGGACTCAGCGTGGATGACGAAGCGCTGAACGCAGCGAAGTCCTGGCTTGATCTGGTCAGCCCGCGCCGGGCGCCGGGTCTGTACAGCTATCAACCGGGTATGCCGCATACGCATTCGATGACGGCCGAAGCCATGTTTGTGCAGCAGCTTCTTGGCGCCGATCGTGAACATCCGCGCATGACGCAGTCTGCAACGTTTATCAGCACGGAGCTTCCCGACTGGCAGGATGGCGCCAACACGTACTACTGGTACTACGCGACGCTCTCCCTCTTCCAGCACCAGGGTGATGGATGGCGCCAGTGGAATCAGGCGCTGACGCGCGAGCTGCTCCGCGAGCAACGCGACGACGGCCGCGCCGAAGGCAGTTGGGATCCGGCGGATCGCTGGTCGCGGATCGGCGGACGCATCTACCAGACGGCGCTGTGCACGCTGAGCCTCGAGGTGTATTACCGGTACCTGCCGCTGTACATGCAGCCGGCGGATGAGTGATCGCACCGAGGCAAGTTCCCATCGCGCCGATCGCTCGTCGCGTTCACAGCAGGGATTCCACAACGAAAACCGCCGAGCTTTTCGCTTCGCGATTCTTCGCGAAGGTCAAAGCCCGGCGGTCCAAAGTGAATCATGCAAGGCCCGCGTGGCGAACTCACCAACGCGGACCTCTGTGAATGTCAGTCAATCATCCGCGGCGACGGCGAATCACGCACAGGGCGCCCATGCCAAGCACGCCCACCGCGCCCGGCGCGGGGATGGCCGTCGGAATGAGCACCGGGGCGCCGTTGGCGATCGGGTCCACGCCGCTGGCCTGGATCGGCGGGGCGATGAAGTTCGCCAGGCCTTCGCCGATCAACGCCGCGCTCGTGAACATCAGGAGCGTGATCGTCTCTTCGTTGCCAAGCTGCATCGAGACATCGTCAGACCACTGCCAGTCCAGCGAGGAGCCGAACCCGCCGAGGTCTTCGAAGTCGCCGGCGTTGCCGATCGGCGTATCGACGCCCGTGGCGGGCGTCACAAAGCCGCGACCCAGCACCAGCGAGCCGTCCATGACGTCAGTGCCAAGGAATGACAGGCCGCCGACCTGGAATTCAGACAGCGATGACACCGTGTTGGTGCTCGCCGAGACCAGATCGATCGTGTACGACCAGATCATGTCGCCGGCGTTGAGCGTCAGACCGCCAAGGTCCGCCTGCTGCGTGACCTGATAGACGTTGGTCACCAGCCCCGTCTGATCAATGACCTGACCGCCAACTTCGCGGACGTAGCCGCTGGTGGTGAACTGGCCGTTGTCGAACGGGAAGTTGTACGCCGTGTTCGCGACGTCCAACGTCGCCACCAGGTTCGTGAAGGACG
>MRWG01000948.1_pt1 | contig 22669 bp, 17 predicted proteins | sample 1013341 | NCBI WGS metagenome assembly MRWG01 (sample SAMN06117577, study PRJNA244670) | biofilm metagenome | biome: Water; feature: Cathode Biofilm; material: Biofilm; isolation source: microbial consortium enriched at the cathode of a solar microbial fuel cell | place: USA: District of Columbia ... | reverse complement strand
GATATTCGGCGTACAGAAATGTCCCCATCGGCTTGGCAACATCGAGGGGACGGAAACAGCCTGCGTTCACCGGCACGTTCGGAAACACATGCTTGATTCCGACATAGATTGCCGTTTGGGTCTGCGCCCAGACACAGTTCATCGGACCACGGCACGGTGGACTGCTTTTGGATAGATCGAACAACATCCGGTCGCCGTCGACTTTCACCGAAAGCTCGATCCTAAGTTGTCCCTCGTCGACCCCATCACTATCAAGATAGGTCGTGTACTCGTAAGTACCGTCGGGGATAACTTCAATATGGCGGCGCATCTGCCGCTCGGAACGAATGTCCAATTCGTCGATCACCTGCGCAACGGTATCTGCCCCGTATCGGTCGAGCAGGCTGCTCAGCCGCTCCGCTCCGATGTTCAACGCCGCCACTTGGGCTCGAATGTCGCCGATGCGCTCTTCGGGAATGCGGATGTTGGTCAGAATGAAGTTGAGGATATCGTCCGAGAGCACGCCTTCGCGGTAGAGCTTGACCGGTGGTATCCGTAATCCCTCCTGATGAATCTCCGTGGCACCTGTCGTAAAACCGCCGGGCACAGCACCGCCTATGTCTGCCCAGTGCGCGGCGTTAGCGAGGAAACACCAGAGTTCACCCTTATAAAAGAACGGTGTGACGAGTTTGGTGTCCATCAGATGGCTGCCGCCGAGATAGGGATCGTTGATGATGACGATGTCACCGGGCTTCAGGTCGTCACCATAATGCTCGATGACACTTCGGGTCGTGGCCTGCATGGCGCCAACGAAAACCGGCAGGCTCGTCTCGCCCTGTGTGATGACGTCGCCCGAACCTTTCCGGTAGATGCCGTTTGCCCGGTCAAGGGCCTCCGACACGATCGGCGAAAACGACGCCCGCTCCTGTACAAGATCCATCTCATTGGCAACCTGGCGGAGCGCGTTCTGGATCACGGCCAAGGTCACGGGATGAATGGCTTCGGTCTGCATGTCTTCGCGATTGACGCGCGTATCCATCACCCGGCCTCCGTCGTAATAATCAGGTTACCCATTTGATCGACCGTCGCGGCGGCGCCCGGATCGATCACGGTTGTGGCGTCAAGCTGTTCGACGATGGCCGGCCCGGCGACGGTGTCACCAGGACTTAGCGCATTTCGGTCGATGATGTCGGTGGCATGCCATGCGCCGTCGAACCATACGTCCCGGCTGCGAGTGGGTGCGGGTGCGGCCTGGTCACCGCCCGCCTTGTTGAGTATGCGCAGATCCATCGGCGGTCGATGGCCGATCACCGTAGATCTTAGGCTCATCAGGATTGGCCGCATTTCCGGAAGGTCCATGTTGAACCGCGCCTTGAAGACGGCCTGAAAGTCGGCGTCAACCTTGTCGGTATCGAAGCCCGGACTCTCAATCGGGATGCGCAGGACGTGGGACTGGCCTTCGAACAGCATGTCGGCCTCGAAGATCGTGGTGTGCCGTTCGATACGGCTAGAATCCTCTGCAATTTTCTTGAGGCCAGTATCACGGTGCTCGCTGAATATCGCGTCGACGACAGCTGCGTCGACCTCATTCAGGGGTTCGTTCAGAGTCCTGACAAAATCTCGCCTGATATCAGCGACGACGCATCCGAGCGCCGATGTCAATCCCGGGAACCGGGGGACGATCACCTTCGGAATACCGAGCTCACGAGCGATGCGGACGGCATAGAGCGGCCCGCCGCCACCGAATGCGAAGAGAGCGAAGTCCCGCGGATCCTGACCGCGCTCGATCGACACCAGCCGGATTGCTCCTGCCAGATGATTGACCGATACCGCAACCACGGCGTCTGCGGCACCGATCTGGTCAAGACCCAGGTGCCTACCGACGCGTTCCTGGAAGACATCTGCGATCGTTTTCCGCTCCACCGCGTCTTGAGCACCTGAGATACGTTCCTCGCCGATGATATTGAGCAATACCGCCGCATCAGTAGTCGTCGGCAGGGCGCCACCCTTGCCGTAACAGATCGGTCCAGGATCGGACCCGACGCTTTCCGGCCCGACGCGTAACACGCCAGCCGCATCGATTTGAGCAATACTGCCGCCACCGGCGCCGATTGTGTGGACATCGATCATCGGCACCCGGATCGGCACCGAATAGTCGATATCCTTCTCGTTCGAGATTGTCGGCACGCCGCCCTTGATGACGGCGACGTCGAAGCTGGTGCCGCCCATATCACAGGTAATTACGTTTTCGAAACCTGCGGACGATGCCGTCACCGCAGCGGCGATAGCACCCGCAGCCGGGCCCGACATCACCGTGTGAACCGGCATCGCGACCGCTTCCCGGGCGGACATCATGCCGCCGTTGCCTTGCGTCAAATGCAGCTCCCGCTCGTAGCCGGTGTCGCGCAGACCAGCGGATAGATTGTTCAGATAACGCGCCATCACGGGCTGGACAAATGCGTTCAGGGCCGTCGTGCTGCCGCGTTCGAACTCGCGAAACTCACGGAGCGTCCCGGAGCCCGTGCAAACGTATTCGTTTGGCCAAATTCGCCTGACAATCTCGGCGGCGCGTTCTTCGTGGGCGGCATTCTTGTAGGCGTGAAGAAAATGGATTACCAGCGCTTCGGCGCCTAGGTCGAGAAGCGCTTTCGCGGCTTCCGCCACCTGGACCTCGTCGAGCGACGTCACCACATTTCCCTCGGCATCTATCCGCTCGTCAACTTCAAAGCGCAGATCACGCGGGATGATGGGCTCGAAACGGCCGTACATACCGTACGTCTGCGGCCGTGTGCGGCGTCCCAGTTCCAGGATGTCTCGGAACCCGCGGGTCGTAATCAGACCGCAAACTGCACCTTTGCGCTCAAGAATGGCATTTGTGGCAACGGTGGTGCCGTGAACGATCTCGTCAAAACTGGCACCCGCCGATGTCAGCATACTGATCCCGGAAAGGATACCGACCGACTGATCTGCTGGCGTTGACGAAATCTTGGAATACCGGATGTCGCCGGCCTCGTCGTCCACGACCAGCAGGTCCGTAAACGTCCCGCCGACATCAATACCCAAAGTGCGAACTGCCACCGTGCAACTCCCTGTCATTTTTCGCCGGCAATTCCGGCTTCTTGTTGACAAGGCATAGCAATGGCTCGTATTCGATAATACCGTATAGTGGATTAAATACCGTATTATGGAAATTCGAGATGATTCAGGTTATCGACCGTGCGTTCGAAATCATCGGTTTCGTTGCCAGTTCCGGCACGGTGTCGCTCTCCGACATCGCAAAACACTGCAAGCTGCCATTGAGCACTGTGGCTAGGATCACCTCATCGCTTGAACATCACGGCGTTCTCGAGCGCTCGTCGCACCGGGCCTTCCGGCTTGGCGGGCGTCTGTTGACGCTGGCCTCACAGGTTGTACCGGTGCGTAGCCTGGTGGAGATCGCGCGCCCGTTCATGCTGAAGCTGTCCTCGAAGACCAACGAGGACGTCGGCCTGTCGATCCTACAGGGTGAAGAGGCAGTCATCGTCGATTGGGTATACGGCGATCACGCCGTGAAGGTGATCGAACCGTTCACTCCCTCGATCACACTCAACTGCGCGTTCCGCAAGGTCCTGCTCGCCCACAAGCGTCAGGAATGGATCGACAACTATATTTCCGGGACAGAATTTCCAAAGTACACCCCGCATACCATTGTCGGCAAGCAGAAGATCCACTCTGAGATCAACTCGGTTCGCGAACAGGGTTATGCTGTGTCGCGTTCCGAAAACATTATGGACGCGGCGAGTGTTGCCGGCCCCGTATTCGACAAGAACGGCGTGCTGGCTGCGACGGTCTTCCTGACAGCGCCGATTTCCAGGTTCGAGCGCAACGATCTCCGAGAAATGATCAGTGATGTCGTTAGCACAGCACGGACGATGACTGTCGCACTCCGAAATTCGGAGATGACGATATGATCTTTTTTATAAGTGTTGCCGGCTTTGTCACGTTAACCCATTTCGAAAATCCTCTGGCGGGCGAGTTCTGGCTGGCTACGCTCCAATCGCTGCCGCCCACGAACTCACGGCGGCAGACCGAAATCGTTTCATAGTCGACCTTGATATGAGATGCCGTTGGATGTTGAAGTGGCTGTAGAATGCAGAAAAGGTTGAGAGAAACCGCTGAGCTGATTTTCCGGACTTGAAGCGTTGCTGTTTGCGCTCTCGTCGTCGGGTCGGCTGATGAGAATTCTCAGCCCTGTTGTTAAGCCTTTTTCCTTTCAAGTGAGCTGCGGTCGGCAGGATAGTTCGAATGGCTGCGGCAGTCGGCCTCCACTTGTCGCTAACAATGGCCTTTGGAACAGATGCCGCTCGCTTGATCGCTTTGCGTAGGAACTTGCTGGCCGCGCTTTTGTCTCGTTTAGGCTGGAGAAGAATTTCTATCACCTCCCCTTCATCATCGACGGCGCGCCATAGATACATCTGCTTGCCATTGACCTTTAGAAAGACCTCGTCGATGTGCCAGGTTGAACTCGGCTTAGACCGTTTCATCCGAAGTCGCTTCGCATACTGGTTGCCAAACTTCTCAACCCATCGGCGGATGGTCTCGTAGGAGACGTCAATACCACGCTCGGCCAATAAGTCTTCGACATCCCGATAACTCAGCGTGAAGCGAAAATAAAGCCAAATGGCGTGCTGAATGAAGACTGGCGGGAAACGATGACGGCTGTACGAGATAGGTTTCATCACAACACCCTATCATGCGCTCCAGATTGGCCGTTAACGTGACAATGCCGTTTGCCATTCTTGGTCTGACAGAAACATCCCGGGTCATAGGTCGAGCCTGCTCCAGACACGACTGCCTGCTTCATTAACTTCGCGGACGGCCGCCGGCACGTCGATGGAGAGAACCTCCCCGTTCTCGACGATCGTCTTTCCATCGACGATAACCCGGTCGACATCGTCGCCAGTGGCAGCGTGGACAAGAAACTTGAAAGGGTCATACACGGGTGTTGCCTTGGGGGTGTCCGTCCTAACCAACACGATGTCGGCCTTACATCCGGCTGACAGACGGCCGAGGTCGGCCCGGCCCAACGCATCGGCGCCCCCGGCCGTCGCCATGTGAAAGACGTCACTCGACAGGCCTGCGAGCGGGTTTCTCTCGACGATCTTGCACAACGTCGACGCCATACGCATGTCGTTAAACATGTCGAACGGATAAGTATCGGTTCCGAGGCATTGCCGAAACCCCATACTCTTGTACTTCTCAATCGAGTTTATGACACCACCCCGGCGGGCCTTTACCCACGGCAGGTGGCAAATCGTCGTTTTCGAATCCCGGAGTGCTGCGATCTCGTGTTCGGGCATGGTCGCGGCATCTCCATCCCCCGTCATAATCTGACCATGACCGATTATGAGATCGGGGCCCAACAATCCCGTCTCAATCAAATACTCGACGGTAGACATCCCTTCGGCTTCCTTAATCCGGGCGTACTCGTTGGGTGATTGCCCGGCATGGAGTTGTATGGGGATACCGAGGACATCGGCCTGCCGGCGCGTATCCCGCAGCAACTCAGCATCGCAAGTGTCGACCTGACCCGGGGCCAACATGGTGCGGAGGCGATCATCGTACTTCCCGTTCCAAGTACGACAGAACTCGACACAGGCTTCGAAGCGCGCCCGCGCACCGCCTGGATAATTTTTGTAAAACACACTGCCTTGGCCGTCATCGCCGTAGTACATCGTCCTGTAACGCGGTCCTGAATAGCATCGGAGCCCCGATTCACCGGCAACGTCAGCAATCCGCTCGGTAATGGCAATATCGGCGTTGCCGCCAATCTCGAAATCGTAACCCATTTCGACTACCGTCGTAGACCCCGTCCGCGCAAGCTCGGCAAATGCGCAACGCGCCGCCACCACCTGAGCGTCAGGATCCGTTGCGTGCCGGACGGCAGGGAGCACCTTGTAGAGCGACGCAAAATTGATAGGCACCCCGGGTTGTGACGCGCCAACCTCCTCCAGATAACCCTTGGTATAGAGAGTATCCGTGACATGCAGATGCGCATTCACGAAGCCGGGCATGACAAGCCGACCAGTCGCATCGATGAAGGAATCGGCGGTGCCATCGTATGAATCGCCGACGTATACAATCTCGTTGTTCTCGAACAGAACGAAACCTCGATTCAAGACCCGGTGCTGCCCCTCGGCCCAGGCAATGACGGTGCCGTTCTGAATCAGTGTCTTCATGTCGATCCTCGCTGAAAAAAAGGAGGCGCCGCCTGAAGGGAGCTGAACGGCGCCTCCTGAACACTACATCGATTGATAGCGGAGCAGAACTCCCACTCGGTTGGTTGACCTACATCAGGCCTTTTTCTTTGTAGTAACGGGCGGCACCGGGATGTACGTCGATCGGAATGCCTTTAAGTGCTTCCTTGAGAGTGTTCTCCTCCAGCATCCGCATGTCTCCCTTGATGGCATCTAAATTGTCATAGAAGGTCTTCACGACCAGATACGCCGCGTCATCGGAGAGTGAGCGCCGGGACAGCATGAGGACGTTACCGCCGATCGTGTCGAAGCCGGCTTCTACACCCGGATAAATATTTTTAGGTAAGGTGATCGGCGACAGGAACGGATACTTGTCGAATACCTTTTTGAGGCCGTCCGGGCCGAGGTCGAGAACGTCGATTGGTGTGGTCGTGGACAGTTCCTTGAAAACCGGATGAACCGGCGGGTTCCCTGTAATGAACATCGCGTCGAGATTCCCGTCACGCATCATCTGCGCGGCCTGCCCCGTGCCGACGAAGTTTACTACGCCGCCGTTGGCCTTAATCTTGTCGTAGTCCATGTCGTACGCGCTGAGTACCATGCGGAAGAGAAACTCGCTCGCCCAGCCGTTCTTACCGCCCGTGACCCGCTTACTGAACAAGTCCTCAAAGTTTTTGATACCGGCATCCTTGACGGTGATGATCTTGGTGTATCCTGGAAAGACTTTGGCCAAGAACGTGACGTTCTTGCGCACCTGCTTGAATGGTTCCGCGCCCTGATACGCCAAACCGGCAACGAAATCCTGCGAGAACCCGATATCGGTCGCGCCTTCATCCAGTTTTCGGACATTGCCGATGGCGCCACCCGGCTGGACCTGAACGGTGAGCCCTGGCGCCGCCTTCTCAACATCCTTGAACACACGGGCGGCGATCCCATACCAGGCACCTCCCTGACTCGCCGTGCTGATGGACAGTGTCTTTTCCGTCATCTCGGCAGAAGAATCTACCGATGCCGCGATTGAAATTGCGCCGATCACGATACCGGCGAGAATATTTCTGAGCTTCATAACTTTTCTCTCCTTATTTGGATTTAACACAAACTCCCGCTTTGCAGCGGCTCTCTCTGACCTGTTCATGATGTCTACCTCCCAGACCTGGGTTCTTGTTCTTGCTCTGTCTGATTGTCGGCACGCTTAGCCAGATAAACGTTCGCCACGACAAGCACGGTGCTCGCAACCAGTGTAAAAATGACGAATCCGTTGAAATAGATGTACTGGGCACGCATGGCGTCGAGTCCGAAACAAACTGCCGTCACCACCGCGATCAAGGCCCATCCGATCAAGTTCGCTGTTCGCCTGGTCATCGATTATCTCCTTGCCTCGTCCGGAGCAGGTCGACCTGTTCGTTTTGCCAGATAACGCATACCGACTATGGAAAGGATCAGGATGCCCCCAGCGATCTTTAGCCAGAAAATGGGGCTTATTGTCGCGAGCGCGCCGGCTGCAAGAGCTATTCTGAGGACGCCGTTGAGCCGGCCCATCAACCAGCCTTCAAGGGCGCAAGCGATGCTCGTCACGCCAATGACGGCGCCGCCGATGGCGATCAGAATCGCGTCCCAGGGCCCCACCAAAAGCAGCCCCGGGGAGTAAACAAACATGTACGGAATGAGATATGCGGCAATTCCCAAGCGCATGGACTGCACGCCTGTGGTCATCGGGTGCGAGCCCGCTATCGCCGCGCCCGCAAACGCCGACAGCGCAACCGGCGGTGTGATGTAGGAATGGACACCAAAATGAAAAGCAAAGAAGTGTGCTGCAATCGGCTCAACGCCGAGTTTCACCAGCGCGGGCACGACAAGTGCGGCTACCAGGATATAGAGTGCCGTCACCGTGATGCCCATGCCGAGCAAGATGCAGATCACCATTGCCAAAACCAGAGCGAGTTCCTGGCTGCCTTGCGCGAGTTCGATGATTGAGCTTGAGAAACGTACCGCCAGTCCCGAATAGAAGATGGCGCCGACGATCAATCCTGCTGCGGCCGATGGCACCGCAACGGCCACCATCATACGCGCCGCATCCTCAAATGCGCCAAGAAACCCAACAGGGGTCAGCCGAGTATCGGCGCGAAACCAGCTCATGATGAAGATTGAGATAATGCCAGCCACGGAGGCAAAGATCGGGCTGTAACCAACAACCAGCGCGCCAACCAAGATCATTAGCGGGATCAGCAAGTGCCCACGCCGTTTCAAGGTTTCAAGTACGGTCGGCAGGTCATCGCGAACCTTGGGCATAAGGTTCAGTTTGCAGGCTCGGCAATGCACGACCACCAGTACCGACAGAAAAAATAGCGCCGCCGGGACTGCCGCCGCTTTCACGACGTCCCAGTACGGTATGCCCAGGAATTCCGCGAGAATGAACGCGACCGCCCCCATCACCGGCGGCGTGAAGACACCGCCCGTCGAAGCACAGGCCTCAACCGCGGCAGCAAAGGCCGGCGGATAGCCCATCCGCTTCATCAAAGGGATAGTGACGGCGCCGGTCGTGGCGACGTTTGACACGGCACTGCCGGATATCGACGACATAAACGCACTCGATAATACGGCCGCCTTGGCCGGACCGCCGATCTGCTTCCCCATCAATGCGTACGCGATATCCGTGAACAGTTCCCCGACCCCGACCCGCATCACAAACGCGCCGAAAAGGATGAACAGAACCACGTAAGTAGCCGACACGGTGATCGGGATCGAATAAATTCCGCCCTCTTCCATGAAAAGATCATTGAGGATGAACTTCCACTGAATGTTGGGGCCGTAAAAGATGCTGAAGAAAACTTCACCATAGACCGCTTGCAGGAGAAAGAAGACGACCAGCGCGGCCATGACCCACCCCACCGCGCGGCGTGTAGTCTCCAGGACAAGCAGGATCATCGTGGCGCCGACGGCCATGTCCATCGGCTCATAGAAGCCACGGCGCTGAATATACTCATCGATATCCCAGCAGATGTAGAGCTGAATGGCGAAGATCAGGCCGATGACCGCCAGATCGGCCAAGAACCAAGTATTGAGTGGGTCTTTCCAAGATTTCCTGCCAGCCGGTTTCAGCAGCACGCACAAGATCATGACCAGCGAAACGTGCATCGTGTTGTGCAGGTAGCTTTCGCCCTGGCCGAAGTACGCGGCGTAGAGATGAAATAGCGAGAAAGCGATACCTATGATGGATATCAGCCCCGCCAGTATCGACGCGTTCGAGAGGTACCGCTGCGCGATAAGGTACTCGAGGCAGCTGTCGCCGTCCGTGCCCGCCGCCAGGGCTTTTCCGGCTTCGGTATTCGCGGTATCGCTGATATTAGCGTTCAAATCTTAGCCCTCTAAAGTCTCCCGCTCGGCCGCATTGCTCGACGGCTCTTCTCCCTGGTCCGGAGCCTACCGTTCGGTGTCGGATAAACGGTCGCTTTCTTGCGTCGACCAACCGAATGCCGGACGGAAAGGCGGTCAGAGAGTTTGACAATACGAACCTTTCCAGATGAGGACGTACGCTGGGTAGCAAATATTTGCACCTTCGTTTTCGTTCGCAACGGTTCCCCGCCGGCATTGCCGACACATATGCTTTCGTCTGATCGCGGATGTTATCTACAGCAGGCCCTTCAGTCCGGAGAGCACCGACACGCTTGCGACAATCAGCAAAAAGCCCAGTCCAGCCGTTCTGTACCCGCGCGTGCCGTACCGCATGAAAAGCCGGGTTCCAATTAGCGCGCCCACGGCCGAGAACGGCGCGAGCACGACAGCGACCGTCAGGGTCGCGGCGGACTGCAACCCGCCGATGAGGGTAAATACAAGCGCGAGGGTTGCCGAACACGCGATATAGAAAATCAACGTGCCCCGAATCCGGTGTGCCGGGAGGTCGGTCGCCATGACGGCAATCACGACCGGCGGTCCACTCATCGCGGAACCGCCGTTCATAAGTCCGGACACCAGCCCCGAGAATAACAGACCGGCTCTGCCGACAGTTCCCTTCGCGCGTTTTCGCCGCCAGACGATCACAATCGCGCCACCGACGAATAATCCCATGACAATCCGCATCACATCGGCCGGCGCGTGACTTAGGAACGCCAGACCGAGCGGCGTCCCTATCAGGGCCCCGACGAGGATTGGTGAAACGGTGGCATAGGCAATATGCGCGCGTTCTCCCCAAAGCGTGAAAGCCGCAATGGCGAGTTCAAGAAAGAGCACCGACGGAACCGACGAAGACGGCGGCAGCATGGTCGAAAGAATGGGAACCGCCCCCATCGAAAAACCGAACCCCGAATACCCCCGGTACATGCCGCCGACAAAACCGGCGATCGTGATGATTGCCAGGACAGCGGGCTCGGGCATGATGGCGGCGATGGCGTTGAACGGCATAAGAGAATTCTCCAGAGGCGGAGAAGATGCCCTAACGCCCCTACGATGACGCGCAAATTATTGCCATCGTCTGCGCATATATATAATGCTGGATCGGCTGTTGCCGGATGGCGTCGCCCGATGGCGCTAACCATGCTAGACTGCGTGCTGCGTACATTTTCGATATTTTTATTGCATGGCAATATTTCTACCTGGACTGCCAATCTGGACATGAACAACCGAAACCGCGACGCTCACGACCATCCTGCCATCGGGTTGAACGCTGCGGCAAAGCGTGCTGTTCACCTGACTGAGAGTGGTTCATCGTTCACGCAGGGACCCGATATTCTCAGTATGCTGACCAGTGACGAACTGGCGATGCTGATCGACGAGGGCAAGGAAACCCAATATCGGAAGGGAGAGTTCTTCTTCCAGCAAGGCGACGTCCACGACGGCATCCACTTTATCAAGTCGGGGCGCGTCAGATCCTATTACACGTCGTCTGCCGGCCGTGAAGTGACGCTGGCTTACTGGCCGGCGGGGCATTTCGTCGGCGCACCGCAAATCCTCGGCGGCGGCGAACATATGTGGACATCAATCGCCGTCGAACCGACGACAGGATTGTGGCTGCCGGGCGAAACTTTGCGCCGGCTCATCATGAAGACGCCGAACCTCGCCATCGCGGTGATCGAGGGACTTGTTTACAAGAGCATGTGTTATACGGCGCTGCTGCAGATAATGGGGACGCAGTCGAAAACCTCGCGTCTATGCCATCTGCTGCTGACACTTGCGACCCCCAACAGCGACGGGAAAGGCCATCTCGTCGTTTCAGGGCACCATTCCCAAGAGGAACTCGCTAATCTGGTCGGCTCGACGCGCCAATCCGTTTCCCTTTATCTCGACAAATTCGAGAAACAAGGCCTGATCGAAAGGTGGGACGACCAGATCATGATCCTGAACGCGAAGGCCCTGCGCCAATTCGGCGACTGACGATCCGGTGAGGATCGACACCGGATCGAATTAATTTCCGGTTACCGAAGACCGCTCGCAAATATTTGCTCCAAATCAGAAGTCGATTGGCCGACGTTAGAGCATCTTTAACCGTGGCAAGTGCCCACATGAATGCGCCGGAACTGAACATGACAATCTCGGAAAGCGAGCCTACGCAGACCTTCCCGCTTTCGTTCGATGCGTTACGAGCGTTGTATCAGGCCGGCGATGTATCTCCTATTCAGGTTGCCGCGGAGATCGTGCGGCGAATCGAGGCACGCGGTGACGACGGTGTCTGGATTTATAAGCTGCCGCCAAACAAGATCATGGAACGCGCAAAGGAACTTGAAGCGATTCCTACAGACCGGCGCCGCAGACTAGCCCTTTTTGGCCTCCCCTTCAGCGTGAAAGACTGCATTGATGTCGCTGGGCTCCCGACGACGTCCGCCTGTCCGGCTTATGCATATACTGCGGAAACGACGAACCTTACTGTCGCACGCGCGCTTGAAGCAGGTGCGATCTTGGTCGGCAAGACCAACATGGATCAGTTCGCAACGGGGGTGGTGGGCGTGCGCACACCCTATGGCATCGCACGCAACCCTTTCGATGAGGATTTCATCCCTGGCGGTTCGAGTTCAGGCGCTGCCGTCTCGGTTTCCAGTGGTCTCTGCAGCTTCTCATTCGGTACCGACACCGGTGGCTCCGGCCGTGTTCCCGCTAGCTACAATAATATTGTCGGACTTAAGCCGACACTGGGTGCGTTCAGCCGCGCAAATATGGTCAATGCAAGCCGGTCATTCGATACGATATCGATCTATGCGTTAACGGCCGACGACGCAGCAACCGTTCTGGATGTGTGCCACGCCGTCGACCCGAATGACTTTCTGGGAAGGGCATTTTCCCCCGTCGATTTTTTCGACCCTGGGGCCCCACTCAAAATCGCTGTACCACGGGAAACCGATCGTAAGTTCTTTGGCGACATCGACGCGGAATTGCTGTACGTGGAGGGCCTAAATGAACTTGCTAATGCGGGTCATGAAATCGTCGAAGTTCCCTTTAAGACGGTCTTCGAGACAAGCCAGATGATGTTTTTCGGTCCCTGGGTCGCAGAGCGCTACGCTGCAGTCGGCGACTTCGTCGAAGCTCACCCTGATGATGTCGACCCGATCGTGTACGACGTGATCATGTCATCGAAGCAATATTCTGCACCTGATGCATTCGATGCGCTCGACCGATTGCGGCGCAATGCATCTGAAATACGTCAGATTTTCGGCCAAGTCGATGTGATGGCAGTTCCTACCGTAGGGACCGTCTACAAGATCAGCGAGATTTCGGCCGACCCATTCGCAACAAACGCGACAAACGGCTTGTATCTGAATTTTGTGAGCATGGCGGATCTGGCTGCGATCGCCGTCCCGAACGGGTTTCTACCAAACGGAATACCCATGGGTATGACGTTTATCGGTCCAGCGTACAGCGATTTCAACCTCGCGGCATTCAGTAAATCATTCTATCCTACGCGCGTTCCTTTTACCGGCGCGTCTAGAGCGTCTCTCAATTGTGTGACACCTCGTCAGGCTTCAATCAGAAACTGATAGCTTGGCGCCGGCAATTAACTCTGCGGCCTCGGAGTGCTAGGGAGTGAACTCAATTGGGACAACCCGCCGCTACGGCGGGATATACATCTGAAATCTTGGAGGAAATGGTGGGCGCGACAGGGATTGAACCTGTGCCCCCTGCCGTGTGAAGGGGGAGAACGTCTGCCCATTCAAGTGCATGTGGGTACTGTTTTGTCGCCCAATCGTCCCATTCAGTCCATTTGCGTCCTGTTATTTTCGGACAAGTGTCCCGATTGGTATCGAACGTAACCGAAAAGTGGACGCATACGTAAAACGGCGCCTCCTTTATAAACAGGGACGCACCACTGAGCCTGGGGTCGTATAATGCAACTGGATCAAGCAGATGCTTCACTCATCATCGAGAATCTGAATGCGGTGCGCGCCCGTATCGCCCGCGCCTGCGTGAGCGCCGGACGTGACCCGGATACGGTCAGGCTACTGCTTGCAACGAAGACGGTTCCCGCGGAAAGAATATCCGTCGCCATTCGCGGGGGTGCCAGTCTGATCGGCGAAAACCGCGCCCAGGAACTCATAGAGAAAGCTCCCGCGCTCGACGGTTGCGGCGCCGAGAAGCATTTCATCGGCCACGTGCAAAGCAACAAGATCCGCCGCATCGCGGCCCTCGTATCGTGCGTCCAATCCATCGACTGCATCTCGACGGCAGAGAAGTTCGACAGGGTGCTGGAGGAAACGGGACGCGTGCTGGATGTTTTTATTCAGGTGAACACTTCCGGCGAAGATAGCAAGTTCGGGGTGCCGCCGGAAGACGCCCTCGCCTTCACCCGCGTGGTTGCCGGGTTCGCCCATCTGCGCGTGCGCGGGCTGATGACCATCGGGCTTCTCTCGCCCGATCCCGAACGTTGCCGTCCGGGCCTGCGCATGCTCACCGACCTCCGCGAACGCATCAGGGATGCCGGCATCGAGAACGCCGACGTCACTGAGCTTTCCATGGGCATGAGCACAGACCTGGAACTTGCGATCCAGGAAGGTGCGACCATGGTCCGGATCGGGACGGCGGTTTTCGGCCGCCGCCCGACACCGGAAGGTTTTTTCTGGAACGAGAACGCGCAGCGATCGTGAAACTGGCCTGCTAGCCTGCCGGTTCAAGGTCCACGAAAGTCTCGTTGTAGCACGCACCACGTTCGATATCTGTACGAACGCCGGCCGGTATCAGGGCGTTGACCGTGCGGCCCGTCGCACTGGTACGGAGCCAAGTCCCCTTTGGCGAATACAGGACACCCGGCTTGACCCCATCCGTGACCGATACTGTCAGGGTGACCGCGCCCTGATCATTCCAGACCCTGATGAGATCGCCACTTTTCAGACCCCGTTGTCCTGCATCGTCTGGATTGATCTCGATGATTTCTGTCGAAGCCGACGCCTCGCAACCGCCGAACGTCGCGTTGGTGCGCTTGCTGGAAGACGGCGAGATCAGCACGAACGGGTGGTTCATTGCCACCGGATCGTAACGCGGCACGCCGAAGCCGAAACGCTCTTCCAGATCGGCCGAAAAAAGCTCGATCTTGCCGGATGGGGTCGCTGGCCGGACGGTATTGCACATAATCGGCGTTTTCCCGTCTGCGGACGTCATTTCCAATGCACGGTCGAGCGGAATTGCCCGCGGGCGGAAGCCCTGTAGACGCGGGTCATTCCCATCGAAAGCAGCATCCATCAGCTCGTCGTCGGAATCCTGGAAGATGGGGTCGGCAAAACCGAACCGTGCCGCCAAACGGCGGAAGATCTCCGTATTCGGCAAACTTTTACCCACGCAGGGGATGACCGGTTCCGCCCGCTGCACATAGTTTTGCCCATACGCACCGTAGATATCCGCGTACTCGAAATGCGACGCCGCAGGTAGAATGACATCCGCATACAGCATGCTGTCAGTCATCACGATATCGCTCCCAACGATGAAAAGGTCGGGACGTGACAAGGCTTTGATCATCGCATTCTGGTCAGGATGCGTACACACCGGGTTGTGGTTGTAGATCATGACGGCGGCGATCGGCGGATCTAGGCTCTCGTCGAGGATCTTCTCGGCAACATCGACAATGTTGAACGTCCGTGTGCCGGGCGGCACCAAGTCCGGACGCTGTAGTTTGTCCGTTGTTTTCGGCGCCGTCAGCCCCGGCTTGGCGATCACGCCGGCGCCGGGCCGGCCGAAATTTCCGGTCAGCACCTGCAAGGCCATTGCCGCACGAAGCCCGGACCCGCCGCTTCGTCCACGCTCGATCCCGTTGCCGAGCGATACCGCGACATTCTTTGCGGCAGTATACATGCCGATGAACTGCTCGAATTGTGCCGCGCTCAAGCGACAAATGTTCTCGACGTCGGCAACCGTATACTTACGTGCCTGCGCCATGTACGCATCGAAACCGACACTCCATTCGCTGATGAACGCATGATCGAGTGCGTCTCTCTTTTCGAGTTCCGCCGCCGCTGCCATGGCGAACACGACGTCCGTCCCCGGGTGAATCTGCAAAAACAGATCCGCCTGCTCGGAAATCTTCGTTCGTTTCGGGTCGACGTTGATGACGCGTGCGCCCTTCCTCCGCGCGTCCCGGACAACCCGGGCCATATGCAGGTTCGAAACGGTGACGTTGTTCCCCCAGATCACGAACAGGTCGGCATCCTTGGCTAGTTCGGGCGGCATGCCGGGTGCATTGCCGAACAGGCTCGTATAAGCGGAGCCCCGCACGGCACCGCAAAGTGGCGGTCGTAGTAACAGGGTGGCACCCAGTTTGTGGAAAAATCGCCGGTCCATGGAGCCCCCCGCAAGTTCACCATGTGGGCCTGCGTAATTGAACGGCATGACCGACTGCGGCCCGTGTTTCTCTATGGCACGGGAAAAGCCGTCGTAAACGGTGTCGATAGCCTCTTCCCAAGAGATCGCTTCGAATGCGGGTTCGCCCCGGCTCCCAACGCGCTTCAGCGGTGTCGTCAGCCTTTCGTCGCCGTGCACAAAGTCAGGGTAATACCGGGAAACCTTGTCGCATATCACGCCGGCGGTATACGGGTTGGCTTCGGATCCGCGCACGCCGACCAGTCTGTCGTTTTCGACGGATGCCGTCAGGCTGCAGGTATCGGGGCAGTCCAGCGGACATACACTGGGGAGATTCTTTTTCGAGCTTGCCTCATTCATATGGAATATTCCTCCGTGATTGGCTTTTCAAGTTTGCGGCTGGGTATTTCGTTGATCGTCAGCCCATGTTGTCGCTGCTGCCGGCTTGCGCGGAAGACGGCGCGTCGGTTGGCGGCCGCAGCGTCCGTGTGCCGGCATTCTTGTCGATCAAGGCAATCGCTACGCCGGCGGTGATCAGCACCAGCGCCACCACCGAGAGTTCAATGTGCGTCACGCCGATGATGTCATTGCCGGGCAGTGCTAGGGCGATACCACCGATTAGCAACAACCCGCGTCCGGTCACAGCGGTCGGCAGACGACTAAAGCCGCCGATTCCAAATACATGGCCCTGCAGCGCCGCCGCGATCGAGGCGATACCGGCAATCGAAGTGGCGATCACCACGACTACCTCGAAGGCGTCGCCGCGCCCGATCAACGCCGGGTTAAGAACGAAAAAGAACGGGATGAAGTAGATGATGCTGCCGAGGCGCATCGCCTCCAGCCCAGTCCGGAAAGGGTCCGACTTGGCTATCGACGCCGCCGCATACGCACCGATAGCGACTGGCGGCGTGATGTACGACACCATGCCCCAGTACAGCAGGAACAGATGCACGGCCAGCTTGTCGAGACCCGTGTTGATCAGAGCCGGCCCGACCGTCACCGCGAGGAACAGGTACGCTGCGGTCGCCGTCATGCCGATCCCCAGAATGAAGCTCGTCAGCGCCGCCATGCCAAGCAGCGCCAACATGTTCTCTCCGGCAAGATCGACGAGTTCGTAGGCAAAGCTGCCGATCTTTCCAGTCAGCATCAGGGCGCCGATGATCAAGCCGACACCGGCCAGGACAGCCGCCAGCTCCGCGAACAGCCTGCCGACACTGTCAACGAATTCGAGCACGTCGGCGCCGCGCCATCGGGTCTTGGCGGACATCTGATTAATCGCGAGCAGCGCCGCTGTCGCATAGTACGGCGCCTGCGCCTCACGCTGCATATAAAGAAGCATGATGATCAGGACGACGAAGACGACGATGAAGTACCAGCCTTCGCGAAGCACCTCGCGGATGCTGGGCAGATCCTGTTCGGGGATGCCGCGAAGTTCGTAACGCGCGGCGTAAGCGTCGATCTGCAGGAACAGCCCGAGATAATAGAGAACCGAGGGGACAACAGCGGCGATGACGACCTCGCTGTAGGGTACTTCAAGATATGTCGCCATCACGAATGCCGTCGCACCCATGACCGGCGGCATCAGCACCCCGCCGGTCGACGCGCATGCCTCGACGCCGCCGGCGTAGCTCGAACGGAACCTAACTTTCTTCATTGCCGGTATCGTCATCGCACCGGTGGTCAGCACATTCGTTACGACGCTCCCGCTCATGGACCCCATCAGACCCGACGCGAATATCGCGACCTTTGCCGGCCCGCCCCGGTAGCGCCCGAGCAGCGCAAATGCGAAGTTGAGGAAAAAGGCACCGCCGCCCGTGCACTGCAATGCGACGCCGAAAATCAAAAACCCAATGACCAGCATCGCGAACGCGGTCATCGGAAGGCCGAGAATGCTCTCGAGGCCGTACACATGATACCCGGCCGTTGTCGCCGGACGCACCGGCATGCCTTCCAAAAAACCCGGCGCGAATTCGGCAAGCACCGGGTACACGGAAACGATGGCGGTGATCATGAAGATCGGCATACCACCGGCGCGGCGCAGGCCCTCGAGAACGATCGCCCACAGCATGAATGCGACCCAGATGCCGAGCTCGGGGGCCTGGTATTCCCATCCTTCGTTGATGATCCGGTCGCTGTTGAACAGCATGAACAGCGTCGCCGCCAGGGCCGCGGCGACGACGACGACGTCATACCAGGGTATGTGGTCCGCATCGGCGGCACGGGCCGGGAACACGAGGATCGCAGCCGGCAGCAACAGCATCAGCAGCACGTAGAAGTACTCGTTCTCGAGGGGAACATAGGTGCCGAGCAGATTGCCGACACCGAAGATGTAATAGACTGACGCCGCCATCGACCCGACCGACGCGATGCGCAGCAGCGCCACGCCCCCGCCCGGCAGCACCCGGTGACGGACCCGTTCGAATTCAACGCCTGGCGCGGGCGCCGCGCCGGTGCCGCCGGTTTCAGTGTCGGTCTTCGAGGACATGGCCGTTGGCATCTTTCAGCTAACCCGCGCACAGCGCGGAAAATCCCCGCGCGGATACCGACGCGAGGACCATCCGGGCTACTTTCCTAGTTGCCGCCAAAGACGACCTCCATGCCGGCGTCCTTCAGGGCGGCGGCGCGCGCCTCCAGCCAACCGGCCTGAAAGCCATCCCCTTCGGCCGCGCTCGACTTGTATGCGTTCCAGGCTTTGGCAAGCACCGCCTGACGCTTCAGCAGCGCGGCATTGTGCGCATCATCCGCCGCGGACCAGACACCTTTCTCCTTGTAATATTTGATCGCGCCGGCGTGATATGGATACACCCAGTCGAATTGCTGTTTTGACAACTGGAAACCGTCCATAGCGGGACCAGCGTCCTTAAGGTCCTCGTAATTCTCCATCACGGCTTTTGTAAACGAGTAGGCCACTTCCTCGGTCAGGCGGTCGCCGGAAAGAACCGCCGGGAACGGATATGCTGCACCGTCGAACGGCATTTTACCGGTCGAGTTCAATTCGCCGGAAATCGCGTTCTCGACGACGCGCGGCTGTAGGTACGGCGCGACCTTTTGATACCGGTCCCATGCGGCTTTGTCTGCATGCGGCAATGCGACCCAGAACAGGCCGCGCGGGGACGCCGCCAGCTTGTTGTAGGCGCTGGAAACCGTGGTGCCCGAGGTGACGTCGGCGCGGCCGTCGATCACCGCTTCGGCCGACTGGCGCCAACCCGGCACCTCGACCTTCTCGACATCGTCCCAAGTCAGACCACCGAAGGCTAGCCATGCCGTCATGTTCGTGTTGTGGGTCGGCGAGCCCTTGACCCAGGTCACCCGTTTTCCTTTCACGTCGGCGATCGATTTGATCCCGGCATCGCCGGCGGCGACGATCATGACGCCAATCCGGCCGACGTTGTTGAACAGATTGAACAGCGGCATCGGTCCCCATGCCTTGTCCGCGAACTGATGGACGCCTTCCTGCGCGAAATACGCGCCCATCCCGCAGACACAGAGATCGGTGTCCCCGGAACGAATGGGCACCATCCGCGCGACGTCGTTCTTTGCCGGAATGATCCTGACGTCGACACCGTAATTTTTCTTCAGGGCTTGGCCGATCCCCACGGACTGCGCATAACTGGATGCGCTTGTTCCATACGTCACCCAGGATATTCCCTTGGGTAGCTTCACCTCGTCCGCAGCCACCGGGCCTGCGGCCATCACAATGCCGAGCGCAAGAACCGCCGACCAAAATTTCAGTTTTATCATCTATATAGCCTCCTGTTTTGGGTTGTTGTGTCTGCTCCGGCCGGGTCGTGGTCCGACGGCGCGATCATTTTTATGGGTTGTTCTGAATCATTCGGCGGCGATGTGATCCGGCGCTTCCCCTATCCCGTCCAAGCTGCGCAGCATGTCTGCCTTCTCTGCCGGACCGAGGGCGCGCATCGGCGGCCGAACTGCGGCGAAAACCGGATCGTCCAGTTGCCGTTCCACAACCGCCTTGAGCGACGGCAGCCATGGCGCACCCGACATCGCCTGGCGAATCTGATCGACCCGCGCCTGCTGGCTTTCGCCCCGGCCCTGTCTCGCTTCGTCGTAAAGTTCGACGATCAATTGCGCCACCATGTTGCTCATGCTCGACATCGTGCCGACGGCGCCCGCTCTCACACCGGTCAACGTCATGCCGTCGGCGCCGACCCAGATCTCGCGATCGGGAAAGGCCGCGCAACGTTCCCTGAGCATGTCGGCCATGCCGCTGCTGTCCTTCATGCCGACCGCATTTTCCGGATAGGCTTCGAACAGGCGCGCGAAGAACGCCAGGCTATGGTGGACGTGAATGTTGGGTTCCCAGTCGTATACATATAGGCGTAGCGAGGCGTCCCCGACGGTGTCGATGACCCGGCCGTAAAAGCCGTAAAGCGCCTCGTCGTCGAGCGGTTTATGATAGAATGGCGGCTGCACGCAGACCCCGCCCGCGCCCATGGCGGCGGCCGCCCGTACCAGCGTCACGACGTCGGGAAATGCAAGCGCGCTCGCCCCCAGCAGCATCTTTCCGGCGTCCAGTCCGCTTGCCGCCAGCGCCTCCATGACGGACAGACGTTCTTCGATCGTAAGCGAGTGGGATTCCCCGGTCGAGCCCAACGGCATCAACCCATGGCACCCTGCAGCGAGCAACCGGCGGCAATGCGCGACGTATCTCGGCAGGTCCGGTTCCAAGTCCTTGCCGAACGGCATGATCGGCGCTGCATAAATACCCGCGTGCTTCCTGATGCTTATCATTTGATACCGCTCTCCTCGCCCAAGGGGCATTTTCGTCCAGGTTCCAATGCAGCGACTTTAAACTCGGAACGCCTAAGGGCTGGTTGACCGAACAAAAAATATGAGCAAAATTGGCTTAATTGATAGGTCCATTATGACTTCTTAGAATAGACCAATTAAAAATGCCCCATTTACCGACTCATCCGGTCCTAGACGGTTTCGAGTTCGGGCCCGGTCCGCCCGCCAAGCACGAGCAACTGTTCCGGTACCTGCATGGCGCCATCGCGTCAGGCCTGCTCAGGGCCGGGTCGCGGCTGCCGCCGACCCGGAACGTTGCGTCGCAGCTGGGCGTCTCGCGCCAGACCGTCGTGGTTGCCTATGAGAGATTGCTGGCCGAGGGTATGATCGAGGGACAACAGGGATCGGGCAGTTTCGTATCCTCCATCGCCTCTCCCATCGCTTCTAGGTCGAAGGCCGAGTCCCGGTCGCAGTTTCCGCAATCCGCGCGCTCGAAACTTCTGACGGACATTGATGCCGACGACGACAACCGCGTCATCCCGGCGCTCCGTCCGGGCATTCCCGACCTCTCCGACTTTCCATACCGGACCATCGCCCGCATCGCCGCACGATACTGGCGGACCCATGCCGACGGCGAACTCGATTACGGCCCCGGCGTCGGCACACGCACGCTTCGCGAGGCGGCCTCGGAGTTTCTGCGGACGTTTCGCGGCGTGCCGTGCGCCGCGGACCAGATCGTCATCACCAACGGTACCCAGTCATCGGTCTTTGCCGCCGCGCATGTCACCGCCGACTCGGGCGATACGGCGCTGGTCGAGAATCCGGGCTACCCGATGGCCCACAAGGCTCTTTTGCTGTCCGGGCTCGACCTCAAACCCGTGACCGTCGACCGTGACGGCATTCGCATCGATACCGCCACGCCCGGGACGGAACGCGCCCGGATTCTGGTATGCACGCCGTCGCACCATTATCCGCTCGGCGTAACGACGCCACTCAACCGGCGCCTTGAACTGCTGCGCTGGGCCGACAATGTCGACGGCCTGATCGTCGAGGACGATTACGACAGCGAGTTCCGGTACTCGGGCGCGCCGCTGCCCTCATTGGCGGCGTTGGACCAGGGGCGCGGCCGGGTTATCTATGCGGGCACCTTCAGCAAGCTCCTGGCGCCCGGCCTCCGCGTCGGCTTTCTCGTCGTGCCCGATCACCTGATCGATGCGTTCCGGGCCGTCCGTACGGTTATGGACCGTCATACCAGCGCGCCTATCCAGAATATTTGCGCTGAGTTCATCGCCGGCGGCCATCTCGCGGCGCACATCAAACGGATGAAGCCGATTTATGCCGAACGGCGGGCGGCACTCATCGAAGGTCTTGAGAGCTGCGCCAACGGCAGCATCGAGTTGATCGGCACCGATGCCGGGCTGCATGCCTGCGCGCTGATGAAGGATCAGGCTGCCGAGAAACGGGCGTACGACATCGCGAAGTCCATGTCGCTAGGCTGCCTCAAGCTTTCAAGCTTCGCCGCACCGGGGGCGGAAACCCCTTATTGGGGCCTCGCCTTCGGTTATGCGACCACAGACGCGGCAACGACGCGCGAGCTCGCCCGCGCCTTCGCAGCGGCGTTGTAGCGCGTTTCTGCCCCGCCATTCACCGCGGCGATGCGGACCGCGATGACGGCATCGATGCCGCAAAGGATGATAGAGAAATTTCACGCGATTCGGATCGGAGGAAATGAAAAAGCCCGGTGTTCCGGGCTAAAGAAATGGTGGGCGCGACAGGGATTGAACCTGTGACCCCTGCCGTGTGAAGGGAGAGAACTTCTGCCCATTCAGTGCAATTGGTTACTGTTTTGCCTACCGATCATCCCATTCAGTCCATTTGCGTCCTGTTATTTCCGGACAGATGTCCCGATTGAATTCAATCCGGACAAGTTTCAATCC
>MRWG01000947.1_pt1 | contig 22670 bp, 16 predicted proteins | sample 1013341 | NCBI WGS metagenome assembly MRWG01 (sample SAMN06117577, study PRJNA244670) | biofilm metagenome | biome: Water; feature: Cathode Biofilm; material: Biofilm; isolation source: microbial consortium enriched at the cathode of a solar microbial fuel cell | place: USA: District of Columbia ... | reverse complement strand
CCGAAGGGTTGCACCCTGAAATCGGCGCTGACGGCGTTACCGTACCTGGAAATGGAACCACCATTCCCTGCGCACGGCGCCTTGTCATCGCCGATTTCAGGGTGCAACGCGACATCATCTATTTTTGAGACCGCTTCTAATATTCATAGAACGGCTGCGCCCAGTGCGGCGCCGGGTTCGTCGCATAGTCCAGCACCGGGAACATCGCCATCAACAGAAACAGGCTCGAGTTCGTGAATGCGCCGATCACCATGGCCCAGGCCGTCAGGGTCGGGAGGCGTATGCGGGTGGCATAAAATCCCAGCAGCAAGGCACTCATCAACAGGAAATCGATATGCGCCTGTAACAGGCGAGTGAACTCGCCGGGGAATAAGGCCTCAACTGCCGCCACCCGGTAACCGAGCCCGACGAGACACCAGGCGAGACCGAGCGTCAGCAAAATCCACACACACGCGCCGCGCAGCAACACGATGTTCGATCCGGTATCCGCCGATTCACGCATAGAGCACCCTCCCGAAGCAGGTTCGATTCCCCTGCGGCGACGACCGCGCCGCACCCTGTCCGCAAGCGTGGACGGGATCGCGAACCCGGACAATGGACTGAACGGCGCTGCGAACCGGATGAACCGGTGTTTCGTCCGCGGCTCACGAGCGGTGCCACGGTTGCATACCGGGTGCCGGCGCCGCGGGCGGGACGTTTACACGGTTTCGCCGTTTCCTTAGGATGACACCGCCGGTCAACTGGAACCCCGCATGTCAGGCATTGCCCCGAACGCCTCGCGCGCAAGCGTGCGCCCGTCGCGCGTTTCGCCGCTGTTGCTGTCAACCGAGCACGTACACAAGCGCCACCGCCATGCCTGGCTGTGTGCGGCCATCGGCCGTCAGTACGCGAACGTGGAGATCAGCGCGCCGAAACACACGGAATTGTTCAACGAGATGGCGATATACCCCTGGGGTGAAGGTCAACTGTCCGTGATCCGCTCCAACCCGATCAGCCTGCGACGTTCCGCCGCCACGCTTGACCCCCTGCATACCGACGCGGTGTTTGTCGTCATGCTGCTCGCAGGCGCGTACTGCCTGCGCCAGGACGGGCGCGAAGTCCACCTGAAAGCCGGCGAGATCTCGCTGTATGACGTGCGCCGGCCACACCGCATCGATTGCCCGCGGCAATTTTCGAAACTCCTTATCCAGATCCCCGGCGCCCTGATGCGCTCGCGCGTGCCCGCGATCGAGCGTTACACCGCGGTGAAAATCGGTCCCGAGACCGGGTTCGGCGCGATCGTCGCAACGTTTCTCAAGCAGTCGCTGCGCAATTTCGCGCGCCTGAACGAGGGCGAACTCGGCAGTCTCGGTGTGCTATCGGTGGATATGCTTGCAGGCGCATTAACGCACGCGCTGCCACCGCGTCGGGGACGTTCGCGCCGGCGCGCCGAGTCACTCGCTGCGATCAAAGCCTATGTCGAGACGAATTTACGCAACCCGGGCCTGAATGCCGCAAACACGGCCACGGCAACCGGGTACTCTCAGCGTTACACGAACGAACTGTTCAGCGCAGAAGGCACGTCGCTGATGCGTTACGTATGGTCGCGACGACTGGAACTCGGCCGCGATGCACTGGCCTTGGACCGTGCCGCGTCCGAGCCGATCGCCGAGGTCGCTTTGCGCTGCGGGTTCGGCGATCCGGCGCATTTCAGCCGCGCATTCAAACAAAAATTCGGCGTGTCGCCCCGGGCTTACGAACGCCAATACCGATCGTAAGACGAGCCTGAGCAACCGACGGGAACATGCCCCCGCATTAACGAATCGCGGCCGCGCCAGCGCGCGCCGTAACACAGGAGCTGTGAATAATGCCCATTGATGTCGAGAATTTTCGCAACCGCCGCAACGACGATCGCTGGAATCGCATGTCCGTCGGCGACATCATCGAGCGTATGACGTGGAACGAGCCGGACAAGCTCGCGTTGATCATGACCCCCGACTGCACCGTCAATCCCCGCTATGCGCGGGTGACGTACCGCGAGGCGAACCGGCTCATCAATAAAATCGCGCATGCGCTGCTCGCGCTCGACCTGCCGCCGGCCGCGCGGGTCGCGCTCATGTGCGACAACTCGAACGAGGCCTGGCTGAGCAAAATCGCCATCGCGAAAGCCGGCCTCGTCGCCGCACCGATCAACGTGATGATGGCGCCGGACGTCATCGCGGACACGCTGGCGCACGTCGAAGCGAACGTTGCCATTGTCGACCAGGCGCAATGGACGAAGCTCGGCGCGCAACTCGGCGCCACCGGTATCCGGCCGATCATGGCGATCGGCACGGACGAGGATTACGGCATTCCCGGTTTCGATGCGTTCATCGAAGACCATAGCGAGAGCGAACCCGACGTCACGATCCATGCCGACGACATCTGGGAAATCCTGTTCACCTCGGGCACGACCGCGCGGCCGAAGGCCGTGATGATTTCACATGCCTACAGTTACACCACGTGTTACAGCCATCTGCTCTCGTTCACACGCGGCCTCGACCACGAAAGCGAGCTGCGCCACGCAACGTTCACGCCGATGATCTACCACATCGGCGACCACACGTGCATGCTCGCACCGCTGCTCGCCGGCGGCACCGCGATCGTGGGCCGCAAACCGGAAGGTCGCGAGATGGCGGAGACAATTACGCGCGAACGGGTGACGTGTTTGTTCGGTGGCTCACCACAGTTCGTCGAGAGCCTGATCGGTGCCGTGCATGAATCCCCGTTTGCTTACGACCTGAATTCGCTGACGGTCATGTACTTCGGCTGGGCCCCGCTGCCGCCCGGTACGCTGGCGGCATTTCGCCGTCTGTGCGGTCCGCGGCTGAAAGTCTACGAAATCATCGGGCAGACCGAGGCCGTCGCCTGCCACCGCTTCTATATCGATCGCCATCCGGAGATGTACCTGCGCGAGGCGCCGGCGGTTAATCACGTGGGTAAACCGAGCCCGATCATGTCCGCGACGGTTTTCGATGAAGACGGCAACGACCTGCGCGGTCAGCCCGGCGTACCCGGCGAGGCCGTGTACCGCTCGCCGGCGATGTTCTCGGGTTACTACCGTGATCAGGCCGCCACCGAGGAAGCGTTCAGAGGCGGCTGGTTCCATTCCGGCGACAGCTTCGTATATCACGACGACGAAATCCGCCTCATGGTCGATCGTTACAAGGACATCGTGAAATCGGGCGGCGAGAACGTCTCGAGCATCCGGGTCGAAGCCGTACTGCAACAGCACCCGCAGGTTGCCCGCGCCGCCGTCGTCGGTATCCCGGATGACCGCTGGGGCGAAGCCGTCACCGCATGCATCATTCCCGCGCAAGCCGGCGCGGTTGAAGTTGATGAACAGGCGATCATCGCGTTCGCGCGCGAGCGTCTCGCCGGCTTCGAGACGCCGAAACGGATCGTCGTCGTCGACGAGTTTCCGACCACGGTCGGCGGCAAGATCCTGAAATACAAATTACGCGAGGCGCTGACGGCAAAACCCTGATCGCGCCACCCGCAAACACACGGAGCACGGACGATGAAAAGCATCGCGATATTCGGCGCCACCGGCGGTCTCGGCGCGGACATCGCCACGACGCTGGCGAAGCGCGCCGCGGTGTGTCTCGGTTACGGACAAAACCGGACCCGGGCGGATGAACTCGCCCGCAATATCGCGGCGGCCGGCGGCAAGGCCGTCGTGCAGCAGGTGGATATCCGTGACCCGGATTCCGTGAAACGTTTCATCGGCACGGCCGCTGTGCTCGCTGACGGTCTCGAGGCGATTGTATTCGCCACCGGACCGGCGTTGTCGTTGAAGCCGCTCGTCGAAGTCAGCGACGAGGACTTCGACCGCATCTATCGCACTGACGTGCGTGGCGCGTTCAATGTAATCAAGCACGGTGCGCTGGCATTGAAGGACGCCGGCGGCGGCAGCATCGTCATGATCCTGACCACTGCCGTGCTGCGCACACTCGAACACGACGGCATGTCCGGCGGGCCGAAAACCGCCGTTGCCGCGCTCATCAAACAGACGGCGCGCGAGATGGGACCGTACAACGTCCGCTGCAACGGGCTGGCGCTCGCGGTGATCGATGCCGGTATCATCTATGCCGATAACCTCGTCAACGACGGTTACGCCCAGGGCGTGATCAACGCGATGGTGAGCAACACACCATTGGGTCGCATGGGGCGGCCGGATGAAGTCAGCGCGGTCGTGGATTTTCTCGTGTCGCCCGGCGCGGGGTATATCAACGGGCAGATTATCGGGGTGGATGGCGGCTTCAGCGCCTGAGTGTTGCCGGCGAAGCCGGTTCCTACGAGATGATCACGGTGATATCCGGATCAATGAGGAGTTGCGCGCCAATATCACCGTGGCCGTAGTTCGCGTAGCTGACCCCACCGATATCAACGGCATCGCCCTGCTGCCAGCCCTGCCCGGTGGATTCAACGGTGTCGCCACTGTCACCATCGATGCGGAGCTGGCGCGTTGGCGCGTCATCGAACAATGCGGCGCGGTCCGGTAGTGCGAGCACGTCGTGAATGTCGAACCTGACGGTATTGTTGCCGCTGCCGGTCATGTCGATAAGCTCGATGTTCTCGATATTGCGCGCATTATCGAAGTCGAGCACGAGATCGGCGCCGGTAAACAACAAAGTATCGACGCCACTGCCGCCATCGACTTTCGCCGTATCCGCCGGATCGTAGATCAGCGTGTCGTCGCCGGCGCCGGCGTTCAGGGTGTCGTTGCCCGCGCCACCATCGAGCGTGTCATTCCCGCGTCCGCCGATAAGGATGTCGTCGTCCCCGGTGCCGTTCAGCGTGTCATTTTCATCCTGCCCGAGAAAGTCGACTTTATCCGCAAAATCGCGTCCAAAAACCACGAACTCTTCGCTCGAAGTGTGTATACCCGAGGTCCCGGAGTCGAGGTAAATATCATCGAAACCGTCGCCATTGACGTCGCCGAGCGCAACCACGACCTTGCCACGCTCCTGCTGACGCGCATAGCCGTCGAGGTAAACGCCGTCACTCGCGCCCAGACTATCGATGTCGACGCTGCCGGGCCGATCCGGCGCGCCGAACACGATCGATACGCGGCCGGCGTCGTCGCGGCCATCGATGAGGTATTGCGGAGAACCTATCGCCAGATCGGCGTAACCGTCACCGTTAACATCGCCGACCCCGAATACCCGGGCATCGAACGTGCTCTGGAATGTTGTGTGCGTGATCGCGAACCCGGCGTCGGTGCGTGATCCGTCGAGCAGGGATTCGAGGTCGTACAACGCGCCGAACGCCTGTCCGCCGTAGACCACGGCACCCGTCGTCCAGGTGTCTCCGCCGATGCTCCGGGTGTTTACCCGGACGACGAAATCGTCGATGCCGTCGCCGTTGAAATCGCCAAGCGTATCGAACGTGCCGTCGCGCAAATCAACCGGATCTTCGTGATCGTAGATGACAAACCCGTCCGCGCCCGGCGTAAAATCGCTGCTGTTCAGATCCGTTTGCGGATTCGCCGACGCGCCGCCAAAGACGAAGAACAATCCGCTCGCATCGTGGGTGAGCGCGGATCGCGCGTCGACGACGATGTCATCGTAGCCATCACCATTGAAATCACCGCTGCGCAGAATTTCGTAGCCCGGACCGGGCGTCTGTCCATGATATCCAGGCCGCGATACGGTGAGGGTGTACCCGAGCGATGCGTCATAGTCCACCGCCGTTGCATCCGTAAGTACCGCGACGCCGCCGAACCCTTCCGGCCGGCCCAGCACGATGTGTGATGTCCCGTTGTCGGAACGCAAGCCTTCGACGACGGCGAAATCCGCGTAGCCGTCGCCGTTGACGTCACCGACATCACGGACAAACCGCCCAAGGTCGTTGTACGCACCTGACGGGGAGGTAAACAACGTACCGCCCTGCGCCGCGTCACCCGCGGCTTCGATGTCGGCGAGGCCCGCAATTGAACCCGGCGCGCCGCCATGGACGAAAATCACTTTGTCGTTGTAGTGGGCGCTGACGAGGAAATCGTCGTAACCATCGCCGTTGACATCGCCGAGCGCCGCCCCGGTTGTGTACGGGTTATATCCCGGCGCGAAACTCGAGTCGTAATCGATTGCGGCGTGCAGATCGCCGGCATTCGCCACGCTGACGAGGCCACCGCCGATGATAGCGACGTCGCGCTCGCTGTCCCCTTCGAGGACGATGAAATCGGCAAACCCGTCACCGTCAAAATCGGCCCCGGCGCTGATTTCGTGCCTGATGGTGAGATCGAAATAATAGCCGGCGCTGCCGTCGCCGCCCTTTGCCTCCAGCAACGACGTCAGCGTTTCGTGCCCATCGAACGCGTCGAACACAATTGCGCCGGTCGCCGTCGTCGCCGCCCCGAGGTCGTCCGTTGCGGTGATCTGCAATGCTTTGTCGCCGAGGTCACTGCTCGGCGAGGTGTGGGTATAGACCACGTTGCGTAAAAAATCGCGCGCTACACTGTCGCTGATAGTCGGATCGATTTGTACGGTGAGCACCCCGTTCTGGCCGTCGAAGTCAGACGCGATGCCGGCGACCTCAGGCGCGACCAGCAGATCCAGACCCGGCGAATAGTCTCCGACTATCCGGATCGTGAACTCCTCGATGCGGCCATCCACGTCCCCAAACCGGTCGTTGGAAATACGGGCCGGCCGACCGAACTCGGTAAACGACGCTGCAATGGGATCAACGGAGTCGAAAAACTCGACAACCGGCGCGTCGTTGACCCCGACAAACCGCAACGCCACCGTCGCCTGCGCCGTTCTGCCCCAGCCATCGGTTACGAAATACGGTATGTCGAATACCTGCGTTTCACCTTCTGTGAGCGCGTGCGCGGAACCGTCCGGGTTAATCTGTACCCGGATCTGTCCTGCCTCGTCGATGCTCAGATACGCAGGTGTGCCGATCGAGGTGTCGAGGCCCGTGGCTCGCAGTTGCAGCAATGCCGGGTCACCGAGCAGGTGATCGTTGTCGAGGACGCTCGGCGTTATGTAGATCTCGGTGTCCTCATTCAGATCGAACGCGGGCGTGGCACCATCGTCAAGCAATGTGAGCGGGGGTAATCCGGCGGCAATGCCGGTCTCGACAAGTAGCTCCGCGGCGCCGGCGGCGTAGCGAACGTAATCGACGCCGTCGAATTCGACCGCGGTGGGTGGGCCAAACGCGGTCTCGTCGAAAACGACGAAATCGCCGGTGTCGCCAACCACGCGCAGCCTGTGCGCGCTATCGGTCAGACGCAGCAAGGTGTCGAAATCAATCACAAGCGCGTTCGCACCGCCGTCCGCGAGGTCGATCATTTCAATCTGTTCGAGTGCGAGCGTGCCGGTACTGGCCAGGACTGACGGCAAATGCAGATTGCGTCCGTGAACCACGAGGGTGTCCGTGCCGGTTCCCCCGTCAACCCGGCGCGTATCCGCCGCGTCATAGATAATCCGATCGTCCCCCGCCGCACCGATAATGACATCGTTGCCGCCGGCGCCATCGAGGATGTCATCGCCGAGTCCGCCGATGAGGATTTCGTCCGCCGCGGTGCCGACGAAGTTGTCGTCAATTTCGGTGCCTTCGAAATCGACGACGGGTACCGGCGTGTCGTCGATACCACTGATATCGCCGCGGCCGAAAATGACGTGCAATTGTCCAACCAGGCCTTGCGCCAAACCGCCGTACGGCGCCGCGATGACGATATCGTCATAACCGTCGCCGTTCACATCCTCGCCGCCAACAATATTCGCGAAACCGAGCAACAGTGCGGTGTCGCTGCTGTAGATTTGCACCGCTTCGTTCTCGCCGAAGCCGTCGATGCTGCGCGCGCCGCTGATGCGGTTGCCGCCGAACACGATATAAGCCGACCCGGCGTCGTTCGGCGCGGCACCTGAGCTCGTGCCGGGTGCCGTTATCAGCAGATCGTCGTAGCCGTCACCGTTGAAATCCCCGGCACTCGTCACGCTCGCGCCGAACAGATCCCCGCTCGACACACCGCGGATGCGCAGACCGCCGTCGCCGAGATCATCCAGGTCCTCGGTCCAGGCGGTGCGCGTAGCCCGCCCGTACACGATCGTGACTTCGCCGGTGTCGTTCGAGGCTTCGCCGTAAGGGTCCGCGGCCGGTGCGGAAATCGCGAGGTCGTCATAGCCATCGCCGTCGAAGTCGCCGATGCCGGCGACCGCGGCACCGGTACGGTCGAGATCATCGCGACCGTGGAAGACCGTGATGTGGCTGTCGACGAACGATGCGGGATCGAGCTCCCGATCCGCGCCTTGCGGCTGACCGTAAATCAAAAACGCCGCGCCCGGGTCCGGGTCGAAATAGCTGACCGGATAGCCGGCGACACCGACCAGAAAGTCGTCGTACCCGTCGCCGTCGAAATCGCCGGCGGCCGCAAGCGCGGTGCCGATTTGCTCGCCCGGATAGGCGCCGCTGAGCGTATAGCCCGGCAACGTGCCCGCACCGAGCGTCACATCCGCGCTGTCGAGCCCGCCGTAGACGACGACCGTTTGCCCACCGTAAGGGTACTCGTTACCGAGTTCCGCGAACTGCGAAGACACGGCGAAGTCTTCGTAGCCATCCGCATTGACGTCGCCGATACCGGTGAGCACGGTGCTGTAATCGTACAGGTCGAGCGTGGGGCCGGCGATGCGCACCCCGTTAGTGCCATCGGCGTCACCCGCAAGCGTCACGATGTCATCCAGATCTGCACTGCCGCGAACGAGCAGCGTGTCGTGAGCAACGGCCGTCGTCTCCGGCGGCGGCGAAGCGGGTGGAAAATCCGGCTTTCCGCTGACCAGAAAATCGTCGTAGCCGTCACCGTTCTCATCGCCGATAACCGCCAGCGTGAGTCCGAACAGGCCGATACCGCCGTCATATTCAATCGTGTGACCGGCCGTGTCGAGCAACTCACCGGCGAGCACCCGGGTCCCGGGCACGAGCACCGCGCCCGGCAACACGAGCGCTTGTGCGATCCCGTCCGCGCCGTAGCTGTACCCGTTCGACCAGACAATATCGGCGCGCCCGTCGCCGTCGAAATTACCGACGGCAAGTGAATTGAAACCGTAGAACAGCTCGGGGAAATCACCGCTGATCCGGGTGATCAGCGGATCCTCCAGGGCAAGGTCGATTTGCGCGGCGCCGTTGCCGAAGTCACCGGGAACGATCACGGTGCCGTCCGCAGGCGGCGGCGCGTTTTCGAACACGAGCCCGTCGGCAATCTCGAGGTACGCCCCGCCTTTGCGATACACGGTGCCGCTCGACAGTTCGGCGAACGTACCCGGGGCGTGCACCCAGCCGGTGCCCGCATCGACCCGGTCACCGACATCACCGGTGATCGTCAACAGGTAGTTGTCGCGCGGCAGCAGGAAGGCATCGACATCCGACAGTTGCAGGCGGTTCAGCCCGCCGCCACTGAGGTCGATCGTCTCGATACTCCAGAGCGTCGCTTCGACCGCTGTCGGTGCGGGTCTGATGACGATGTCGCCGCCCGGAACTGCGGCGATGTTCTCCAGCGGCGGCTCTTCCACGATCACGACGGGCGCCACGTCCTCCTGTTCATCCTGCCCGATGATGCCGACCGTCAGGTCGCCTGCGGATGTCTCGTCCTCCGGCGTGGGGAATGCGAACCCCAAGCTTACCGTTGCTGCGCCGGCAAGCTGTGACGTCACTTCGACCCCGCCCGACATTTCCAGCACCCCGCCCGCGCTGAATCCCGGTGCGATGGGGGTCGGGTGCAAGGTGATTTCCGGTCCGAGGTGACCGAGCAACAGCGTGTCGAGTCCGGCGCCGCCATCGGCGAAAACGGTGGCACCGTTCCTGATGATCAGCGTATCGTCGCCATCGCCGCCGTAAAGCGCGTCGGCCAGCCCGCCACCACCGTCGAGATAATCGTTACCGGCGCCACCGTCGAGGTAATCGTCGCCGTCGCCGCCCGCGAGGTAATCGTCGCCGGCGTCACCGAACAGGCGATCGTTTCCATCGCCGCCTTGCAGGATGTCGTTGTGCGCGTCGCCGTATAACTGATCGTTGCCGTTTTGGCCGTACAAGCGATCGTTGCCGTTGCCGCCTCTGAGAATGTCGTCGTGCGCGTCGCCGAATAACCGATCATTGCCGTTCTGGCCGTACAAGCGATCGTTGCCGTTGCCGCCTCTGAGAATGTCGTCGTGCGCGTCGCCGAATAACTGATCGTTGCCGTTTTGCCCGTACAAGCGATCGTCGCCGTCGCCGCCTCTGAGAATGTCGTTGTGCGCGTCGCCGTATAACTGGTCGTTGCCGTGCTGGCCGTACAGCCGGTCGTTGCCGTTGCCGCCTTTCAGAATGTCGTTGTGCGCGTCGCCATACAACTGATCGTTGCCGTTCTGGCCGTACAGCCGATCGTTGCCGTCGCCACCTCTCAGGATATCGTTGTGCGCTTCACCGAATAACTGATCGTTACCGTGCTGGCCGAACAGCCGGTCATTGCCGGCACCGCCGCGCAGCATGTCGTGATCGCGTTCGCCGAGGAGAGTATCCGCGCCGTTGTGCCCGTAGAGTCGGTCATTGCCGGCGCCGCCCGCAATTCGATCGTTACCGGTGCCGCCGTACAGCGCGTCCCGCCCGGCAAACCCGTGAAGACGATCATTGCCGCCGAGGCCGAACAGAACATCCGCGGCAGAGGTGCCGATCAGCGTCTGGCTGCTGTCGTCTCCGCGTCTTTTAGCCATTGGACTCCCGGCCGGATGTGGGTTACCGCCGACGCCTTATTCAGAGCCCCGCGGTTCGGTGGGGTAATTATGTAGCAAGCCTTATGCCAGCAACAATAACACGGCGCGGACAGGGGAAAATCCGTCGCGCCACGTCAGTCGTGTAAAACCGGTTGACACGAAACACGTCGCGAAATCGGGGCACTTCCCGGAATTCCCGGGTAAATAGAAGCGGTTCGGGGATTTTACCGTTGTCAATAAATTTTACAGTCGCGCGGTCGATCATCCTGCATGCACACAACCGCTCGGCAGGGCTGCTTGCGGTGCGGAACGCCCGATGAACGATGCGGAGGCAACCACGCAACCGCTCGCCGCCGCCCGTGAGGCATGCAACGCCCGCGGTAGTCCGTGCGATGAACCCGTCGTCTCCCGGAAAATGCCCGGCCCGGCCGCGAAACTGCCGCACACCGGCACCCCGAACGACCCTGCGCGCGCCATCGGCAGCCGGCCCGGGTTCAGCCGACGAGCAGGCGTTTAATCCACGTCAGTAACGCCTGTGGCAGCGCCCGCGGCGTGGTCAGCAAGGCATAGTGATGCAAGCCGAATACGCGCGGCAGATAGCTCGCGGCCTGGCGGTCAATCGTCAGACAAAACGGCGTGATCCCCTGCTGCCGCGCCTCGGCAACCGCCTGACGCATATCTTCGACCCCGTAGCGACCCTCATACTCGTCACGGTCGTGAGGCTTCCCGTCGGACAGCAGCAGCAACAGGCGGTGCGCGGCCGGCTGGCGCGCGAGCCCCGCGCTGGCATGGCGCAGTGCCGCGCCGGTGCGGGTGTAATGTTCCGGCTCGAGCGCCGCGATGCGCAGCGCCACCGGATCGGCGTACGGCTCGTCGAATCGCTTCACGTCCCACACCTGTACGTCCGCCGGTCCCTCACCGGAAAACGCCTGCACCGCGTACGGCTCGCCCAGTGCATCGAGCGCCATGCAGACGATCAACAGCGCCTCGCGCTCGACGTCGATGACGCGCCGGTGCGCCGCCACCCAGCTGTCCGTCGAACCGCTCACGTCGATCAGTAAGCTGATCGCGAGATTCTGTCGCGCCGGCCGGCGCGTTTGGTAAATCGCTTCGGATCGCGGCAGGCCAACCCGGTAGTCGGTGTCGCTGTCGAGCCAGGCATCGAGATCGAGTTCTTCGCCGTCATCACGGCGACGCAGCGTTTCACGCTCCGGCCGCAGCATTTCAAAACGCCGCTGTACCGTCGCGATCAGGGTGGCGTGTTCGTCCAGCACGGTATCCACCCAGGCCCGCGATCCGTCCCGCGGGGTCAGCAATCTGACCGTCGCACCGGGCTCGCGATAGTCCGCGATACGATAATCCCATTCCGGATAGACGATGCCCGCTGCCATTGACCCCGCGCCGGGTAGTGCCTTGCTGCTGGTGCCGGGTGGCGGATCATCGGACAACAGGACCTCGCGCGGTCGCCCCGGTGTATTCACGAGACGGGCTTCGGTCAGTTCCGACAACATTTCGCCGAGTTCCTGCGCGCTCGTTTCATCGTCGCGATCGACGGGTCGTTGCAGCCCCATCGGATCTTCCGCCGCCGGGTGCGGTTGTTCGATCTGAACCATCCATGGACCGGGGCGTTCGCGCTCGTCGTCCTCGTCCGGCGCCGCCTCACGGCGTTCCGGTCGCCGCTCGAGACGGACGCTGCGCACGGGTGCCTGTGGTCCGTCGTCGTCAGGCATTTCATCGTTTGCCGTCAACGTGTCGCCGCGGCGGTGGGCACGCACGAGTGCGCCGGTCCACCAGTCCTGCCACAGCGGCGCGGCGCCGAGCGCGTGTTCGCTGCGCGGGTCAGGCGCAAACTGCCGCAGCGCCCGGCGCGCGAGTTCGAGCGATTCATCCGGGCTGCGGGTATAGCTGAACCCCGCGGGCAATGACTCGCGCTCGCGGCGGAGCAGGTCGACGACGAACGTTTCGAGGTGCCGGCGCGCCGGTGGAAACGTGTCGAGCGACGGGCGTTGCGTCGCGGCGTGATCGCGCAACGCACGCAGACAGGGCTCGACCCCGGGTACCCGATCCGCCAGTTCGCATTCGGCGCTGAGCGCTTCGAACAACAGGTAGACGGCGCGATGCAGCGGGCTGAGGTCGGGATGGGTTTGCCATACACGGGCGCTGCCACGACGGATCCGGCTTGCCTGCAACAGGGCCATCGCGCGGTAACACGCATCCGCGAATGCGCGATCGGTGATCATCGAATCGGCCGGCAACCAGATCGACAGACCGTCCGTGGCCGGTAACGGGAGCGTCGGGATCGGCCCGGCGCGGCGGCGCGACAACTGCGCGAGCAGCGTCGGTCGCGCCGGTGGCTGTGCCTTGCGTAAGGGAAACGAAGCGCCGAACAGCGCGATATTCAGCACATCGAGGCGGTGCGCGACATCATCGAGGGCCACGGTTCGTGGCGCCGTTGGCAACGGCCGGCGGCGGCGCCACCAGCGTTGCGCGAACACGGTTGCGTGCCGCGCCGCATCGACGATGACATCTTCCGCTTCAGCCATGCGCGCGCGCCCCCGAACCTAGGCGAGCGTCAGATCAACGAGCTCACCCATCGCCTCGAGTAATGCGTTGTCGTCGGACAACGGCGATACGATCGCCGCGGCACACGCATCGGCGGCGGGTATGCCGTTCGCGATCAACGCGCCGGCCGCGATCAGCAGGCGCGTACTCGGCACTTCAACGAGTCCACGATCGTGCAACTCGCGCAGGCGGTGCGCCAGCGTTACGAGCGTGCGTGCGCTCGGAAGGTCGACCCCGCTTTCGCGTACGACGATTTCCGCTTCGGCCGCGGCCGGCGGATAAGTGAAATCCATCGCCACAAAGCGTTGCCGCGTGCTCGGCTTCAGGTCTTTCAGCATGCGCTGGTAGCCGGGATTGTAGGATACGACGAGCTGGAAACCGGGCGCCGCCTGCAGCAGTTCGCCGGTCTTGTCGATCGGCAGCATGCGCCGGTGGTCGGTCAGCGAATGCAGCACGACGATAGTGTCCTGGCGCGCTTCGACAACTTCATCGAGGTAACAGATCGCGCCTTCGCGAACCGCGCGCGCTAACGGCCCGTCCTGCCACACGGTGCCGTCATGGCGGATCAGAAACCGCCCGATCAGATCGTTCGCCGTCAGATCATCGTGACACGGAATCGTGACGAGCGGGCGGCCAAGGCGCCACGCCATGTACTCGACGAAGCGGGTCTTGCCGCAACCGGTCGGCCCTTTGAGGAGCACCGCGAGCTTGCGCGCGTGGCATTCCTCGAACAGGCGTACTTCATCATGCGTGGCGAGGTAGTAGGGTTGCTCCGCGAGGTCCGTTTGCGGTTGCCTCGCCGTCGTCATCGCCCGGGCACGGCAACCTGGGGTTCATCGTCCGCTGCCGCGGCAAAATTCGGCGCATAGCGGAAGAAATCGTAGATAAACAACCCGACCCCGGTGACGAAAACCGAGCCCGTCGCGATCAGCATGAGAAAATGGACCTGGATCTTCAACTGCGCATCGAGATACCCCATGCCCATGATGCGTTCGAGATAGACCTGTCCGATGCCGGCGGTTGCGAACGACAGCGTCATGCCGAACATACCGGCGATCTGCAGCCAGAACGCCCAGTATCCGAGTGTCGTGCCGGCCTCCGGCCTGCCGCGCGTGATCGTTGGCATGGCATAAGAGATCATCGCCAGCGTGATCATGACATACGCGCCGTAGAACGCGGCGTGTCCGTGCATGGCCGTGACGAGCGTCCCGTGCGTCCACTTATTGACCCCCGGCCACGTATGCGCGAGACCGAGCAGCCCGGCGCCGAACAGCGCAAACAACGCGCTGCCGACGGCCCAGTGCAGCGCAAGGCGGTTCGGATGGGCGAGCCCGGAGCGTCGGATTGCGCTGTAGGCGTACATCGCCATGCCGACGAGGGCGAGCGGTTCGAGCGCACTGAAAAAGCCGCCGATTGGCAACCAGTATTGCGGCACCCCAACCCAGTAGTAGTGGTGCGCGGTGCCGAGGATGCCGGCGATGAACACGAGACCGACGATGACGTACAGCCATTTCTCCATGATCTCGCGGTCGGCGCCGGACAGGCGAATGAGCAGATAGGCGAGAAACGACGCCATGATCATCATCCACACGCCTTCCACCCACAGGTGGATCGTCCACCAGCGATAGTAGATCGACACGGTATAGTTTTCGTAATGCAGCAGCGCCGGCAGAAACAGGCCCGCGGAACAAACGAGGCCGAGTACGAGGACCCCTTCGGTCGTCGTGAAGCGCCCCGACTTCTTGATCGTCATGCCGATGTTGTACAGGAAGATCAGCATGCAAATGACGATCACGATCTTGTGTGGCAGCGGCTGTTCGAGCAGTTTGTTGCCGGTGCCGAACCGGAACAGGTAACCGACGATCGCGGTGACCCCCATCAGGGTCCACAGGATCAGTTGCACATAGGCAAGCTTCACGCTGTACAGCTCCGTGCGCGACTCCTCGGGTACGAGCCAGTAAGTCGCGCCCATGAATCCCGTCAGGACCCACACGATCAACAGGTTCGTGTGAATCATCTTCGTGACGTCGAACGGCAAAATGTACAGCAGCGGATCGGGCCCGAGGTACTTCGCCGCGGACAACAGCCCAAATATCATTTGCAGCCCGAACAGAACGAGCGCAATCGCAAAGTACCAGTAAGCCACTGACTGGGATCTATATGTCATGCTGTTCTCCGAATGCGTGAAACCCGATACGCGGCCCGAGGCTGCGCACGTTACTTGAACGATGCCAGATAGGCCGCGAGTTGCGCGATCTGCGCTTCACTCAGCGATTCGCCATACGTCGCCGGCATGAATGACGTGCCGCCGGCTGAATACATGGCACCCGGAACGAGGTAAACACTCGGGTGCGTGATCGACTCGCGGATGTACGCTTCCGGATCCGTCGCTTCGCCGCTGTAATCGGGCGAGGCGATCACGTCGGCGGCGCGGGCCGCGACGCCGGCAAGACTCGGCCCGGCCATGTTCGCGCCCGGGATCGTCGAATGGCACGCGTTGCAGGCCGGCGTTGCGGTACGGAAAAGCCGTTCGCCGAGAGCCACGGGGTTCGTGGCCGGCTCTGATTGCGTCACCGTGTCGCCGGCGCTGACTGCCGCGTCCGGCGCTGCCGGGATATTCATGCTGCCGGTGACGAGGATGGGTCGTGGCGGCCAGCCCTGGTTGTCGACCTTGCTCACCCAGTCGAGGAATGCGATGAGATCGCTGATCTCCTCATCGGCGAGGTTTTGCGTCGGCATCAACCGACGATGCTTGTTCTCATCGTAGAACTGGGAAGGATCTTTCAGGTATGCACGCAGGTAGGGTTCGCCGCGATGCTGCGCGATCTTCGTGAGGTCCGGTGCGTAATACGCACCTTCGCCGAACAGCGTATGACAATTGATACAGTTGTATTTATGCCAGACGTCCTTGCCCCGGGTGACCTCGGGCGTAATGTTCTGCGACTGCGTCAACTCGGGAAACTGACGGTGGCTGTCGATCGTCAGTGCTATGAATACGAGTGCCGCAACTGCCGTCGAGCCGATTGCGAAGTTCCTGGCCTGTCGATTATTCATGATGTGGGGTAGTCGATAGTCGTCGTAGGTGGTCTTAAACGCCGATCCCGCTCCAATACAGGAGCGACATCGTAAACGCGTACACGATAGCGCCGAGCATCAATGCCAGGACGGCATAGCTCAGCATTTTCAATGGTCCATACAGACGTGCTGACATAAACGCTCCCTTGCCCCGCTGGGCGCTGGTCGATGGTTGGCCCGGAACCGGTATCGTCGTGGGAAAAAGTATAGATCAAAATCCCGCGTGCTCGTCGGACGAGCCGGCGACGACGCAATCGTACCGACCGTACGGGCAATGACGGCACGTTTTTTTGACGTCGGAACAGCGGCGTTGCACTGACGGCCCCCATAAACAGTCGGCACAAGTCCCGCGGCCGTCATTGCCGCCGTACCCGTTTAAGGCTGATCGTCGCGACGCGCTTAATCACGCCGGCGTACGGTCATGCGCGCCGCGACTGATCCGGATTCCCGCAAGCGGAGCAGGCACACGTATCGATTGCCGGCCGGTTCGCTCTTTTCGTTTTCGTTCGTCACAGTGTATTCAATTCGATGTCGCAAATATACATCTTTTATCCGGACTCACGGGCAGGGAAACGGAGCGCTGACGGATTCGCGCGCACGCGCAAACGCAGCTGTCATCAATTGAATGATCCCCGCGCTCGTTTCAGCGTACATTAAGCGGGACATCAGGTTCGGGATTTCAGCTGCACCGCCCGGGTTCACGTAACCGGCGCAATGCGCTCCGGAACGTTGCGCGATCCCGCGACGTACAGACAGTCGATCCGCCGGGACGAGGCGCGCGCTTCCCTGCGGGATCCCCGGCACACATGGTGAACCGCGCGCAGGGTGACGCTATGAATTCAATCGGTCGGTGGTTGATGGTGATCGGGGTCGTGCTGGTAGCGTGCGGTGCGGCAATGCAGTTCGCACCGTGGTTGTTCAACTGGTTTGGACGGCTGCCGGGCGACATTCGCATCGACGGCGAACGCGGCAAGGTGTTCGTTCCGATCACGTCCATGATTATCGTGAGTCTTGTCATCACGCTGCTCGTCAACGTGTTCCGAAGATAGCTTGCGCGGCAAGCGAAATTGTCGCGGGCGCAGCATTTATCCACGCGGAAATTAACACTTCTTTGGCGGCGGGCTAGAATACGCTAACGGTTTCGTGGGCGCGTTCGGGACCCGCTCCTCCCGGCTGCGCATATCACCTGTTTCTCCCCGGGGCAGCGCAAGCGCGCGGCCCGCTGTGAACGGAGGCCGCGACATGCGCAATCACATGCGCACTTCGAGACCATTGCGCGATCCGCCCTGGCGACGACCGCTGGCGCAGGGCCCGGCCTGGCTCGAGCGCGTGTACCGCAGGATCTTCGCGCGCGCCGACATTCGGGTCGACGGCGGCCGTCCGTGGGACATCCGGGTGTTCGACCGGCGTCTGTATCGCCGACTCTCGCTGTTCGGGTCGCTCGGGCTTGGCGAGAGCTATGTCGAAGGCTGGTGGGACGCGCCGAAACTCGATGAATTCTTTGCCCGCCTCATGGCGGCCGAACTCGACGAACAGGTCGTCAATATTCCCAGGATCCTCGCGGTATTGAGTGCCTGCATGCGCAACCTGCAAAGCATCGGTCGCTCGCGCAAGGTCGGAGAGGTCCATTACGATATCGGTAACGATTTCTACCGAGCCATGCTCGGGCCGACGCTGGTGTACACGTGCGCGTACTGGCCCAACGCCGGCAATCTCGATGACGCGCAAACCGCGAAGCTCGATCTCGTCTGCCGCAAACTGCAACTGCAGCCCGGCATGCGCGTGCTCGATATCGGCTGCGGGTGGGGAAGTTTCGCGCGCTATGCGGCGGAGAACTACGGCGTGCGCGTCGTCGGGGTGACGATTTCCGCCGAACAGGCCGAGTTCGCCCGGCAGTACTGCGCCGGTCTGCCGGTCGAAATTCGCCTCGAGGACTACCGCGAAGTATCGGGCCGTTTCGATCGCATCGCATCGCTCGGTATGTTCGAGCATGTCGGACACAAGAACTACGCTGCCTACATGGATTGCGTGAAGCGCAGCCTTGTCGACGACGGCCTGTTCGTGATGCAGACGATCGGCCGCAATGAACGCGGCACCGGCATCGATCCGTGGGTAACCCGGTATATCTTTCCGAACAGCGAAGTCCCGTCGCTGCAGCGAACGAGCAGGGCCGTCAGCGGACGCTTCGTGGTCGAAGACCTGCACAACTTCGGCGCGGATTACGATCTCACGCTGATGTCCTGGTTCGCGAATTTCAACCGGGAATGGCCGCGATTCCGCGCGCACATGCCGGATGATTTCTACCGCGTGTGGAAATACTACCTGCTGATGTTCGCGGGGGTTTTTCGCGCCCGCGGCCTGCAACTGTGGCAACTCGTACTGGCACCGAAGCGAACCGGAAGCCGTTACCTGCGGCCGCAGGCCCTGTAAACGTCCGGGTTCGCGCTTGACGTGATACCGGGTCGGACGCTGCCTGCTTTAAAAATGGGGACATCCCACATTTACGACGATGCGCCGCAATCGCGCCTGGGGCAATCGCCGGCTTTTTATCAACGGAGAGACTGTCGAAACGCGAGGTCCTCTCCGGCTCGACACATTGAATAAAAAAAGGGTCCCGATGGGACCCTTTTTCTTGTTTGGCGCGCCCGGAAGGATTGATGGAAAAAGCGAAGGCTCGCTTTTTCCACCCCGATGGGGCGACCTACGGTCGTCCAATCTTCCTTCGGAAAATTAGTGATGGATAAAGCGAAGACTCGCTTTTTCCACCCCGATGGGGCGACCTGCGGTCGTCCAATCTTCCTTCGGAAAATTAGTGATGGATAAAGCGAAGGCTCGCTTTTTCCACCCCGATGGGGCGACCTGCGGTCGTCCAATCTTCCTTCGGAAGATTGGCGAACCTTGAGGTTCTCACCAACTCAGATACATCAAATAAAAAAAAGGGTCCCGATGGGACCCTTTTTCTTATTTGGCGCGCCCGGAAGGATTCGAACCTCCGACCCCCTAGTTCGTAGCCAGGTACTCTATCCAGCTGAGCTACGGGCGCATGTTTCGTACAGCAATCTTACAATAATCCGGTTCTGCTCTTTCCGATCCGTCGGTTCCTGCCCGGAAGGATGGACTACTCCGCCACTTCGTGGCTCCGGCCTGCGGCCCGTCGCGCTTCAGCGCGACGTTCTTCGAACGCTGCGCGTTCTCGTCACAAACGAAGTTTCGTTTGTTCGCCCCTGCGGGGCGCGCTACGCGCGTCCAAACTCGCTGCGCGAGTTTGTCGAACCTCCGACCCCCTAGTTCGTAGCCAGGTACTCTATCCAGCTGAGCTACGGGCGCATGTGTCGTGCAGCAATCTTACCTCACTTCGGGCTTCGGCCGGGCGGTAAGCTTACCGAAGGGGCCGGATTATCGGGATCGCGGGCGAGAGTGTCAAACGGTGTCTGGCGCGGGTTCGCATCCGGTCTACTCCTTTGCTGCGCTGCCCAGTAAACTAACGCCATCGACGACTCCGGAGAATCACGATGCTGGAAATGATGGACATCAACTGTGACATGGGCGAGAGCTTCGGTAACTGGAACATGGGCGACGATGTCGGCATGATGCCCCGGATCACGACCGCGAACGTGGCCTGTGGCTTTCACGCGAGCGATCCGGTGACCATGATCGAGACGGTGAAACTCGCGAAACAGCACAATGTCGCCGTCGGCGCGCACCCCGGTTTGCCCGATTTGCTGGGTTTTGGCCGCCGCGCGATGAATATTACCCCCGAAGACGCGTATGCCTATGTCGTCTACCAGGTCGGAGCCCTGCAGGGAGCGCTCGCGACGCAAGGCATGAAACTGCATCACATCAAGCCCCACGGCGCGTTCTACTCGGTACTGAAAACCGACGAGGAACTCGCGGCCGCCGTCGCCGAAGCGATTAATCAACTGTCCGACGACCCGATTCTCTACTGGCCCGCGCCCACGACGGCCGCGATGCCTACCGCGGCGAAAAAACTCGGTATCCGCGTCGTCGGCGAAATCTACCCGGATCTGATCTACGCGCCCGATGGTTCGCTGATCCTGCAGCGCGAAAAGCACGAAACGGATGTGGCGTTCGCCGCCGCGCAGGTACGCCGCTATGTCGAAACGGGCAAGGTCGAAGCAAACGACGGCTCGCTCGTCGAACTCGACGCGGAAAGCCTGTGTATCCATGGCGACGGCCCGAATTCCGTCGCGGTTGCCGATGCGATTCGCGCAACGCTCGAAGAAATCCGCTGCCCGATTACCCCGGTCATGCTCAACGCCGCCTAGGAGCGCGTTGGACGACGGCAATCGTAGCGAGCCGGGCGGAAGAGCGAGTCAGAAAATTCGCGATGTTGGGGAGCAGTGTTGTGCTACGTGACGATAAATCGCGCAATTTTTCGCCGCTGTTCCGCCGGCGTAGTAGATTGTTCCTAAGCCCTTCAGGCTCCTAGACAGGGATTCCACACGATGAAGTTCGGATTGATGTTCACATTCCAGTTGCCGCCCGGGTGCGGTATCCCCTGGAATGAGCCGTACCAGGACATGCTCGATTGCCTGCCGCGCGCGGAAGCGCTCGGTTACGAGTCGATGTTCATGGCCACTCACCACGTAAAGACCGACGGTTTGTGCCCCGGTCCGCTCATCGCCTGCGCCGGCGCCGCTGCGGTGACGAAAACGATGCGCATCGGCACGGCCGTGTTGCTCGTGCCGATGTACGCACCGCTGAAGCTCGCCGAAGACGTGGCCGTGCTCGACAACCTGTCGCAGGGTCGCTTCGTGTTCGGGGTCGCGCCCGGTTATGTCGCCGAGGAATTTGCCGCTCACGGCATTCCGCGCGAGGAGCGTATCGGTCGCTTCGAGGAGTCACTCGATCTGATGATCGCGGCGTGGACCCGGGACGAGTTCGAATTCGACGGCAAATACTTCCAGGTGCCAAAGACCGTCATGACCCCGAAACCGATGCAGCAACCGCATCCGCCGATCTGGTACGGCGTGTCCGCGACTAAATCCCTGCAGCGAGCCGCGAAACGGCATGCCGTGCAGATCATGTCACCACGCCACGGGGTCGATGAACTGATGCATCACTACGCACCCTACGAGGCCGCCGCGGCGGAAATCGGCTGGAAAATCCCGGAGCGACCGATCATTCGCCAGGTGTTCGTCGCGAATACGATGGCCGAGGCCGAGGCGATCGCGGCGCCCGCGGTGAATCATTTGTACCGCGAAGTCTATGGCAAGGCTTCGGCCGCGGGAGATCGCGTTCTCCGTGCCGACGACGGCAGCGTGATTACGGATCACGATCAGGTGGGATTCGAGAACTTCAAGGACCGTTACATCATCGGCGATCCGGATTTCGCCATCGAATCGATCAAGCGCTACGAGGCCGCGTGCAACCCGACTGAAATGGTCTGCTGGATGCATATGCCCGGTATTAGAGGGGCGGACGTGATGGGCTCGGTCGAATTGTTCGCCCGCGAAGTGATGCCACACTTCCGCTAGACAGAGGCCCAGGGACAGCTGCGCGCTGCGTCCCGGATTAATGCAAAAAACCACCACCAGCGAGATTCGCGACATCACGACGAACACGCTCGCGGGGATGTCCGATCACGATCGCGACGAAATGGCGATCCCGTCGTACCTGCACGGTAATCCGCTGATCCGCTGGCTGATGTGGCGTCGTTACGAAGTGATCGCGCACTACCTCGACGACGTTGACGGCAATACCGCCCTCGAATTCGGTTGTGGACTCGGCCTGTTCCTGCCGGAACTGAACGCGCGCTTCGACCGCGTGTTCGCGTGCGATCTGTTCCCGGACTACGCCCGGGCACTGAGCGAGCGTCGCAAACTGAACACCCGCTTCGTACCGAACGTCGGCGCCGTTCCCGACGCCTCACTCGATGTGTTAATCGCGGCCGACGTCCTCGAACACATCCGCGATCTGCCGGTATACCTCACGGAATTCGCCCTGAAGCTGAAACCCGGCGGGCGCCTGATTATTTCCGGCCCGACGGAAAATCACCTGTACAGACTCGGCCGGACAATCGCCGGTTTCGGCGGTAAGGGCGACTATCACCACACGAATATCGATCGCCTCATTGCTGATATCACGCAACAGGGCTTCATCCCGCTGCGCACGCGCCGCTTGCCGTTTCGTTGCGCCCCTGCCTTGTTCAAGATTGCTGAATTCGCGAACGCGACTAGAAGCGGTCTCAAAAATAGATGATGTCGCGTTGCACCCAGAAATCGGTGATGACAAGGCGCCGTGCGCAGGGAATGGTGGTTCCATTTCCAAGTACGGTAACGCCGTCAGCGCCGATTTCAGGGTGCA
>MRWG01000946.1_pt1 | contig 22685 bp, 10 predicted proteins | sample 1013341 | NCBI WGS metagenome assembly MRWG01 (sample SAMN06117577, study PRJNA244670) | biofilm metagenome | biome: Water; feature: Cathode Biofilm; material: Biofilm; isolation source: microbial consortium enriched at the cathode of a solar microbial fuel cell | place: USA: District of Columbia ... | reverse complement strand
CCAGTCTGAAAGATTTCCGCGCTCGGCATCGCCTTGTCGAGCAGAAGCAGTTCTTGACGGAATAAGCTGACCGCTCTTCGGAGATCGACCGGCGTTTCGTCTGACGCGACTCTAATTCTTGCGCGCAGCGCCAAAGTAAAGGCCTGGACGAGGAGTCCATGCTTCAGACGTCTGGAATTAAGGCTCAATTCATTTTCACGAAACGCCGCCTGTATGTCATCAAGGCGGCTAAGCGCGGAACTAGTGGCATGATGAGCCCGGTATAGATCGTAAAATTCACGTTCGGATTCAGGAAAATAAATTGTCGCGCGAACTGTCGCCGGCGCTGGGACGGCGCCTTTGCTCCAAAGATCAGCACGCAAATGGCCGTCAAGCTTGTAGAGAGCCCCCTCCCATTTGCATCCAACGACGTGCCGCAGGGTTTCTCGAAGGGACCCGCTTGCGTTTTTCAAGAACGCCCAGTGCCCTTCAGTTGGCTCGGCGCTGTGACTTGGATGATCCAAAGCGCTCATCCACGCCGATGCCGGCAGTTCCAGGGTGGCTGGCGCGCCATTGCTGGTGGGGTGAATTTCAGATATCAAATCTATGTTACTCTTTTTACGAAGCGGATTATTCATAGTCTATTTCCAAGCAGCCAGCTAATTGACCTCGCGGTACCCGAAAAATCCAACAAAAACAGGAATTTTTCACGAAGCACACAGGCCACCAAAACCTATATCGCAATTATAAGTGATGTTCCACTGCCTTCCTCTTTTCGCGAAGGAAAAAATGCATTAACAATATCAACGGGAAAGCCATTTGAACGGGTTTGAGGCCTTGGAAACGTGGAAAGAGCGGTTCAACAAGCGCTGCTAGAAAATACGCCTCTCGCAGACGGCGAGGGGCGAACATCTACAGAATGGGCTTTCGAGTTTCTTCGGCGAAACCCCAAATTTGTTTCTGCTGTCGATGCCGGAAGAAATGGGACTCCTACTAGCAAACGTGTAGCGAGCGTAACGGTTGTCACGGCCGGTGAGGAGGAATCGACGGAAGGTTTTGGGGTTCTTTATTGCGACCGTTGCGATCGTCCAATCGATAATACGATAGTTTTTTGGGCGCGCGATCTGTCCGTTGATATCATTGATGCAAGAATTGTTAATTCGCCTGCCGATGAGCCAGAAGACAATGTGCTGAAGTTGGAGAAATTTAAGTGTGATAAAATTCTGCTGACCGGGCCAGATCAGACGCCACAATTGCTTCTTAAAATGGGTCCAAAGCAAATTCAGATAAATTGCATAGGCGGAGAGTTTTCGAGCGGAGGGCGGGCGATTATTCCTCAAATTGCGCCGGCCAGAAATATTGAACGCCAGTTGCTCGCAATGCGTCGATTGTTTCATCTGTACAGTGAGCGTGAGTTTGCAGAATCGTTCTTCAAGCCAGACGCCAAAAGCGCGCGCCTTGGCGAAGTGCTTACCGCGCTTGATCTTTGGCTTCGGAAAACTCCGATGCGGGATATTGCGGTCGCACTGTACGGTGAACAGATAGTCAACGATGATTGGGCGCCAGAGGGAGGGTATTTGATTGACCGCGTCAGGCGATCAATCCGACGGGGGAGGTTCATGATGGAAAAGGGCTATCGTCAGTTGTTGGCATAGATCGCCTGCCGAGATGGGCGATCAACAGAATGAAGACGCAATGCATATTGATATGGCCCCTGATTGCCAAAGGATGTCTGTCGCCTTTTGTCGGCAATGCGTGCAAAAGCGGAGCCGCGGATAGGCATCAGTGAACGCCCGCGCCGATGGTAGAAGGGGAGACTACTGGCGGAGCCGAGTCACGGGCCATGGCTTTCGCCCGAAGCCTAAAGCGAGGGGCGTGGTCTTGACGGAGGATGGGGCGGCAGACCTTCGACAAGAAACTTGTAGATTTCGACCATCGCAAGCGTATCCAGCTCACAGTAAGAAAGAAGCGCTTTCGCGATCTTGTCGGCTTCCTCTCCCTCGGCGCGGATCATTTTTTCCCACGCTTCCATAGCTGATGCGCCGTCATGAACATCCATGCGTTGGTAGTTGAGTTCAGGGCAAATGACGGGAAGGATTTTTTTGATCGATGTAGAACCGTCAAACCGGGCATCGACATACGATCTCTTGAAAACATCTTCGAGGTCTACGGTGCGCTCGTTTACACCGATGAGAAAGTCGGCAAACTCGGGAAGCAGCTCTGCCATTTCTTTGTTGCGCGTTTTCTCGAACGAAGCGTGCCAGGACACGATGCTGCCCTCTAGGCCGATCTCGCCGCTTAGCTTTGCCAGTAGACGGTCAGGCAGGCGGGCTTCCCGCTCAAGATACTCATGATGCTCAAGTGTACCGTCCTCACGAAGAACATGCAGCGAATACTGCACGGGAAAGTGCTTATGCGGGCTTGTGCGGTCGATCAGAGGGACGGCTGACGCATACGTTTCATAATCGAAGAAGTAGAGAGGAAACTGCCATTCGGACAAGAATGCGCGAATGGCCTCTACATCAACTACAGGCGTACCCGCCTGTGCTGCTGTAACGACAACGGATTGGTTGGGCGTTAGTTGGAAACCTGATCCAATATCGAGGACGTCGAAGACACCTTCGTTGACGAGCTCGGTCCGTTTCTTCTCGCTGAGTCGTGGAAGACTGTAGATTGAAGGCTTCGGAATATCCGGATTGAACAACCCGAACGTATCGCAATGATGCGTACGAGACTTGTAGAGACAGGAACAGCCCGCCCGATCCAGTTCGTCTAAAGCCAGTAAGGACAAGGCCTGGTCGATCTCTGCTGCTGTTTCGCCCTCTATCGCTGCCACACGGTCAGTCTCATCGACGAATGTAAGCATCAATGCGGGATCGATATCTCCGTCTCGAACATACTCTCCATTGAGGTGAACGATGAACACTGCATCGATCTGCTGACCCGCCCTTTGCGCACAAATCTTCTGAAAACAGGCGTCTTTGAGATGGTTGTGCGCAGCATCCGTCTTCACGCTCGTCGATGACTTGATTTCGTAGAGGATGAACCGCCCGTCCGGAGATTCTTCGAACGCGTCCGCGCGGGAAAAAAGCCCGTCCTCAGTTTCAAAAACACGCTGGAAGCTGACCGCTCTATCCGCATCGGCTCCAAAGAATTCTCGTACATAGCGTTCTACTTCGTATCCTTCGCGGGTGATCTTCTGCAGGAAAGCCGAGAATTCACCGTACGGGTAATCATCAGGGTGCCGATTAAGTAACCAAAACGATTTTGGACATTGAAGGAAGCTAATGAAATCCGATTTAGTGAGTCTCATCATGCCGCCTACATGTAGTACCCATAGCGGATTTGCGGGACATCGGCTTCGGACAAATATTTCATTATCTCACCGACTTTTCGGGCGCACCCCAAGGTAACAGGGTACTTGCCGTCAAACTGCGTGTTGTTCCAATTCATCTTGGTTAGTCCCAGAATCTCTCGGGCAATGAGCAGCGGAGACTCTTCCGATTTGACAATTCTCAACTCAATCGGCTGTGGCACATACATCCCAGGATAGGTCTGGTAATACCAAACTGAACCTCGCGAATAGAGAAGGAGCCTATTGTCCTCGACGTGCGCGAGTGTTCCTCTGAAAGGTGGGTAATTGCCGTCACGAAACAGTCTCAACCGTGAGTCAAGGATCGTGATAAAATCGACGGCATCTATGTGTAGATCGCGAGCAGCCGACTCGATGCCGTCCAGCTCGTCCGCGGTGAAGTTGGACGATTTGTGAATGACCAACCTCGCCGGAAAATTCCGCATCGCGACCCGGTACTCTTTCAAAGCAGCTTTGATCAGATCATAGGCCTGTTGGGTCGACAAGCGTGGGGAAAGATCATCTTTATCGATATCGACGGGGGTGCCGCGCAGGATTAGCCCATTCCCAAGTTCATCGAATATTTGCGCAAGGCTGGTGCAAAGCGTTTGCCTGTCGCGACTGCGATAGAACGCTATACCGACGGCACACGAAGTCCCACGAGACGACTCCTGTTCTAGCTTCCAGGGAATCGTCGGTCCGGACTTGTAGTATAATGCGGTACAGATGTTCCACGCCTTGGTGGCATCATCCTGCTGACCTGCCGACTTTGTCTTATCAATGTTTACTTGCCTTATGAGTTGAAGAGGCTTTCCCAAGGGCATCGCGCGTGCCTTCAGCGAGCGACGAAAATTCAGCTCCTCACTCTGCTCGGCATCGTCCAGTGTTTCTTCCGCGCCCGCTCCTTCGGTTGAGATGACTTTGTAGAGCTTCTCAGGAATCACACAGATAATCACATCAACGTGTCGGTTCTGTGCGAGGAACTTTATGTTTTCCAGATAGAGTTCGACTGCCGCTTCTACGCGTTCAATCCGAGATGCAATCGCGACAATTTCGGCAATATCTGAATTTCTAATAGAACGGCTCAGACCATCAGAAAACTTGAGATCGGCACCAAAACCCGCATCCTTGTTAAAGCCACAAAACGGAAGTTTCAGCCTTTCCTGCTTGGCATCTTTCGGTGCCTCAATACCTGCCTTGCAACGTTCCAGCCAGTCTCCAAGCATCTCCATGCATTCGGAGGAACCGACACCTCCAACATGCACCTCGCTCCGGCGCGTATCCTGGGTTTGATCAAAGACCCCATAGGTGGCAATGCCTCGGCGCGGACATATGTGCTCACCATTGGCAAAAATGAGGCGTGGCTCTGGTAGGAAGTCGAGTTTCAAAACGCACCAAGCCTCTCTTGACCCACATCTTCGGCGGGAACATGCAATGGCTCCCAAAGCTGCTCATCCAGCGACCGTCCTCCCGTTATCTTCAGTGGGGACGAAAAGCTGAGGGAAGGAGATGACGACTCGGAGTCGTCTGAGAACAGGTCCTCTCTGTCGATGCTCTCCAGCCAAGAGGCAAGAAATCGGAACTGATCATAGACTGAACGATTCTTTTCCATACGCTTCAACCCTGCCAAAGGTTTGTCTCCGTATATGGAGCGTCGGTAATCATCACCGTAGCTGAAGAACCAGTCAGGTGTCAGTGATACATACCACTCAGCGTCGTGAAGCAGGAAGTCCACGCTAAAGGCAAAATGGCGCGTAGACAGAACTTCGCCCTTCTTAGCGGTCTTGAACTTGCGCTCAAAAACCATTCTCGACGATGCTTTCTGGCCAACCCAAGCTTCTGTTCGTTTATTCTGATGGGGCTTGTGCGGAAGGAAAATGAACTTTCCCTCATTGTGTTGCCAAAGAACGCCATGCCGGTAGAGCTTTTGTTGAAGCACAAACCGCAAAAGTGACTTGAAAATCCGTTCATGCGGCTCGTCGATCCCATAGTAATCGCTCGGGGCAAGAGGCTCGACTGTGCCCTCATCTATCAACGGCCTAAATGGGCAATCATCGGCCTCAAGATCATGAAATGTGATCAACCGTCCGCCGCTCGCTTCAAAATCTGACGGGGTGCCGATTCCGTTTTTTCGACAATGATCTTTAATAGCCTTGCGGTGGTTTTTGAGCTTCCGGCCTTTTGCACTCTCAAGAAGTTCTGGGCGGATTTCGGCGATAAAAAGTGTGGGTGGAAAATACAATTCAACCAGGTTCGTGCTGAGTTCTTCCTCCGGCTCCTGTGGGGGATCAAAATCCTCGTCAGCGAGTCCGACATCGCTGCCGCGCATATACGCCAAAAGCAATTCGTAGGCTGATTTGAGTTTGTTGGGTTCGGCAGCCGCAGCCTTCGTAGAGATATCTCGCGAATCCAGTATGTCATTTCGTGCACTGAAGTCGAACTTGTCTGCGCAAATGGCATTGATAGGGTCAGCAGAATATGAGGCTTGTTTCTTTGTAAGGATGTAAACAATTATACGGTCGTATTTTTCGTAGTGCTTGTATGTGACGCACTTAGCCAACGTATCCTTTATTTTGTCCAAAGACCTATCAGACGTAACCTGAATCGCGACACGCGCGCCGTCGTCAGCAAGGTCAATTCCCGGAAAGTTTTGTTTTTCTTCCGCATTGAGATTCCGTAGGCCGTCGAATCCATAAAGTTCGCGAATGAGGCCGCAAACGAGGTCTTCACAGATCTTATTGATATCGAAATGGCCCATCGCTGTGGAGCTTTCGATCTCCAGTGCGAGCTTTGAAACCTCCTCTCGGAACTGATTGAGTAGTTCAATGTGTTTCAAAGGAGCCTCCCGTCGCTGCAATCGAATGAGCCCCCGCGTTCCAGGCGAGCATGTCCACGCTTTGGCAGGGTGAACATCGGTCTGTTTTTTTTCCGGTGCGGGCCGTCACAGGATTGGTTCCGCCGCTAGTGTTTCTTGTCATGCGGCGGATTCGGATCACGTCCGGGCGCTACGGTGTCCGAATCCCGCCAGCGGCCATTGCGCCCCCGGATTCTCACTTCGCCTCCGCCGAGGTTGTGTACTGTGCGCTTAGCAGCCTTCTCAGCCTCGCGCTGAGTACCGTGAACGCTGCTGGCTCGTTCTCTCCCAGGCGCTTTGACCGCCCAACCCTTCGGGTGCTTCGTTACGTATCTATCGGGCATCGTGTTTTCCTTTCGGCTTGACGTTGATATTTAATGCGTATAGTTTATATACGCAATGGCCGCAGGGGTCAATATAGTTTATATACACACGGGAGCGCGCTGAGCGAATATATGAAGAAGGCAGGTGGCTTAAGGTGGGGCGTCGAGCAGCGATTGGAGTTCATCGAGTTTCGCCTCTTTTGGGAGGGCTCGATTAATCGCGGCGATATCATAGAGACTTTCGGAGTGTCGGTGCCACAGGCATCGAAGGACCTGAGCCTGTATCAAGAGCGCGCCCCCGGCAATATGGAGTATGACACGCGTGGCAAACGGTATGTCGCGCAATCAGACTTTACTTTGCGTTACCTTGAGCCGGACCCATACGTGTATTTATCGAGACTGCGATCCGTAACTGAAGACTCCGGACTCGTAGATGAATCTTGGATTGGCATTATGCCCGCAGCGGATATTGCCGTCACACCAAGAAGAGACATCGATTTTTCCGTTCTCAGAGCAGTTCTGCAGTCTGCTCGGGAAAGGAAGTCTATCGACATTGAGTACCAGTCGATGAGTCCTGATCGGCCAGATCCGCTATGGCGTAGGATCACTCCGCACGCGTTCGGCTATGATGGCTTCCGCTGGCACGTGCGGGCTTATTGCCATTTGCAAGGTCAGTTCAAAGACTTCCTGCTTCCCCGAATTTTATCCGTAGGAAAGATGGCTGCGCCTGGTGCCCTCGGCAAGGACGACAGTCTATGGCACGAGTACTTCGACATTCAGATCATTGCTCATCCTGGACTAACTGAAAGTCAAAAGCTTGTAGTAGGCAAAGACTACGGTTTTGTCGGCGGCAATGGCGTCATTACCGTAAGAATTGCGATGCTGTTTTACGCATTAAAGCGTCTGGGCCTTCTCGGTTATCCAGAGAAAGAAGACCCTCGAAGACAGCATATCGTTGCTGCCAATCCTGATGAATTGCACAATGCCCTCGTAAAAGCATCTGCGCCGCCCAGCGAGCTCGGCACGGTAGCACCCGCCGTCGGGGTAGTAGCGCAATGAAGAGCTTTCCCCAGAATCATGAGCGAAAGACCGCATACGCGTTCATGTCGGGCGGATTACTCCGAGATGAATTGAGGGTTCTTATTGTTTGTTGGCGTCCAAGCCGGATTTGGAAAGGTTAACTTATGTCAAAAGCAAAGAAGGCGCGACTTGAAGACCTCAAATCTGGTGCATTGATCGAGGGCCTTTCCGCTTCGGGGAACGCCAAGATCGTCAACGTCGAATGGTTCGGTGACCAAGCTGTAAAGGTGGTTTACGAAGACCCGAACGGCGGTGTGCAAGATCGTATCGTTTACCGTGACGAAGAGCATACTCTCCGTGTCGCGAACACAGGCTCCGCATTCTCGTTTGATGCGAATGGAGAGTTGCTTAGGCTGGTGACGGAGGCACACAGGATCAAGCTCGCGCACCATTTCGATCCTTACCTTGCTATCCACACAAGTCTAGTTCAACCACTCCCGCACCAAATTACGGCTGTGTACGGCGAGATGCTACCTCGGCAACCTCTCCGCTTCCTGTTGGCCGACGACCCCGGTGCAGGAAAGACCATCATGGCGGGGCTACTTATCAAAGAGTTGGTAGCGCGCGGTGATTTGGAGCGTTGCCTTGTGGTGGCCCCGGGAAGCTTGGTGGAACAGTGGCAAGACGAACTCGGCGAGAAGTTTAATCTCGAATTTGATATCCTTACGCGCGATATGATTGAGCACTCGCGCTCCGGCAATCCTTTTAATGACAAGAACCACCTGATCGCGCGCCTGGACGTACTCGCGCGCAACGATGAGCTTCAGGAAAAGCTTATTCGATCCACGGAATGGGACCTTATCATTTCCGACGAGGCTCACAGGATGTCAGCAAGCTATTTCGGGAACGAAGTCAAAAGAACCAAACGATATCTATTGGGAGAGAAGCTCGGGCAAATCTGCCGACACCTGCTTCTTATGTCGGCAACTCCACACAACGGCAAAGAAGCCGACTTTCAGCTCTTTATGGCATTGTTGGATGGCGATCGCTTCGAAGGACGTTTCCGGGACGGTGTTCACTACGCTGACACCGAGGACATGATGCGGCGCCTTACAAAGGAAGAGCTCTTAAAGTTTGACGGAACACCGCTCTTTCCTGAGCGCCGAGCCTACACGGTTCACTACGAACTCTCCGACGAAGAGGCTTCTCTGTACGCTGCCGTGACCGAATACGTTCGCGACGAGATGAACCGAGTACAGAGGTTTGCCGAAGAAGATGGCAAGAAGAAAAACAACGTCGGTTTCGCGCTGCAAATCCTGCAGCGTCGCTTAGCGTCGTCTCCCGCCGCAATCTACCAGTCTTTGAAACGCCGCCGTGAGCGTCTTGAAAATGAACTCGATGAAGCACGTTTGATTGCGCGAGGGAAGAAGCACGATCTTTCGTCCCGCGATAAAATGCTCGGCGACGAAATTCTTTCTAATATCGATGAATACAGCGAAGAGGACATTGAGGATTTCGAGGAAACGATTTCGACCACCGCAACCTCCGCGGAGTCAATCGAACAGCTCGAAATCGAAGTTGAAACGCTCAAGAGCTTGGAGCTTCAAGCGCTCAACGTCTTGAAATCTGGTAAGGATACAAAGTGGACGCAGCTTGACAAGATACTTGATGATGAGCTGATGATTGATGGAGATGGCGTTCGCCGTAAACTCATCATTTTTACCGAAGCAAAAGATACCCTTCAGTACCTTGCCGACAAGATCATCGGACGCCTTGGAAAAGCTGATGCGGTAGAAGTGATCCATGGTGGCGTTAGCCGCGAGGAACGGCGAAAAGTCATTAGCCGCTTCATGCAGGACCGCGAACTCATGGTTTTGGTCGCGAACGACGCGGCGGGCGAAGGTGTGAACCTTCAGCGCGGGCACCTCATGGTGAACTATGACCTGCCCTGGAATCCGAACAAAATCGAGCAGCGCTTCGGTCGAATTCACAGAATTGGTCAAACCGAGGTTTGTCACCTCTGGAATCTTGTCGCGGCGAACACCCGTGAGGGCCAGGTTTACGGTCGCTTGTTGGAAAAGCTTGAGACTGCCCGGAGTGCTCTCAAGGGTCGAGTCTATGATGTGTTGGGGGAGATGTTCGAGGAGACTTCACTCAAGGATTTGCTGTGGCAGGCGATCCAATATGGCGACCGAGAAGATGTCAAAGCCAGGCTTTTCCAGCAGATCGATGGCGCCGTTGACTATAAGCATATCGAAGAGCTGATCAGCAAACGTAAGCTCACGAATGATATGATGCCCGAAGCAACGGTCGAAGAAGTGCGCTTGAAGATGGAGCGGGCCGAAGCTGAACGACTGCAGCCGCACCATATCCAGAGTTTCTTCTTTGAGGCCTTCGAGCACCTTGGCGGGAAATTTAAACCGCGTGAAGAAGGTCGTTTCGAAATCACGCATGTGCCTGTGCGCATTCGCGAACGTGATCGTTTGATCGGGGCTGGAGCGCCGATCCAAAAAAGATACGAGCGCATTTGCTTCGACAAGAAATATATCAATCGACAGCCCGTTGCAGAGTTTGTCTGTCCTGGACACCCGCTTCTCGAAGCGGTGACCAGCCTTGTGCGGGAACAGTACGCGCACTTACTGAAGCAAGGCGCAGTCATGGTTGATGATTCTGATCTTTCTGATGATGTCAGTGCAGTGTTTCTGCTGGAACACAGCATAGAAGACGGACGTCGCACGAGCAAAGGCCTGCCTCAGACCGTTTCTCAACGTCTTCAGTTTGCGGCCATCAATGAAAGCGGATCGGTCACTAACGCGGGTATCGCGCCTCACCTCGATCTTCGTGCGGCGACACAAGAGGAACTCGAGCTAGTCGCTGAAGAACTCAGTAAGCCTTGGTTATCGGGAAACCTAGAAGAAAAGGTGAAAGGATTCGCCATCATCGAACTGGCGCAAGAGCACCTGAAAGAGGTGAAAGCACGGCGCATCCCCGAGATCGAAAAGACCGAACGGGAAGTTCAAGCTCGTCTCAAGAAAGAAATAAATTACTGGGATTCGCGAGCTTTCGAACTGAAAGAACAAGAGAAGGCCGGAAAGAAGACGAGGCTGAATTGGGAGAACGCGGTGCGCCGCGCAGAAGACCTATCGGACCGGCTCCAGAAGCGCATGCTGCAACTTGGTGAAGAGAAAAACATCAAGGCCGCGCCTCCTGCTGTTCGCGGAGGTCTGGTCGTCATTCCGAAGGGATTAGTACTCGCCAAGTCAAACGGTGCGGGTATCCCGAGAGGCTTCGCCGAAGATGCAGAAGCCAGGAAGAAAGTCGAATTGCGTGCTATGCAGGCCGTGATGGAGGCAGAAACGGGACTTGGCAATGAGCCAATTGATGTCTCTGCAAGCAAAGTCGGCTACGATATTCTTTCATTCGATCCAAAGGCCAAGAGGCAACGCTTCATTGAAGTTAAGGGCCGGGTTGAGGGTGCCAACTCCATCATTGTGACCCGAAACGAGATTATCACCTGCCTGAACAAGCCCGACGATTACATTCTTGCTGTCGTCCATGTCGCTGAGGGTTTTGTCCATATCCCCAAATATGTTTGGCGACCGTTTGACGTAGAGCCCGCATTTGGCGTGACCGCTCAGCAATTTGATCTGAAGCACCTGCTGGACAGCGCAGAACCACCGCGATGAGTTCAAGGCCTGCATATTTCGAATCGATTCGAGAGCGCTCTGCCAAGCGCTGGGAGCAGCTGGACAGCGATCCCGAGCTGGCTGCACCGTGGCATCAACTCTTCAAGCAGGTTCAGAGTCCTCGTCATATCCTCTCGGAACTGTTGCAGAATGCAGATGACGCACATGCCACTGAGGCGTCGGTGGATATCCAGGACGGCAGCTTCCTTTTCTCACACAATGGAGAGGACTTCACCGAAGAACACTTCGCTTCGCTGTGTAAGTTTGGCTATTCGAACAAGCGAGCGCTCCACACGATCGGTTTTCGAGGTATCGGCTTCAAGAGTACGTTCAGTCTCGGCGACCGCGTGGAACTTTACACACCTACACTCTCTGTAGGCTTCGATCAGAAACGCTTTACCGAGCCGTTCTGGATGAATGGCAGTGCGGTGAACAGAGATCGCACGACCGTTCGCGTATTAATTTCCGACGAACACCGTGAGACTGAAGTCAGAAAGAACCTAGAGGAGTGGCTGAAGAGTCCGGTCTCCCTGCTGTTCTTCCGCAACATTCGACGCATCACTATTGGCGGCAAAGAAGTTCACTGGGGCAGCTTTGGCGACGGTCCTGTAAACGGAACGGAATGGCTGGCGTTACAGGAAAACCCGGAGAAGCAATTTCTGCTCGCTCGTTCTACTCCTCAAGATTTCCCTGAGGATGCCCTAAGGGAAATTCGCCAAGAGCGTATGCTGGGCGCTGAGCATGATATAGCACTTCCGCCGTGTCAGGTTGAAATTGTAGTCGGCATAGAAGGACGCTTGTTTGTGGTCTTGCCAACTGGGGTGAGCACACAGTTGCCGTTCGCCTGCAATGCTCCGTTTATTCAAGACCCTGCGCGACTTAAAATCAAAGACCCCGAAACGTCACCGACCAACCGTTGGCTATTGGAGCGCACAGGACGGCTTGTTGCCGAAGTCATGCTTGATTGGTTGGGTAACACCAATCTTCATCCCGAGGAACGAGCCGCCGCTTATGATATGATGCCAGATGTTGATCGCGGCAATAGTGCCCTGGAAGGCGTTTGCGGCGCGATTGTCGAGAAGTCCTTCGAAACAGCTATTCAAGAGCGAGACTTGCTGCTGACAGACGGTGGGCGCTTAGCGGATAAAGAACACGCCGTTGTCTTGCCGAAAGAGGTCTTCGAGGTATGGCCGCAAGCGCAAGCGACTGCTCTATTCGATGAACATGGCAGGGAACCCCTCTCTAAGCACATCTCGGGCAAGAACGTTGCGAAGCTGAAGAACTGGAATGCCGTAGATGAGATCAGCAATCAGGACGTTCTTGATGTTCTCCAGAGCAAACACTTTCCGAAGCCTTCCACATGGCGTCAGCTTTTAAGCCTCTGGGTCTATATCGATAAGCTCCTTCAAAGTAACGAGTATTACTGTTCCGAAGACGAATTGCGGATCGTGCCTGTGCAAGGCAAGGACATTCTTCTGGCGGCATCGGAGGTTGTGCGGCTCGGAGAAAAGCGGATGGTCCCATCGGATGATGATTGGGCGTTTTTGGGCGATCGTCTTTCAGTTTTGAACCAGAACTGGATGCGTTTTTTAACCGAACAGCGCAGGAATGCTGAGAACGAAAAGGACAAAAAACTCGATAATCTCGTTGACCGCGCAGAAAGCGTTTTGGACGCGGTTGGACTTGGCGATACGAGCGACACTGGCAATGTTATTGATCAGGTCGCGGAAGCATTCTTTGCAGAGCAGCAAGTCCAACTTAGGGACGCCGTTAGGCTTGCTCACATAGCCGCAAAGCTCGGCGCACAGATCGGCGATCACTTTAGGTTTGTGTGCCAGGACAGGAAGCTGCGTCCAATTCGTAAGACCGTAATTTATGATCAGGATGGTGCTTTGGAGCTTCTGCTTCCTGATGAATGGGCAGAACAGCACCTACTGCACCCTGAGTACACAAAAGAGTTTCGGTCATGCTCAAAAGATGAATGGGTCGCGTGGGTCAGCAGCGGGCGATCAGGTCTAAACAGTTTTGTTCCTTTGAAGCGTGATCAATCGCGTCATTGGAGTGAGATGTCACTGCAGAAAACACTTAAGGAACGTCACTACGCGGGCAGATACAATACACGTTATTCCAACCCGTCATTCTTGATCAGCGACTGGGATTTCGATGCCAAGTTTTGGGAGCATTGGGAAGCACTTGAAGAAGAGGTTCCCGCAGTATGGTCGTGCGTTGCAGGGTTTGTGCTGGCAGCGCCATCACAATGGACGAACTTCCTATCTGCGACAGTATCCGAAGTTGCCTCAAACGGTCATGAGCGACGGATCATTCGGGACGGTCTGCCTCCGAAATGGCTCGCTGCGCTAAGGGAAAGGCCCTGTCTCCCCGATACAAACGGCGTACTCCGCAAGCCCTCTGAATTGTTGATGCGAACGCATGACACCGAAGCATTGATGGATGTCGAGGCGTTTGTGCACGGGTTACTCGACAATGAAGCAACCAAGCCTGTGCTCAAGCAGCTAGGGGTGTCCGACACGCCAACAGGTCCGGAAAAAATTCTGCAACGGTTGAGAAGTCTGTCCCAGGCGCAAACGCCACCAGCTCACGAAGTAGAAAAATGGTATCGCCGCCTGGATCAATTGATTGATAGTTGTTCCACGGAAGACTTTCTGAAAATTCGGACGTCTTTCGGGAGCGAACGTCTGGTTCTTACAGAAAGCAACAGTTGGGAGAACTCTTTAGGGGCTTTCCTATCAACTGGCGAAGAGGACATTCCGGATATTCCGCTCATACGCGCTGGTGTGCGTGAGCTCACGCTTTGGCGCAAGATTGACGTCGGCGATAGACCTACGGCTGAACTCGCACTTGAATGGCTTAAATCCCTTCCTTCCGGGAAGGTGGTTCAACCTAATGAGATGCGTCGTGTCAAAACACTTATCGCGCGCTTCCCCATAAGTGTCTGGGAAGAATGCGGACACTGGCTAAACCTTGCAGGTGAGTGGGTTCCCACAGATAGCTTCGCCTATGCTCTTTCCATGCAAACGCTCACACGTTGGAGTCATCTGCATCAATGGGTAAGGGAAAAGACGGCAGACCTTCAGATGCTCTCGGCTGAGACGAACGAGGCTGAGCCGTTCAGCACCCTGACACCCTTATCTGCACAGATTGAAGAGCGCTTTGACCAACGTGAAAAACCAAGCGGAGAGGGAGAACAGCGCGCCTGGCTAAAGGAGCTGGGCTTGCTGCTGCAGCGCATTGAATTAGACGATGAGCAAGAGGCATCTCGCATACGCGAACTGGGTATCGCGTTGTCCAATACATTGTGGCTTACCAGCCCGCGTATCCAGATAGTACCGTATATCGACGGGAAACCCGCTGGCACAGCGAGACAGGCCGATGCCCTTTGGCTCGGCGATACACTTTTCGCCGAGGACAAGCCACTCGCAAAACTGGCGAAGGCAGTCGCTCAAGAGCTTGGAAAAACTTTTAGGAGGCAGGACATCGGCGACGCAATCAAGCTCTGCTTTGATCGCGATCCTGCATTTGTACGATCATACATGGAAGAGAACTTTGAGCTCTGCGACGAAGGCGAAGTTGGTGATCAGACTCAGCGAGATAGTGCCGTCGTTGAAGAACCGTCAGGGGATGCTGATGGACCACACGTTTCAGAAGCGGCCTCGGACCACGAGGACGAAGAATCTTTACCGGCCTCGGTGGACGAAGACGGCGATCTGGACACGGTCGTACATTCGGATGTGACGGGTGAAGACAATCCAGAAGAAAAGGACCATGAAGACGAGCGGTCTATGCAGAGTGACGACGACAAAGATACCGAAGAAGAAGTCATCTACCGCCCTGTAAAGCCGCGGCTTTCAAAGCCTCAGCTGATCGAGCGTTTTGCCGTCGCCAAAGGCTTCAAGAAGGATGAGGACGGTCATTTCTTTGCTGACAACGGCCACACAATTGCGAAGACGCAAGGCTCCCTTTTCCCATGGGAAATGCGAAATGCGACGGGAGACGTGACGAAACGCCTGCTACCCAAGGAACACTGCTTGGAGCGCGAACCCCTTCAGCTTGGCGCGGACATCTGGGGCATCCTGGAACGTGAACCGGACAGCTATGCTCTCATCCTTGCTGACCCTGATGACAATCCTGTCGAGGCGTCCGGCAAGATGCTCATTGAACTTCGGGAGCGCGGCGTGCTGGCGCTGCATCCCTCAACGTACCGACTGGTGATCGAACATGAAAAACAATTATAAAAAAAAGCTTATTGAGGTAGCAATCCCGCTCGAAGCCATCAACGTGGCTTCGGCGCGTGAAAAGTCGATCCGACATGGTCATCCGTCCACTCTGCATCTCTGGTGGGCGCGCCGTCCGCTTGCTGCATGCCGGGCAATTCTGTTCTGCCAGTTGGTCGATGATCCTTCCGCGTACGTGGATGAGCTAATTGCCGACGAGAAAACACGCAAAGCGGCAGAGGCAGAAGCTGCAGCAAGGGCAGAGAAACGTGAGAAGGACAAAGCCGATGGCAAGGCGATCCCGGCTGACGAAAAGCCGCTGAACCTTGAAGACATTGCGATCGAGCTCGAACGCAAGCGTCTCTTCAAGATCATCGAAGAGCTCGTGAAGTGGGAGAACAGCACCAACGAAGAAGTGCTGGAGCGTGCCCGTACAGAAATCCGACGGTGCTGCGGAGACGAACTCCCAAGAGTTTACGATCCGTTTTCCGGCGGCGGCTCTATCCCGTTGGAAGCGCAGCGCCTCGGTCTTCCCGCCTACGGCTCTGACCTGAATCCTGTCGCTGTGATGATCGGCAAGGCCATGATTGAGATACCGCCAAAGTTTAAGGATCAGCCTCCGGTGCACCCAGGCACAAAGGAAAATCTTTCGTATCGTGGTGCGGAAGGACTTGCAGAGGACATTCTGTATTACGCGCAGAAACTGCGTGAAAGAGCCTGGAAGAAGATCGGCCATCTTTATCCAAAGGTTACACTTTCCGCGCGTGATGGAGGTGGCGAAGAGACAGTGTTGGCGTGGATTTGGGCTCGCACAGTGCCAAGTCCGAACCCCGCGGTTGGCGGAGCTCATATCCCTTTGGTTTCTACCTACTGGCTTTGTCGAAAACCAAAGAAGAAGGTTTGGGTCTCGCCGACGATTGAAGGCAAGACGATAACCTTCGAAGTAAATTACGGCGAACCGAAAGACGCTGACGCCGTCGCCGCTGGGACAAAGGTCGGAAGAGGCGCGAATTTCACGTGTCTTCTTACCGGGGACGCGGTGCCCGCCGATTATGTCAAGCAGGAAGGTATGGCGGGTCGAATGGGTTGGCAGCTGCTCGGTATCGTAGCTGAGGGAAAAGGGGGTCGTCGCTATGTTTCGCCGGACCCCAAACATGTTGATATCGCCTTTAGTGAAACACCTGACTGGCGACCAGAGTACCCGTTATCACAACACCCCCAGTACATGAGCGTCACGAATTACGGTCCAAAGGACATTTCGGATTTGTTCATGGACCGTCAGACTATCGCATTAAATACATTTTCTCGTCTTATCCCAGAAGTAGTCGCTCAAATCGAAGCACATGATGACTACAAAGTAGCTATCGCTACATACCTCGCACTCGGCGTGAGTAGACTTGCAAATCGGCAATCAACGAGTACTTTTTGGCATAATTCTGGCGAAAAAGTTGAGCAGGTATTCGCAATGCAGGCCCTACCTATGCGATGGGATACTGCTGAGGGCAATCCGTTCTCCACATCTTCTGGAAACTTCTTCGGACAAGTTGAATACCTTGCAAAGTCCGTTGCCGGATTGCCTTCACAACAAGTGGCTGGATACGAGGTGCAAAAGGATGCGCAGACTGTAGATTTTACCAATTTCGTTATCTCGACCGATCCTCCTTATTACGACAATGTTCCCTATGCTGATCTGTCCGACTTCTTCTATGTCTGGCTACGTCGCGCGTTGAAAGATCATTATCCGGACCTATTCCAGACGGTCCTTGTTCCGAAGGCGGAAGAGCTGGTGGCTGATCACCAACGGCACAAAGGACGCGATCCTGCCGACGTTTTTTTCCTTGATGGCATGACAAATGTAATGCGCCACATGGCGGAGCAAGGTCGTAAAGATGTGCCTGCAGCAATCTATTATGCATTCAGACAAGGGGAAGTCGATGAGGGCGGCACCTCTTCGAAGGGATGGGCCACATTCCTTCAATCCGTAATTGCAGCCGGATACCAGGTTGACGCGACGTGGCCTGTGCGAACCGAGCTAGTTGGAAACCTTAAGAAGAATCGTAATGCACTAGCAACATCGGTGGTGCTGTCTTGTCGCAAGCGCTCTGAGTCTGCAGAGGTCGTTACCCGATCAGAATTCATGCGCGCGTTGAAGCGTGAACTTCCTACTGCCATGAAGGAAATGCAGAGGGCAAACATCGCTCCGGTAGATATTCCTCAGGCCTCTATCGGCCCAGGTATCGGAATCTTTAGTAGATATAAATCGGTACTTGAAAGCGATGATAGTCAAATGACTGTCAAGAGCGCCCTCCAGATAATTAATCAACAGCTCGATGAATTTCTATCTGAACAGGAAGGCGAGTTTGACGCTGATACAAGGTTTGCGCTGCATTGGTTTACACAGAACGGCTACGATAATGGCGCATTTGGAGACGCAGACAATCTTGCTCGCGCGCGTGGAATTTCGGTGGAAAGCGTCAAGCATGCGGGCATTGCAGAAAGTGCCGCTGGCAAAGTTCGAATTCTAAAGCGTGAAGAGCTCTTAGACGATTGGGACCCAAACACTGATCCGCACCTTACTGTATGGGAGTGCTGCCAGTACTTGATCCGAGCTCTGGAGAATGAGGGGGAACACGCAGCGGCAACGCTTTTGAAAAAGATGGGCGCGGACAAGGCCGAGGCCGTCAAAGACCTAGCCTACAGCCTTTACGACATCTGCTCGAACAAGCGGAAGGATGCGAAGGAGGCGACCTCCTACAACGCCCTGATCGCGGTATGGACTGAACTAACACGCGAGGCAGCTACGATCTCGGAATACGAGATCACAGGCGATCGCCAAACGGCAATGAATATCTAGGGGCAGGCAATGGCAAAGAGTACACGACACTATGTTTTTGAAGGAATGGAGCTTCTGCCGGAGGCTCTGACACCGTTTGTGGAAAAACGATTGGACAGCTCGATAAGCGGGCACTGGCAAGTTGAGGTAATGGAGCGGGTCACTGGTCTTAAGGCCAGCGGTGGAAACATTAACTGGGATCAGCAAGCACTCCTCAAGACGATGATGATCTTTTGGAAGGAAGCTTTCTCGAATGTTCTCGGGCATCCCGAAAGATCCTACGTCTCCGAGCTGCTCGAAGTCCGCAATAGGCTCTCGCACAATGAGACTTTCACCTATGATGATGCCGAACGCGCGCTGGATTCGATGCGTCGTCTTATGGAGTCAATTAGCGCCGGCGACACTGCTGAGCAGATCGGCAAGATGCGCGATACGATTCTGAGAACAAAGTACACGGAATTACAACGCAACGAAGAGCGCCGAAAATCGCAAAAGCTTTCAATTTCTGTGGAAACGGTCGCGGGACTACTGCCTTGGCGTGAGGTTATCGAGCCACACAATGACGTCGCAACGGGAGAATTCAAGCAGGCCGAGTTTGCTGCCGATCTTGGAAAAGTGCATTCGGGGAGTGCTCCGTCTGAATACCGCGATCCAAAAGAGTTCTACAGCAGAACCTACCTAACCGACGGGCTCAGCAACCTATTGGTTGGAGCGGCCAAACGCCTTTCTGATTCAGGCGGCGATCCTGTCGTTGAGCTACAGACCAATTTTGGGGGCGGCAAAACGCACTCCATGCTCGGGCTATACCACATGGTGGGCGGGACACCCGCTCAAGATTTGCCTGGATTGGACCAGCTTCTCAAGGAGCATGGTCTGGACGTGCCATCCAAAGTCAGTCGCGCTGTACTGGTAGGCACCTCACGCGGCCCTCAAGATGTGATCAATACCGAAGGTGGCCTTAAGATCAGGACGACATGGGGTGAGATGGCGTGGCAGCTTGGCGGAGCCGAAGCTTACAAGATGCTTGCGGAAAATGACGAAAAGGGTATCGCGCCCGGCTCCAATTTACTGGAAGAAATTTTCAAGAAGTATGCACCATGTCTTATCCTTATCGACGAGTGGGTCGCCTACTTGCGTCAAATCTACAAGGTCGATGGATTGCCTTCAGGTTCTTTCGACGCAAACCTTTCCTTCGTTCAGTCGCTGACTGAGGCGGTAAAGGCCAGCCCTGGAACTCTGCTCGTTGCATCTCTCCCCGCGTCTCAAATTGAGGTTGGCGGCGAAGGCGGTCAGGAAGCCCTGTCGCGGCTTAAGCAGACCTTTTCCCGTGTTGAGTCTTCCTGGCGACCAGCATCCCAAGAAGAAAGCTACGAGATTGTTCGCCGCAGGCTCTTCAAATCCATTCCCGGTGACAAGCACCATCACAAGGACAATGCGCTAAAGCAGTTTGCAAAGTTGTATCGCGAAAACAGCAACGACTTTCCACAGGGCTGCGCAGATGAAGACTACCGTCGGAAACTAGAGAAAGCCTATCCGATCCATCCCGAGCTTTTTGATCAGCTGTATACCAGCTGGGGATCTTTGGAGAAGTTTCAGCGGACGCGTGGTGTACTGCGCCTCATGGCGCAGGTCATTCACGAGCTTTGGATGAGCAACGATCCATCGGTCATGATCATGCCAGGGAGCGTTGCCATAAGCTCAGCGAGAGTCGAGCCGGAATTGCTTCACTATCTTGATGTGAACTGGCAGTCGATCATTGCTGGCGACGTAGATGGGACCGCATCCACGCCATACAAGATCGACCAATCCGCGCCGAACCTAAATCGCTATTCGGCCACACGACGAGTAGCGCGCGCGATCTTTATGGGTTCCGCGCCTACGCATGCTCAGAAGAACAAAGGACTTGACGATAAGCAAATCAATCTGGGCGTTGTTCAACCAGGTGAACGCCCTGCAATCTTTGGGGATGCCCTAAGACGCCTCACAAACCAAGCTAAGTACATGCATAGCGATCTCGGTCGCTACTGGTATTCCATGTCTCCGAGCCTGAATCGCCTCGCGGCAGACAAAGCCGCACAACTCGACGAAGCACTTGTATTGGTTACAATCGACCAAGAGCTCAACAAGTACATCAATGGCATTACTGATCGCGGACATTTTGATGCAATTCAGGTAGCGCCAGCCAGTTCAGCGGATGTCCCTGACGAGGCTGGCGGCGTTCGGGCGGTTATTCTCGGCGTCGCGCATCCTCACAATGGCCGTGACGGATCGGAAGCTCAGAAGGCTGCGAGAGAAATTCTGATGCAAAGGGGCACTGTTCCTCGCGTGTATCGAAATACGTTGGTGTTTATTGCCGCTGAAGCCCGACATCTCGAAAGCTTGAAGGAAGCAGTACGCGCTGCTCTAGGCTGGGAACAGATTGTACGAGATATCGAACGATTAAACTTGACGCAAAGCGACAGTGCACTGGCAAAAGCAAAGCGAGATGAATCCAAAGATACAATGCGCACGCGAATGCAGGAGTGTTGGAGCTACTTGCTCTATCCTCACCAAGACGACGCTCACGCCGATTTCGATTGGTCTTCAGGAAAAATTCCAGCACAAGATGGACTTCTATCTCGCGCGAGCCGAAAACTTGTAAGCGATGAAGCGTTATTACCCGAGCTAGGGCCAACCCGCCTGGATCGCGACCTCCAAAAGTATATTTGGAACGGAAAGCCCCACCTGCATCTTAAAGACCTCTGGGAATACCTGAACAGATATCTCTATCTGCCGAGGGTAAAGAACCAGCAGGTTTTGGTGAAGGCAATCCAAGCCGCAGTGACGGGGATCGTTGCAGGGCCATTCGCATACGCAGAAAGTTGGGATGAAGATTCCGACAAATATCCAGGCCTTCTAATTGAAAAAGCGCACGAGCCTCACGTCATTATTAACGGTGAAAGTGTAATACTGAAGCCTGATGTTGCTGAATCTCACCGACCTGCTCCCAAGACGGAGCAGGCAGACAAGGAAACATCGGAATCTTCTACGCCTCAGTTCGACGAAACATCCGATGGGCGGCACGAAGAAGGAAACGGTGAAAGCAGAGACAAAGAGCAACAGGAGCCCAGACCCACGCGGTTCATGGGAACGGTGATGATTTCCGCTGATCGGCCTGCTCGCGATATTCACCAGATCGTCGAGGCGATCGTCGAGCAACTCACTACGATCCCAGGCAGCGAGGTGGCTATTAGGCTTGAGATCGACGCAGAGGTTTCTCAAGGGCTTGACAGAGCCAAGGTTCGGACGCTGCTTGAGAATGCCACAACGCTGGGCTTTATGGAGAAGCACGTAAAGTAGCCTTTCTGTCAACCGTGATCCATTTGCTCCCGAATAGCACGTATCAAAACTGCGCTAAGTCAGCCCATGTTTCCAAAAAGCACGGGTAGGCTCTTGGTTGTGACAATTGGATCGTAAGGGACCTGATCGGCATCCAAACCACAGACGATGAAGTATATGGCACTAGGACTCACGTTCTAGATGCAGGACCGGAATAGAGCGCCTACGGACATTTACGTTTCTATGCATAGGTCCATTGGGATTTTGTGCGCATCTTTCAATTCAGATTAACATCGGTATTCGGAAACTTTAGGTCAGGTTTGAGAAATTTTGCGACAAAAAAGCCATTTCGTTGGATCGCTGTCTGTACTCAGCCCGTCGCGCGAGCCAAGGTTTCGATAGATATATATAATTTCAATTCGTGCTGATCGTTTCCACATTTCAGATTGGCAGAAATATTCCGCTTTTATTGTGCCGAAATGGACAACGCGAAGTCACCCTTACGTTCCCTATATAACTACGAGTGACAATTTACGGTCCGTCAGTCGATGATTGATTCACGAAACGCCGCAAAGCGGTTGCGAGAATTCAATCATGACGCCGACAAAGATACTCATTGGTCAAGCGATAATCGTCTTCCTTATTGTCGGCGCGGCCCTTTGGATTGCGACCGCTTACGTCGCCGGCGCTCTGGGTTTTGACAGTGCCCTTGGCGCGCCCTGGTTCGTCGCTTTCGACTTGCCCGTCTATTATCCTTGGCGGCTTTTCGAGTGGTGGTACGCGTTTGAGCCTTATGCGCCAGATGTGTTCATGCGTGGCGGAGGAATTGCAGCCTCCGGCGGAATGTTGGGCGCCGCCGCCGCGATAGCCGGTTCCGTCTGGCGCGCGCGTCAAACAAAAAATGTAACGACATTCGGTTCTGCGCGATGGGCTCGCCGCCTAGACATCGCGCATGCCGGCCTTTTCGATGCCCGAGGCGTATTCTTGGGAAAATGGAAGGGCCGGTATCTGCGCCATGACGGCCCCGAACACGTCATGGCGTTCGCCCCGACCCGGTCCGGGAAGGGAGTGGGACTGGTTGTCCCGAC
>MRWG01000945.1_pt1 | contig 22707 bp, 17 predicted proteins | sample 1013341 | NCBI WGS metagenome assembly MRWG01 (sample SAMN06117577, study PRJNA244670) | biofilm metagenome | biome: Water; feature: Cathode Biofilm; material: Biofilm; isolation source: microbial consortium enriched at the cathode of a solar microbial fuel cell | place: USA: District of Columbia ... | reverse complement strand
CGCATCGGCAGCGTCGCCAGCAGGTAGGCGACCGGATAGCCCAGCGCGACGCAGGCCAGCGTCACCGTCAGGCTGATCATGAAGGTGCGCAGCCAGATGCTGACGTAGACCTGGCGGACTTCCGGCTGCGGCGTGATGGCGCCGTCCACGTTGTAGCGCAGGTCGAGGGCCGCGAGGAAATGAACGGTGGTGTAGGACGGGCCCAGGCGCTGGATGGTGGACCAGATGCCGCGCTTGCCCCACTCGCGATCCTCTTCGATGAGCGCTTCCTTGTAGGGCGGCTCCAGGCGCTCGACTTTGCGCGCGGTGCCCGTGATGGTGCTGCGCACGCCGCCGTCCTCGAAGTTGAGTCGCGTGGCGAGGCGCCCGATCATGGCGCGGCCGTCGGTGCCGCCGTCGCGCAGGGCACGCAGGTCCTCGACGATCGCGGCATAGGTCGCCTCGTCGGGCAGGTCGGCGCGGTCCCAGCTTTCCAGCGCCGCCACCGTGCGGGGCAGGGCGTCGCCGACGATGGGGTCATCGACGGCGCGGAACAGCATCATGCCGATCGGCACGATGAAGCTGGCGAGCAGGAAGACCAGCAGCGGCGCGGTCAGGAAGAAGGCATTCAGCCGGTTGCGGCGGTTGGCGCGGCGCAGTTGCGCCTTCAGCGAGGCGCTGTCCTCGATTTCATAGATCGGCTTGGCGTTGCCAGCCGGGGCGACCGCTTCGGCCATGGTCCCTTCGCCTTCCCCCGCGCGAACGGAATCAGATTACGAACTTCAATCGGTACCGGCTTCAATCCGTACCGGAACAAGCGTGGGGGAGGGGCCTGGGCCCCTCCCCGGACGCCAGTCTTACTGGGCGAGCCAGGCGTTGAAACGCTCGTTCAGCTCGTCCTGATGGTCGGCCCAGAACTCGAAGTCGTTCTGCACCGCGTTCGCGAAGTTCTCCGGCGCCGTCGGCATGTGCGGGCCCATCGGGATACCGGCTTCGGCGTGCTTGCCGATCAGCGGAACCGAGGAAGACCGTGCCGGGCCGTAGGAGATCCAGGCAGCCTGGTCAGCCAGACGCTGGGTATCCGTGGAGTAGGCGATGAAGTCCAGAGCCGCGTCCTTGTTGGGCGCGCCCTTGGGGATGACCCAGAGGTCGAGGTCCCAGACCTGGCCGTCCCAGACGATCTTGAAGGGCTTGTTCTCGACCGCAATGGCGTTGAACACGCGGCCGTTGTAGGCCGTGGCCATCACCACTTCGCCGTCGGCGAGCATCTGCGGCGGCTGGGCGCCGGCTTCCCACCAGATCACGTCGTTCTTGATCGTGCTCAGCTTGGCGAAGGCGCGGTCGACGCCTTCGGGGGTGCTCAGCACGTCGTAGACGTCACCCGGCGCGACGCCGTCGGCCAGCAGTGCGAACTCCAGGTTCGCCTTGGGGTTCTTGCGCAGGCCGCGCTTGCCGGGGAACTTCTTGGTGTCGAAGAGGTCGCCAATGGTCGACGGCTTCTCGCCCGGGAACTTCGACTCGTCGTAGGCATAGACGGTCGACCACACGATCGAGGCCACCGCGCAGTCATACAGCGTGCCGTCCAGGAAGTCCTTCTCGGCCGGGGTGCCGTCGGGCGCCGGCGGCAGGATCGACAGGTCGATCTGCTCCAGCAGGCCCTCGTCGCAGCCGCGCACGGCATCGGACAACTCGACGTCGACCAGGTCCCAGGTGACGTTGCCGGCCTCGACCTGCGCCTTCACCTCGGCGAGACCGCCGTTGTAGTCCTCCGAGCGAATCTTGATGCCGGTCTTGGCCGTGTAAGGCTCGTGGTAGGCCTTCACCTGGCTCTTGGTGTAGGCGCCGCCCCAGGACACGACGGTGAGGTCCTGGGCGCTCGCCGCGGAGGCCAGGATGCCCAGCGAGGCGACGCCGAAGGCCGCCCCGATGGCTGATTTGAGAACTGTTTTGTTCATGGTTTTCTCCCTGTTGGACCTAAAAACGAAATTTGGCCGCGTTCTCCTGCCTGGGCCGATGTACGCCGGCCCGCCCGGTTCCACCGGGTCAGGCGTCGAGCGCGCGGCAGTCCTCTGCTGACCACCCCACCTTGATCATGGCGCCTTCGGCCAGAACGGCATGGCCGTGGGCGTTCGGCACCTTGATGATGAAATCCGGGTTGCCGGCCACGGTCACGCGGGTGCGTATGTGGTCGCCGAGGTAAATCAGCTCCTCCACCCTCGCTTCGAAGGTGTTGGGGCCGAGATTCCCATTGGGATTGATGACGACCCGCTCGGGCCGCAGCGACAGCGTGGTCGCGGCGCCGACGCCGGCAATGTTCACCGGCAGGGCCTCGACGGTACCGCCCTCCACCTCCACGGTGCAGCGGTTGCCGTTCACGTTCGCAATCTTCCCCATGATGGTGTTGTTCTCGCCGATGAAGCGCGCCACGAAGGCGTTTTCCGGCTTCTCGTAGAGCTGGCTCGGCGGCGCGAGCTGCTGGATCACGCCGTCGTCGAAGACCGCGATGCGGTTCGACATGGTGAGCGCCTCGGACTGGTCGTGCGTCACGTAGACCACGCTGACGCCGAGGCTCTCGTGGATGTGCTTGATCTCGTACTGCATCTCTTCGCGCAGGTTCTTGTCCAGCGCGCCGAGCGGCTCGTCCATCAGCACCAGGTCCGGCTCGAAGACCAGGGCGCGGGCAACCGCCACGCGCTGCTGCTGGCCGCCGGACAGCTGCGCCGGACGGCGCCCGCCGAACTGCGGCAGCTGCACCATCTCCAGCGCGCGCTTCACGCGCGCCTCGACGTCGGCCCGGCCCAGGCCGCGCACCTGCAGCGGGAAGGCGAGATTCTCGCTCACCGTCATGTGCGGAAAGAGGGCGTAATTCTGGAACACCATGCCGATGCCGCGCTTGTGCGGCGGCACGTCGTTGATCGGCTTGTTCTTCAGAAGAATCTGACCGCGCGTCGGCACCTCGAAGCCGGCAAGCATCATCAGACAGGTCGTCTTGCCGGACCCTGATGGGCCGAGCATCGTTAAGAACTCGCCCCGGACCATGTCGAGATTGAGGTCCTTAACAACTAATGTTTCGCCGTCGTAACTCTTCTGAACGCCGACGAAGCGAACAATAAAGTCCTCGTCTCCGCTTGCCACTCGCGGTTTCTCCCTGCGCCCCCAAGTTACCGTTAGTATAGCTCCAATGCTCAGGCTTGTCGCCTGTAGCCCAGGGCTACTTTGTCTTGTTGAGCGCAGCCTAGCCGATCACATCGGGCGATGAAACCTTGATAAACTGAGGGCACGCGTTCCACACGCGGTAGTTGATCCGCCTCGGGGGCCTATCGGATTTCCGGCGTTCCCGGGGGGGCCGGTCGGGCGATGCTCAGCGCGCCAGCCAGTCCCATCGCGCTCAGCGCGCCAGCCAGTCCCATCGCGCTCAGCGCGAAAGCCAGTCCCATCGCGCTCAGCGCGAAAGCCAGTCATTAAAGCGCTGCACCAGGGCCGGGCCTTCCTCGCGCCAGAACAGGGCATCGTTGCGCAGGGCGGTGGCGAAGTTCTCTTCGCTGGTCGGCAGGAAGGGGCCCATCTCGACATCGGCGTGGACGTAGTCGCCGACCTCGGCGAGGGACGAGCGGCGGACCGGGCCGTAGGGGATCCAGCGCGTCTGCCGCGCCAGCGGCTGGGTGCTGGTGGCGAAGCGCACGAACTCCAGCGCCGCCTCGCGGTTGGGTGCTGCGGCAGGCACTGCCCAGAGGTCGATGTCCCAAACCTGGCGGTCCCACACCAGGCCGAAGGGCTGGCCGCGCACCGCGATGGCGTTGAACATCGGCGCGTTGAAGGTCGAGGTCATGACGACCCGGTCCTCCGCCAGCAGGCGGGCGGGCTCGCTGGCGTCCTCCCACCACACGATCTGGTCGCGGATGGTATCCAGCTTGGCGAAGGCGCGCTCGAGACCGGCCTCGCTGCGCAGCAGGTCGTAGACCTCCGCGGGCGCGACGCCGTCGGCCAGCAGCGCCCATTCCAGGTTCACCATGGGGCTGCGGCGCAGGCCGCGGCGGCCGGGAAAGCGCTCCAGGTCGAAGAGGTCGGTCAGCTCGTCGGGCGGCGCGTCGTCGGCGCGGATCTCGCCGGGCCCGGCGTCGTAGGCGATCATCACCGACCAGGCGAGCGAGCCGATGGCGCAGGGGTGCAGGGTGCCCGGCAGGAAGTCGACGCTGCCGGCGGTGCCGTCCGGCGCGGCCGGCAGTACGAAGCTGAGTTTCTGGAACAGGCCCTCGTTGCAGCCTTCCTCGGCGTCGGCCGGCTCGACGTCGACGACGTCCCACACCGGCTCGCCGCTGGCCACCTGGACACGGATCGCGTCGAGGTCGCCGGCATAGACCTTGCGGCTGATTTCGATGCCGGTGGCGCGGGTGAAGGGGCGGTAGACCGCCTCGTCCTGGCTGCGCGAGTAGACCCCGCCCCAGGAGGCCACAGTCAGCGGCCCGCTGGTCCCGGCCGGCCGTGCCGGCGCCCCGTCGGCCGGCGCGGCGGGCGCCGCGGGGTCGCCCGGCGCTGCGTCGGCGCCGCTTTCCAGCGGTGTCTCGGTGTCTCCCGTCTCGGGCGCGGGCGGGGTGGCGGCCGGGGCCGCGGGTTGCGCCGCGGGCGCGGCCTCAGGGCCGGCGTCGGTCACCGGGACCTCGGGGTCGGCCGGCGCTGGCGCCGGGGTCGCGTCCAGCGGTGGGTTCTGGGGCTGGTCCTGGGGGGCGTCCTGTGCCGCTGCGGCGCCTGCGGCGAGGGTCAGGCCAAGCCATAGGGCGGTCGCGGCACCAATGGCGAAGGGCGCGCTGCGGCGCTCGGTCGGCTCGGTCATGGACTGGCTCTCTCCCCGGGCGGGATTCCCGCCCGCCGAATCTGCTGCGCGCCTAGCATTGCCCGTGACGCTGCACGGGGCAATGCCCGCGGGCCCGGCGGCACTGTAACTTTTGTGGGATGGCGCGTCTTGCGCCAAGCTGTCGCTAAGCGGCGCGGCGCAGGTTCATGGCCTGCCAGATCTCGCCCAGCGCGGCGATCAGGCGGTCCATCTCGGCATCGCTGTGCAGCGGCGTCGGGGTCAGCCGCAGCCGCTCGGTGCCGCGCGGCACGGTGGGGTAGTTGATCGGCTGCACGTAGATGCCGTACTGCTCCATCAGGCGGTCGGTGACGGCACGGCAGGCCACCGGGTCGCCGACCAGGATCGGCACGATATGGCTCTGCGAGGGCATCACCGGCAGGCCGGCCTCGGTAAGGCGGCGCTTCAGAGTGGCGGCGCGCTCCTGGTGGGCGTTGCGCTCGGCCTGGCTGGCGCGCAGATGGGCGACGCTGGCCAGCGCCCCGGCGGCCACCGCCGGCGGCAGCGAGGTGGTGAAGATGAAGCCGGAGGCGAAGCTGCGCACGAAGTCGCAGAGCGTCGCCGAGGCGGCGATGTAACCGCCCATCACCCCGTAGGCCTTGCCGAGGGTGCCCTCGATCACCGTCAGGCGGTCCATCAGGCCCTCGCGCTCGGCGATGCCGCCGCCGCGCGGGCCGTACAGGCCGACGGCGTGGACCTCGTCGAGATAGGTCATGGCGCCGTGCCGTTCCGCGACGTCGCAGAGCTCCGCGATGGGCGCGATATCGCCGTCCATGGAATAGACCGATTCGAAGGCGACCAGCTTGGCCGACGCCGGGTCCGCGTCGGCGAGCAGACGGTCGAGGTGCGCCGGGTCGTTGTGGCGGAAGATGCGCTTTTGGGCGCGCGAATAGCGGATGCCCTCAATCATCGAGGCGTGGTTGAGGGCGTCGGAGAACACCGTGCAGTTGGGCAGCCGCGCCGCCAGGGTGCCCAGGGCCGCCCAGTTGGAGACGTAGCCCGAGGTGAACAGCAGGGCCGCTTCCTTGCCGTGCAGGGCGGCCAGCTCACGCTCCAGCAGCACGTGATAGTGGTTCGTGCCGGAAATATTGCGGGTGCCGCCGGCGCCGGCGCCGCAGCGCTCGATGGCCTGGTGCATGGCGGCCAGTACCTTGGGATGCTGGCCCATACCCAGGTAGTCGTTGGAGCACCACACGGTCACGGCCTCCGGCCCGTTCGGGCCGTGGCGCCGGGCGTGCGGGAAATCGCCCGCCTGGCGCTCCAGGTCGGCGAACACGCGATAGCGCCCCTCGGCCTTGAGGCCAGCCATTTCCTCGGCAAAGAAGCGCTCGAAATCCATGCCTCTGCGTGTTCCCGTGTGGCGGGCCGGCGGCCCAATACTCCCATCTTCGCGGGCCCGGAGGGCCGCGATGGCCGCATAGTAGCAAATCCTGTCGGCGGGTCCGCCGGAAATTGCCCCGGCGCCTGCCCATTTCCTGCGTCAAATGAACACAGAGCCGCCGGTCCGGCCATGACTTTGATCAATTCCGGGGTCGGATCGGCCGTACGGTGGTGCTCGGGGCCAGGCGACCCCTCAGGCGGCCCCTCAGGCTACTTGGGCGAGGCCCTCTTCGGAGACCCAGGCGGCCGTCTCGTCGAGCGCTTTCCCGAAGCCGGCCAGCACCTCGTCGATTTCCGCCTCGGAGATGATCATCGGCGGGCAGCAGGCGATGGTATCGACCAGGTTGCGGAAGATCACGCCGTGGGCCTGGGCGCGGGCGGCGAAGAAGGCGCCGACCTTGCCGGCCGGATCGAAGGGCGCCTTGCTCGCCTTGTCGGCGACCAGCTCGACGGCGGCGATCAGGCCCAGGCCGCGCACCTCGCCGACCAGCGGGTGCTTGGCGAAGCGGCGCAGGCCGTCCTGCAGGCGCGGTGCCACCGCGCGCACGTGCTCGACGATCTTGCGCTCCTCGTAGATCTTCAGCGTCTCCAGGGCGACCGCGGCCGAGACCGGATGGGCGCTGTAGGTGTAGCCGTGGCCGAAGGTGCCGCGCTTGGCGGAGTTGTCGGCGATGGCCTGGTAGATCTCGTCGCTGACCAGCACGGCGGAAATCGGCATGTAGGCGCTGCTCAGCTGCTTGGCGACGGTCATCATGTCCGGCTTGATGCCGAAGGTCTCGCAGCCGAACATATTGCCGGTGCGCCCGAAGCCGGTGATCACCTCGTCGGCGATCAGCAGCACGTCGTACTTCTTCAGCACGGCCTGTACCTTGGCCCAATAGCCCTTCGGCGGCACGATGACGCCGCCGGCGCCCTGCACCGGCTCGCCGATGAAAGCGGCCACGGTCTCCGGGCCTTCTTTCAGGATCATTTCCTCCAGTTGGCCCGCCATGCGCTCGGCGAAGGCCTCCTCGCTCTCGCCCTTCTCGGCAAAGCGGTAGTAGTGCGGATAGCCGGTGTGGAGGATGTTGGCGATCGGCACGTCGAAGTCATCCTGCGCGTAGGGCATGCCGGTCAGGCTGGCGGCGGCAATGGTGACGCCGTGGTAGCCCTTGAGGCGTGAGATGATCTTTTTCTTCTCCGGGCGGCCACGGGCGTTGTTGTAGTACCACACCATCTTCACGGCGGTGTCGTTGGCCTCGGAGCCGGAGTTGGCGAAGAACACCTTGGTCAGCTGCGGCGGGGTGATCTGGACCAGCTTTTCCGCAAGATCGACCACCGGCGTCGCCGTCTTCTGGGCGAAGGAGTGGTAGAACGGCAGCTTCGACATCTGCTTCATGGCCGCGTCGACCAGGCGCTTCTCGCTGAAGCCGAGCCCGGCACACCACAGGCCGGCCAGGGCCTCGAGGTAGCGGTTGCCCTCGTCGTCGATCACGTAGACCCCTTCGCCGCGGTCGATGATGAGGGAGCCTTCGTCCTCGTTCTTGCGGGCGTTGGTGTAGGGATGAATGTGATAGGCGATATCACGGCTGGCCGCCGAATTTGGCCGGACGCTCATGGGTGTTCTCCTAGACGGTCCTCGCCCGCCGCAATCTGCGGGGGCTGCAAGGCGCTCGCGGGCGTGGCGGGCGCGACTCCGCGGGCAGACTACTCCCCGCTCTCGGCCGGGCCAAGCACCAGACCACGCATGGGCGCCCTGTGGGCGGTGCATGGGCGAAAGCCGCGATTTCCGGGGCGTTGCCTGCACCTCGCCGGCCTTCGTAGGCTGCGCCCGGCATGGTAAAGGGTAGGTTAAAGCGACATCAACGCGACAGGGCGGAGGAGACTCTATGACCAGGATCTGCATGGCCGGGGTGACCGGCTGGACCGGCCGGGCGATCGCCGCGGGCATCCTCGATGCCGACGACCTCACCTTGACCGGCGCCCTGGCGCGCAAGTCGGCGGGCCTCGATGTCGGCGATGCGCTCGGCCGCCCGGCCACCGGGGTGACCATCACCGCTGACGTCGGCGAGGCGCTCGAAGGCGCCGAGGTGCTGATCGACTACACCCATCCGGACGCGGTGAAGGAACACAGCCGCGCGGCGATCCATCGCGGCATCTCGGTGGTGATCGGCACCTCGGGGCTCACCGCCGCGGACTATGCCGCGCTCGACGAGGAAGCACGGGCCGCCGGGGTCGGTATTCTGGCCGCCGGCAATTTTTCTCTGACCGCCGCCCTGGTGCAGCATTTTGCGCTCATCGCCGCACAGCACATCGGGAGTTTCGAGGTGATCGACTACGCCAAGGCGGCCAAGCCGGATGCGCCCAGCGGCACCGCGCGGGAGATGGCCGAGCGCCTCGGCGATGTAAGGCAGCCGGAACTCGGCCATCCGCTGGACCGGGTGGGCGGCACGCCGGAGACCCGCGGCGGCACCGTGAACGGCGTGCAGGTCCACGCCCTGCGCCTGCCCAGCTACACCGCCTCGGTGGAAGCGATCTTCGCCATTCCCGGTGCGCGCATGACCCTGCGCCACGATGCGGGGGAGACGGCGGCGCCCTACGTCGCCGGGACCCTGGCGGCGGCGCGCAAGGTGCGCGGGGTGAAGGGTCTGGTGCGCGGGCTGGATCGGCTGCTGTTCGCGGCGTGAGCCGCCGCCCGCTCCGACCGGCGGCGCGGCTCTATCTTTGTCCGGCCTGCAAAGCGGAATCCCAGCCGTCGCGCTTGTCGAACTTTGCCTTGTACATGGAAACGTCGGCGGCACGGACCAGCGCCTCGAAGCTGTCGGCCTGCTCGGGGAAGGTCGCAATGCCGATGCTGACACCGATGAATGCCGTCTCACCGTGGATTTTGATCGGGTCGCTGAGCGCCAACTTGATGCGGGCGGCCAGGCGCTCGGCGCCCGCGGCGGTAACGCCGGTTTCCATGATCAGGCCGAATTCGTCGCCGCCGAGCCGGGCCAGCGTGTCGGCGTCGCGTGCGGTCTGCGCCAGTCGCTTGGCCACTTCGCGGAGCACGGCGTCGCCGGCCTGGTGGCCCAGGGTGTCGTTGACCTCCTTGAAGCGGTCCAGGTCCATGTAGAGCAGGCAGATGCAATCGTTTTGGCGTCGTGCACGGGTGAGGGCGTGTTCCAGGCGCATGTTGAAGAAGTTTCGGTTGCCGATGCCGGTAATGTCATCGATCAGAGCCATCTCCTCGAGGCGCTTGCTCTCGCTTGCCGCCGCCTTCTCAGCCTCGGCCGTCTCGACCGCGTGGAGAATGGCTTCCTCGAGTTGCTGGGGCGAATACTCGCCCTTGACCAGGTAGTCCTGCACGCCCAGTCGCATGGCCTGCACCACCAGGCGCTCATTGCCGCTGCCGGTCATCATCACGGTGGCATGGCCCTTGTCGATTCCGTCGCCGCGCAATCTGACCAGAAAGTCGATCCCGTTCATCTCCGGAAGACGGTAGTCGAGCAGGATGCAGTCGACCTCCGTCATGCGCAGAAGTTTCAGGCATTCCTCTGCCGAGTTGATCTCGTGCGTGATGATCTCCAGCGATGTCCGGGCGAGCTGCCGCTTGACAGCCATGCGGTCGACGGCGTCGTCGTCCACGATGAGAATTCTCAGCGGGCCGGTCATGGGAAAACCACCACTTCACGGAAGGCGCGCAGCATTTCGGCGATCCCGGTCAGGCCGCCCCGGTCGGCGGATTTCACAAGGTACCCGGCGACATTGTGCGCATAGGCACGCTCTCGGTCCTTCTCGGCCTCGGAGGTCGTGAGCACGAAGACGATGGCATTGCGCAGGTGTGCATCCGAGGTGTCCTGCCGGAGGGCCTGCAGCACCTCGATTCCGTCCATCTGCGGCAGATTGATGTCGAGCAGAATCAGGAACGGCTGGGGCGGCGGCGCGATGTCGCTTCTGCCCTTCAGGATATCGAGAGCCTGCTGGCCATCCGATGCTTCGACGATGTGCACGGGGATTTCCAGCTTGCCGAAGGCCCGCCTGACGGCTTTGCGGTCTATCTCATCGTCCTCCACCAGAAGAACGTTGAGTGTTCCGATGGCGTGCAGATCTGCCCCTTTCATCGCTAGCTCGCGGCCCTGTCCGGGCCATCCTCCGCTTCTGCCTTGGGCCAGTTGAAGCGAAACTGGACGCCGCGTCCGCCGTCGCGGTCCTCGGCCTGGATGCGGCTGCCCACGCGCTCCACCAGCTTGCGGATGATGGCCAGCCCCATGCCGCTGCCCTCGACCTCGTCGCGGGGGCGCAGGGTCTGAAACATCTGGAAGGCACGGTCGCGCTGCGACTGCGGAATGCCGGGGCCGTCATCGCCGACGATGAACTCGTAGGCCGACGGTGTCTCGTTCACCGTCACATAGACCTTGCCGCGGTCCTGGTCGTGGTGCTTGATCGAATTGGAGAACAGGTTGGTGAGCACCTGTTCCAGAGCCGAAACCTGAATTTCCGCGGTCTCCGACTGCAGATTCAGGTCGATTTCCAGAGCGAAGCGGTTTTCCGTGTTGAGCAGCTTCCACGTCGCCGCGATCATCTCTCCGAGTTTCACCGTTTCCACCGGCGACTCGATCCGGCGCGCACGTGAATAGTTCAGCAGGTCGTTCAGCAGCGCCTCGAGGCGCCGTATGCGCCCGCGCAGCAGTTCCATGTTCGCTTTGGACTCGCCGGCAAGGTTCTCTCCCAGGTCCTCTTCGATCCAGGCGGCGAGGTTGTCGATACCGCGCAGAGGCGCCTTCAGGTCATGCGAGGCGACATAGGCGAACTGCTCGAGATCCTCGTTGGAGCGGGCCAAGGCCTGGGAGTGCCGGTTGAGGGCCAGTGTCATCTCTTCCGCCAGGCGCTGGGCACGCTGGCGGGTGCGGGAGAACGACCAGGCCACGCCGAAAGAAAGCAGGCTGGCCACGATGCCGCCGAAGAGCACGATGTATGATTTCTGCGGATCGAGCACCCGCTCGAATTCGGGCAGGCTGGAAAGACGCAGCGTCCAGGGACGCTGGCCGATGACCATCTGGAAGGTGCTGACGAAGCGCGGATTCAGGACTTCGGGTGCTTTGCGCTGGCTGTCGTACATCAGCGTTTCGGCCGACAGGGTGGTGCCGTCGAAAATCTCCAGCTGCACATTGGGCAGGCCTGGCCCCAGGATTCCCTCCATCAGGTTGCGCATCCTGAAGGGGCTGTAGACGAAGCCGAGGCTGGAGCTGCGCCGCTCGCCGACACTGGCCGGCGTGTCATTTGTGCCGTAGTGGGGCAGGTACATGAGGAAGCCGGCCTGGACGTCGGCGCTGATCTCCTGCACCAGCGTAACCTTGCCGGAAATGGCCACTTCCCCGCTGTCGCGTGCCAGTTCCATCGCGGCGCGCCGGGTTTCCTGGGAAAACATGTCGTAGCCGAAAGCCTGGCGATTGCGCTCGTCGAAGGGCTCCAGAAAGATGATCGACGAGTAGATGTCGCGGGCGCCTTCGGGCCGGATCGAAAATTCCGGAAAGCCCTCCTGGCGAACCGCCGCCTCGTAGGCGGCGCGCGCGGCCGGGGTTACCCACTCGGAATAACCCATGCCCTGGATGCCCGGGTAGATGTCGTTGATATTGAGGGTTTCGACGTAGAGCCGCCAATCGGCGCGCGTAACTTCGCGGGAAGCGTTGAAAAGCGCCAGTCCGCCGCGCAGCGCCTGAGTGTAGGCCGCCATGCGCTGGTCGATGGCTGCCACGATCTCGGCCTTGCGGAAGGCGAAGCGTTCCAGGGCGGCTCTCTCGCTGTCGGTTTTCACCAGGGTGAAAGCCGCGGCGGTAAAGGTCAGCAGCAACCCCAGCATCGCCCAGGGCAGCGCGCCGCCGAGCCGCTTCTTTGCGAAACCGAGGGGGGTCGAAACGCCTGATGGCGCGGCGCTGCCGATCCCGTTCGGCTGCTCGCCCCCCATGGCAAGGTCCGGGTTGCTCATGTCTATAACCGGTGTGATTAATCTATTTGACTGTAAATCGAGGCTAAATCGTTCGACTTTACAAAGAGTGAACGGTAGAACCCCGCCGGGGAAATGCCCGCGCAGAGGAATTTACACCTATAGACTGAGGGAAATCGAGGGGCAGTCGGGGGCCGGGTTCAGCAGCCGGGAGAGCCCGCGTCAGGACGCCTTGCGCGCCGCCGCCGAGGCTGCCGCTTCCTCGACGCCGATGAAGCCGCCGGACTGGCGCTCCCAAAGCTGGGCGTAGAGGCCGCCCAGGGCAAGCAGGTCCTGGTGGCGGCCCTCCTCGACGATGTGGCCCTTGTCCATCACCACCAGGCGGTCCATGGCGGCGATGGTGGACAGGCGGTGCGCGATGGCGATCACCGTCTTGCCGGTCATGAGGTGCTTCAGCTGGCCCTGGATCGCCGCCTCGACCTCGGAGTCGAGGGCCGAGGTCGCCTCGTCCAGCACCAGGATCGGCGCGTCCTTCAGGATCACCCGGGCGATGGCGATGCGCTGGCGCTGGCCGCCCGACAGCTTCACGCCGCGCTCGCCGACATGGGCGTCGTAGCCGCGCCGGCCGTGCAGGTCGCGCAGGTCGGGGATGAAGCTCGCCGCCTCGGCCAGCTCGGCGGCACGCCGGACGTCCTCCTCGCTGGCCTCCGGGCGGCCGTAGAGGATGTTGTCGCGGATCGAGCGGTGCAGCAGGGCGGTGTCCTGGGTCACCATCGCGATCTGCGCGCGCAGGCTCTGCTGCTTCACCTCGGCGATGTCCTGGCCGTCGATCAGGATGCGCCCGCTCTCCAGGTCGTAGAAGCGCAGCAGCAGGTTCACCAGGGTCGACTTGCCGGCGCCCGAGCGCCCGACAATGCCGACTTTCTCGCCCGGCCGCACGGTGAGGGAGAGCTTCTCGATGACGCCGCCTTCCTGGCCGTAGTGGAAGCCGATGTCCTCGAACCGCACTTCGCCGCGCTCGACATGCAGCGCCGGGGCCTTCGGCTTGTCGACCACGCTGTAGGGCTGGGAGATCGTCTCGATGCCGTTCTGCACCGTGCCGATGTTCTCGAAGAGGTGCGTCACCGTGCGCAGGATCCAGCCCGACATCTGGGTCAGGCGGATGATCAGGCCGATCGCCACGGCGATGGCGCCGACCGAGATGGCGTTGTCCATCCACAGCAGGATGGCCTGCCCGGTCACCACCACGATCAGCGCCGTGTTCAGCACCGTGAGCGTCACCGTCATCAGGAAGATGGCGCGCATCAGCGTGCGCAGCGCCTTGGTGTGGCGCTCGATGGTGGCCGCGACGAAGGAGTCCTCGCGCTGGGAATGGGCGAACAGCTTCACCGACTGGATGTTGGTGTAGCCGTCGACCACGCGGCCGGTCAGCGCCGAGTTGGCTTCCGACACCGCCGCCGACTTGCGGCGCACCGGCGGCACCATGAAGTAGATCACCGCCACGTAGCTGAGCATCCACAGCGCGACCGGCAGCAGCAGGCGCCAGTCCATGCCGGCGAAGAGGGCCAGCGTGCCGACCAGGTAGATCAGCAGGAACCACACGCCGTCGATCACGTTGATGACCGCCTCGCGCACCGCGTGGCCGGTCTGCATCACCTTCTGGGCGATGCGCCCGGCGAAGTCGTTCTGGAAGTAGGTCAGGCTCTGGCGCAGCACGTAGCGGTGGTTCAGCCAGCGCACCCGGTTGGTCAGGCCCGGCGCCAGGCCCAGGTTGATCAGGCCGCGCGAGGCCAGCGAGGAAAGCGGGCGGACGATCACCGCCACGACCGCCATGGCGATCAGGCCCCAGCCGTGCGTTTCGACGAAGCTCTCCGGCGTGCTGGCGGTGATCCAGTCGACCAGCACGCCGAGAAAGGCGTAGAGCGCCAGTTCGGAGGCCGCCGCGACGCCGGAGACCGCCAGGGTGATCAGCAGCAGGCCGCGGATCGGCGCCAGGAAATGCCAGAAGAAAGCCGCCGTGGTGGTCGGCGGCCGGGTCACCCGGGACGGGGCGAGGGGGTCGAAGAGGCGCTCGAAGAAGGCGTACATGCTGATTGCGTCGGTCGCTCGCGTCTGGGTTACCGGCTGGGCGTGAATCGGCAGGGATACAGTCTATGTGGGGCCGCCGGCGCCTAAGGCAAACCGTTAGAGGCCGATGCTACGGCAGAATCCCTACCGCAGCCTGAATGATACCAGCTATCGTGCCGGCCAGCCGTGCGAATTCGGCATGGCCTGCCGGCAGGGTCTGTCAGGAGAGCGACAGGGTGGAGTATCTGAGGACAGGGGGGACGTTGCTGGTGGCGGGCCTGCTGCTGGCGGCCTGCGCGGCTCCGCCGCGCGGGACGGAAGACCCCGCCGAGCAGGCACTGCTGGCCGACTTCCGCCGGGTCGCCTACGGCAGCGAGGGGCCGGTGCTCGGCAGCGACGGCAGCGCGCGTCCGCGCGGCGACCATCTTGCCAAGTGGGACGGCCCGATCCGCGCCGCGCTGGTCGACGTTCAAAGCGAGGCGCAGCGCGCCGCCGCCCGCGCCCACTTCGCCGACCTCGCGCAGCTCACCGGCCTCGCCATCACCGAGGCCGCGCCCGCCGAGGCCAACTTCCTGGTCTTCTATGCCGACGATCCCTTCGCGGCGGCGCGGCGCCACCGCGCCCTCTACGCCGGCCACCTCGCCGACCCGCGCAGCTTCGATGCCCTGCTGGCGCGCATGGCGCCGCGCGCGACCTGCTTCGGCTTCCTCTGGGGCGGCTGGCCCAGCGGCCAGGGCATCGACTTCGCCGTCACCTTCATCCGCACCGGCCGCGGCGCGCGCACCGTGCAGGGCTGCCTGGTGCAGGAGACGACGCAGGCCCTCGGCCTCATCAACGACCTCGACCTCGACGCGGTCTCCGCCTTCACCGACTCCGGCGAACACGTCGAACTCACGCCCAACGACCGCCTCATGGTGCGTCTGCTGTATGATCGGCGCCTCAGGCCCGGCATGGGCTGGGCGGAGACCGAGCCGCTGGCCCGCGCGGCCCTGCGCCATCTTCGGAGAGTTGCTCAACAATGATCCTGTTTGAAAACTGCCGCCTCTTCGACGGCCTCGGTGACACCTTGCGCGAGGACTGCCACGTCCTCGTCGAGGGCGAGCGCGTGAAGGAGGTCGCCGATACACCGATCAAGGTCAGCGATGCTGAGGTCATCGACCTCAAGGGCCGCACCCTCATGCCCGGCCTCATCGACGCGCACTTCCACGCCATGGCGGCCGATCCGGATTTCTCCCGGCTGGAGTCCATGCCGCGCTCGCTCTTGCACCAGCACGCAAGGGTGCTGCTGGAGGCGGCGCTGCAACGCGGCTTCACCACCGTGCGTGACGCCGGCGGCGCCGACTACGGCCTGGCCATGGCGATCAAGGCCGGCCTCATCGAGGGCCCGCGCCTGTTCTATGCCGGGCGCGCGCTGACCCAGACCGGCGGCCACGCCGACTTCCGCTCGCCCGAGGCGGGTCATGCCCCGGGATTTGGGGGAGTCTGCCTCTGCGGCCAGGGCTCCAACGTCTTCGGCACCATTGCGGATGGAGTCCCCGAGGTGCGCCGGGCGGCCCGCGAGGAGCTGCGCAAGGGCGCCACCCAGATCAAGATCATGGCGTCGGGCGGCGTCTCCTCGCCCAGCGATCCGATCTGGAACCTGCAGTACTCGGAAGAGGAGATCCGCGCCATCGTCTGGGAGGCGGAGTCCTGGCGCACCTACGTCATGGCGCACGCCTATACCGCCGAAGCCATCCAGCGCTGCGTCGCCTACGGCGTGCGCTCCATCGAGCACGCCAATCTGATCGACGCCGCCGCGGCCAGGGCCTGCGCCGACGCCGGCGCCTACGTGGTGCCGACGCTGGTCACCTACGATGCACTGGAACGCTTCGGCCCGGAGCTCGGCCTGCCGCCGGTCAGCCTGGAGAAGCTGAAGGTGGTTCGCGCCGCCGGTGTGCAGTCGCTGGAGATCCTCAACGCGGCGGACGTATCGATCGGCTTCGGCACCGACCTGCTCGGCGCCATGCAGGAGCATCAGTCGCGCGAGTTCGCGATCCGCGCCGAGGTGCTTTCGCCCGCAGCGATTCTGCGCTCGGCCACCTCGGTGAACGCGGCGCTGCTGGATGCCGAGGGCGACCTCGGCGTGGTGGCGCCCGGCGCCTGTGCCGATCTCTTGGTGGTCGACGGCGATCCGCTCGCCGATCTCGGCTTGCTGGAACAGCAGGGCGCGCGCTTGCCGGTCATCATGAAGGGCGGTCGCTTCTTCAAGAAGGCGCTGTAACAGTCAAGGCTGAAAGGCAGCGCTAACGTATTGGTGCCGACGTCTTGAACGGCGGTAAGCCGCTTGTTTTGCGCGACCGCCTCGTAATACTCTTGGCGTCAAAAGCTGCAATAGAACCCACCTAATCGGGGGTTGTATTTTCCGGAAAGTAATCAACAAGGGTCCGGGCAGGGTCACCCGGACAGAACAGGTAGGGGGACGCGGCAATGTTTACTGATCAGGGAAAAGTAATCGGACGTGGCATCCTGGCAGTGCTGGCCGCGGCAGGTATCGCCGCCGGTGCCGCGCAGGCCGATGCCAAGACCTTCAAGTGGGCGTTCCAGGGGGACGTCCAGACTCTCGACCCGCACGGACTCTTCGAGACTTTTACGCTGGGCTTTCAGGCCAACTTCTACGAAGGCCTCGTCACGCGCACGCCGGACCTGCAGCTGCAGCCGGCGCTGGCGACCTCCTGGGAGAACGTCGAGCCCAAGGTCTGGCGCTTCACCCTGCGCCAGGGCGTGACCTTCCACAACGGCAACGCCTTCAACGCGGACGACGTGATCTTCTCGGTGGACCGCATCCGCACCGAGGGTTCCGACATGAAGGTCATCGCCAACCTCATCGAGAAGGCGGTGAAGGTCGACGACTACACCGTCGACCTGGTGACGCCGCAGCCGGACCCGATCCTGCCGCTGCAGCTCGAGATCTTCTTCATCATGGACAAGGAGTGGGCCGAGGAGCACGGCACCACCCAGGCCACCAACATCAAGGGCGACGACCAGGGCAACTACGCCAACCTCAACGCCAACGGCACCGGCCCCTACATCATCAAGGAGCGCCAGCCCGACGTGCGCACCGTCCTGGCGCCCAACCCGAACTGGTGGGGCGACAACGAGAGCAACGTGACCGAGGCGGTGTTCACGCCGATCGGGCAGGACGCCACCCGCGTGGCGGCGCTGATCTCCGGCGACGTCGACATGGCCTATCCGGTGCCGGTGCAGGATTGGAAGCGCCTGGAAGACGCTAGCGGCGTGCAGCCGCTGACCGGTGCCGAGGCGCGCACCATCTTCCTCGGTTTCGACCAGGACCGCGACGAGCTGCTCTATTCCGATGTGAAGGGCAGGAACCCCTTCAAGGATCAGCGTGTGCGCCGGGCCTTCTACCAGGCCATCGACATCGAGGCGATCAAGGACAAGATCATGCGCGGCGCCGCGACGCCGAGCAACCTGATGATGGCGCCGCAGATCAACGGCTACAATGCGGAGCTCGACAAGCGCCTGCCCTATGACCCCGACACCGCCCGGGGCCTGCTGGCCGAGGCCGGCTATCCCGAGGGCTTCGAGGTCACCATGGACTGCCCCAACGACCGCTATGTGAACGACGAGCGGATCTGCCAGGCCGTCGCCTCGATGCTCGCGCGCATCGGCGTGAAGGTCGACTTGCTGGCCCAGACCAAGTCGAAGTACTTCGCCAAGGTGCTGGCGCAGAACGGCTACGACACCTCCTTCTTCCTGCTCGGCTGGACGCCGTCCACCTTCGACGCGCACAACGTGATCACCTCGCTGATGTCCTGCCGGGTCGACGGCAAGGGCTCCTTCAATCTCGGCGGCTACTGCAATCAGCGGGTCACCGAGCTGGCCGACCTGATCCAGGTCGAGACCGACCCGGAGAAGCGCCAGGCGCTGATCGACGAGGCCAACAGGATCCACTCCGACGAGGTCGGCCACATCCCGCTGCACCAGCAGCCGCTGTCCTGGGGTGTCAGCGAAAAGGTCACCGTGGCCCAGCGGCCGGACAACGTCTTCCACCTGCAGTACGTGACGGTCCACTAAGCTGGATGCCCCCTGAGGTGGATGCTATGTAGGGGGTCCGGGCGGTGCCGCCCGGACCCTTTTTTGTTGCCTGCGCCGCCGGCGTCCTGGAACGGCACCACGCAAACCTGGGGGGCAGAGACTTAGCTTTATGATCGCCTTCGTCGCCCGACGGCTGCTGCAGTCCATCTTCGTGATGCTGGCGGTGGGCTTCATCGCCTTCTCGCTGTTCACCTACGTCGGCGATCCCATCAACAACATGGTGGGTCAGGACACGACGCTGGAGCAGCGGGCGGAGCTGCGCGCCCGTCTCGGCCTCGACGATCCCTTCGTCGTGCAGTACGGCCGCTTCCTGGTCAGCGCCGTGCAGGGGGACTTCGGCGTCTCCTACCGCCACCGCCGCCCGGTCGGCGAACTGATCGCCGAGCGCGTGCCGGCGACCCTGGAGCTTTCCTTCGTCGCCGCCATCCTGGCGCTGGCCATCGGCGTGCCCATGGGGGTCTATACCGGGCTGCACCGGCGCGGCTTCCTCTCGCAGCTGTTCCTGGGCGTTTCCCTGATCGGCATTTCGCTGCCGACCTTCCTCATCGGCATCCTGCTGATTCTCGTTTTCGGGGTCCTCTCGCAGGACATCAACGCCGCGCTCGGTTTCTCGCTGGTGCCGCAATTGCCGACCTTCGGGCGCGGCGAGACGGTGCAGCTCGGCTGGTGGTCGACCGGCTTCCTGACCAGGTCCGGCCTGCTCGCCCTCATCCTGCCGTCGATCACCCTGGCGCTGTTCCAGATGACCCTGATCATGCGCCTGGTGCGCTCGGAGATGCTGGAGGTGCTGCGCACCGACTACATCAAGTTCGCCCGCGCGCGCGGCCTCACCAACCGCGCGGTCAACTTCGGCCACGCCCTGAAGAACACCCTGGTGCCGGTGATCACCATTACCGGCCTGCAGCTCGGCGCCATCATCGCCTTCGCGCTGATCACCGAGCAGGTCTTCCAGTGGCCGGGCATGGGCCTGCTGTTCATCCAGGCCATCGGCGAGGTCGACATTCCGGTCATGGCCGCCTACCTCATGCTGGTCGGCTTCTTCTTCGTGCTCATCAACCTCATCGTCGACCTGCTGTACTATGTCGTCGATCCCCGCCTGCGCGCCGACAAGGCGGTCGCCGGCGGGCACGCGTGAGGCGCGCCGTGGCGGCCGGCGGCGAATCGCGCGGGGTCCCGGGGGTGGGGGCGCACCTCGCCGACGGCCTGCACCGCTTTTTCGACAGCGACCTCTGGCATTCCTTCACCCGCTCGCCGGTCGCCTTGGTCTCCGCCGTGGTCACCGTCGTCTTCGTCGGCTGCACCCTCTTCGCGCCGCTGGTGGCGCCGCACAATCCCTTCGACCTCGCCAGCGTCGACCTGCTCGACGCCGAGATTCCGCCCCTCTGGCTCGACGGCGGCGATGCGCGCTTCCTGCTCGGCACCGACGACCAGGGCCGCGACGTGCTCTCCGCCGTCATCTACGGCGCGCGCATCTCGCTGGGGGTCAGCTTCGCCGCGGTGCTGCTCGCCATGACGCTGGGCATCTCCCTCGGCCTGCTGAGCGGCTATCTCGGCGGCACCGTCGATGCCGTCATCATGCGCATCGCCGACGTGCAGCTCACCTTTCCGGCCATCCTCATCGCGCTGCTCATCGACGGTCTGTCGCGCTCTGTGCTGCCGCGCGACCTGCACAGTGACATCTGGTTCTACGTCCTGGTGCTCGCCATCGGGCTGTCCTTCTGGGTGCAGTACGCGCGCACCGTGCGCGGCTCGGTCATGGTCGAGCGCAACAAGGAATATGTCCAGGCCGCCCGCGTCATCGGCATCCCGCCGCTGCTCATCATGGTGCGCCACGTGCTGCCCAACGTCATGGGCCCGGTGCTGGTCATCGCCACCATCAACCTCGCCATCGCCGTCATCACCGAGGCGACGCTTTCCTTCCTCGGCGTCGGCGTGCCGCCGACCTCGCCGTCGCTCGGCACCCTGGTGCGCGTCGGCCAGGACTTCCTGTTCTCCGGCTCCTGGTGGATGACCATCTTCCCCGGCGCCGCCCTGGCCATCCTGGTGCTCGCCGTGAACCTGCTGGGTGACTGGCTGCGCGACGCCCTGAACCCGAAGCTGCGCTGACCGCGATGAGCGATCTCTCCGGCAACCGCGCCCTGCTTTCGGTCGATCGTCTGCGCATCGAGATCCCCGGGCGTCGCGGCACCCTCACCGCGGTCGACGACATCTCCTTTTCCATCGGCGAGGGCGAGGTGCTGGGCGTGGTCGGCGAGTCGGGCGCCGGCAAGTCGCTGACCGGCGCCGCCGTCATCGGCCTCTTGGAGCCACCCTGCCGCATCGCCGGCGGCGAGATCCGCTTTGACGGCCGGCGCATCGACAACCTGCCCTACGAGAAGCTGCGCCGCATCCGCGGGCGCCACATCGGCATGGTGTTCCAGGACCCGCTGACCTCGCTGAACCCGCTCTACACCGTCGGCAGACAGCTCACCGAGACCATCCTTACCCACTCCGACATGAGCGAGAAGGGCGCCCGCAAGCGCGCCGTCGAGCTGCTGAAGGAGGTCGGCATTCCCGCCGCCGAGCGCCGCGTCGACCAGTATCCGCACGAGTTCTCCGGCGGCATGCGCCAGCGGGTGGTGATCGCGCTGGCGCTCTGCGCCAACCCGCGGCTCATCATCGCCGACGAACCGACCACCGCGCTCGACGTCTCGATCCAGGCGCAGATCATCAGCCTGCTGAAGCGGCTCTGCCGCGAGCACGGCGCCGCCGTCATGCTGGTCACCCACGACATGGGCGTCATCGCCGAGACCGCCGACCGCGTCGCCGTGATGTACGCCGGGCGCATCGTCGAGATCGGTCCGGTCGAGGAGGTCGTTCTGCGCGCCAGGCACCCCTACACCCTCGGCCTCATGGGCTCGATCCCGCTGGTCGGCCGCGACGTCGAGAAGCTGACGCAGATCGACGGCGCCATGCCGCGCCTCACCGCCATCCCGACCGGCTGCGCCTTCAATCCGCGCTGCCCCAAGGCCTTCGAACGCTGCCGTGTTGAGCGGCCGGTACTGAGGAACCTGGGCGCCTGCGAGGCGGCCTGCTGGCTCTATGACGAGGCGGTGGACAAGGACCGGCGCCATGGCTGAGCCGCTCAGGCAGCAGGCCGCAGACGGCGCGGCGCTGGTCGCGGTCGAGGATCTCGAAAAGCGCTTCGACGTCTCGCCGCCGCTGCTGAACCGCCTGCTGCAGGGCGAGCCGCGCGCGCTGCTCACCGCCGTCGACGGCGTTTCCTTCCGCATCCCGCGCGGCACGACCTTCAGCCTGGTCGGCGAGTCCGGCTGCGGCAAGTCGACCGTCGCCCGCCTCGTCGTCGGCCTCTACCGGCCCAGCCGCGGGCGCATCCTCTTCGACGGCACCGACATGGCGGGCCTCAAGGGGCGCGGCGAGATCGCGCCGCTGCGCAAGCGCCTGCAGATGATTTTCCAGGACCCCTATGCCAGCCTCAACCCGCGCTGGCGCGTCGCCGACATCGTCGCCGAGCCGATCCGCGCCCACCGCCTGCTGAGCGGCCGCGCCGTCATCGCCGCGCGCGTCGGCGAGCTGCTGGAGCAGGTCGGGCTCGCCGCGGCCGACGGCGAGAAGTTTCCGCACGAGTTCTCCGGCGGCCAGCGCCAGCGCATCTCCATCGCCCGCGCTTTGGCGAGCAATCCGGAGTTCCTGGTCTGCGACGAGCCGACCTCGGCGCTCGACGTTTCGGTGCAGGCGCAGATCCTCAACCTCATGAAGCGGCTGCAGCGCGAACTGGGTCTCACCTACCTCTTCATCAGTCACGACCTCGCCGTGGTCTATCACATCTCCGACTTCGTCGGCGTCATGTACCTCGGCCGCCTGGTGGAATGGGGTGCGGCCAAGGCGCTGTTCCGCCGCCCGCAGCACCCCTACACCCGCATGCTGCTGGACGCCATTCCCGACCTCAAGATGACCGGCCGCCCGCGCACCCCGGTGGCCGGCGAGGTGCCCAGCCCCATCGCGCCGCCGCCGGGCTGCCACTTCCACCCGCGCTGCCCCTTCGCCGCCGAGCGCTGCCGGCGCGAGGCACCGAAGCCCTTGGCCAGCGCCGCCGGTGAGGTATCCTGCCACGCCGTGGAGGAGGGCCGCCTGCCGCCGACAGAGCGGTCTGTACCGCAGGCATAGAGAAATAAGGTCCTCATCCTGAGGAGCCCGCGGGAGCGGGCGTCTCGAAGGACGAGGGCCGTGGCGCCGAGGTGGACTCCGCCTGTGAGACGCCTCGTCCTTCGAGACGCGACCCTGCGGGCCGCTCCTCAGGATGAGGCTTGAGTTTTTCCGGCCAAGGCTGACACTGCTCTAGCTGTCTCGAAGGACGAGGCAGGCTACGGGACCCGCACTTTGGGAGCACGCCTTTCATGGCCGTCATCAACCGCATCGCCGAGTTCCA
>MRWG01000944.1_pt1 | contig 22708 bp, 25 predicted proteins | sample 1013341 | NCBI WGS metagenome assembly MRWG01 (sample SAMN06117577, study PRJNA244670) | biofilm metagenome | biome: Water; feature: Cathode Biofilm; material: Biofilm; isolation source: microbial consortium enriched at the cathode of a solar microbial fuel cell | place: USA: District of Columbia ... | reverse complement strand
TCAGGTTGGCACAGGCAGTTTTGGACAATACCAGAAACAATTACGTCCAAGGTTTGGCTCCGCTAACGGATCTATTGGATGCGGAAAACACCTTGACCGAGGCTAGGAACAACTTTAACACCGCGATTTTACAATACAAACTGGCAGAAATTCTGTTGTTGAAGGCCAAAGGGGAATTAAGGACATTAACAAATTAATAAGCACGATGAAAAAGAACATAATATACATACTTGTAATTGTAGTGGCATTGGCCCTGATCGCCTTTACCTTAATGAACAATAAACAGGAAAATCAAGCAAAGACGGATATCGTTGCACAAAAAAATGCTAGCGTCGCCGTAAAAGTAGATACGGTAAAGACGGAAGCCAGTTCCCTCAATTTTACCGCCAATGGCAACTTTGAGCCCTTTAAAGAACTGGATTTTTCTGCGGAAAAGCCAGGTAGGGTCGTTAGGGTATTGGTAGATGAGGGCGATCATATTAGGGTGGGCCAGACTTTGGCAATTGTGAGAAGTGAGCAGGTATCGGCAGAACTGCACGCGGCCGAAGCGGCCTATCAGAATGCGTCGACAAATTTCAAACGTTTTGAAAATGCCCTAAAAACCGGTGGAGTGACCGAACAACAAATGGATCAGGCCAAGTTGACCTTGGTTACTGCACAATCGAGACTGGAACAAGCGAAGGTAAATGCAGGGGATGTCAACATAAAAGCTACGATAAAAGGCGTTGTGAACAAACGTTATATCGAACCGGGTTCTGTTCTGGGAGCGGCAACACCAATGTTCGACATTGTCGATGTCTCGAAACTGAAACTTAGGGTTTCGGTCAACGAGTCCCAAGTGGCCAGTTTAAAAGTGGGCGACCCGGTAAATGTGAAAGCCAGTGTTTTACCTGACAGGACATTCTCGGGGAAAATCACGTTTATAGCACCGAAATCGGATAGTAGTTTGAATTTTCCGGTGGAAATCGAGATATCGAACAATCCGGACAACGCCTTGAAGGCGGGTATGTACGGAACGGCAACGTTTACTTCGTCGGACCGGGAAAGCGAAAAGATACTGGTAGCCCCTAGAAATGCTTTCTTGGGAAGTGTAAGCAGTAACCAGGTTTTTGTCGCTGAAGACGGAGTTGCAAAACTGACCGACGTAACGGCCGGAAGAATATTCGGTGATAAAGTCGAAATATTGGATGGTCTGGACAGCAATGAACTCGTAGTAGTTACCGGGCAGATCAATCTACAGAACGGCTCCAAGATAGACATCATCGACTAGAACCGGACAATAACCTCAAACATTTTATTCCATACTATGAAATTAGCTGAAATTTCCATAAAAAGGCCTTCATTGGTCATTGTGCTGTTTACCATACTTACCCTCGGGGGCCTGTTCAGTTATAACCAACTGGGATATGAATTGATACCCAAATTCGACCGAAATATTATAACCGTCGCCACTATTTATCCCGGTGCCTCGCCCAGCGAGATCGAAAATACCGTGACAAAAAAAATAGAGGATGCGGTTGCCTCTCTGGAGAACATAAAAAAAATAGAATCCCGTTCTTATGAAAGTCTTTCCACGGTTGCGATTACCTTGACGGATGGTGCCAATGTTGATTTTTCCCTGAACGATGCACAACGGAAAATCAACGCCATTATCAGTGATCTGCCCGAGGATGCCAAAACACCTTCCTTAAGCAAATTTTCATTGAGCGACCTTCCAATTATGACAATCGGTGCCAATGGCACGATGGATGAAATTAAGTTTTACGACCTGATCGATAAAAAAATTGCCCCTTTGCTCTCCCGGGTCAATGGTGTGGCACAGATAAATTTGATAGGGGGGCAAGAAAGGGAGATACAGATAAATTTAGACGCCGACCGACTACAGGGATATGACCTTTCCATACCCCAGGTCCAACAGACCATCCTGGCTTCGAATTTGGATTTCCCCACAGGAAATATTCAGACCCGGCAGCAAAAAATATTGATCCGGCTGGCCGGAAAATATAAAAGCGTTGAAGAGCTGCGTAATCTAGTGGTCACAGATCAAGATGGCGTCCAAGTGAGGCTCAGTGATATTGCGGATGTTCAGGACAGTCAAAAAACACCTGAAAAAATTGCAAGGGTAGATCAAAAAAGTGCCATCCTATTGCAGGTAATCAAGCAGTCCGATGCCAATGCAGTGGCCGTAAGCGAAGATATTATAAAACGGATAGCACAACTCGAGACCGATTATAAAGCCATAAACCTCAAGCTCAATGTGGCCAATGACAGTAGTGTTTTTACCTTGGAGGCGGCCGATTCGGTAATCCATGACCTATTGATCGCTGTGTTATTGGTAGCGATTGTAATGCTCTTCTTCTTGCACAGTGTAAGAAACTCGCTAATTGTAATGGTGTCCATACCCGCCTCGTTGATTGCGACATTTATAGGATTTTTGTTGTTGGATTATACCTTGAACCTAATGAGTTTGTTGGGATTGTCTTTGGTCGTAGGCATCTTGGTGGACGATGCCATCGTTGTTCTCGAAAACATCTACCGACATATGGAAATGGGCAAAAACCGTGTCCGCGCGGCCTATGACGGTACCGCTGAAATAGGGGGCACGGTAACATCGATAACGTTGGTAATCGTGGTCGTCTTTTTTCCGATCGCCATGAGCAGCGGTCTGGTGTCCAAAATCATCACGCAATTTTGTGTGACCATCATAATTTCGACGCTGTTGTCCCTATTGGCATCGTTTACCATTATTCCATGGTTATCGTCCCGTTTTGGAAAATTGGAGCATATCACAGGTAAAAACCTGTTCGGTAGGCTTATCATTAAATTCGAAACACAATTAAAACGTTTCACGAATTGGATCTCCGGTTTATTGACCTGGTGCTTGGATTACTATAAAACAACTTTGTCTGTCGTTTTAGTTATATTCTTTGCTTCGATTGCCTTGGTAGGGGCTGGATTTATTGGGGGCGAATTCTTTGCCGCATCGGATAGGGGCGAGTTTTTGGTGCAGATAGAACTACCGAAAGATGCCTCATTGGAACAAAGTAATTTTATGGCCCAAAAAGCAGAGGCCTTTTTGAATACCCAAGAAGAGGTCAAGAGCCTTATCACTACCGTAGGCCAGACCAGCGAGGGCTTAGGTGCTTCACAGGCTACCGCTTACAAGGCGGAAATCAACGTTCAAATGGTAGATGAAAAGGAACGCGTTGACGATTCTTATGTGTTTGCGGCCAAAACAAAACGTCGTTTAGAGAAAATATTGGTAGGCGCCAAGGTGAAGACCGTACCTATAAGCCTTTTGGGAGTGGCGGAGGAAGCCCCGTTGGCCTTGGTCGTGACCGGGCCTAGTTTGGATAGTGCCATGGTCTTTGCCAGAAAGGCCGAGGCGGAACTATATAAAATTCCCGGGGCCACGGAAATCGAATTGTCCGTAGAAACGGGAAATCCTGAAATCAATGTTCAGGTAGATCGGGATAAGATGACCTCCCTAGGCTTATCGTTACAAACCGTAGGATTGACAATGCAGACCGCATTTAACGGGAATACCGATGGCAAATTCAGGGCAGGAGAATATGAATATGATATTAACATACGCTACAATAGTTTTGATAGAAAAAGTATTGCCGATGTGGGGGATTTAATCCTTACGAACAATCAGGGGCAAGAAGTAAAACTCTCACAATTCGCCGACATCACGGAAACGTTGGGTCCGAGCCAATTGGAACGCCGGGACAAGACCGCCTCGGTTACCGTAAAAGGGCAGTCCGTTGGCCGGCCGGCCGGTACGGTCGCGGATGAATGGGAGGCTGCCTTTCAAGATGTCGAACGGCCCACTGGGGTAAATTATGTATGGGGTGGGGATAAAGAAAGGCAGTCGGAAGGGTTTGGAACACTGGGAATTGCTATGTTGGCGGCGATCATATTGGTCTATTTGGTAATGGTTGCCCTGTACGACAGTTTTGTGCACCCCTTCGTAGTTCTTTTTTCCATTCCGTTATCGTTCATCGGAGCTTTGCTGGCATTGGCGTTAACGAACAATTCCCTGAACATCTTTACCATTCTTGGTATAATTATGCTGATGGGGCTGGTATGTAAAAACGCCATCATCCTAGTTGACTTTGCCAATGAACGCGTGCGGTCAGGGGAAACGGTCAGGAACGCTTTGATACAGGCCAACCACGCTCGTCTCCGCCCAATTCTGATGACCACCATTGCCATGGTTTTCGGCATGCTTCCCATTGCGTTGGCCTCAGGCCCGGGATCGGGATGGAAAAACGGTCTTGCATGGGTTATCATAGGGGGATTGATAAGTTCGCTTTTTCTGACCTTGATAATAGTACCGGTAATATATAATTTAATGGAAAAATTAGTGCACAAGTTTACCCAGGGAGCAAAAACTGATTATGAGGAGCTTATGGTGGCCGATTACGAGCATAAAAAATTGGTAGATGGCTTTAACCCGGACCACACACTCTGATATGCTGGCCGTGTCCGGCGGTTGAGCTTTATCGACATTTAAAATGCTATGCCATAGCGGTTCTTGGCAACCTGCTAGGCAGTTTTGTATCGAAGTTCGTGATTATAATTATTTCTTTTTTATTGCATCATAGCTGTTGTATCATCATTTGTTATGTGGTGGAATTATGGCATTAAATCTTTCCTAATAAATTGTTTACTTCCTCACCAACAATTAATGTCAAGGAATCATATTCAATTTCATTTATGGTCTTATTAATCTCGATTTTGGACGTCGAATTATTAAAGGGAGTCAAATAATACTGTTGAAGATTTTGCAGCAAGAAAAGACCATAGCCCCAAAAAGCAGAAAAAATAATAGACCAAAATCCTAAATATGGAGCAGTACTTAACGTTATGATTACTATAAAAAAACAGATGCCTATAGTGGCCATTTTATAATTAGTATTACGGAATCCTTTATTGACCATAAATTCACAATCACCAATACAATGGATAAACTTCATTCCTAGATTTTGGAGATTCACATAAGCTTGTTCAGGTACGTAAGCTTTTTTATTTAAGTTCTTTAGTTCTTCGGATTGAAGTTTCAAAATTTGAAATGGTACATTACTTGCCCGCTTTACAACATTAAACTCCTTCTTATCTAGATATCCTTCAAAATCTTTAGAAGTGTTTTGTATCGCGAATTCCTTCATTGAAATGAGGAAAGCCAGATGTCTGTAAATAATTCTTCTTTGGATTTCCAAAAGTTTTTCTGAAGCAAGTTGGTTGTTATCAAACGTGTTATTTGCAATTTGAAAGAAAAAGATCTTCGTTAATCCGATAATTTCCTTCCGTAAGCTTTGAGCTTCGTGCCATTCAAGAAATGCTTTTTTTAAGAAGATACCGAAATATAGGTAGAGCAATATTCCAAAAAAAATCGGAATAATTATTGGAAAAACCACAAATGTTTTGCTATAAAAACTTGTAAAAAATAATGGAATGGAAGCCACTGCAAAAGACCAAAATATATACCTCCAAGAAAGTCCGAATCGTTTAAAAAATTGATAATAACTTTTCATGACCTTTGATATGATTTTAGCCTCCCAATTTTTTTGTTGAACTTCAAATCCAGTTGTTCGGTAAACGGATTGGACACCTCATATTCCATTTCCCACTCCGTGCTGACAGGCATCAATTTTGATTTACACTCCTTTACTTATCTTTTAATAGATGTGGTTGAAGAATGCCCGTATTGGCAGGCGAGGACAGTATCTTGTTCTTCAGTTTCTCTATCTTCATGAAATAAAGATAATTATAATAGCTATTTTAAACCAGAACCAAGATGCATTACTTTATGCCGCATATTTTCGGAATAATACTGCATTTCGCTTTCTTATCGGTACTTTATTTTTTAGAAAGAACGGTTCTGTCCATTCTTTCAATAGTATTACTTACAATAAATGGCATGGTATTTTACACAAACTCAATTGGGATTTACAATGAGTGGTAACAGCTGTAAATTAATTTTACGAAATTGAAAACAAAGGTACCGATTTGCTGACTGGTGGAGAATATGGTCTTGAAGCCGGAATATTGGAGCTTATTGGGTTCGTTGTTATGTTTTTGCAATCACTGGCCTATTTGAAACTTATCAAAGGAAAGAAATTATAGCAATCACTGTCATGTTGATTTAATTTAACAGACATCTCTTGTCTTAGTGGAGACTATAAAGTCAATTTCAAGAAAGCACGCCAAAAGCACGCCGTCAAATAAAAAAGGTAGCTACATATTAATGTAACTACCTGATTTTGAAGCTCCCCCTCTTGGGCTCGAACCAAGGACCCTCTGATTAACAGTCGATACGATAAGATTAGGAACGTCATTGTTCAATTACCTTATTAGTTCTAGTGAACATGCCCATCAATTCACATTCAACAAATAAATGCAAAAAAAATCACTTCACATGATTGTGATTTTTACTATTCTTCCTCCAGATTATATAATTTCAGCATTTGTTGTACCTATGTCGTACCCAAAACAAAAAAAGCCGACTCCTAAAAGTCGGCTTTCCCTTTGTATGGGCGGAGAGACTCGAACTCTCACACCTTTCGGCACTAGATCCTAAGACTGTGATAAATATTGTTTGTTTTTAAAAATTAATTACAGCATCTAATGCGTCATCGGCTTCCTTGTGAATGAAGTTTGCCTGATATCCAATTGTGGTTTTGAGATCACTATGGCGATATAACTTTTGTAACATATGGGGGTTAATAGAATCCCCGGCGATATTCCCAAAACTGTGACGGGCAATATGGTTCGATAAGTTTTTTTCTATACTGCACTTCTTTGCAATTCGTTTTAGATATTTATCAAACAAACTACTTGCGTTTCTGATTTTTACGAACTTGTCATATTCACTTTTTGGATTTGCATTATCCAAAAACGGAAAGATATACTTTGAAGATTTACGCCTTTTTATATATAAATCAATAATGCTCTTCGCTTTCTCGGGTATCTTCAGACTAATGGGTTTTTCGTTCTTGTTCATTGTGTAGAACAAACGCCCATCCTTAAAATCCGACCATCTCATTTCTAAAACGTCCGATATTCTGATTCCAGCAAAGTAAAAAGAAAATAGCCAAACGTTGCGCGTATGCCATATACTTGTTTGCTCTTCCAATTTCAAATCTTCTACCTTTAATACTTCTTCTCTTGTCAATCCGATTTTATGACCAGATGTAATTTTAATTTTTTCCTTTTCTCCAGCAAACGGATAATGTTTTCTATTCACCTCGCCATTTATGATGACTTGATTGAAGAGAGTTCGAATAAAAATCAATTGGTTTGTAACCGTACGTGTTTTTTGACCTAGGTATGCTGCACAAAAAGATTTGTACTTATTTAAAAAAGCTGTGTCTATTTCCTCAAATGAAAGTGTTTTCTTCTTGGCAAAGGTTTTAATGTCATCAACCATAGAATGTTCAGGTTTGCGCCCTTTAACCATTCGTATTTTGCGACGTTCTTTTATCTGCTCAATTACAGTTTCCATTGGCGCATTAGCGTTTAAGTTCAAAAACTCCTCTATATTACATAAGATAGACAGTTCTGATTTAGCTACTGAAAATGTTCCTGCTTTATACTTTCGCTCAATGCGTTCCGCCGCAGCTTCAAAAAACGAAACCCTATTTCCTTTACGCTTTATCTTATTGGTTATTTGTTTTGTTGATAGACTTTCATCGCTTGTCTCCGCATCGAGTAGGCTTGCATGGGCTTCACTCAACTTTTTTTGAAGTAAATTATTTAATCTCTTAGAATTCGGATGCGACTTCCTTACACATCGTTCTGTAGCATTCCAATCTTTTTCAAGAATATAATTCCCGGTAAAAATATAGCTTGGTTTGCGATTTTTAATTACGCGAACGGCAACAGGAACTGTACCATCTTTTTTTTGTTTATGCTTGACAAGCACTATCTTTACTGATGCCATGGATTTTATCTATACTCAAAGATATGGGAAATTTGTCAAAAAAGGGTAAAACATAGGTAAAACATTTACTGCTTTTGAATGGATTTTTATGGTTTGACGTGAAATAAAAACCCCTATAAACACTAGGTTTTATCACATTTAAGACCATATTGAACCAATGCCCACAAGGCTCATAACCCGAAGGTCACTGGTTCGAGTCCAGTCCCCGCTACTAGAGCAGGCAAGGCCTCCGAGAAATCGGGGGCCTTTCTTTTTTAACATGGGTACAGAATAGGTACAGAATCCAAACTTTTTTATTTTGACACAAAAAATTTGATGTTTTTTGGTGCATTATGAATTTGAGGACAAGAAATCAAAGACAATAACCTTGGTGAAATTGGAAAAAAACGCAGTTCTATCTAGGGGAAGCCTACACCGCACAAGAACGAGAACTTACCAGGGTTTATAATGAAGTAACACGTTTTGACCATTAAAGTAAAAAGGTTATCAATTTTTGATAAATCGAATTTATGAATGTCGTCATATCATTACAAGTTGATTCGTACCCCTCTTTTTTCTCATAATAAAACATTTGGAGTATGAAGCTGATTACGGAATTAAATGATAAAAGAGGTCAAATAACAATGTATCGCAGTGAAAAGGACAACTTATTTTATGTTGTCCCCAATGGCTGTATAAGCAAACGGCTTTTACAGCAATTCTTAAAGGAATTGAAAATTGCTAATGAACAACAAATCATTGGGACTATGCACCACGTTGTTGATACAACAAAAGTTGTATTTGCAAATCCTTTAAACCCATTCTATCTGCAAGCCATTAAGAAATTACCTGATATAGGTTGGTACATTGTTATTGTTCCAAATCCACTATTACGAATTCTAGTTTATTTCACCAAGTGGATCAACAATCCTGATTTTGTTTTCAAATCAATGGACGAATGTAAAGCATTTCTCAAAAAACAGGATAGCGTAAAATAATATAAAACTCATTATTGCAGAATATCAATAATCGTAGAACTAGAAACAATTATTTGGACGTGGTATAATTATCAACTGTTGGTCGTAACCCGTTAGTAAAGTATGGTATAAGCGTGTTACCTCAACAACAGTATTCTCTGAAACGGCATATATCTTCCAATGAATCTAAACTGAAGTAATTATATTTTATAAATGTCATTTTTAGCAATAATGATTTGTGAAGTATTTAAGGATTTTTTTGCGTATTATTTGTTTAGTTTCAGCCCTTTCAACTTTCGATTGAAATGGATAACATATGTGGCGGTAAAGCCAAAATTGAGATTGGGGTTCTTGAAATTGAAGTTATACCCTGTATCCGTGATATAGGCATCCTCTACTATATGTGATGCGTTTGTGAGCATAAACTGGAGCATAACATCCCCCAATTCCCAATTTATCCCGATGCTAAAGGGTCCATAAGTATCTCTTGATGTAATGGGATTGAATACCGCATAATACTCCGAGACAAAGGAAATATGTCCCCCCAATTTATACCTTCCCCCAAAGCCAAGTGCAAAATGATTTTGTGGGTCTTCTCCTGAGAACCGTAACCCTTTGTGCACAAATGTTGGGGCTATTTGAAACGAAAAATCGGAGGTAAACTTTCTTGCAATAAGTGCCTGTGTGGTGAACGACAGCCTATTGGAAAAATCATCATCAAAGTAGGGTCCAAGGGCTTCGCTGTAATAGCTCGCATTCTGAAAAAGAGTGATACTGAACGGGGAACCGCTTTTATCACTTCGTTGTCTTATCAGTTTATATTTTACATACCCATCAAAAAGTCCATCCCAGGTACTTCCTCCCCATCCTGTTGAAAGTCTGTCGCTGATAGCATATTCCAACGCAATACGTGCATTCATTTTATCTGCCCCAAAACTTTGGGAATAGAGACTTGGGGTATTCCAGAACCTGTTGGCCACCGATACTTCCAAAATTCCTTTTTTACGGGTTTCAATAGAATGGCCAAAGGAGATTCTCGTGGCCTTAAAGGTAGCCATGGTATATTGGGGGGTGTCTTTTTGCTCCTTTTCCAAAATTTCCAACAGTTCCTTTTGGGCAAGCACACTATTGGCCACAAGGACTAAAATCAAAAAAAATATAATCTCTTTAATCTTCATACGGCAAACATTCAAATCTAAAATCCACGGAAACAGTTTTGGCTATATTACCAGCTAAAAGGGGCGGTATTTTTATCTCGTAATCCTTTACCACAGCTTCAAAAGTGCCAGATATTATGTAGTTTTCATTTACGTGTTCGATTCTGGCTTTGATTTCCAGTTCCTTGGTTACCCCATGCATGGAAAAATTGCCCTTTACTATCCTCGTCTGATCTTCTTGCTGATTGGCATCAAAGTCCTGTATGGTCCCTTCAAAAGTGGCCTTGGGAAATATATCGGATTCCACATAGCTTTCATTGAAATGTTCCCGCATCAGGGCCTTTTCAAAAATAAAGGCGTTCATCAGCATACTTACCGCTATATCCCCATGCTGTAAATCTACGATTCCCAGTACCTGATTGTTTTCAGCTTTTATATTCTCAACCGATGTATACGAAAAAAAAGCTACGTGCCCCTGTCTGGAAATCACCTTCTGCGCCCTTAATTCATGGCTGAAAATTAGAATACTAATCCAAAGAAAGGTATGCTTAATCATTCGCTTGGCTAAAAGTAACAATGCAGTCCAAAAATACGGCATCCTTGAGATATCCCTTGAAAACACCCTTTATTTTGACAGAATCATTTGGTTTGAATTGTGATACTGTAGTCTTTTGATGGGGCATCATATCACATATAATATAAGGAGGGCTATCATTATTTCCTTTCAACAGCACGGTTATCCTTCCATTCATCAAATTGGTTTCTTTTACCAGTCCCGTTACCTCAACAATTTGTTCGGTTTTTAAGCCATTCATTAATTTTTGGTTTCCATCATTAAAAACAGACAATAAATTTTGTGCTGTGATCTCCACTTCCGCGCTGGTATTCATCACGTTTGTCTTTTTCGTGCCCATTATCCCCCATCCAAATAGCAATGCAACACCAAGTAGTACTGCAAAAACCAGGAATTTTATTTTATTGGGCATCTTGAAATGTTCTATACCAATAAATAAAGATAAAACTAGAAATTAATTAAAAACCAAGACCCCTATATCAGAAGTCTTGGTTTCTTTAGCAAAAGAATTCTCTTTTTCAATCAATTATATTGATAGTTCCTGTCATGGGACTATGAAACTCACAAACATAAAACAAGGTGTCCGGAGCGTCTTCGGGAACTGTAAATACCACTGTGCCGGAGGATGCTCCATTATTTGTCACACCATCATCATAGGTGTCCGAAGTGCCAGTACTTTGTACTGTTTTTATCCAAAATGGATGTCCAGGGGCACTCACATTAAATTCGTATGTATTGCCCCTTTTCAGTGTTAAATCGGGGTTAACGGTATTGCTGAACCCATCTCCATTAAAAGTATATGCGGTCGCCTCCTGATTGGCTACATCATACGAGATTGTGCTTGACTGGGGTTGTGGTGCAGTTTCGGTATCGGAATTGGCAATGGGCCAAATTCCAGCAGATGGGAAACCTACGCCATAGTTATCGCCACGTTCCTCATCCTGTCCAAAATAGTACAGGGGCCAACCCTTATAGGTCAATTGTTGCCTACCAAAAACATCTATTGAGCCAAAATCCCCGGATGCAAAAGCACTTGGTACTTCTGAAAGGGTCTCCTCAAAAATGGGCCATACACCGTTGTTGGAAAAATCTTCGGCCGTAAAATTATTTACTCCGTTTTCATCGTTGGAGAAAAGATATAGGGTATTGCCATAAGCATCGGTCATATAAAACGTCTGTTCATCCCCTGGTTCATAATTGCTGGTCAAATTGGTTTCGACCCCACCGGAATCCCTACCGACCAATTGGGCCCTGACCTTCATTACGGAATAGTCCGGTTTGGCCACATACCAAATTTCGCTGATACCATCGCCATTTACATCGCCTTCCGCACTGTCGCTTGCATAATAATACAGAGGCCATCCCTTATAGGTTGTTTGCATGGCACCATCCGCACGTGTAATTGTACCAAAATCGCTGCTGTCCAAGCCTTCATCCAGCGTTGGACCGGTAACGTGGAATACCGGCCAAGCACTTAGGCAATCCTCTGTACAATTGGACTCACCTTTGCTGTCCAGAGAGAAAAAATACAATGTTCTCCCATCAGCATCCGTGAGAATACTTCCAAACGTTCCGTTATTGACCAACCTTACCATATCGGAATCTCCCGAAGGCGGTGGCGTATCGTCACCTGGTGGTGAATAATCATCCGTTGGATTTCCTCCTGTCGGACCGTCACCGTTGATCCCCTCGTTATCAGAACTTGAGGAACATCCCAAAAAAAGTAACATGACTAGAAAAAAAGTGATTTGCTTTCCCATTTTTATTTTTATTAAGTTGATTAAAATTCAAATAAAACATTAATTAAAACCTTGTCCCAAAAAACCTTGGTGAGGACGAATAATGAAGCATAAAAAGGAATTTTAGCCTTTGAATTTTTTAGCTTTTTAAAAAATCCGAAGCAGGTTAAATCCAAAATAAATATCGGCCTTGCCCCAATCTCCCGTGGCTTGGTTTAAAAATGTATTGATGTTCATTGGTTGTGCATTGGTAAAATGCAATTGAAAAACGTGCCCCCCTGTTTCTATATCCACCCCCACGGACAATGGATTTTTGAACGGTGAGTTTGAAGCCCTGTTCATGTGAACTCCGTAGTCCGCATTCAACGAAACCCGATTGGAGATTTTATACCTTCCTCCAAATCCAATGGCATATTGTGAGTTGTCCTGCTCGTCCAAGGACACCAAATTGTCATGGAAAAAGGTGGGGACGACCTCGAGTGAAAGTTTTTGACTCATTTTTCTAGAGATCAGGGCTTGTACCGCATAGGACAATCTGTGTTCAAACCCAAGCCCTCGTAAATTATCCTTGTCCAAGGCCCCATTTAGTAGAACAGTGTTGAACGACACAATGTTGAAAGGCGACCCGTTTTCACTTTGTCTCACCAATCTGAGTTTTAGGGAACTTTCATAGGTCTTTTCAAATGAACTTCGGGATATCCCTAAATTGATGCCGTCCGTAATTCCGTAGATAAAATTCAACCTGGTCACGGCTTGGTCAAGCCCAAAAAAATCTTCGATGCCTGTTTTAATACTCCCAAATCTATGCGACACCACAAAGTACAACCTGCTTTTAGGCACCATTTTGGTGGTCTCAAAATTGACGATTTTTAGCCCCTTGAAGGCGGCAATTTCATAATCGTTCTGGACCGTGACCGTATCTATTTCCTCCAATAGGTCATCTTGGGCCAAAGCCAAACAGGGTGCAAAGAACAATGCGAGCAGTATTTTTTTCATTTTAAAGAATTGTGGTTTCAGTGGTTTATTTATTCTTGAATTATGGATGCTTGATCCAATTTTACTTCTTCCAATAAGTCGTCATAGCCAATACATCTTCCTTTTATGGCGATGCTGTCCCCTATTTCAAGTACGTGGCCAGAAATATCCAAAAGGTTTACAACCACACCATCTTCGAGCGTAATAATGTTACCGGTAATGGCAGATATTCTTCCATAAGTATGGATTACTTTATCCCCATATTTCTTGGCCATTTCTGACTGGGACATCTCCTGGGTCAATTCGTTGGCGGAAAGGATGAAGTCTACACTTTGCGCAGCAATATTTCTATGTTCAGGGTATAACGTTTTGTAAACAATGACTATTAAAACGCCTAGCAGTAAACCTATTACAAGCAACCGTGTTTTCCTATTTCCCATAATCACCAATGAGTTTAAAATCAAGCTTCACCAATACCTTTTTGGCAATTTTGTTCTCAACTATTTTGGGGATTTCAATATTGAAATCCACTGGAAGCACTATAAAGCTGCCCTTTATTGCCATAACATTATCTATTCTTTGGATTTGGACCGTAGTTTCAATCTTTTTGGCTATTCTCCTAATTTCAAGAGTACCCTTTACAACATACTCCTGTGTGGTGCTACTGGCATGGTCAATATCAAAGTCCACGATCTCTCCCTTGAACAGAGCCTTAGGGTATTGGTCCGATTCAATGTAATTTTCGTTGAAGTGTTCCTGCATCAAGGAATTCTTGAAATGGAACCCTCGCATAAGGGCCAATGATGCTATCTTATTGTTCGATGCATCAAATAGTACCGAAACAGATTCGTTTTTTGCCTTTACCGGTTCAAACAGCTTTTCGGAAGCCTCAAAAACCACCACGCCCTTTCTATCAACATACCTCTGCTGCGCATAGGTGAATCCAAGGCACAACATTCCAATTAACACACTTATTTTGATTCCGATTCTTCCCGAAAATTCCATACGTTGTTATGTTTATTTTTAATCCTCCAAAAGGCCATCCGCTATCCATTGTTCCACTAGGTCAATGGTAGCTTGGGGCATCCTTCCCGTAGGCGGCATTGCTCCTGCCTCCCCGGTCTGTTTGCTAATGGCCGCAAGCAACGAACCATTTTCTGCCCTATTTTTTACTTGGGTGTAGGTGGTAAGGGAAAAGGGTGCTCCGTTTGTCGGGGGGCTGGAATGGCAACTCAGGCAATTGTTACTTATTACAGCCTTAATATTATCGTTATAGGTTACAAATTCATTTCCATCACCATTCTGCGGACCGGTCAGATCACTTTCACTGTCATTGGAGCAGCTTAACAAAAACAAAAAGGTGAAAACAAAAACAGTTAATATATTTTTCATGGGTAATCTTTTTCTATTTCAAAGCAATCAAATCGTTGAAAGCCTCGCAATTAAACTTTGGTGAAGCGGAATTATGAGGGGTGAAAAGGAAAAATTGGGATTGAAGATTTACGGTAATCTTTAACGGGAAACTCAATCTATATTAAGAATTTTGGAACTGTTTCGCCATCGGAACTTATTGTTATCTTGTGACGGAATTGAATTGTCAAAGCCCAATGAGAAAAGACAAACTATACTTATTTACTTTTTTGTCTGTCGCCATTATTTATTTAATCGTGACCATGGTGGCCATTACCTATTTTTTGGAAGCTGCCACATACGAACTTATTGATTCGCAATTGGAATTTGGCAAAAAAGAAACCAAAACGTTTGCCACATTGGTGAGCAATGAGTTGCTGAACGGCACCCCAAAGGATACCGTTGTGGCACAGGTTCAGGAAGGTCTGCACGACACCGATCAGAACAATGTTTTTTTGAGTATCATTGATTGGTCCGGCAAAATTGTTTGCCATCCAGAGATACAAAATGTAGGGCAAAGTGCACGTTCTGAAGAATCTTTTGTTTCCTCTGTTGCCGATAATTTGACCACCACAGAGTTCTACAACTTTTTCAAGGAAGTGAATGTCTCCGAAAACCCTTCCGAAGTTACTTTTATGTATCCGATTGAAAATTCCGATTGGATTGTGGTTTCCCACATCAACCTTAAAAAACTAAGCTCCAAAACAGAACGGCTCAAGTACCAGTTTTATACTATTTTTTCCATCATTGGGCTCATTATCATCCCCACTTTTGTAATGACCACCCGCTACATTGGGGCTATTTATGAAAAGCGTCTGGAACTGCAAAAACAAAAATTGGAGGATGAGGTTTTAAATCTTTCAAAGTTGAATCGGGCCGTTGGGGATTATCAGCAAAAAGTTACGGAGCATTCGAACTCCAATGTGACCAAGAAAAGAATCTTGACACAATTGAAAAACGAACTTCTTTCCATCCCAATAGAAGAAATAGCTTATATCTATACCGAGAACTCAATAACGTATGTTGCTGGTATTGATGGGAAAAAATCGACGAGTAATTCCAGCCTTGATGAGCTGTTCTCCTATTTGGACGAAACCACATTCTTTAGAGCCAATCGTCAGTTTATCATTGCTATTTCAAGCATCAATAAGATTGTTAAGTACGGTAATAGTCAATTAAAGATATTGGTCAATCCAGGAACCAATGTTGATATTTTGATCAGCAAGAACAAAGCGGCCGAGTTTAAAAATTGGCTGAACTTGTAATGTTTTAAACACCTTGGGAAGGATAATTGTTTGCTCTCAAATTTAGCAAATAATATTTTGGAGTCTTTGGAAATAATGGAGTTATCCTTTATTTGAACTTTTATGGAAACTAAAGTTCTCAATTTAACTTTAATAATTTGATAATTATTCCAAGTTGCCCTAAATGGTAAATATCATGATGGAGCATTCCGTTTAGTACAAATCGATATTCATACATTCCATTGAAATCATTGTCATAATATTTCTCTGCCAAAAAATGGTCTTCTTTGTTCTCTAATATTGTTATAAGTTCTAATAGAGTGTCTTTATACTGTTTTAGGATTTCGCTCCATCCCACCTCAATCAAAATATCGTTGGTAAGCCAGTTTTCTTTGCTGTTGTCAGTCAAACTACCTTTACCGGTCTTAATTTTAAGTATCGTCTCCTTTCTCCATGTTGTAAGATGGGAGATAATTTCGGCTATACTATGAAGTTCTGGTAGTGGTCTTGTGAACACTTCGGTTTCATCAACCATGTCCAGCTTTTTCGAGAAGCTTTCACCAATCCAAATTTTTGCTTCCTGTATCTCTTGAAGTTGACGGATGATTTCTTGGTTTAAAACTCTCAAATTGTTATCGTTTAATTAAACTGTGACTTCTTTTATCTTATTACACCCTTATTTTTTATCATTGAGCACCAGTAGGTCACAAAATTACCATAAAGGTCTTGAAATACCGCCATAATTCCACAAGACTCCTTTTTTGGTGGTCTTACAAAGGTCACTCCACCAGTTTGTCATAATCTCTCTTGAAATCATCTGTGAAAAGGAAAAATCCGACCCGCCCTCCTGTTTGGTTCCCAACACAGACCAACTGTTTTTCGTTGGCAGCCTTGGCGAGCAACAAACCAGATTCTTTCGCTCCTGTTGGGGCAATGACCACCCATCTCTTGGATTCATTAACTTTAGTGTCTTCAAGAAGAACGAAATCCAATTTTTGGGTGAAGAAATGGATTGCCTCATCATAGCCTTTAACAACCAAAGTGATATGGGAATTGCTATTATACATTGAAATACTTTATTTGAAATTTTTGGTAATACGCAGGTATTTGGTTACATGCATAGTAGCAAGCTTTGGCTATCCCTCTGGTTTGTCTCCTGTTCATTATAAATCAACATCAAATTTATCCCTCAACCCATTTTGTCCTACCGAAGTTATCACAATGGCCCGTGAATTTTTTGTCCTTCGTAACCAATCCAATTGCAACATTTTATCAAGAAGGGCCGCTCCCAGCGAACCGGAAATATGGTATTTCCTTTCACTCCAATCCAAACAAGCTTTGGCAAAATGGCGTCTTTGCTTTTGTAGTTCGGTGAGCTCCAAACCAAAATCTTTGAAAAATTTACGGCCATTTTTGGTGACAACAAAGGTTTTGTCTTTCAACAGGATCATTTCTTGCGAAAGAAGTTTGTCAGTTATCTGCACGCCCGCTTTGCCCGCTAAATGGTCATAGCAGGTCCTGCAATATTTGATTTCATTTTTGGACGACGGTTTGTTGGATTTGGGAGGTGGTTTTTTATTTGCAAGGCTCGCCAAAGACTCCACTACATAAGCAACTTCAGGGTTTGCAAATGAATAATACCGGTGCCTGCCCTGAACATCAACTTTCACGATTTCGCCTTTGAGAAGTTTAGACAGATGGTTGCTGACGGAAGTGGCGGATAGGTTGGAAACCATTGCCAGTTCACTGGCGGTATAAGCCCTGCCATCCAACAAGTTCCACACAATTTTTGCCCTTGAAGGTTCACAAAGTAACGAAGCGGTCGAAATAAACTTGTCTTCTTCCATTGTTCAGTATCAAATGAAGTGTAAATGTAATATTTCTATTTTCTTTGTGGCACTTAAATTTTGAACTATGAAAGACATAAAGATCTTATTTGAAAACAAACCCGGTCAATTGGCGCTAATGGGTGAAATATTGGGAGACAACAAAATAAGCCTCGAGGGAGGAGGGGTTTTTAACAACGGGGAATATGCAATAGCCCATTTCTTGGTAAAAGAGGCGGATAGGGCCAAAATGGAACTTGAGAAAGTCGGTATTGAGATCAAAGAAATCAAGGATGTCATCATTCAAAAACTTAGGCAAGACATTCCCGGCCAGTTAGGGGGTTTTTGCAGAAAGTTGACAGATGCCCAGGTCAACATTTTAACGCAATACAGCGACCATTCCAATCAGTTGATCATAATTCCGGATGATTACGAAAGGGCAAAAACAGTTTCCGCAGAATGGATGAAGACTTGGTGGGACAATCAGGATTATGTGATATGAAAAGCGAGCACAAATATTCGACCAACATGAGATGGACCGGAAACAAAGGGGTGGGTACGGCAAACTATGGAGCGTATGAAAGAAGCTACGTGATTTCAATTGAAAACAAACCTGACATTTTAGGTTCGTCAGACCCGGCGTTCCTCGGGGACAATGCGAAATACAATCCAGAGGAATTACTGGTTGCCTCCTTATGCTCTTGCCATATGCTTTGGTATCTGCATTTATGCTCTCAAGCAGGGGTAATCGTTATGGATTATAGTGACAAGGCCAACGGAACAATGGTTAAATCCCCTAAGGGCAGTGGGTTTTTCACCGAAGTTATTCTAAATCCCATTGTAACGGTCAAGGAAAATTCAATGATCGAAAAAGCGAATAAATTACACAAAAAAGCAAACGAACGCTGTTTTATTGCCAATTCGGTAAATTTTAAAGTAGATCATCAACCAACTTGTTTATGCAAATAGTATGGCGACCAAACAACATACGATAGCAGTAATATTTGAAGCCGCACCGGACAATGGAAAGAAACAGGAGTATTTGGATATGGCGGCAAAACTTGGAGCAGAATTGGAAAAAATCAAGGGATTTATCTCCATTGAAAGATTTCAAAGCATTTACAATCCCGAAAAGATTTTATCCCTGTCCTTTTGGGAAAATGAGAAAGCAGTAAAACAATGGCGAAATCTAGATGCTCACCGAAAGGCACAAGCCATGGGCAGGGAATCAATTTTCCAGGATTACCACATCAGAATTGCACAGGTAATCAGGGATTACGGGATACATAAGCGAGAAGAAGCTCCGTCCGACAGCAAATCCTTCCATTCAGGGTGGCCAGATCGGTAAAAATGATGGTTTACTTCAACCTACAACAATTTAGACCGGAGTGAAAACAACAAGCAAACGTAGAAACCAAAAAAATGAATTCAATCGAAACTATCATATTGAACTTTTCCGAAATCAGAAGAAGGAGTATCAAGTTGTGGAGTGGAATCCCAGATCAATATCTGAATTGGAAGCCTGATGAAGAAGCGTTTTCAATAATCGAAATGATACGACATGTTTTGGAGGGCGAGCACCTTTACCATAAAATAATTGAAAATCGGGGAAATTTAGGAGATTATCAATCTCCATGGAATGGATTGGAATATTCCGACCTAAAAAAAGAACTGGACTTTGCCGAAAAATATCGAGGTGATTTTCTCAACATGATTCAAGGCTTGAAAGCATCTGACTTAAATCATGTCAGAATTGAAAGAAAGGAAGTTGGACAAAGCAAAACCCTCGGGGATTACCTGAACCGCATTGCCTACCACGAATCCGTACATGCCGGACAAATGTTGGACTATTTAAGAACGGCCAAAATTGAAAGAGCTAATATATGGGACTGAATTCTTGATGTTTTTCGTGGTATGATGCATCATCGTTTATTTGAACTTATCTGAATTATTTCAATTAATTTTTTGAATCCCTAGTACACTAATTGTAAATGCTGAATTGCTATATTCTCTCACCCCACAATAGGTGACGTATTGGTGACCACATCCTTTACAGGTAACTTTATCAAAAACTGGAAACCCACCATCATGCGCTTTTTCAGAAAGTCCGATTCCATAGTGCGTTTTTAACTTAGTCACTTCAACTTTTGAAATTTTGTCTGATTCTCCATTCCAATTATATTTTATTTGGCGCTGAAAATCAATTTTGAGAACTACTCCACAACTAGAACAATCAAAGTCATAGGTTTTAATCTCATCCGTTCTCCCACTAATAAAATCAGGTTCGGATTGATAACTCGGTTCCTTAATTTCTTCAAGCAGTTTCATAGTTTTTTTGAACTTTTATTTAATCCTCAGAATCCTCAACATTATTTTCCTTAGCGGTAAACAAGCTCGAAATCCTTTTATAGTTGGTTAATATTATAAGTCCTATTAAAACATTTAAACCAGAAATCACCCACCAATTATAGTCTAATTGTTGGTCGAGCATCAGGCTATCAGTTTCATCAAGTCCGTTTGCCGAAATCTGCTTTTTGAATAGCAAATAACAGTAGTTTAAAAATTGGGCAATGTTATCTGCAATCATTAACAGTCCGATTAAAATCAACCCAAGTTTTAAAAGCCCCTCTTCGTTTAAATTGGAGGCATCAATACTGTCGGTATCAAAACCTTTTTCAAGGCGAAACAATTTTATTATCCTGTCCGTTCCAAACAATAAGAGGAAAGCAATAACTCCAGTAATTAACAAGTAAACCAAACTTACGATCAAACTGAAGGAATAAAAACCACCTGAAAATGAAATATTTGGAATCAAACGAAAGAGAGCTTCAATAAAACAATAAATCCCAAAAGTTTTAATGATGGCCCTGAATAGGTCAGTTTTGGTCATTGGTTGGTTATATGATTAGTTTAAATGTAGGAAATTTCTATTAATCAAAAATTGGGTTTTCGGTGAAAGGGAAGTAAAACAGTCAATCGGGTTTGATTTTCTTCTTGTGCTTTTTGCAATAAGCTTTACCCAAAGCTTGCTTCTTGTCCCAAAACAGATTTCCACATTCCATACACTTTCTTCTGCCTTGGTATGCCAAATATTTATAGAGGGTCTTTTTAGAACCAACATCAATGAGTTTCATGATCTCCTCAATGCTCAGTTTGTTGTCCCTATAGTACCGTTCCGCCAACATTGCTTTGTTTAATGCCTGTTTACTGAGACCAGGCTTCCTACCGATTTTCAAACCACGTCTTCTTGAGCTTTCCAATCCTGCCCGTGTACGTTCAATGATAATATCTCGTTCCAATTGTGCAACGGAAGCGAAAAGGTTGAAGATGAACCTTCCGTGAGGGGAAGTGGTATCAATGAAATTTTCCTGAATGCTTTTGAATTGGATTCCCTTTTTCTCGAAGTCCTCGATTAATTTGGTCAAGTGTGAAAGGCTTCTGGCGATTCGGTCCAGTTTCCAGACCACAAGGGTATCACCTTCACGTAAAATGGATAAAAGTTCATCGAGTCCCTTTCGTTCAGCTTTTGCTCCTGATGAAATATCGGCATAGATGTTCTTGGGTTTGATTCCTTCCTTTAGAAAGGCATCCACCTGCAAATCGTGTTTCTGTGATTTTGTGCTCACTCTTGCATAACCGAACTACATCTTAGGGGTAAAAAAGGGTCTAAATGGTAAACCAATTAAGTGTACGGAAAAAGTAAACTCCTTAGAATCAGTAGACTCGATTTCTAATGAAAGTTCAATAAAACGGTACCTTAAAAAAAACCTGACTTAAAATGGAAAACGATATAAAAGCAAACGCAACGAAGTGAAGTGCTGCAAGCCCCAAATCTTGCCAAACTAACCTTACTGAGCGAGGCAATTCTATCTGTCAATGGAAAACCTTTGAGAAAATCCAAAGGCTTGTTTGAATCACGTTTATATCGCTCCAACCTCCCCTCCGTTTATTTAAAGCTTAAGATTGCTTTTCCATAGGTCCAATTTTGTTTTTTCGTCAAATTGCGTCAATTTTTTCGTCAAAAATTCGCAGTGTTTCTAGGGCTTCCCAAAGGATTTACTGTAGATTTCGGAAAAGTCTACTGTAGACCTAGATTTTGCACAGTATTCCAAAATCATTTTAATTAACTGGTTTTCAACATGTTGAAAGCCCGAAAACAACCGTGATGGCGCAATTTGCGCATCACCCTCTTGCTATTCGTTTTTTCACGCGAGCGTGAAAACCCAAATACCTTTCTTTGGTGTATAGAGTATCAATTAACCAAGTGGTGGTTGTTTCCTTGGAGCTGTTAATTGAACTTGTCTTTCCGAACACCACAAAAAGCCGATAAGAACCAAGCGCAAAAGTTGAAGGTAAGGACTTGGAACAAAATATATAATGTACGGTTATGAATAATTCTTTTAGACCAAATGATTTTTAAAACTCCAAAGTGATTAGACTTTAATTTGAAAATTAAAAATTTATTACACTATCCAATGCCTCATCAGCTTCCTTATGGATAAAATTCGCTTGATAGTTCAAAGTAGTTTTTAAATCGCTGTGGCGATAGAGTTTTTGAAGCATTAAGGGATGAATCTTGTCTCCGGCAATATTCCCAAAAGTGTGACGTGCAATATGATTTGAAAGAGGTTTGTCTATTTCGCAAAGTCTAGCGATTCTTCGAAGGTATTTATTGAAAAGCTTTGTAGCATTTCTTGTTTTTACAAAAACCGCTTTGGTGTCTTTGGGAATGACATCCTTTAGAAAGGGAAACACATAGCCATTATTCAATTCTTTGTCATTCGTATATAAATGCAAAAAACGGGCATAGTATACCACCTTCGGCGGGTCAAACTGAGCCACCCGCGGCGGACCAAAGTGAGCATAGTGGGGCGGATGA
>MRWG01000942.1_pt1 | contig 22725 bp, 22 predicted proteins | sample 1013341 | NCBI WGS metagenome assembly MRWG01 (sample SAMN06117577, study PRJNA244670) | biofilm metagenome | biome: Water; feature: Cathode Biofilm; material: Biofilm; isolation source: microbial consortium enriched at the cathode of a solar microbial fuel cell | place: USA: District of Columbia ... | reverse complement strand
CACCCACGATGCAATGCGAGAAGCCGGTGAGTTTTCCATGGGTGTCGGTACATGCCTGGAGCCGCTGCAGGCTTAAGGGCCTGAATGCCCCGTACCGAATATCGTCTTCCCGGGTCCACAGGAGTTTTACCGGGGTACCGGGCACTTCCCGGGCCATGCCGGCACATTCGGTCACAAAATCGGTCATGCTACGCCTGCCGAACCCGCCCCCCAGGTATTGCAGTTCAATCGTTACATTTTCAGGGGCGATCCCCAGGAGTTGTGGTACCCCGAGTTTTTCGTCAAAACCCTGCTGGCTGCCCACCCAAACCCTGGCACTCAGAAGGTCTTCCGCCACCTGTACCACCGCATTGAGCGGTTCCATTTGCGCATGGTAGACATAGTCGTTCAAAAAGTCGGCGGAATAGGTTTTGGCGGCGCTGCCCATCGCTGCCTTGAAATTCCCCGTTTCAACGAGTACGCGTCCGGCCTGTGGGTTACCGGCCATAACTTCGTACTCTTTGAACGTATCCTGGGAATTAAACCCGTTCGCCATGGAAGGCGCCCAGGAGATCTTCATCGCTTTTTTTGCCTCCAGGGCCTGTTCCAGACGGGTTGCCAGTACGCCCACGGCATGCTCCAGGAGGACCACTTTAAGCACCCCTTCCATGGCCAGGATGGCTTCCCTGTTTTCAAGGGTGGGGCTGGCTCCATGCATGGCGCCCCGTTCCAATACCGCATAGCGCATTCCCGGTAGCTGAAGGTCTATGGCAAACCGGGCGCTTCCATCTACTTTGGAAGGGATGTCGGTTCTAGGGACCACCTTTCCGATCAGGCGAAAATCCTCCGGGCTTTTCAGGTCGCTATCCGCCACTTCGGGCAATGCCTCCGGAAGTTGCAACAAGGGCACCATCTGGGCAAAGGACAGGGAGCGCCCGCTTTGGGGATGCAGCACCCTACCCGGGGCCGTGGTGACCTCGGACAGGGGTACGTCCCAGTGCGTTGCCGCCGAGTGCCGCATAATATACCTTGCCTGGGCCCCGGCTTTTCGCATGCTGTTGAAATACCCGCTGGTGATGCGGCTCCCGGCGGAGAGCATTACCTTTCGTTCCGTGCTCCATCCATCGGAACCATAGATCGTTGCTACCTGAGGGGAAAAGACGACCTCCACCCTGTCCCAATCGGCATCCATTTCCTCCGCAAAAATTACAGGGAGGGAGGTCATGGAGCCCTGGCCCATTTCGGCTGCCGGGTTGTAGATGATCACCCGTCCGTCACCGGTAAGTTGCACCCAGGCCGTAAGCCGGTGTTTTAAGACTTCCTTTTCAACTGCCCGCTTATCGCTGCAGGACCATAGCTGAGGGAGTATTCCCGACACCCCAATAAACAGGGCCACACCCCCCGAAGTTTTCAGGAATTGCCTGCGGGCTAAGGGTTTTTGAAGGGGTTTCATCCGGCGTATTTTGTGGGCTGATTAGATGTTAGGAGCTGCCGCTTTGGGTATCCATCCTCCCCGAGGCGATTTCAATGGCTTCCAGGATGCGTAAATAGGTGCCACAGCGACAGAGGTTCCCATTCATATAGCGCTTTATCTCGTCCCGTGTGGGGTGCGGTGTCGTTTGCAACAGGGCTACCGCCTGCATGATCTGGCCCGATTGGCAGTAACCGCATTGCGGGGCCTGGGCCTCAATCCATGCTTTTTGGACCGGGTGTCTGCCATCTGTGGAAAGCCCTTCAATCGTTACGATCTTTTGACCTTTGGAGGCTTGTTCCACAGAAAGGACACAGGCCCTTACCGGGTCGCCATCCACATGCAGGGTACAGGCCCCGCACTGGGCGATCCCACAGCCATATTTGGTGCCCATGAGGCCCAGGTGCTCCCGGATCACCCATAGCAGGGAGGTGCCTCCCGGCACCTCTGCGGTCCGGGTTTCACCATTGATGTGTAAGGTATAGACTGGCATGGGCATCTCCTGATCTTCGGATTAAGTTACGCCAATGCCCGTTAATTGTCAAATCTTAGGTGCCAAAATCAACCGTGCAAGGCATGGGTCCCCTCATGGCGTCCACGGGCTTTACAGGAAAAACACAAAGCTTTCGTTTGCAGGGTCCAACCACCGTTGGCCTTAAAGCCGGGATACCGGCTAGCGGTATGGCTAAAATGGGGCAGGTAGGAGGAGGGGCCTGTCGGGAAGCTGTGATTGCTGGTTAACGTATGCCGCGGACGTTCATCTCCAGGGTATACACTGAATTCATGGCCGTAATGAACAGGGTTTTTTGTTCCTTTCCGCCGAAGGTTACATTGGCGGTCCAATCCTGGGGGACTTCGATATGGGCTATCTGCACCCCGTCTTTGTTGAATACCGTGACCCCCTTGCCTGTTAGGTACAGGTTGCCGTGGTTGTCTAAAGTCATCCCATCTGATCCCATGCTTGTGACCAGTGTTTTATCTTTAAGGCGCCCGTCCATGGCGATCCCGTAGGCATAGGTCTTGCGATCGCCTATGTCGGCCACATACAGGGTACTGCCGTCCGGGCTCCCGATAATACCGTTGGGTTGCACCAGGCCATCGGCCGCTATCTGTACCTCCCCGGTATCGGGGTTCAGGTAATACACCCGCTGCTCCTCTATTTCGGGCCCCTTGCGTTCCCAGTACGGCCGTTGGTAGTAGGGGTCTGTAAAGTAAATCCCGCCCCTGGGGTCTACCCAAAGGTCGTTGGGCCCATTCAGGTGCTTGCCCCCAAAACCATCCACCAGCACCGTTACTTCCTTGTCCGGGGAGATTTGCCATAGCTGGAACTGTTCGTCTGCGCAGGCGAGCAGGTTGCCCTGGTGGTCTACGTACAGGCCATTGGCCCTGCCCGATGGTTCCATGTAGGTGCTTACCGCTCCTGAATCTGCCTGCCATTTCAGGATACGGTCGTTGGGCTGGTCTGTAAAATAGACATTTCCTTCCTTATCCACGGCAGGACCTTCGGTAAAGGAATAATCAGCCGCTACCAGGGTTAATTGTGCCCCCTCAGCGATGATGGGGGTGTCCTGTGCTTTGCAGGAGGTGAGCAACAGGGTTAACACCAGCAGGTGGAGGGTAGCGCGTACTTTCATTGCATATTGTGTTTAGTGCGTTATTACTTTTTGGGGCACCCATGGCATGCCCTGCGGATGCCACGGCCTTTTTATTTTTCTTTCCATCCGGGTCCGCGGACCACCCTGCCGGGAAATGCCCCGGTGTGCTCGCCATCCCGGAGGACCTGGGTGCCATTGACGAAAACATGGACCACCCCGCTGGCATACTGGTGCGGTTGTTCATAAGTGGCATTGTCTTCAATGTTTTGGGGGTCAAACAGTACCAAATCGGCATAATATCCTTCCTTGAGGGCGCCCCTTTTTTCCAGTTTAAGGTTGGTGGCAGGCAGGGTGGTAAGCCTGCGGACGGCCTCCTCCAACGAGATCACCTTGGCTTCCCGGACATACTTCCCCAGGAGGCGGGCAAAAGACCCGTACGCCCTGGGGTGGGTGCTCTGTTTGAGGAATACCCCTTCGTTGGTGTAGGAACCCGCATCCGAGCAGATGGCCATATAGGGCAGGGCCAACTTCTTTTTTATATTTTCCTCCGACATGGAGAAATAGACTACCTGTATACGGCTGTCGTCTTCATAGATGAGGTCTGTCACGGTTTCCGCGGGGCTTTTGCCGCGTGCTGCCGCCACCTCCGCCAGGGTTTTTCCGATCAGCTGCCTCATGGCTTTGTTCTTGAAGCCCACCAGTAAGATCTTTTCCGGGGGCACGTGGAATTCCGTTTCCCGGATCATTTGCAACCTTTTTCCGGGTTGGGCCATGAGTTCCATGGTTTTTTGGTGCCCTCCTTCTTTGGCCCAGTCAGGCAATAGTACGTTCAGGCCGGTGGAACTGGCCTCATAGGTATACATGTCTGTGGTGATGGCAAGCCCCCTGGCACGCGCGCTGTCAATACATTGGATGGCCTGTTCCAACAGCGGCCAGTTTTCAGTCCCGGAGGCCTTGAAATGGTAGATCTCCGCAGGGAGTTTGGCTTGATCGGAAATCCGAATGAGTTCCCGTACGGCTTCCAGCAACTGGCTTTCTTCGTCCCGTATATGGGAAATGTACATGCCTCCGTACTCCGAAACCACTTTGGCCAGTTCAATGATTTCCCCGGTGCTGGCGTGTCCGCTGGGGACATAGATCAGGGAGGTGGAAAGGCCCACAGCCCCTTCTTCCATAGCCCTGCGGGTAAGGGCTTTCATCTCTTCGAGTTCCTCTGGTTCAGCGGGGCGGTTTTCATACCCCATAACATACTGCCGCAAGGTGCCATTTCCCACAAAGGAGGCAATGTTGGTAGAAACCCCCTTGTTTTCAAGATACTCCAGGTACTCCCCCAGGCTCGACCATTCGATTTCATAGGATATGTCCTGCTGGGAATCGCGCATCTCATTTTTCATGGCCTCATTCAGGGGGCCCATGGAATGGCCTTCACCCATCACTTCCAGGGTCACCCCCTGGCGGAGGTCACTCTGCGAACGACCGTCTTCTATAAGCGAAACATTGGCCCAACTCAGCATATTGATAAAGCCGGGTGCGATGGCCAGGCCACTGGCATCGATTTCCCGCTTGCCTTTTGCCCCGCTGAGGTCACCCATGGCCGCAATGGTATCTGCATTCAGCGCCACATCCCCTAAATAGGAGGGTTTTCCCGAACCATCCAGGATTTGCCCGCCCCTGATAATCAGCTCATAGGTAGGTGGTTTTTGACAATTTAGCAGCCAGAGGGCTGGGAGAAGCAACAAAATCAGGCCCGATCGTTTTCGCATATTGGATAGGTTTCAATGGATCATCAGCTAAACCATTTGGTAACTCCAAGGGTAGCCACACCTAAAATACTAAGAATACTTATCCAGAGAACAAGATCGTAGAAAAATCCGGGTTTAAACGAAGGAGACAGGCGTTTGTAACGGAAATGCAACACCGCGAAAACGACCAGGCACAGCAAAAAGGAGCCTACGATGCCCCCCGTAATGACCATGAGTACCGGCAACCTGATGAATACGAAGAGGGTGGCCCACAACAAGGGGATCACCCAGGCAAGGATGGCGATGGTTTTCATGCGAACCCTGCGGTCACTGAAACGGATCCATTGCAACTGGCCAAAAATGTCGGTGACCTGCCGGGTCCAGGCCGCCAGGGCGGCGAAGAGCGTTGAAAACAGGGTGATAAACGCGCCCACCAGGAAAGCGGTCCGCGCCTGGGGCCCCAAAGATTCCGTATACATGGCCGACAAGGTCTCGATCATGGCATAACCTTCCGGCACATGGCCCTTCATATGCAATACCGCGGCACCCAGCAGGTAAAAAGCCGCCGTAACCGTGGTGTACACACACATGGCGATCAGGGCGTCGAGCTTCATCACCCTGATCCAGCCACGGGCCCTACGCTCCCAGGCCTCGGAAGCATCGTTGCGCCCGGTATAGGCGGCGTACCCCTTTTCTAGGCACCAATAGTTGTAGTGGATGATTTCATCGCCCCCGACCCCGGTAATCCCAAAAGCGCCAATGGCCACGGCCACGGCCTCGGGAGGCAATTGAAATTGCAGCCCCGTCCAGATACTGGCCCAGGAGATCTGGTAGGGGGTAAAGCTTAGAAAATACAGGGAAGAAAATGTAAAAAGGGTAAAAAGGCCGATCATGGTGAGTGAAATACGCTCAATATAGGTATAGTAGCCCCGGTAAACCATCAGGGCCACCACGATGGCGATGATAAAACAGTAAAAAGGGATACCCAGCCCCGGGGCGGCAATATGGAGGATGATGGCAACGCCCCCGACAATACCACCTACCTGCAGCAGTTTGATGGCCATGACGAACAAAACCGTCCATACCGTCCATTTGGCCTTCCCGAATCGGGGGCCGGGCAAGGCGTTAAACGCCTGCATGGCCGTTTCGCCGGTAAGGATGGTGTGTTTGCCGAATTCGAGCTGCACGGCGACCTTCACGATACAACTTACGATGATGACCCAAAAGGTAATAAACCCGGCTCGCGCCCCCAGGGTAGTGGTCGCGATTAATTCCCCACTCCCCACGATAGACGCAGACAAGATAAAACTGGGTCCCAGGAACCGCAGTTGCCCCCGCAAGGCGGTGGGAGGTTCCCTGATCATTTCGGGGGGCAGGATATAGGGATCTTGTGGAATGGACATGCCCGGGTTGGTTAGAGCTGCTGCATAAACTGCATATTGTGTTTCATGCTCTCCAGGGGCGAACTGGCATATTCTTCCTGTTCTATAAAGATATGTGCTACCCCGGAGGCTTTCTGGTGTGCCATCATCAGGGGTATATCAAGGCCGCCTTTGCCAAATTCCGTACTTTGCTTTTCCGTCATGTCCATATCCTTGAGGTGCCAGAGGGGGAACCTGCCCGGGAAACGACTGAAATAATCCAGTGGGTCTTTTCCTCCGATGATGACCCACCCCAGATCGAGTTCCATGTGCACGAGTTCCGGGTCTGTATGCTCAAGCAGGACATCGAAGAGTACCTGGCCCTGGTCCGATTCAAATTCGTACTCGTGGTTGTGATACCCGAACTTCAGGCCCATTTTCCGGCAGTCTTCCCCTGCCTTGTTGAAGGCTTCGGCCACCCGCTGGTAATTGGCCACCGTCTGGCCGTTGCTGGGCATGGTGGAACATATCAGGTATTCCTGCCCGGAAAGTACCGCCTCTTCCATCGTCTTTTCCCATTGGTTGTCCAGGTGGACATGCCCACTGACCAGTTGCATCCCCAGATCCCTGCAGATGGCACCCATTTCATCCGGGCGCAAGCCGTAATAGTGCCCTTTTCCACTGCGGGCGGTCTCGATTTTTTTGATACCGATCCCCGCAATCTTTTCAAGGGTTCCCCGGGGGTCTGCGGCCATTTCGTTGCGGAAGGTGTACAATTGAACGCCCAAGGCGCTTTTCACGGGTATCGGGAATGCCATTGAGGGCAGGAGGAAAGCCCCCAGGCCGAGGGCCGTGGATTGGATGAGGAATTTTCTTCGTGTTGTCATTGGGTCAGGGTTGTCGTTTTTTGGGTTGATTTACTGAGACCAGGACGTGGGTTGTCTGTCCCAGCGGTGTTTCCGGAGTTCTTTGAACAGGGCTTCCGGCAAGCCCTTGCCGTCGCTAACGGCAGTGTTCATTTTTACATTACGGGCCTTCCGCATTCCCGGGATGATGGTACCCACCGTGGTATTCATGGTAATGAACCGCAGGGCCATTTCGGCCATGGTCATCCCCTTGGGGACCAGGGGTCTCAGGGCATCGGCCCTTTCGGCACTTGCGATCAGGTTTTCCGGCACAAAATAGGTCGCCCTCCAGTCACCCTCCGGGAAGGTGGTTTCCCTGGTGATGGAACCGGTGAGGGTGCCTTCGTCAAAAGGGACCCTGGCGATCACCCCGATATCCAGTTGCCTGCAAAGGGGAAACAAAACATCTTCGGGTGCCTGGTCAAAAATGTTGTATATCACCTGTACCGCATCAATGGCCCCGGTTTTAAGGGCTTTGATCCCGTTTTCGGGTTCCCATCGGTTCATGCTGATCCCCATGGCGGCTATTTTGCCCGCTGCCTTGAGGTCTTCTATGGCGCGCTGCCACTCCTCCCGTTCAGACCAGCCATCGTCCCAGGTATGGAACTGCATAAGGTCTATCTGTTCCAGGCCAAGGTTCTTTAGGGTCTTATCGGTGTACTCCGTAATATGGTCAATGGGGTACGAGGCTTCATAGGGGTACTCCGGTTTGGCCGGCCATTTCAAATTCCTGGGGGGGATTTTACTGGCGGTATAGAGTTTATGACCGGGATGTCTCCGAACCAACTGTCCGAGCAGCTTTTCACTATGTCCCTCGCCATAGCCCCATGCAGTGTCGAAGAAGTTTACGCCCCGTTCTACCGCAAGGTCCAGTGATTTTGCAGACTGGAGGTCGTCTGATTCCGTCCAGCCGCCCATGCCCCACATGCCATAGCCTATTTCGCTAACGTTCCAGCCAGTCCTTCCAAATTTTCTATATTTCATATGCATCGTGTTTTCTCAGATTATCTATGTTCCGCCGCATAATGTTCCATCAGCAGGTCCTCTGCAAAATCATTCGTCAGGTCGCGTACTACGGTATGCACGTGGTTGGCGTTGTTTTGGGTGTTGTCAAACTCGATCAGCAACATGGGCCCCTGGATCCGGTAATAGTGCCCGTCGCTCTTGTCAAGGACCCCTGCCCAGGCGAACGTCAGGTTCTCCAGGCCCGCATCTATGATTTTCTGGCGGAAAGTCCCCGAGAACTCCATCACGTAATTCCCGATATAGACTTCCAGTAATTCTTTAAACAGCTGTTTCTGATCTTCGGTAAGTGCGGTATAGGGGATGCCCTTTTGTTCGATGCCAGAGACCTTCCTTGCGGTGCCGGTGAAGATCTCATAAGGCGCTTTATCATCAAAGATGGCCTGTTTTTGTTGTTCGGGACTCAGCGAATGCATCAGCGCATGGCCCAGGGATGATTCCCGGTTCAGCACTTCCTTGCCTTTTTGCAAAGCTATTTTTACCACTCCGGGGTTGGTCCCCAAAAAAGTAGGGGTTGAAGAAACGATCGTACCCTCTGCCGAAGAAAAATTCAGGGAGATATGGTGCCCTTCAAACCGCCACCCCCAAAAGCCATCCGGCGCCGGGTTGCCAAAAATGCAAAAATGGTAATTCAGCGGGTCGCGCCAGGGGTTGCCATCCGAAAGGGTATGATTGTCATTCTCCATCAGTTTCAGGACCTTTTCGAGTTCCATGATCTCGCGGGTCTTTTGGTACCCCTGTTGGCTGAGGGATGCCTTGAGCAGCCCTATCGCAGCTTCTTTCTGGGCCTCGTCAAAATCGTTGAAGGTGGGCCCCTTTCTGACTACGGGGATAAAATACCAGTTATAACGCTCTTCATCCGTTACCTGGTAAAGGGCTTTCTCCCTGAGTTCGGGGCTCAGTGCTTTGAGGAAGGCATTGGCTTTTTCGGAAATATCCTGCGCACTCAGGGACATGGACCCGATCAGGGCGGCCATGGAAAGCACAACGGTTGTATATTTTTTGAAATTCATACTCATGTTCAGGTTGTTTTTATAATTGATTCCGATTCACTGAAAAGGCAGACACCAACTTGCTGCCCCGAAGCCATTGCATATCCGGCTATTCCGGACCCTCCAGCAGGCGGTAGCTTACAAAGGCCACCCGTTTGCTGTCCGGGGACCAGGAGGGGACGTTAATGGTGCCCTGCCCGCCAAATAATTCGGCCATCACGGTGACCTCACGTGTGTTGAGGTTCAATAACCGCAGGAGCACCTGCTTGTTCGGGGGGTGCTGTCCGGCCGGCACCTCCGTGCCAAAACTTACATATACCAGCCAATTGCCGTCCGGGGAAGGGTGGGCAAACCAATCGTTATAGGCATCGGTGGTTATCTGCTCCTGTTCCGAACCATCCGGGCGCATCCGCCAGATTTGCATGGTTCCCGTACGCGCCGAATTGAAATAAATATAATGGCCATCCGGGGAATAATCGGGGCCGTCATCCAACAAATCAGCTGTGGTAAGCCTGGTTTCCACGCCTCCTTCAACATGGATGGTATAGACGTCATAATTCCCGTTGCGTTCTGCGCAATACGCCAGGGTTTTGCCGTCTGGAGACCAGCCATGCCAGTAGGATGGCCCTTTTTCCGTGATTTTCTTGGGAGTACCCCCGTCAATGGGCAGGGTATAGATCAGGGACTTACCGGTTTCGGTCCCGTCACTGATCACCAGGGTTTTGCCATCGGGCGAAATCCCGTGGTCGTTGTTGATGCGCCTGGCAAATCCCGTAGGGATGAGGCCGGGTTCTCCCCCTCCCACCGCGATCCGGTATAAAAGCCCATTATTGTTGTAAATGAGCGTTTGTCCATCAGGGGACCAATTGGGGGCTTCAATATGCGCATCGGTCCTCAGGACCACTTTTCTGTCAAGCTTTTCAATCCCAATGGTCTCCAGGGTGCTTTCAACCTGTTGCGCCACCTTTCTGCCAGGCGTTGGGACCGCATTCACAGCCCCCTGGTTGCCGGGCTGGTTCACTGGCATGACAAACGGAAACAGGAGCAGAACTCCCCATAGATAACGGCCAGACTGAAACAAGGTTTAGTAGTTTAGTGATGGACCTTTAAAATTAAGGAAATAGGAGATACGTACTGCGCTAAATTTGTCAATCTGTTCTTTAATTCATAAACCCAACCCAACAAAGGGGTGCGGACGGCCCCGGGTCAGTGCCTGGTGTCCCCCAGGGCTTCTTCTACAGCCTTCACGACAATGGCAAGGTCATTGACCCCGCGGAAACCGCTGAAGCCCACGGACAGTTGCATATCACCCAGGGCTATGGGTTGTCCCCCTTCCCACCCGATAAAGTCGGGCCGTTCTATTCCATAAGGCGCATCATCGAGTTTCCCGGCAAAGACCAATTCCTCAAACTTCCCCGTGGGTTTTTTAGTGATCCACACCTGGCTGGCTTTGATCCAGGCTATTCTGAAAAAGGCCCGTTGCCGGATGGGGTCGGTACCGTACATTTTACCGTATACCTGTCCGCTTTCATCTATGATACACACGGCCACATTGCCGCCGGCAATAGAGCGGTCTTCGTCAAAGGCCATGTAGTGGGGGATTTGTTTTTCAATGGATTGATAGACCCGTTCCAGGGCTGCGAGAAATACGTGTTTTTCCATGTTTGGATACTGTTTAAGGTTCTTGATTCAGACGGGCCGATGAGCCTGTACCTGCCCTTTTTACCGGGTATTCAGGCCGGTGTAAGGGGCAGTCCATCCACCTTGGGGGATACGGGTGCGCGCGGTTTTTCCGGACGCCGGAATCTTGGATCTGCGGTTGGTGGCATTTCCATACATGCCATATGCGTCAATAGCATCTACGGTGGCCTGCCTTCCCCGGACCCGGCCTGAAAGGGAAAGGTACTAAAAATCTTCTCGCACAGGCCGGAAAACCCGTTACAGGGATGGGGTAGGGCCCAGGGGGGAAATACTTTGGCAAATCAGGGCTTACTACGCGCTGCGATTTGTATTTTTGCCCAAAATAACACCGATGAATTCCAGGAAAGCTCAAATCGAGGCCTTTGAACGCCTGCTTACCATCATGGACGAACTCCGGGAACAATGCCCCTGGGACCGGAAGCAGACTATGCAAACGCTACGCCACCTGACGATAGAAGAGACCTATGAACTGGGAGATGCCATCCTGGATAACGATTTGCAAGAGGTAAAAAAGGAGTTGGGCGACTTGTTGCTGCACATCGTCTTCTATGCCAGGATTGGTTCTGAAAGCGGGGATTTTGATATGGCGGATGTGGCCAACGACATTTGCGAGAAACTGATCCACAGGCACCCCCATATTTATGGCGATGTCAAGGTACAGGACGAAGAGGAGGTAAAGAAGAACTGGGAGAACATCAAGCTGCGTGAGGGGAAGAAGAGCGTACTCGAAGGGGTGCCCGGCAGCCTGCCTGCGCTGGTCAAGGCCAACCGTATCCAGGACAAGGTAGCCGGGGTGGGGTTCGACTGGGAGGAACCCCGACAGGTTTTTCAAAAGGTACAGGAGGAACTGGCCGAACTGCAGCAGGAGGTGGGTTCGGGCTCCGCTGATGCCATTGAAGCCGAATTCGGGGACGTGCTGTTTTCCATGGTCAATTATGCCCGTTTCCTGGATATCAACCCGGAAAACGCCCTGGAACGGACCAACAAAAAGTTCATCAAGCGTTTTCAGTACCTGGAAAAGCGCGCCAAAGAGGCCGGTAAATCCCTGAAAGACATGAGCCTTACCGAAATGGATGTCTTTTGGGAAGAAGCCAAGAAGCTATAAAAAAACCCTGGCCTGAAAACCGGGGGAACATAGTATCTTTGCCCGCGTAAAACCCAGGGGGATTTGTTTCAAAAATACACCAAAGAATTCCGATATAATATCCGGCTGGCGGCCCCGGTGATCCTGGGCATGCTGGGACATTCATTCGTAGCCTTCGCCGATAACATCATGGTAGGCCAATTGGGGACGGCAGAACTGGCCGCTGTTTCCCTGGGGAACAGTTTTGTATTCATCGCCATGTCACTCGGAATTGGTTTTTCAACGGCCATTACCCCGCTGGTGGCAGAGGCCGATGCGGCGGGGAACCGGGAAGCCGGAAAGGGTGCCCTCAAGCACGGACTGGTATTATGTACCCTGTTGGGGATCCTCCTTTTTTTGTTGATCCTATTGTCTAAACCGCTGATGTACCTCATGGAACAACCACCTGAGGTGGTAGCCCTGGCGATCCCGTACCTCGACCTGGTGGCCTTTTCGCTTATTCCCCTGGTCATGTTCCAGGCATTCAAACAATTTTCGGAAGGGCTTTCACAAACCCGTTACCCCATGTATGCCACCGTGGTGGCCAATGTGGTGAACGTGGTATTGAACTACCTGTTGATATTTGGGACATTTGGGTTTCCCAAGCTTGGGATCATAGGTGCGGCCATTGGCACCCTGGTCTCCCGGGTGATGATGCTCATCTTCCTTTGGTGGCTGTTAAAGGCAAAACAGAAGTTCAAGCCCTATGTGACGGGCTTTAAACTCCTGGTGATCGAAAAAAAGGTGCTGGCTAAGATCGTTGATTTAGGCTTTCCATCGGCCCTTCAGATGTTTTTTGAAGTGGCCATATTCACCGCGGCGATCTGGCTGAGCGGGGTGCTGGGCAAAAACCCCCAGGCAGCCAACCAGATTGCGCTGAACCTGAGCAGTATGACATTTATGTTCGGGATGGGCCTGGGAGTGGCCGCCATGATCCGCGTGGGAAACCAGAAGGGGCTGAAGGATTTCAGGGAACTCAGGCGCATCGCGCAGTCTATTTTTTTCCTGGCCCTGTTCATGGAACTGGTCTTTGCGAGCTTGTTCCTTCTGGGACGGTTTTGGTTCCCAACCCTTTACCTGGACGTTCAGGACCTGGCAAACCAGGCGGACAATATAGAAGTACTGAGCCTGGCCGCCCAGCTACTGCTCGTAGCCGCCTTTTTCCAGATCTCCGACGGGCTGCAGGTAGTGATCCTTGGGGCATTACGCGGGTTACAGGATGTTCGGGTGCCCACCTTTATGACCTTTGTGGCCTATTGGATTATCGGGTTTCCCATTAGTTTTTACCTGGGGCTCCACACGCCCCTGCAAAGCACGGGGATCTGGATTGGCCTCCTCGCGGGCCTCACTGCTTCTGCCCTAATGTTGTATCTTAGATTTAATTATATGAGCCGGAAATTGATTCGGGCCAGCGATGCGAGTATCATGGCCTGAGCTATAACATCCCTAAGAACTATGCAAATACCAAAATTCCTTTTGGGCGATAACACCGATTTTCCCACGGCGATCTTCATTGTCCATACAGAATACCCGCGGTTTATCATCAACCTGGAAAACGATGAGGTCGAGTGGCTGGAAGAGTTTTCGGAAGAGGATGAAGAAGCGCTGTCATCTGAGGCCACACCACTTATAGAGCAGGCCACCGCATTTTACGACAGGGAAATAAAACGATACGAGGAGTGATATGCTGGATGCGCTCTTACAACTAGACCAGAAGCTTTTCCTCTATTTGAATGGGCTGGGTTCTCCTGCATGGGATGGATTCTGGATGGCCGTGACCAACAAATTCACCGCCATCCCTTTATACTTCCTATTGCTGGTGGTTTCTTACAGGTTTTTTGGCCTGAAGAAAACCCTTTGGCTTTGCCTTGCCATTGCCCTTATGATTACCGTTACCGACCAGCTTTCCAACTTTTTTAAGTTGGGGGTACAACGCCTCAGGCCCTGCCATGAACTGTCCCTCCAACCTGCCATGCGGCTGGTGAAGGGGTATTGCGGGGGGAAATTTGGCTATTATTCGGCCCATGCCTCCAATTCTATGGCCGTGGCCTTTTTTTTTACGGTCCTCCTTGGGAAAAATTACCGGCTGGCAGGGCCCCTGCTCATCTTATGGGCGCTGGCTGTGGCCTATAGCCGTATCTATATCGGGGTTCACTACCCCCTCGACGTCGTATCCGGAGCCCTGGCAGGACTGCTGATAGGATGGTTGTTTGCACGCTTATATACCCTGGCCCTTAAACGATTCCGCCTATGAAGGGGAACCTACGTTACCAACTACTCTTATTGCTGCTGGGCATGGTGTACCTGGCAGGCTTGTTCGTGACCCTTTTCGAGAACGATTCGGCCCAGTTCGCCGTGATGGCGATGCGAATGGTGCAGGAGAACGATTTCATCAACCTTTTCAAGGGGCCCGAGGAATACCTGGATAAGCCGCATTTGCACTATTGGCTGGCAGCGCTTTCGTACCTGGTTTTTGGCATTCAGGATTGGGCATACAGGATTCCGGCCCTGTTGGCCACGGCCCTTGGGGCCTATAGTTGCTATGGCCTGGGGAAAGTTTTGTACCAAAAAGAAACGGGACGCCTGGCGGCCCTGATCTTCCTTAGCAGCCAGACCATTGTCCTGGCGGCGATTGATGTGCGTACGGATGCGGTGCTTACGGGGTTTACCGCCTTCGCCATATGGCAGTTGGCGACCTATGTGGAAAATGGGCGTATGGCTTCTTTATTGCTGGGGGCTTTTGGGGCCGGGCTGGCGTTCGCCACCAAGGGGCAGATCGCCCTGCTGGTCATTGGCCTGCCCCTGCTATGCCACCTGGCCTATACCCGGCGGTGGAAGTTGTTGGCAGATTGGCGCGTTTTAGCGGCCCTGGCGGTTTTTGCGCTCACCATTTCGCCCATGCTATACGCCTACTACCACCAATTTGACCTGCATCCGGAGAAAGTGATACGGGGTAGGGCCCACCGGAGTGGCATATGGTTTATCCTCTGGGAACAAAGCTTTGAAAGGCTTAGTGGCGAAGGGGTAGGCAAGAACAGCAGCGACTACTTTTTCTTTTTCCATACCTTCCTGTGGGTCTTTCTTCCATGGACGGTAGCCGGTATTGCCGCCTACCTTGACCGTGCTTTCTATTTCCTGAAGCGGCGAGGGAAAAAGCAGCCCGGCATGGAGGTCCTTACCCTTGGGGGAATCAGCCTGATTTTTGTAATCATCAGTTTTGCACAATTCAAGCTTCCCCATTACCTGAATATCACCATCCCTTTGTTTGCGGTACTGACCGCGGCCTATGTCCACCGTTTAACCCAAAGCGATAGCCAAAAAGTCAAAAAATTCCTGATGGGGACCCAGTATTTTATCCTGGGCCTGGTGTTCCTGCTATGTGCCCTATTGTGTTTCTGGGTATTCCCCATCAGGCCATGGTACCTCCCGGCTATCCTGTTCGTGCTGGGGGGATATGCCATACTGCATGAAGTTAAAAAGGCAGGTATGGTCAACAGGATACTGCTTTTGGGGGCCATGGCATCCATAGTCCTGAATGCCGTACTTAACCTGCATTTTTATCCTTCCCTCCTCGCATACCAGGGGGGGTCTGGCATGTCGCGTATTATGGCACAAGAGGGAATTCCTGTGGATGCCGTCTACAAGCTATCGGAAAGGCACAGCTGGGCCATCGATTTCTATAACCGGGACCCGGTGAACATCACCAGTTTGAAGGAGGTAAAAGGCTTGAAGGATGTGTGGGTATACGCCAGCGAAAAGGAACTGGGCCAATTACAGGAAAAAGGGGTCTCCTGGGACCGGGAATTCAGGGTAGACCAGTTCAGGATAACACGTTTACAAGCGCGTTTCCTGGATCCTGAAAGGCGCCCGCAGGTCCTGGAAGGCATGTACCTTATTCACTTGCCTTGAGGGAGAGTTCGGGTTTTTTAAAGTGGTACCCCAGCCCCCACAGAGATACAAAGGCAGTGATTAGGAAAAACGCCATGCTGACCCCGACGGAGGTATTTTCTTCGAGCCCCAGCCATAATGCCCCGTAGAAGAATACCAGTTCACGACTCCCAATCCCCCCCAGGGTGAGCGGAAGGACCGCAACAATCGAGGAAACGAGGAATATAAAAAGGTAGCTCAGGGTAAAACCCTGTACATACAAGGCCTGGAGGATACATAGCACACTCAAGAGCTGGGCCAGTTGTACCACAGCGGAATATTGCAGGGAACGCCAGAATACCGGCATGGCAAAGGCAAAGAAGCGTTTGTTGAAATACCAGAATGCCCCTACGGATAATAGCATACCCACCCCAAAGTACGCTTTAAAGGGCATCAGGGCGGCATGCCTGGAAAACAAAGCCAGCAGGCAGGCGTAGATAAACAGCAGGAGCATGCCACTCAGGCGGTCCAGCACCAGGACAGCCACCACCTCCCTGGTACGCACTTCGAATTGCTTCCGGATCGCATACCCTTTATAGGCATCGCCCCCAATCCCCCCGGGGAGGAACAGGTTATAGAACATCCCCAGTAAATAGAGTTTTAAATTGCTTGGGTGGGTGAGGGGTACATGGAGCTTGTGGAAATACAGGTTGAGGCGGTAGGCAGCGACTACCTTGGAGAGCACGAAAAAAAAGAGGGCACCCAAAAGGTAGAGCGGATGGGCCCTCCCCAGGATTTCGAGGATATCACGGAAGTGGATCTTCGTGAAAATAAAATAAAGGAGTACGGCGCTGAAAAGGATTTTCAGCAGTGTGATCAGCTTTTTACGAGGAAGTGCCACCAACAGTGATATTTTTAATTCTGTAGGGCCGCTTTTTCTGGGATTCGTAGTAGGTGCGGATCAGCAATTCCATGACAATGCCAATGGTAAAGAGCTGTATCCCACCCAGGATGAACATCATTCCGAATATCAGGAGGGGCCGGGTGCCGATGTCCTCCGCGAACCCGAATTTTAAAATAAAGAGGTAGACATTGATGAGTACCCCGAGCAAGATCAACAAAACCCCAAAGATCCCGAACAGGTGGATAGGCCTTTGGAAATACTTGCGGATGAACAGCAGCAGCATCATATCGGCCACTACTTTGAATACCCGTTCCAGCCCGTATTTGGAGACCCCGGCATTGCGGGCGTGATGTTTTACCGGGACCTGTTTGATGCGTCCGCCTTCCAGGTGGGCCAAAAGGGTGATAAAGCGGTGCATTTCGCCATAGAGGTTCAGGTCTTTGGCAATATCCCTGGTGAAAACTTTCAGGGCGCATCCATTGTCCTTGATGTCGAGTTTGGTGACCCGCCTGACCATGAAGTTGGCGATTTTCGAGGGAATCTTTTTTGCCAGGGAATCTTTCCGCTTTTGCCGGATCCCGGTAACCACATCGTAATCGCCCTCAACGGCATACCGCAACATCTGTGGGATATCGCTGGGGTCGTTCTGGAGATCCCCGTCCATGGTGATGATATATTCCCCCTGGGCGTAGTCTATCCCGGCGGCCAGGGCCAGGCTCTGCCCATAGTTTTTCTTCAGGGCCACCAGGTGAACCCTGGGGTCATTCATGGCATTTACCACCGCCTTGGTATTATCCAGTGAAAAATCATCGACATAGACAATCTGGTACTGGTAGCCTTCCAGGCTTTCGTGGATCTTTTCGGTCAAGAGTGCCACGTTTTCCTCCTCGTTATACAGGGGGACCACTATGGAAAGAAGCGCGTCGGTATGCAGTTGCATGCAGGTTGTTTGTTACAGGGGCAAAGGTAGTTTTTTTATTTAAGTTCCCGCTCGTAGCCTTTTAACAAGAGGGCAGCCGCCCGGAAAGGCGAAAGTTCATTGCGCGCTACTTTTTCCATGAGTGGGCCCAGTTGTTCCTGCGCGGTCCTGCTGGCGTAAAAGTGCCGCTTGAGCTGGCTTTCCATGCTTTGTTTAAACCAGTACTGGTTTTGTTCCTGGCGTTTAGAGGACAGATAGCCATTGGCCCGGTACCTGCGGATATAATCCCGGATCAGTTCCCAAACGGCATCGATGCCCTGCTGTTCCAGGGAGGAACAACTGAGCACTTTTGGAATCCATCCGTTTTCCTTTGGGGGATAGAGCTGCATGGCCCTTTCATAGGCTGCCCTGGCTTCTCCCGCCTTTTGGAGGTTGTCCGTGTCGGCCTTGTTGATCACAATGGCATCGGCCATTTCCATAATCCCCCTCTTGATCCCCTGCAATTCGTCACCGGCCCCCGCCAATTGCAGGAGGAGGAAAAAGTCTACCATGCTGTGTACCGCGGTCTCGCTTTGGCCCACACCAACGGTTTCTATCAGTATCAGGTCAAATCCGGCGGCTTCACAGAGGATCATGGCTTCCCGGGTTTTCCTGGCCACCCCTCCCAGGTTCTCACCGGCCGGGGAAGGGCGGATAAAGGCATTTGGGTTCCTCGCAAGGGCGGGCATACGGGTTTTGTCGCCCATAATACTGCCTTTGCTGAGGCTACTGCTGGGGTCAATGGCCAGCACCGCCACCCGTATCCCCAGGCCGGTGACCAGGGTTCCAAGGGCTTCAATAAAGGTGCTTTTGCCCACCCCGGGGACCCCGGTAACCCCCACCCGTATGGAGTTTTTTCCCAGTGGCAGGCATTGCTCCACAAGGTTGTAGCCCTTTTCGACATCCTTTTCCTGGGTGCTTTCCATAAGGGTGATGCCCCTGGCGAGCGCGGAGGTATCCCCATTCTTGATGCCCCGGACCAGTGCTTCTACCCCGGGTAAAGGTTTACCAGGGTTTCCTTTCGGGGCAGGTGGGCCGGAAGGCCTGTCTTTGTTTTCCTCCAAACCTTTTAATTAACAGGCACAGAAACCTTGGTGGTGTCCCAGGAGAGGCTCAGGTACAACTGGTCCTGGCCTTCCTCAAATTCGATCGTGAAGTTCTCTGCGGGTTGTGGCAGGCCCCGGACAGGGACCTCTACCTGCAAAACATCGGCCTCCGGATTGCGGGTGGTTTCCCTGCCCCCGCTGCTGAGGGTGACCCCCCAATCCGGGACCTCCGAGTTAAAAATAACCGTCCAGCGCTCTGGCGCGGGGATGGTCCAAAGGGAATAAGTGCCTTTGGCAAGGGGTTTATCGATAATCTCAATATCAGTGGCGGTGGTAAAGGTGGTGGGTTCATTAGCCCCGGTCCTCCAGACGACATTATAGGGCACCAATTCCCCAAAGATGCCCCGCCCTTTTTTAAAGGGACTGCTGTAGGTGACCGCCAGGTCTACCCCCTCCCGGGCATAGGTGGCGGTTTTTTCCGGGCTGTTTTTCTTGGTTTGCTCCCTCAGGTACGGCATCCCGACAAAATAGAAGAGCAAGGCGAGCAGCCCGAGGACGATGACAATCCATTTTACGACTTTCATTCAGCGATAGTTTAAGGTTCGATCTAAGGTAGTAATTCCTGTCTAAAAATTGATGGCTTCCCCTCAGCGGCTTATTTTTCTACCCGGATCTGGGTGGTTGTGGCCTTTAGCCATGTATTTTCACACAAATTTAATAGTGGCGGCTATGGCAATTGCCCCTCAAGTGGTATCTTAAAATCCAATGTAAACCACTAACGTATGAAGACTATTTTTAAAGCAAGGGCAACGCACAAAGGCGGGAGCAATGATGGACATGTACAGAGTGACGATGGCCTTATCGACCTGGACGTTCGAATGCCGGCCAGAAAGGATGCCACCGATGGGAAGTATTCCAATGCCGAACAGCTGTTCGCTGCGGGATATGCCACTTGTTTTGCGGAGTCCCTTGAATCCGTGGCGAAGTTAAGGAGGATCATCGACCTGGGTGAATTCAGCGTTACGGCCATAATCGCCTACAAACAGGATGATGACGGGTATTTTCTTTCGGCTACCCTGGACGCTTACCTGCCGACGGTAGATAAAAAAACGGGCGAAGAGCTGATCAAGGCGGCCCACGAAATATGCCCTTACAGCAAGGCCACCAGGGACAATATCACGGTGCAGCTGAACCTGTTACTGGATTGAGTCGCCCCGATGTGGCCGCAGGTTACAGGCCGTCGGCTATTTCAAACAGGAATTCTGAAGTATTGTCGTAAACCGCCCCGGGTTCCAGGATGCTGGACGGAAAATGCGGTATATTGGGAGCATCGGGCAGGTTTTGCGTTTCAAAACAAATCCCCGCAAACTCCCGGGGCGTATACACGACTACGCCTGGCTGGTTGGTTTTCACCCTCAGGCGGATCCCGGATTTTGCCGAATAGAGGCGGGCAGCCTCCTCTGCGCCTGCATCCAGAACAAAAGGGGTGTCCAGGTGGAGCCCGCCCACAGCCCGGGCAGTCGTAAAATCGTAAGGCGACTCTTTTACGGGCCGTATTTTTCCCGTAGGCAACAGGTTTTCCCTGGTTTCCAGATATTGGGGGGAATGCAGTTGTAAGAGGTAATGGCCTACACTGCCCGAGGCGTCGAGCAGGAAATACGAATGATTGACCAGGTTCACCACGGTTTTTCGGTCGGTGGTGGCCCTATGTGATATCCGCAAAGTTTGTTTTTCCAGCGTGTAGGTAACCTCGGCCCTTACATTTCCCGGATAACCTTCTTCCATGTGGGGACTCTCATAGGACAACCGGACATAGGGGCAGTCACCCGTTCCAACTTCTTCCATCTCCCAGTATTTACGGAAAAACCCTTCCTGGCCCCCATGGAGGTGCACCCCGGGCGCCACGGTATGCAGTGGATAGGAGGTGCCATCCAGGGTAAAACTCCCGGATATCCGCCCGGCAAACCTGCCCACACAGGCACCGAGGCAGTTGGTATCATCCAGGTAGTTGGTGGTGTCCTGGAAACCTGCCACCAGCTGGGTAGGGGTGCCCGACTTGTCATTCATGACCAGTTCTTGAATGATCGCCCCGTAATCCAGTACTTTAAGGGAAAGGAATTCGTTTTTAATTGAAATTTGCCTCAATGGAAACTATTAAATTTGGTTAAAAATAACCTTTTTTGCAACACAGGTATTTTTCCCCCGTCCTTTAGATAACAACAACTGATACCGAACTTGGAAACGAAGCTCTTGTTCCATACAGATCTGGTAGAACAATGCAAAGCAAACAATCGCCAGGCGCAGCTGCAACTGTACAGGCAATATTGCGAAGGCATGTTTGCCGTTGCCATGCGCTTCCTCAGCAATGAGGACGACGCGGAGGATGTGCTCCAGGAAGCTTTTATCAAGGCCTTCCAGAAACTGCACCAGTACAGCGGGGAAGTAACCTTCGGTGCCTGGTTGAAGCGCATCGTCATCAATAAATGTATTGATTTTTTGAAATCCAGGAGAATAGACTATGTGGAACTCAAGGAGCATACCATTGGTATTGTCCAGGAAGACGACTGGTCGGTGGACGAAGGCATCTCCGTTGCGGAAGTCAAGAAGGCCATGGACACGTTACCCGAGAAATATCGCTATGTGGTGCACATGTACCTGGTAGAGGGCCTTGACCACGAAGAGATCTCAGCCGTGCTGGGCCTCTCGGAAACGGCCTGCAGGACCCGGCTGATGCGGGGCAGGGGGATGCTGAAGGAATTATTAAAAGAAAAACGTTATGGGACAGGATCTTAGAGAGTTGTTCAAAGAAGAAAGAGGAAGGCAGCACCGGATGAAGCCGGGCCATGAGGCCCGGTTTGCCAGCCGGCTGGAAGCCAATATGCGGTCTGGGAAACGGAAGCCTTACACGGCCTTTTTGATCGCCGCCTCCGTGCTGCTGCTCATCGGTCTGTCAACCTATACCTATTTTTCACCCGGCAACGATCTTCCGGCAGGGTCCGCAGTGGTTGACACCCCCCCGGTGGAAACCTCAAACAACCGGCTTTCGCTCGGCACCCTTTCGCCGGACCTAAACAAGATAGAGCAATACTATGTGACGAATATCAACCTGCAGTTGTCGGATTTGGAAATTTCCCCGGATAACAAGGCCATGGTAGATGGTTATATGGAGCGGCTGGCCGCCCTGAACGAGGAATACGGGAAACTCAATGAGGAACTCAACGCCGTAGGCCCCAATGACCAGACCATCAACGCCCTGATCAATAACCTACAACTTCGGTTGCAGTTGTTACTCAAGTTAAAAGACAAGTTGGATACTTTAAAAACAACAGACAATGAAACGCAATCTTCTCTCACTATTTAAAACCATTGGCCTGGCAGTATGCCTGGTGGTTACAGCTCCGGCTGCGGGACAGGAAAAACAGTCGAGGACCTATACCGAAACCTTTGGTGTCAGTCCTGACGCGGTGGTAGACATCGATATCAGCTATGCCGATATTTCCTTCCAGACCTGGGACAAAAACGAGGTGCGGGTCGAAGCTACCGTAACAGTGGAAGGGCTGAGCCCGGAAATGGCGAAGGAATTCTTTGACAAGAGGCCGGTGGAAATACTGGGCAGTAAGTCGCTGGTGGAGGTACGGACGTCTAACCAGGGCCCTGTTCTCCCTCTTGCCCCACTTCCCCCGATGGCGGAAATCCCGGAAATTCCCAATATCGCCCCCCTGTTCCAGGAACTGGAGATCCCCGAACTTCCGCCCCTTCCCGAAATCCCGCCCATGCCCCCGGTGCCCATGCCTAATTTTGACTATGATGCCTACCAAAAGGATGGGGAAGCCTACCTTAAAATGTGGAAGAAGGAGTTTGAAAAGAATTTTGACAAGGACTACCGGGAAAAAATGGAAGCCTGGAGCAAAGAGATGGCTGCAGGATCCGAAGAGCGCCGTAAACATGTAGAAGAATGGCAGAAGGAGCACCAAAAAGCACTGGAAGAACGCCAAATGCATATGGAGGAAATGAAGCAGCACCAGGAAGAAATCCGGCAAATGGCGCGGGAGCAGGAA